>Ga0335075_10000023_pt1 | contig 360049 bp, 306 predicted proteins | sample Lox_Sample_24_FD_206723 | JGI IMG/M metagenome (GOLD analysis project Ga0335075, IMG submission 206723) | Soil microbial communities from Loxahatchee National Wildlife Refuge, Florida, United States - Lox_Sample_2.4 | ecosystem: Environmental > Terrestrial > Soil > Wetlands | place: USA...
CGGACCCGAGTTCGTATTTGCCTTTGCCTTTGGATTCCACTTTGGTGCACGTCGAGTTGGAGTATTTGCCTTCGGCTTTTTTCAATTTCAGGCAGGCTTTGTATTCCGGCGCTGCCTGCGCCGCGCTTGCGACCACCGCGGTCATCGCGCATGCGGCGAGAATGCAGAGCCCCACAATCCTGATGCGTTTCATCTTGTCCACTGCTCCTTTTCCCTCTGGGAGTAGAACGACCGACCCGAGACTTCCCCTGTCCGTGCTTCAGGACGGAGACGCCCCGAAGTCGCCTGTCGTCGCTGACCTTTCCCCGGCCGGCGGCGTCGTAAACCTGACCTTTGCAGAAAACATCTCCTGAGTCAAGGTCAAGCCGTAACCGCGTCGAGACGCCCGCCCTGAAACTTCAAGGCGGGAGTCGTGCTGGGCACCCAGGCGCTCCGCACCCTCTGCGACGCTTGACATCATGTCCCGGCGAACGTACCACAGTGCTCGTCCCGGCGTCAAGCCCCCTCTGGGCTCGCGCGGGCGCCGCTCAGCTCGTGCGCCGCGCCGCCACCGTGCGGTCGGCCTGCGCGAGCAGCTCCCACCCGGGCGTCCCGAGGCCGCGGAGGTGGCGCGCGACGACCGCCGTGGGACCGGGCAGCCCGCGCCCGCCCGGCTGATCGGCGCGGGCGTCGTGGAAGACCACGCGGCCGCCGGGCGCGAGGAAGCGCCGCCAGTCATTCCAGTCGCGCTCGCAGCCCCGCTCGGAGTGATCGCCGTCGATGAACACCAGGTCGAGCTCGCCGCGCCAGCGCGAGGCGAGCTCGTGCGAGAGCGTCACGTGCCAGCGCACGCGCGGCGCGGCGCCCGGCCCGCGCGCGCGCAGCGCGCGCGCCACCGCCCGGCGCGTCGCCCACTCGCTCGCCGCCCAGCCGCTCGGCAGCGCGTCGGGGCGAGCGCCGAACGGGTCGACCAGGTGCAGCTCCGCCCCCGCCTGCAGCGTCGCGCACAGCGCGCACGCCGAGGCGCCCTCGTAGACTCCGATCTCGAGCGCCCGCCGGGCGCCGCGCGCGGCCTCGAGCAGCACCCGGAGGTCCTGCTCGGAGTGCAGCGTGCGCGGCGGGATCAGCCCCATGCCGAGCGCGAGCGCGCGCACGCGCACGTCATCGCGCACGCGCACCGGGACCGCGCTGCGAAGCGCCTGCGGGAGGATCGCCATCGTCAGCGCCAGCCTATGCGGGCCGCGTGCGCCTCAGCTCTCGTTGCTCGCGGGCGCACGGCCATCAGGTCGGGCGACGCTCGCGGGGCGCGCCGTCGAGCCCGAGCTCAGACCGCCGAGACCTGCTCTTCCTCGGCGACCCGGAAGGAGGAGCCGCAGCCGCACGCGGCCACGACGTTCGGGTTGTTGACCTTGAAGCCCGCGCCCTGCAGGCTCTCCTCGTAGTCGATCGTCGAGCCGCGCACGAACTGCAGGCTCTCGCCGTCGACCAGCAGCTTCAGGCCGTGGCTCTCGAACACGACGTCGCTGTCGCGCTGCTCGTCGAAGGCCAACTGGTACTGAAAGCCCGAGCAGCCGCCGCCGCGCACGCCCACGCGCAGGCCCGCGACGCCGACGTCCGCCTGCTGGGCCGCGAGGAACTCGCGCACCTTCTCCGCGCCCTTGTCGGTGATCTCGATCATCGGCTTCGCTCCTGTGTGCTCATCGGCCAAGACTATCCAAAGTATAGCGGTGGCGGTGGCGGTGCTCGCGCTGCCGGCACATCAGCCGATCCGGACTGTCTGGGCGCGGGCGGCCAGCGGGCTCAGGACCTGGCTGCCCTGGAACGCAACGCGCACCTCGGCTCTGGCGCCCGGCAGCCGCGAGCGCACAGAGAAGCGCACACGAAGCCCAAACCGACAGTCTCGTGCGATCGGGGCGCGCCGGTAGCTGATCGTGTCCTTACGAACCGTGAAGGTGACCGACACGAAGCCCCGGCACGCCGCGGCCCGGGGGATCGAGGCCGGCGGCACGAGCGTTCCGGACACGGCCACGGTGTCGGGCAAGCGCCGCTGGGCGGCCGGCGAGACCCTGACCTCGATCGCCCTCGGGGTCAAGCGGCTTGGCGCCAAGGTCTCGAAGCTCTGATCGGATCCCGCACTGAGCTCCCCCGTTTCGGTGACTGCCACGAGGCGATAGTGAAAGACCTGATCGCTCTGCAGCCCGCTCACGGACGCCTGAACCGCGCGCGGCAGGCCGGCCGCGAGCGGCTGGCTGATCGTCTGGAACTCATACGGCGGTGTCGTGCCGAACTCGAAGAAATATCGAAGGCTGGACGCACTGGGGTTTATCGTGCCGGTGAGCAGCGCTTCGTGTGTGCCCACGGCGCTCGCCGGGCCGGTAACCGCGACCGGGGTGCCGCCCGGCGGCGGTGCGAGTCCAGCGGTCTTGAAGGTGACGTCTTCTCCCGCGGTCGAGCCGCCGGCGTTGGCCGCGATGATACGGAAGTGGTAGGTGGTGCCCGGTTGCAGCCCTGTGACGGTCGCGGTCACGTTCTCGTAGGTGACCGGCGGGCCGAGGCTTTCCACCGGACTCTCGCCGGCGTATTGGGTGGACGTTCCATACTGGAACGCGTACGTCGTCGCCTGCCCGATCGGATCGATCGCCGCCGCCAAGGTCGCGGTCGTGTCGCTGACTTCATAAGCGGTGCCTGTTTCCACGACCGGCGCGTCGCCGGCGCCGGCGCCGGATGCCGCGGCCGGCTTCGCGGAACCGAGCACGGTCGCGGCCAGCAGCGACAGCGCGACGAGCGCCCCGCGCGCACCAGTCTGCGCATCGCCCTTCACGGGATTCAGCGAACGCCGGCGCCGCAGCCCAGAAGACGCTTGTCTTCAACCATGTGGAACGGACCCTACATCAGGCCGAGGACGCAAAGGCGCCGCGGGCCGTGTCATCCGCGATCTCGCCCGAGCGTGCATCGGCGATGCGGTCGCGCCGACCCGCTCCAGCCGCTTCGCCGAGGCGTTCCGGCATGCCGGGGGCGCCCGGCTCGAGCCGCGCGCGACTCGAGACCTTCTACCCTTGAGGCCAATGCCCTCCGCCGAGGAGATCAAGCAGCGCATCGAGGCGGCCATCCCGGGCGCCCACGCCGAGGTCGAGGACTACACCGGCGGCGGCGACCACTTCCGCGCGAGCGTCACCGCGCCGGCGTTCGACGGCCTCAGCCGGATCGAGCAGCACCGCCGCGTGTACGCGATCTTCGGCGATGAGATCGGCGGCGCGATCCACGCGCTCGCCCTCAAGACGCAAGCCCCCTCGGCGATCCCCACCAACTGACAGCCAGGAGCACTCGTATGTCAAGCCAGTCGTCCACCACCAGCCAGACCCAGCCGCTGCCGATGTCCGCCGGCCGGCCCGCCCCCTCGCCCGCGCCGAGCGCTAGCGAGGAGAGCAACCCGATCCGCGAGGCGATCGCCGAGGCGATCGCCGGGCACAAGGTGATCCTGTTCATGAAGGGCACGCCCGAGGCGCCCGCGTGCGGCTTCTCGGCGCGCACCGTCGCCGTCCTGCAGGCGCTCGAGGTGCCGTTCGCAGCCGTCGACGTGCTGCCCGACCCGCGCATCCGCCAGGAGCTCTCCGCGATCTCCGACTGGCCGACCATCCCGCAGCTGTTCGCCGCCGGCGAGCTGGTCGGCGGCTGCGACATCGTCACCGAGATGTACGAGTCGGGCGAGCTCGCGCAGGCGCTCTCCTGAGCGGCGGCCGGCCGAGGCTCGCGGGCGCGTTGCTGTAGGGTCCCGCGCCGCATGGCCCCAGTCGCGGTCGCAACCGACAGCACGCACTACCTCCCCCGCGAGCTCGCCGATCGGGAAGGAGTCCACCAGGTCAGCCTGTACGTGGGCTGGCGCGGCCAGCCCGAGCGCGAGCTCGACATGCGCGGCTTCGACGGCTTCTACGAGCGCCTGCGCACCGACCCCGAGCTGCCGAGCACCTCACAGCCCTCGATCGGCGACTTCCTCGCCGTCTGGGAGCCGCTGCTCGACGCCGGCCACGAGATCGTCTCCGTGCACCTCTCGAGCGGCATCTCCGGCACCTGCGAGGCCGCGCGCCAGGCCCACGGCCTGCTCGCAGAGCGCGGGCTCGGCGAGCGCGTCGAGGTGATCGACGGCGAAACCGCGTGCGGCGGCACCGGCCTGCTCGTGCTCGCCGCGTGCGCCGCCGCGCGCGCCGGCGGCGACAAAGACGCCGTCGCGCAGCGCGTGCGCGAGACCAGGCACGCGCTGCGGATCTGGTTCTGCGTCGACACGCTCGAGTACCTGCGCCGCGGCGGGCGCATCGGCAAGGCGCAGGCGTGGCTCGGGGGCACGCTGCGGATCAAGCCGATCCTCTCGCTCGAGCACGAGATCGTGCCCGTCGAACGCGTCCGCACCGCCGGGCGCGCGTTCGAGCGCATGGTCGCCTACGCGCAGGAGCTGCACGACGGCGGCGCCGACGGCTGGGTCGTGCAGCACATCCAGGCGCCCGAGCAGTCGCAGCGCCTGATCGATCGCTGCCGCGCGATCTTCGACTCCGAGCCCGTGTTCGCCTCCGAGGTCGGGCCCGTGATCGGCACCTACACCGGGCCCGGACTGATCGGCGTCGGCGCCGTCCCGCGCACCCTGCTGTCCTGATCACAGCCGCCGGCGCCCGCGCCGGCCGCGACAGGCGCGCCGTCGCACCGGCGGGCCTCTCAGCCGCCGCGCCGGCGCCGGCGGCGCCCGCGCAGGATGCGCACGCCGAGCATCAGCCCCACGGCCGCCGCGCCCAGCGTGATCTCCGTCCTGTGGCGCTCGACGTGCGCGCGCCAATCGGTCACGCGCTCGACTTCGCCGCGCAGGCGCTGGACCGACAGCGCGAGCTCCTCGCGGTTGGCCTCGATCGAGCTGCGGATCTCCGCCGGGGTGCGCTGGGCCATCAGCTCTGCGTCTCCGCGTCGGCCGCAGCGCTCCCCGGCGCCTCCCGCGGCTCGTGCGCCTCAGACCCGGCGTCCGCGCCTTCGCCGGCGTCATCCACTGGCGCGGCCGGGCCGCTCGGCTGGGCGCCCGCCCATGTCTGCGGGCCCATCTCTGACTGCGGGCCCACCTCTGACTGCGGGCCCGCCGCCGGGCCCGGCTCGACCGGCGGGGCTACCTCCGCTGGCGTCCCCACCTCGGCAGGCGGCCCCAGCTCGCCAGACGGCCCCACCTCGGTCGGCGGGCTCGCCGGCGCCCGCGGGCCGGCCCCGGCAAGCGGCGCGACGGCTGCCGCCGGGGGCGGCGAGCCGACGCTCTCGCGGATCTTGCGAGCCTCCTCGAGCGCCATGTTCGGCACGGGCGGCGAGTTTTTTTTGACCGCGCGCGCGGCGATCACGCCGGCGAGCACGCCGAGCACCACGAGGATCACCGCCATCGCGAAGAAGCCCCAGAAGTACGTGAAGTCGCTGCCGACCGGCAGGTAGTAGTAGAGCAGCCACGCGCAGCCCACCAGCGCGAACACGAGCGCGGTCACGAAGAACACGCCCGCCGCGATGCCCACGACCGCGCCCTTCACGAGCTTGGTCGCCTTCTCGGTCATCTCCGCCTTCGCCAGCTCGATCTCCTCGCGCACCAGCAGGGTCGCGCGCTCGGACACCTCCGCGATCGCCGTCGCGATGTTCTGGGTTGCGTCCCTGCCCCTCGCGCCGTCCGATCCCTCGCCCGCCGGGCCTCGACCAGCCGCGTTCACTCGGGCGGCTCCTCGTCGAACACGCGCCTCCACACCGTGCTCGCAACACGCGTCGCGACCGTCGTCGCGAGCGCGCCCACGCCCGCGAGCAGGCCCTGCCACATCAGCCGCTTGACCATGTCGTTCTGCACGATCGTCGCAGTCTATTCCCCTGCGTGGTCATCGCCGAAACGCGGCGCCCGCCCTGGCGCCCCGCCCTAAGCGGCGCCCGTGCGGGCCGCCGCCGCGACCTCCAGGCCGCTGCACACCGTCTCGACCACCAGCCACTTCGCGCGCTCGAAGTACTCCTCGTCCTGGGGCAACAGCTCGAAGATCCAGCCGGTCAGCAGCTGCTCGATCGCGCCGTAGAACGCCATCGCCGCGAAGCGCGCTTCGATCTCCGGCTTGAACGTGCCCTCCTGCTGGGCCTTCGCGATCACCCCGCCGATCAGCTCGTACGCCTCGCGGATCGTGCCGATGTGCATGTCGCCGAACGAGTTCGCCGCGCGCGTCACCTCGACGATGATCACCTTCATCAGGTCCGGGTCGTGGCGGTAGCTCTCGACGATGAACGACGCGATCGCCGCCAGCTTCTCGCGCGCCGGGATCTGCTCGCCGTCGACCTCGCGGATCAGGTCGAGCATCACGTTCCAGCGCTCCAGGAACAGGGTGCTCAGCACCTCGTCCTTGGAGGGGAAGTAGTGGTACACGAGCCCGTACGCCACGCCCGCCTCGTCCGCGATGTCCGACACGCGGCACGTGTGAAAGCCCTGGCGCGCGAACACGCGCACAGCCGCGCGCAGGATCAGCCGGCGCTTGTCCGGCGCATTTCCCCTCGCGACCGGAGCCTGGCCGCGGCTCATACGACGGCCTCGCCCGCCGGCGCTGCCTCGCCGGCAGGCCAGCGGTAGGCCTCGGGGCGGCGATTTGCCAGCGAGGGCAAGCGCTCGCGGATCTCGCGCTGGCGCTCGAGGTCGAGGTCCGCGAGGATGTGGCCCTGGCCGTCCGGCGCCTGCGCCAACACCACGCCCCACGGGTCGACGATCATCGAGCGCCCGCCCGAATGCTGGCCCGCGGGGTGCTCGCCGAACTGGTTGGCGGCGATCACGAACGCCTGGTTCTCGATCGCGCGAGCGCGCACGAGCGGCGACCAATGCTCGCGGGTGGTCGCCAGCGTGAACGCCGCCGGCAGCGCCATGATCCGCGCGCCGCGCACCGCCAGGATCCGGTACAGCTCCGGGAAGCGCAGGTCGTAGCAGATCGACAGCCCCAGCTGCACGCCGTCCGCGGTCCGCGACAGCACGATCTCATCGCCCGGCTGCTCGAGCGCCGACTCGCGGTAGGCGCGCCCGTCGATTTCCACGTCGAACATGTGCAGCTTGCGATACACGGCCGTCACCTCGCCGCGCGGGTTGACGTGCACCGAGGTGTTCGCGAGCTTCGCGCGACCGGGGACGCGCTCGAGGATCGAGCCCGCCACGAGGTCGATCTCGAGCTCGCGCGCGATCGCGCGCGCCCATCCGATCGCCGCGCCCTCGAGCGTCTCCGCGCCCGCGCGCAGGTCCTCCTCCGAGCCCATCGCCGTCCACTTCTCCGGCAGCACGATCAGCCGCGCGCCGTCCGCGGCCGCCGCGCGCGTCAGCCGATCGGCGCTCGCCAGGTTCGCGACGTGGTCGGCCGACGCGCTAAGCTGGACAGCCGCGACCCGCACGCCCGGCGGACTCCTGCGATCGACAGATTGACTGGTCAGTCAATGCGTGCAGAGCATAACGCCGAGCGCATGCGCCCGGCCACCGCGCCGCCACGGCAAGGACGCCCACGCGCGATCCGTCGCGCGATGCATGCGCGGCGCTCGCGCCGGCGCGCGTCGCGTCACCCGCCCGCGCGGTGTCTGCTCAGCGCAGTGAGCAACAGCTTGGAGTGGATCGCGCCGATCAGCTCGCGCAGGGGCTCCACGCCCGCGGCCACGATCTCCAGCGCGCGCTCCACCTGCACCTCGCCCGCCAGGCGCTCGAGCAGCGCGCGCACCTCCTGTTCGACCAGCGGTTCGAGCGCCTCGCGATAGCGCAGCGTGTCATACACGGTGAACCCCAGGGCCTCCTCGTAGCCGCCCGCGCGGAAGCTCGCGATCGCCTCGATGATCTTCAGATCGTCGCGGTCATAGCCGCGCCGGTTGGGCGTCAGCACGCCGATCTCGGCCAGCCGCTCGAGCACGTTGCGCGGCACGCCGTAGCGCGCCTGCGCCTGCTTGCGCGAGACGCGCTCGCGGTCGTTCGCGCCCTCGAGCGCTCGCTCGAGGATCCGGTCCTCGAGCTCGATCAGGGCGCGCATGCGCTCGGGGTCCTGCGCGAGCGCGGCCCTGATCACGCGCAGCGGCATGAAGCGCTCCTCCTGCAGGCGCTTGATCAGCGCGATCCGCTGGACGTACTCGGGCGGGTAGTACGCCATGTTGCGGCTCGTACGCAGCACCTCGCCGTCTGCCCCCAGCAGGCCCTCGCGCAGGTAGTAGCGGATCGTGCCCGCGCTCACCCCCGAGCGCTCCGCCAGCTCGCTCATCTTCAGCAGGTGCGGATGGGCGCTCATCGCCCGCTCACGCGCGGAACGTCGGCGCGGCCGGGGAGCGCTCGCCCGCCGCCTGCGTCGCTGGCCGTGCGCCCGTCGCGAGCGTCGCGTCCGGCGCCGGCCCCGCCGCCGCGCCCGACGCGAGCAGCTCGGCGATCCGCGCGGGCGCGTAGCCCGCCGCCAGCAGCAGCTCCTCGGTGTGCTCGCCTAGCGCCGGGCCCGGCAGGCGCGCGTGCTGCCCCGGCGTGCGATCGAGCTTCACCGGGATGCCCAGCTGGCGGACCGCGCGCCGCGCCCCCGGCTGCTCGAGCTCGACCACCATCTCGCGCTCGGCCACCAGCCGCGAGCACAGCGCCTCGTCGAGCTCCAGGATCGGCTCGAGGCAGCAGTCGTGCTCGCGCGCGAACCGCTCCCATTGCGCGCGCGTGCGCGAACGGAAGATCTCCTGCACCCGCGCGTGCGCTTCCGAGCCCGGACGCTCGAACTGCATCGCCACCAGCTCCTCGCGCCCGACGCCGCGGCACCACGCCTGCCAGAACTTCGGCTCGAGCGCGCCCAGCGACACCCAGCCGTCGGCGCATTCATACGGGCGGTAGCAGATCAGCGCGCCCGCCAGCGGCAGCTCGCCGCGGCGCGGCACCACGCCGTCGGCGAAGTACGCGGCCGCGACCATCGCCAGCCACGACAGCGCGCCGTCGGACATCGACACGTCCACCAGCTGCCCCTCGCCCGAGCCGGGTTCGGCGGGACGCCCGTTTCGGGCCGGCGCGCCGTCGCGCTCGCGCAGCGCCGCCATGATCCCGAACGCCGCCATCAGCGCGCCGCCGCCCAGGTCCGCGATCTGGCCCGCCGCCTGCACCGGCTCACCGCCCGAGGCGCCCGTCAGCCCGAGCAGCCCGACGAGCCCGAGATAGTTCGTGTCGTGGCCCGAGGCCTCCCGCTTGGGGCCGTCCTGGCCGTAGCCGGAGATCGCGCAGTACACGATCCCCGGGTTGACCTCGCGCATGCGCGCGTAGCCCACGCCCAGGCGTTCGAGCACGCCCGGGCGAAAGGACTCGAGCACGACGTCGTATTCGCGCACCAGCGCCAGCAGCGCCTCGCGGGCGGGCTCCGTCTTGAGGTCCAGGCGGATCGAGCGCTTGTTGCGGTTCAGCGCCAGGAACAGCGCCGACTTGGCGCTGTCGTGCGGGCCCTCGTAATACGGCGGCGACCAGCGGATGTAGTCGCCCATGCCCGTGTCCTCCACCTTCACCACGTCCGCGCCGAAGTCCGCGAGCAGCAGCGAGCAGAAGCCGCCGGGCAGCAGGCGCGAGAGGTCCAGCACGCGGACGCCTGCCAGCGCCAGGCTCACGACCTTTGCCCCGTCACGGGATCGAGCGCCGCCTCGCGCTGGGGGACCGCGAGCATCGCGCGGGCCTCCCGCACGCTCGCCGGCCGCCGCCCGACGTCTTCGGTCATCTGCCTCGCCTTCGCGACCAGCTCGCCGTTGGAGCGCGCCATCGTGCCGTCCGGCAGGTACAGGTTGTCCTCGAGGCCCACCCTGATCGAGCCGCCCAGCGTCAGCGCCGCCGCGACCACCAGCCACTGCTCGCGCGAGATCCCGATCACGCCCCAGTGGGAGCGCACCCCGCCCACCCCGCCGTCCGGCTCGGCGGGGATGTTCTCGACCATCGCCGCCAGGTTGCTCGCACTCGGCGGAATCCCGCCGAGGACGCCCATCACGCAGTCCACGTGCAGCGGCCGGCGCAGCACGCCCATGTCGATCAGCGGCGCCAGGCTGCCCACGTGGCCGACGTCGAAGCACTCGTGCTCCGGTTTGATGCCCAGCTCGTTCATCGCCTCCAACAACTCCACGATCTCCTCGAACGGATTCGCGAAGACCATCTCGAACACGAACTGCTTGCGCGCGCGCGAGTACTTCGCGTAGTTCATCGAGCCCATGTTCAGCGCCGCGACCTCCGGGCGGCACGCCCGTAGGTATTCAATGCGCTTTGCCACCGGGACTCCGATCGTGCCCGTCGAGAAGTTCACTATCGCCGCGTCGCCCACCTCCTCGCGGATCGCGTGCGTGATCGCCTCGAAGTCCTCGACCTCATAGCTCGGCGTGCCGTCCGGTTTGCGCGCGTGGATGTGGATCATCACGCCGCCCTCGTCCACGATCCGCCGCGCCTCCGCCGCGTACTCGCCCGGCGTGTACGGGATCGCCGGGCACTGCTCGCGGTTGGCGATCGCGCCGGAGATCGAGCACGTGATCACCGCCGGGTCCTCGAGGCTCATCGTGTCACGCCCTCGGACGCCGCCCGCCGGGCACGGGTTGGGAGCGTGTTCGTTTTCGAAGTCGGTGCGGAGTGTGTTCGTTTTCGAAGTCGGTGCGCCATGGCTATACGGGCACGACCCCGTGGCGCTTCCAAGGGCGCTCGACTTTCTTGTTCTGCGCCATCTCCAGCGCGCGGCAGATCGTCTCGCGGGTCTCGCGCGGGTCGATCACGTCGTCGATCACGTCGTTGCCCGCGGCGACGTACACGTCGAAGATCTTGCGGAAGCCCTCGATCAGCTCCGCCTTCTTCGCCTGCGGATCCTCCGCCTGCTCGACCTGCTTGCGAAACGCGATCTCGACGACGCCCTCGGCGCCCATCACGCTGATCTCCGCGCTCGGCCACGCGACGATCAGGTCCGGCTCGTACGCGCGGCCGTTCATCACGTAGTAGCCCGCGCCGTACGCCTTGCGCGTGATCACCGTCACCTTCGGGACGGTCGCGTTGGCGACCGCGTGCAGCATCTTCGCGCCGTGGCGGATGATGCCCTCGGCCTCGACCTTCGTGCCGACCATGAACCCGGGCACGTCCTGGATGAACACCAGCGGGATCGCGAACGCGTTGCACAGGTTCACGAAGCGCGCGGCCTTGTCCGCGGAGTCGTTGTCGAGGATCCCGCCCAGCTGCTTGGGCTGGTTGGCGACGATCCCCGCGGGGCGCCCGCCGAAGCGCGCGAAGCACGTGATGATCGTCTTCGCCCACTGCGCCTTGATGTCGAGCAGCTCGCCGTCGTCGACGATCAGGCGGATCACCTCGTACATGTCGTACGGCTTGCGGTTGGACTCCGGCAGCACGTCCAGCAGCGCCTGCTCGCGGCGCGCGATCGGGTCGCTCGGCATCCTCAGCGGCGGCGCCTGTTCGCAGTTCTGGGGCATGTATGAGAGGTATTGCTTGATCCGCTCGATGCACTCGGCATCGTCGGCCACCTCCATGTCGCCCACGCCCGAGGAGCGGCAGTGCACGCGCGAGCCGCCCAGCTCCTCCTGGGAGACGTCCTCGCCGATCGCCGCGCGCACCAGGTGCGGGCCGGCGAGCGCCATCGAGCCGCGGCCCTTGACCATCGGCACGAAGTCCGCGAGGCCCGGGATGTACGCGGTCCCCGCCGCGCACGGCCCCATCAGCGCGGCGATCTGCGGGATCACGCCGCTCATCACGACCTCCTCGCGGAACAGGTGCCCGGAGCCCGCGAACATCGCCCCCGCCGCCTCCTGCACGCGCGCGCCCGCCGAGTCGAGCAGCCACACGAACGGGATGCGCTCGCGCAGCGCGAGCTCGCGCAGGCGCGTCACCTTCAGCTCGCCCGTCATCCCCATCGAGCCGGCCATCACCGTGAAGTCATACGCGCACACCGCCGTCAGGCGCCCGTCCACCTTGCCGTAGCCCGTGATCACGCCGTCCGCCGGCGCGTCCACGCCGTCCATCGCGCGCTGGGAGAAGTGCGGGCGGCCGTGGATGCCGAGCTCCACGAACGTGCTCTCGCCGGTCGTCTCGTCCGCGTCGATCAGCAGCGCGACGCGCTCGCGCGCCGTCAGCTTCTCGCGCGCGTGCTGCTCGGCGATCTTCTCCTCGCCGCCGCCCATGCGGATGTGCGCGCGGCGCTCCTCGAGATCCGCGACCAGCGGGCGCAGCAGTGAAGTCGTCTCGGGAGCGCTCATCAGCGGCCTTTCCATTGTGGCTCGCGCTTCTCGAAGAACGCTGTTACGCCCTCGACGATGTCCTCGGTCGACAGCGCGAGCGTGAGCTGCGCGCGCAGGTAGTCGAGCGCGTCGTCGAGCGGCATGTCCAGCTGGCGGCGCATCGCTTCCTTGCCGAGGCGCATGATCACCGGCGACTTGGTGGCGAGCCTGCCCGCCCACTCGGCCACCGCCGCGTCGAGCGTCTCGTCGGGGACGACCTTGTTGACGATCCCCGCCGCGTGTGCCTGCTGCGCGTCCCAGCGCTCGCCCAACAGCAGCAGCTCGTTGGCCTTCTTGCGCGGGACGTTGCGGTAGATCAGCGCCATGATCATGAACGGGAAGGTGCCCACGTCGATCTCCGGCGTGGCGAACGTCGCGCCCTCGCCGGCGACTACCAGATCGCACGCCAGCGCGATTCCCAGCGCGCCCGCGAGCACGTGCCCGCGCGCCGCGCACACGGTCGGCTTGCCCAGCTCGCCGATCAGCTTGAACAGGCCGACGAAGCGCTCGGAGCCGAAGTGCTTCTCGACGAGCGGCGCGTCCGCGCCGAAGCCCCCCAGGCTCGCGCCCGAGGAGAACGTCTTCTCGTGCGAGGACGCGAGCACCACACAGCGCACCGCGTCCTCCTCGCGCGCGCGCTCGAATGCGCCGATCAGGCCGTTCAGCAGCTCCGGCGAGAGCGCGTTGCGCGTGTCGGGGTCATTCAGCGTGATCCGCGCCACGCCCGAGCCGGCGAGGTCATACAGAACCTTGTCGGTCGACGCCGCGTCGTGGGACGTCGTCTCGCTGGGCACTGGCGCATCCTAGCCACAAACCGGGCTTCGCGGGAAGTAACGAGCGCTACTTCGTACTTGTGCGAAGCCTGAGCCGGCGCGCGAGCCTCATGGGTCCATCCGGCACAGCGACAAGTAAGCAGCTCTACTGTTTACTTTTTGATCGGACTGCGTTAGCGTCCGCGAGAGCGCCGTCGCCCCAAATCGCGAACGGCATCACATCGGACAAGGAGACGCACGACCCCATGGCTGCCACCGTCGCATCGTCCCCCAAGGGGGAGAGCGTGCTCAAGCCGGACTTCCAAAGCCGGCGCAAGCACTTCATCTTCACCGACGAGCACGAAGCCCTGCGCGAGTCGATCCGCAGCTTCGCGATCAAAGAGCTCGCGCCGCACGCCGAGGAATGGGAGGAGACGACGTTCCCCGACTCGGTGTTCGCGCGGATGGGCGAGCTCGGCTTCCTGGGGCTCGACAAGCCCGAGGAGTACGGCGGGCAGGGCGGCGACTACTACTCGAGCCTGGTGCTCGCGGAGGAGATCACGAACGCCAACTCCGGCGGGCTGGCGATGGGCCTGGCGGTGCAGACCGACATGGCGATGCCTCCGATCCTCAAGTTCGGCACCGAGGAGCAGAAGCGCGAGTGGGCCGAACCGGCGATCAAGGGCGAAAAGATCCTGTGCCTGGGGATCACCGAGCCGGACGCCGGCTCGGACGTCTCGGGCATCAAGACGCGCGCGGTGCTGGACGCCGCAGGCGGCGGCGAGGAGTATGTGATCAACGGCTCCAAGACGTACATCACCAACGGCCACCGCGCGCATGTGATCGTGCTCGTCACCAAGACCGATCCGGATGCCGGATACGACGGCTTCACGCTGTTCCTGGTGCCGATGGACGCGCCCGGCGTGATCCGCGAGAAGCGCCTGGAGAAGCTCGGCATGCACGCGTCGGACACCGCGCTGCTCGCCTTCCAGGACGTGCGCGTGCCCGCGAGCGCCGTGCTGGGGCAGGTGGGCAAGGGCTTCTACCAGATCATGTGGGAGCTCCAGGGCGAGCGCCTGATCGGCGCCGCCGGGTGCGTCGCGGGCGCGCAGAAATGCTTCGAGCGCACGCTCCGGTACGCGTCCGAGCGCAAGGCGTTCGGACGCGAGATCGGCAAGTTCCAGGTGATCCGCCACAAGTTCGCGGAGATGGCCACCAAGATCGAGTCCGCGCGCCAGATGGTGTACGTGACGGCCTGGCGCTTTCACAACGGCGAGTACCCGGTGCGCGAGATCTCGATGGCCAAGCTGCACGCCGCGCGCGTGGCCTGCGAAGTGGCGGACGAGTGCATCCAGATCCACGGCGGCGCCGGCTACATGCGCGAGTACGGCGTCGAGCGCGCGTGGCGCGACGCGCGCTTGAACCGCATCGGCGCGGGCACCGACGAGATCATGCTCGACGTGATCGGGCGCTCCTACGGGCTGTGAGTCAGTCGATCGAGCCGCGCGGCACGACCCACTCGGTCGGCTGGCCTGTGACTCCGGCGATCAAGTCGAAATCGGCGTCGTAGTGGAGCACGGTCAAGCCGGCCCGCTCGGCTGCCGCGGCGACGATCAGGTCGGGGATGCTCGCGGCGCGGTGCTGGGCCTTGTCTGCGAGCAGCCCTTGGACTTCGACGGCACGGTCGAAGTCCCGCTGATCAAGCGGAACGCGGACGAAACGCAGCGCGAGATCGTCACGTCGCGCGCGATGCTCCTCGCCGTTACGCGCGCTGAACAGAAGCTCGAGGTCCGTCATCGAGCAGGCCGCCAGCGCCCCCGACAAGATCATCGGCTCGATCCGCGCCGCCACGGGAGCCTTCGCCGTGCGGGCCAAGACGCTGTTGTCTACGAGATGATGGGTGGCGTCGGCCACGCGCGGTCCATGATCTCGGGATTGTGCAGATCCTCGTTCTCTTTGAACCACGCGATCAGCCGCTTGCCCGCCTCGCGGCGCACGACCTCGCGCAGCGCCTCGTCAACCGTGTCCTTCACACCACGCGTCCCCAGTATCTCTCTGGCTTTTGCGAGCATATCCTCATCGATATCCAATGTTGTCCTGCGCACACAATCAATATAGCCTGTTGCTGCAATTTCAGGCATACAGATCCCTTTCTCGACTCCGATGACAACATCCTCTCCCCCCTTCTCCGACGAGCACGAGCAGCTGCGCCAGTCGATCCGCGGCTTCGTCGAGCGCGAGCTCGCGCCCCACGCGCAGCGCTGGGAGGACGAGCAGTGGTTCTCCGACGACGTCTTCGCCAAGATGGCCGCCCAGGGCCTGCTCGGCCTGAAGTACCCGACCGAGTACGGCGGCCAGGGCGGCGACTACCTGCACGAGGCGGTGCTGTGCGAGGAGATGGCGCGTATCGGCTCGGGCGGCACGGCAGCGGGGTTGGGCGCGCACGTCAACATCGCCACGCCGCCGATCTGGAAGTTCGGCACCGAGGAGCACAAGCAGCGCTATCTGGTGCCTGCGATCGCCGGCGAGAAGATCGGCGCGCTGGGCATCACCGAGCCGGGCGCCGGCTCTGACGTCGCCGCCATCGCCACGCGCGCCGAGCGCGTGGACGGCGGCTTCGTGGTCAACGGCGAGAAGACCTACATCACCAACGGCGTGCGCGCGCACTTCATCGTCACCGCGGTCAGGACGAAGAAGACGACCCCGCCCGCCCGCCACCACGGCATCAGCTTCCTGATCGTAGACCGCGGCGATGGCGTGACGTCGGCGAAGCTGCACAAGCTCGGCTGGCACGCGTCGGACACCGCCACGATCGCCTTTCAGGACGTGTTCGTGCCCGAGGAGAACCTGCTGGGGGAATTGCACGAGGGCTTCAAGCTGATCATGGCCAACTTCCAGTGGGAGCGCCTGGCGATGGCGCTGGGCGCCGTGGGAGCGATGGCGCTCGCGTGGGAGCGCACCGCGCAGTTCGCGCGCGAGCGCAGCGCCTTCGGGCGGCCGCTGTCCGCCCACCAGGCGCTTCGCCACAAGCTCGCCGACCTGGCCACGTCGGTGTACACGTGCCGCTGCGTCACCTATGACGCGCTGCGCCGCTTCGTGTCCGGCGAGGAGCCGCTGCAGGAGGTCACGATGGCCAAGCTGCTCACCCAGCGCGCGGCCTTCGAGCTGATGGACGCGTGCCTGCAGATCCACGGCGGCGCGGGCTACATGCGCGAGTACTTCATCGAGCGCGCCGCCCGCGACGCGCGCCTCGGCCCGATCGGCGGCGGCAGCGACGAGATCATGCGCGAGATCCTCGGGCGCGTGCTCGCGTTGTAGAGCCATCCCCGCGCCGCCTCCCCGCGCCGGCTGAGACGCTCCGTGCACGCCGCGCGAGCGCCGTCCCTCGGCGTTTTTGCGCGGGCACTCCAACGATCGTCCACGCGCTGCTTGCAGCGCTCATGCTCGCTGCGTGCGCTGCCGATAGGGCCGCATGGCCCGGCTGCGTCCGTCTCGCGTTCGCGTTCTCGCCGCCGCGGCCAGCGTCTGCTTGGGCGCCTTCGCGCTCGCCAGCGCGTCGGCGCTCGGCGCCTCCGGCCCGACGCGCAAGGCGCCGGCCGGTCACCGCCACCCCGGCGCGCGCACGCGCCGGGGACGCCACGCGCGGCGGGGACGCCACACGCGCCGGGCGCAGCACAGGCGCCACCACAAGGGCGCCGTGCGCACACGCCCCTGCCCGGGCTCCGGCCTGCAGCCGACCGCCGCCAACCTCGCGCTCGTGCGCGCGGCCACCCTGTGCCTGATCAACCGCGAACGCGAGGTCCACGGCGAGCGCCGGCTGCGCGCGAACGCGCGGATGCAGCGCGCCGCCCAGGGACACAGCCGGAGCATGGCCTTCGGCGACTACTTCGAACACGACGGCGCGAGCGGGCCGGGCGGAGGCACCCCGCTCGCACGGCTGCGCGCCGTCGGCTACATCTCGAGCTCGGGCGCCGGCTATGAAGTCGGCGAGAACATCGCCTGGGGGACGCTCGCGAAGGCCACGCCGCGCGCGATCGTCGCCGCGTGGATGCGCTCGCCCGGGCACCGCGCGAACATCCTCGATCCGCGCTACCGCGAAACCGGCATCGGCGTCTCGCCGCACGCGCCCGCATCGCTCGCGGAAGGCCAGCCGGGCGCGATCTACACGCAGGACTTCGGCGTCATCACCCGCGGCTGACGCCCGCGACGCGCGGCCGCTCCTGCGTGAACTCGCGCTCGGATAGTCTGCGCGAGTTCACAACGACAAGGAGACGCAAAGGCCATGGGAGTACTCGACGGCAAGTCGGCGATCGTCACGGGCTCGGCGCGCGGTATCGGGCGCGCCACCGCTGAGCTGCTCGCCGAGCAGGGCGCGCAGGTCCTGATCAACGACCTCGACGGCGACGTCGCCGAGCAGGCTGCGGGCGAGATCAACGGCGAGACGACCGTGTTCGCCGGCGACCTGACCAAGCCGGGGGCGCCCGACGAGCTGGTCGCGAAGGCGATCGACGCGTTCGGCAAGATCGACATCATCGTCAACAACGCCGGCTACACGATCGACGCGCCCGTGCACAAGATGTCCGACGAGCAGTTCCAGGCGATGCTCGACATCCACACGATCGTCCCGTTCCGCATCATCCGGGCCGCCGCCCCGCATCTGCGCGAGCCCGCCAAGCAGGAGCGTGAGGAAGGCAAGGAGGTGTTCCGCAAGATCGTCAACGTGTCCTCCACGTCCGGCACCTTCGGCAACGCCGGCCAGGCCAACTACTCCTCCGCGAAGGCCGGCGTCGTCGGCCTCACCAAAACGGTCGCCAAGGAGTGGGGCCAGTTCAAAGTCAACGTCAACGCCGTCGCCTTCGGCTTCATCGACACCCGCCTGACCCAGGCGAAGGTCGACGAGAACACGATGCAAAAGGACGGCCAGACGATCCAGCTGGGGATCCCCGAGCAGATGCGCCAGATGGCCTCCATGCTCATCCCGCTCGGCCGTCCCGGCACACCCGAGGAGGCCGCCGGCGGGATCTTCTTCCTGTGCTCGCCGTGGTCCAACTACGTCCACGGGCAGACGCTGCACATCACCGGCGGGATCTTCGGCGGGATGACCGGCTAGCTCCCCCTGCCGTGTGCGCCAACCCGCGGCGGGTGAAAGCCGCCGGCTATCCGCGCGCCGGGCCGCGCAGATCCAACAGGCAGCCCGAGAAGTACGCGCCCGCTGGCGAGGCGAGGTAGGCGGTCAGAGCCGCCGCCTGCATCGCCGCGTCACGACCGCCGCCGGGCGCGATCGCCGTCGTGGTCACGCAGTGGCGGGCCCACTCGATCGACAGCGTCCGCGCGAGGTTCTCGAGGCCCGCGCACGCCGCTTCGGCGTGCGGTCCCGCGCCGGCGGGCGGAGCGAGGTAGACGACGCGCCCACCACGCCCGGCCGGCAGGAAGGCCGCGTTCGCGACCGCGCGCGTGACGTTCCAGCTCGCGTCCAGGCACGCCCGCAACCCCGGCTGCGCGCCGCCCGCGAACACGCTGGCGGCGTCCACCACCAGCACGTCGACGCCGGCGCGCTGCGACATCGCGCGCTCGACCGCCGCTTGCGCCGTGCGCTCGACCGCCTGCTCGAAGTCCGGCGAGCCGGGGTCGCCGAGCGCGCAGCCGAGCACGCGCGCGCCGAGCCCCGTGCACGCGCCGGCGACGCCCGCTCCGAGCGGCTGCTCCGCGCCCACCTCGATCGCGGCGCCCGGGGCCGCGTGGGCCTCGGGCTCCCCAGCCCGATCCTCGGCGAACATACCGACGCCGCGCTCTCCCGCGCCTGCGAGCAGCAGCGTCACGCCGTCCAGCAAGCCGGCGCGCAGCAGCTCGGATGGCGCGATCGCGCTCAGGGCTCGGCCGGGGGAAACGGGCCGGCCTGAAACGATCCCGCGCGGTCGGGCGGGTCGGGGGCTCCGCCGGGGCCCGCGCCCGCGTGCAGGTCGCGCAGGTCGAAGTACAGGACGGCCGCGGCCAGCGCCGACAGGGGCGCGGTCAGCACGCCGATCACCACCCGCACGACGATCGCGACGCCCGTGCCGGCCGAGTCGGCCGCGACCTGGATCGCATCCGAGAGCACGACGACGACGATGATCAGCACGAGGATCACGCCGAACACCTGCCACGCGTTGCCGCGCACGAGCTCCTGGCTGCGCGCGAGCGCTCGCAGCCCGGGCGGATGCTCGAGCACGACGACCGGCGCGAACACGGCCCAGAACGTGAGCAGCACCAGCCCGGGAACGATGAACAGCACGAATCCGACGAGGATCGCAACGCCGGCGACGAGCCCGACGAGGATCAGCTGCCAGAGCACCGGCGAGACGGCGCGCAGCAGCCGGCCGACGCTCGCGTCGCGACGACCGTCGCGCACGTCGGCGACCAGCTCGACGATCATCCCCGTGAACAGCGTCGTGGCGACGAGGTCGATCAGCAGCGCCAGCAGGCTCAGCGAGGCGCTCGCCGTGACCAGCAGCGCGGCGACGATGCCGGTGAACACGAACACCACCGCCGCCGCGGGCATCAGCACGGGGGCCTGGTCGACGTAGATCTGAAACACGCGCCGGATCACCGCGCCGACGTCCAGTTGCCCTTGCATGCCGCCTCTCTCTAGCCCCGCCGGTGGCGCATTTGCAGATGCAAGCCTACGCGAGCGGGCAGACGTCCGAGCGCCCGCGCGCGTACTCAGGCGACGGCCGTGCTCTCGGGCGCGCGACGCTCCGCCCGGCGCTGCTCGCGCACACGCCGGAGCACGCCCTTGCGGCCGTGTTCCTCGAGCCCCGCGTATAGGCGCCTGATCTCCGCGAGCACCTGGTCGGCGACCGCCTGCTGCTGTTCGGCGGTCGGGTTCTCGATCGGCTCCCAGCAGATCGCCTCGCCGTACTGGACGGTCACCTTCGGAAACTGCATGCGCTTCCAGTTGCGCACGCGGGAGGAGCCGTAGATCGCGATCGGCACAACCGGCGTGCCGGTCTCGAGCGCCAGGCGCCCGATGCCGCGCTTGGCCTGTTCGGCGACTTTGCCCGTGCGCGAGCGCCCGCCCTCGCAGTACAGCGCGATCGCGCCGCCGCGATCGAGGATCGTGCGCGCGGTGATGAACATCTCCTCGTCGCGCGCGCCGCGGCGCACCGGGAACACGCCGCCGTGGGTGTAGATGAACTGCATCGGCGGTTTGAACAGCTGCGACTTGGCCATGAAGCGCACCTTGCGGCGGATGTAGCAGCCCATCAGGAAGTGGTCCATGAACGAGAAGTGGTTGGGCGCGAGGATCACCGCCCCCCTCCCCGGCACGTTCTCCACCGAGATCGCGCGCGCGCGCAGGAACGTGTACGCGTACAGCGAGGTGATCTCGCGCGTGAGCTCATACGCCCAATCCGGTTCGCGCGTGCGCGCGCGCTCGTGAAATCGGTCGAAGTGCTCCTTCGGGCGCGCGTCCGTGTAGATCTGCTCGCGCATCGGGGCTAGATCGCTCATCGAACGGTCTACCTCGCGCGCCGCGCAAGGTTACGCTCGCGCGGCCGCGCGAGCGCGACCGCAAGGCAAGCGCGACCGCAAGGTTGGGCGCGCGAGCTACGCGGCCGCGAGCGCGCGAGCTACGCGGCCGCCAGGTTACGCGCGCGCGACGTACGCGCGCACGAGGTCGACGAGCTGGCGCGCACGGTGCGCGAAGCCCGCCGGCGTCCGCCCGCTCGCGCGGTGCGCGAGCGGGAGCCGCAGCTCGATCACCCGACGCCCGGCGCGTACCGCGTCGATCGTCATCCCGAGCTCCATCCCGTAGCCGTGCGCGAACGGCAGCACGTCGCCGAGAGCGCGCGCGCTCAGCGCCCGCTGCCCGGAGATCGGCGCCCGCGTGGACAGCCCGCAGCGGCGCCTGATCGCCCAGCGCGCGAAGCCACGCGCGAGACCCACGCCGCCGCCGAGCGGGTTCGCGAAGGCACCCACTGCGACGTCCGCCCGCCCGCGCGCGATCGCGTCCGCGAGCGCGCCCAGCTCACCCGCCGAGCCCGCGAGGTCGCCGTCGCACAGGACGAACACCGGCGCCGCGCGCTCGTCGTGCACGTGCGCGAGCGCGGCGCGGACGGCCGCCGTCATCGCGCCTCCCTTGCCGAGCGGGCGCGCGCCGCTCAGCACACGCGCGCCCGCCGCGCGGGCGATCTCGGCGGTCGCGTCGCGCGAGCCGTCGTCCGCGACCCACACGTGCGCCCCCGGGAACGCGTGCGCGAGCGCCGCGAGGGTCGCGTCGATGCGCTCGGCCTCGTCGCGCGCCGCGACCACGACCATGACCTCCGCCTGCTCCGCGCGCGTGAGCCGCGCCCGTGCGGATCGGTCGGCGGCGCTCTGCGGCCGCCCCGAGCCGTGCTCCGAGCGACCCGCGGCGCTCCCTCCCGGTCGGTCGGCGGCGCTGTCTATTGTCATGGCCTGAGCAGCGTCGAGCGCGTCTGGAGGATCGAGTGACTGACATCGAGGCTCATATCACGGGCACCGTATGGAAAATCGAGTGCGCCGTCGGCGACACCGTCGAGGAGGGCGACACGGTCGCGATCCTCGAGTCGATGAAGATGGAGATGCCGGTCGAGGCCGAAGACTCGGGGACCGTCGCCGAGGTCTGCTGCGAGGAGGGGCAGGCGGTCAACGAGGGCGACACCCTGATCGTGCTCGAGTAGCTCGCGCCCGAGTAGCTCGCGCCCGAGCGCTCGGCTAGCCTTCGCGCCCGGTGTCCCGCGGCGCTCCCACACGTGAGCTGGCAGAAGGCAAGCTGCTGATCGACGAGCCCGCGGAGGGGGTCACGCGGCTGACGATCTCCAATCCGGCCAAGCGCAACGCGCTCGACCACCCGATCCTCGACGCGATCGGCGCGACTCTCGCCGAGCTCGCCGACGCCCGCTCAAAGGCCCGCTGCGTGCTCGTGACGGGCGCGCACGGGATGTTCTCGGCCGGCTATGACATCGGCGAGATTCCCGCCGAGGAGTTCGAGGAGCGCGCCGAGCGCCTGGTCGCACATCCCTTCACGCAGGCGATAGACGCGCTGGAGGCGTTCCCCTATCCGACGCTCGCGGCACTGCCCGGACACACGATCGGAGGCGGCCTGGAGCTCGCGCTCGCGTGCGACCTGCGCGTCGCGCGGACGGACATCTCGCTGGGCATGCCCCCGGCGAAGCTCGGGCTGGTGTACTCGCACACCGGGCTGCGCCGCTTCATCGACGCGATCGGGGTGCCACGCACGCGCGAGCTGTTCCTGCTCGGCAGCTACGTCGACGCCTCCACCGCGCTGGCCTGGGGCCTGGTCAACCGCGTCGCGGGCGCCGAGGAGCTCGAGCCAGTCGCGCTCGCGTTGGCCGGCGAGCTCGCGGGCAACGCGCCGCTGTCCCAGCGCGGCAACAAGCGCGTGATCGCCGCGCTGCTGCGCGCCCAGGGCGAGCTTCCGGCGGACGTCGAGGCGGAGCTGATCGAGCTGCGACGCGCGTCCTTCGCCTCGCGCGACCTGCGCGAGGGCATGCGCGCGTTCGCCGAGCGGCGCGCGCCGCGCTGGCGCGGGCAGTAGGCGCGCCTAGCCGTCCGCCTCAGCCCGTACGGTTGGCGCATGCCGCCGCTGATCACGCGCGAGGAGGCGCTCAGGCTGGGCGAGCTCGAGGATCACGAGCAGATCGAAGCGCTCGTGCAACGCGCGTGGCAGGCGCGCGTGGAGCGCTTTGCGGACTCCACCGACATGTGCTCGCTGGTCAACGCCAAGTCCGGGGGCTGCGCCGAGGACTGCGGCTTCTGCGCGCAGTCGCGCTTCGCCGAGGCCGAGACGCCGATGCACGCGATGATGGAGCCCGAGCAGATCCTCGAGCACGCGCGCGCCGCCGAGGCGGCCGGCGCCCACCGCTTCTGCATGGTCACCCAGGGCCAGGGGCTCGCGCGGCGCGACTTCCAGAAGTACCTCGAAGGCGTGCGCCTGGTCGCCGAGCACACCAACCTCAAGCGCTGCGCGTCGGTCGGCCACCTCTCCGTAGAGCGGGCCAAGGCCCTGCGCGAGGCGGGCGTGCAGCGCGTGCACCACAACGTCGAGACCGCCCGCAGCTACTACCACGAGGTGACGAGCACCGTCCGCTACGAGGGCCGGCTGCGCACGATCGAGGCGGTGCGCGAGGCGGGACTCGAGACGTGCGTGGGTGGCATCCTCAACCTCGGCGAGAGCCGCGAGCAGCGCGTCGAGATGGCCTTCGAGCTGGCCGCGATCGACCCCACGAGCGTCCCGATCAACATGCTCAACCCGCGCCCGGGCACGAAGTTCGGCGAGCGCGAGTACATGGACCCCTGGGAGGCGGTCAAGTGGATCGCGATCTTCCGGCTGATCCTGCCCGAAGCGCTGTTCCGGCTGTGCGGAGGGCGCGTCGAGAACCTCGCCGAGCTGCAGGAGCTCGCCGTGCGCGCCGGCATCAACGGCGTGATGATGGGCAACTTCCTGACCACCCTGGGCAACCCGCCGGAGGCCGACCGGGCGATGTTCGAGGAGCTCGGCCTGAACGTCGCCGTGCAGCCCGACAACGCCGTCAACCCACGCCCGGACAACCGCTCGGGCTGGCTTGCGGGCGAGACGCCCGCGCGCGATGCGAAGGTGGCGGCCGAGACGCCGGCGCGCGCGGCGGGCCAGCCCCCGGCACCAGGTACGCCGGGCCTTGACGTGCGCCTGTGGGACCCCTCGACCCAGCTGCGCTACCGCGCCAAGCGCAAGGCTCGCCCGCGCCCTGACGCCGCGCTCGACAGCGCGCCGGTCGGCTGACGCGCCGCACGAACATGGACGAGATCGAACAGCGCCTGCACGAGTTGGAGCGGCTCGGTCTCGCCCGCCGCCTGCGCTTGGTCAGCGGACCGCAAGGACCGACCGTGCTGATCGACGGCAAGCCGCTGCTGCTGCTGTGCTCGAACAACTATCTCGGGCTGGCAGACCACCCGCGGGTGCGCGAGGCGGCCGCGGAGGCGGCCATGCGCTGGGGCGTCGGCGCGGGCTCCTCGCGCCTGGTGTCCGGGACGATGACCATCCACGGCCGTCTGGAGGAGCAGCTGGCCGACTTCGAGCGCAGCGAGGCGTGCCTGCTGTTCGGCTCGGGCTATCTCGCGAACATCGGCGTGATCGGCGCGCTGGCGGGCCGCGGCGACACCGTCCTCTCCGACGAGCTCAACCACGCCTCGATCATCGACGGCTGCCGGCTCTCGCGCGCCCAGGTCATCGTCTACCGCCACCGCGACGTCGAGCACCTCGAGTGGAGCCTGCGCCGCCACGGCCGCCCCGACGGGACCGCGCGCCGGGTGATCGTGACCGACTCGGTCTTCTCGATGGACGGCGACGTCGCGCCGCTCGAGCAGATCGCCGAGCTCGCGGAGATGTACGGGGCGCGGGTCGTGGTCGACGAGGCCCACGCCACCGGAAGCCTCGGACCGGGTGGCCGCGGCGCGGTCGCCGAGGCCGGCCTCGAGGATCAGATCGACGTGCTCGTCGGCACGCTCGGCAAGGCGCTCGGCGCGTACGGCGCGTACGTGTGCGCGAGCTCGCAGATCATCCGCTACCTGATCAACACCGCGCGCACGCTGATCTACTCGACCGCGCCATCCCCGCCGGCGATCGCCGGCGCGCTGGCCGCGCTCGCGCTGCTGCGCGAGCGCCCCCACCGCGTGCAGCGACTGCGCGCCAATGCCCGTGCACTGCGCCAAGCGCTGGCACAGGAGGGCTTTCCGGTGGCGGAGTCCGAGATGCAGATCGTGCCGCTGATCGTCGGCGATGAGCACACGGCGATGCAGCTTTGCCAGGAGGCGATCGAGCGAGGCGTGTTCGCGCAGGCGATCAGGCCGCCGACCGTGCCCGCGGACTCCTCGCGACTGCGCTTGACCGCGACGGCCTCGCACACCGCCTCCGAGCTCGAGCTCGCGGGCGCCGCACTCGCGCAGGCCGCGCGCGCGATCGACCTGGAGCCGCAGATGCTCACACCCGCACAGCCCGAGCGCCAGCAGACGTTCGCGCGACACGAGGAACGCGAGCTCGAGTACGCGGAGCTGCACGCGGTCGCGCACGAACGCCCGGACGGCGGCGCGGCGGCGCACGCGCAAGGCAAGCCCGCCGCGGGCGTGTTCGACCTCGAGCGCGAGGAAGCGGGTGCGCCGGCGCCGTTCGACTTCGAGCGCGACGTGCCGGGCGTGCGCGCAGCCTAGTCCCGCCGCCTCGGCGAGAGCCATGCGCGGACTGTTCGTCACCGCGACCGACACGGGCGTCGGCAAGACCGTGCTGAGCGCCTCGCTGCTCGCGGCGATGAGCGCCGCGGGCGAGGCGCCCGGCGCGTACAAGCCGGTCGTCACCGGCCTCGAAGACCCGCACGAGATCGCGGCGCGCGGCGGCTGGCCGGCCGACCACGAGCTGCTCGCACGGCTCGCCGGGATGCGACCCGAGCAGGTCTCGCCGCTGCGCTTCGGCCCGGCCGTCTCGCCGCACCTGGCGGCGGCGCTCGCGGGCAAGCCGGTCGACCCGCACGCGCTGCTCGCGAGCGCCCGGCGGCTCGCACGCGGGGCGAACGCGCGAGCCGCGCTCGTCGTCGAGGGCGTCGGCGGGCTGCTGGCGCCGCTCGCCGACGAGTACTCGGTGTGCGACCTCGCGGTCGACCTCGCGCTGCCCGTGCTGGTCGCCGCGCGCCCGGGGCTGGGGACGATCAATCACACGCTGCTGACGCTCGAGGCAGCCAGGAGCGCGGGCCTGCGCGTGGCGGCGGTCGTGCTCACACCCTGGCCCGCGCGTCCGTCGCGGCTGCAGTCGTCCAACCGCGAGACGATCGCGCGCCTGGGGGCGATCGAGGTCGCGACGCTGGCGCGGGTCGCGCGGCCCGCACCGGGCGAGCTCGCCGACGCGGGCGCTGCGCTGCCGTGGCGGCGGTGGCTCGATGACGCCTGAGCCGCCGGCTCGTAGCGATCGCCCGTCGCCGGGATCGGCGCGATCGCCCGCGAGCGCCGTCTACGATGCGACAAGTGTCCATATGCGCGGGGCTCGGGCCGCCGGCGTTCTAGCGTTGAAGCGCCGACTCGAGCCCGCGCGCGGACCCCGCGCACGACCCGAGCGATCGATTCGCATGAGGCTCGCCGCACTTTCACGACGTCTTGGTGGCGCGCTGGGGATCAGCGTGCTGGCCCTCGCCTGGCTCGCCCCGGCGAGTTGCGCACAAGCGCAAACGCGCTCCCGGATCACCACGCCCTCCGCCCTCTCCTACCCGTTCGGCGAACCGACGACGGAGATCACGGTCAGCGGCACGACCGACATCCCCGGGGAAGTGGAACTGCGCTGCTACGACGGGACGGGAGTGAAATCGTTCCGGCATCTCGTCAAAAAACCGGTCGAAGTGAGCGAAGGCCGCTTCTCGGTCGAAGTGCCGGTGACGGAACTCGGACGCTCGCCGTGCCAGCTGCGCGCGGTGCCGGTCGATTACGCGCAGGCCGGGCTGCCGCCCGGGGAAGAAACGCAGTTCCAGGGCCCGCTGATCGTTCCCTCGCACTTCCAAGCGGAACCCGAATTCTACTTCGCCGTGGCCGACACGCTCGCCGCCAGCTTCGGGTTCGAATCCGCCGGGACGTTCGCGCTCGAATCCGAACTGTACAGCCCCTCCGCACACGAAGACATGGACCTGTTCTTCGGCGAGGCCAATCTCGGCGCCAAACCGCTCGGAGACGAATCCACCAGCTCGGGGGTCCAGGTCGACGGCGTCAACGCCTATCTCCCGTGGGGAGCGCGCGAGCTCGAAACCGAACTCAAAGAAGAAGCCAAAAAAGACGAAGAACCGTTCTCTGCGCTCTCCGACAAGCCGGGGCTGACGGTCTCGGAGTCATTCGACGAAGCGACCCACACGATCACGGTCCACGAGGAAGACCCGGTCGTGAGGTGCACGCCGGAGAGCGTCTACCCGCCGAAGCTGCACACGTGCACCGGCTTCGTCTCCACCGGGGTGACGCTCGTGCGCACATGGCAGACGACCAGCGAAGATCGGGTCGCGCTGATGAGCGACTCGTGGCGCTCGACCGACGGGCTCGCGCACACCGTGAGCGCCCGCTACTACAACGAAATGGCCGCCGCCTCGAGCAGCGAACCCGCGAGCTACGAGTTCCCCGGCGAAGCGACGTTCGCCGAAACACACGCGGGCGAAAGCAAGACGCTGCCCGGCGGCGGGATGATCCTGTATGACAGCAGCATCTCGGAGCCCGAAGCCGGCGACGGCGTCGATCCGCAGGGGGCGATCGTCTACGACACGCCTCCGGGCGAACCGCTGAGGATCATCACCGGCAGCGCCGAACCGGGCGAAGTCGGTCAAAACGCCTTCGAACTCGCCTATCAGCGCGCGGTCCCCGCGGGCGGCTCCTCGCCGACCCTGCGGATGGCCTTCGTGCAGGGCTTCGGCGCGCAAGAAGTCATGCCGCTCGCCGAAGCGGTGCTCGCGAGCTACTACCCGAGCGTGTCGATCAGCTCGCCGGCCGAAGGAACGACGGTGAGCACGCCGAGCGTCAGCGTCTCGGGCACCGCCGCCGACGCGGTCGGGTTGAGCTCCGTGACGGTCAACGGGCAGGCGCTCGGCGCGAGCGGCGCGTGGAGCACGACCGTGCCGCTGCAGGAAGGCGCGAACACGATCACCGCGACCGCCACCAACCAGGCGGGGCTCTCGCAGAGCGCGTCGCTGACCGTGACCTACGTCCCGCCCAACCCGCCGCCCCCGCAGCCCGCGCACGCGCTGGCCCACGCCGTGGGCTTGGTCAGCGGCGCGAACGGCAGGGCGACGTTCACAATCTCGTGCGCCGGCGCCTCCGGTACGAGCTGCGCTGTGCGGGCGACGCTCAGCACGCTCGAGCACCGACGCAAGGGGCGGGCGGTCGCCGTGTCCGCGAGGACGAAGCTCAAGACGTTGGTGATCGGCAGCGCAAGCGTGACGATCGCGGCCGGCCACCGGGCGACCGTGCGCGTCAAGCTCGACAAGACCGGCCGCGAACTGCTCGCGCGCTTCGGCAAGCTGCCCGTGCAGCTGAGGGTGACCTCGAGCAGCGGGAGCGTCAAGACCGCCGTGATCATCCAGAACCTGACAGTCAGGCCGGCGAAGAAGAAGCGCAGGCGTTGACGCCGCGGCGCAACTACCGCGCCGAGCCGACAGCGCAGGCTCGCGCCGCCCGCACCATCGCTTCGGTGACGAGACCCAGGTCCTCCGCGCCGATCACATACGGCGGCATCGTGTAGATCAGGTCGCGAAACGGCCGCAGCCACACGCCGTGCGCGACAGCCGCGGCGGCGGCCGCCTCGACGTCGACCTCGTGCTCGAGCTGCACCACGCCGATCGCGCCGAGCACGCGCACGTCGCTGACGCCCGGCAGCTCGCTCGCCGGCTCGAGGCCGGCCCGCAAGCCGCCTTCGATCGCGGCCACCCGTCCGCGCCAGTCCTCGCGCTCGAGCAGCGCGAGCGACGCGAGCGCGACGGCGCACGCGAGCGGGTTGGCCATGAACGTCGGCCCGTGCATCAGACCGCCGCCCTGCCCGCGCGAGACCGCCTCGGCGACGGCCGGCGTGCACAGCGTCGCCGCGAGCGTCATGTAGCCGCCGGTGAGCGCCTTGCCCACGCACATCACGTCGGGCTTCACGCTTGCGTGCTCGCACGCGAACATCGCGCCCGTGCGCCCGAAGCCGGTGGCGATCTCGTCGAGCACGAGCAGCAGGCCGTGCTCGTCGCACACGCGCCGCAGGTGCGCCACGCACGCGGGCGAGTGAAAGCGCATCCCGCCCGCTCCCTGCACGATCGGCTCGACGATCACCGCCGCGAGCTCGTGCGCGTGCGCGGCGGCCAGCTCGCTGACGCCCGCCGCCCAGCGCTCCTCGAGCGCCGCCCCGAACCCGTCCGGCGGGCGCTCAGCGAAGACGTGCTCGGGCAGCGCGCCCGCGAACAGGCTGTGCATGCCCGCCACCGGGTCGCACACCGCCATCGCGCCCGCGGTGTCGCCGTGGTAGCCGCCGCGCACGGTCAACAGGCGCGTGCGTCGCGAGCGCCCGAGCGCGCGCTGGTACTGCAGGCACAACTTGATCGCGACCTCGACCGCCACCGAGCCGGAGTCGGCGAGAAAGACGCGCTCGAGCCCGTCCGGGGCGAGCTGCGTGAGGCGCTCGACCAGGCGCACCGCCGGCTCGTGCGTGAGGCCGCCGAACATCACGTGCGCCACGCGCGCCAGCTGCTCGCGCACGGCGTCATCGAGCGCCGGGTGGCGGTAGCCGTGGATCGCGCACCACCACGAGGCCATCCCGTCGATCAGCTCGCGACCGTCAGCCAGGCACAAGCGCACGCCGTGCGCCGAGCGCACCGGCAGCGGCGCCGATGGCGCGGGCAGCGCGCCGTACGGGTGCCACACGCGCTCGCGATCGAGCGCCAGCAGCTGCTCCCAGTCGCTCAGGGGCCTAGTCTTCGTACAGGGTGAAGTCCCGCTTACGTGCCCCGCACACCGGGCAGAACCACGTGTCGGGGATCTCCTCGAACGGAGTGCCCGCGGGGATGCCCCCGTCCGGATCGCCCTCCTCGGGATCGTAGATATACCCGCAGGACTCGCAGATCCAGCGCTGGAGGGTTTCCGTCGGGGCGCTCACGCGCGCCCCCTGGTCTTCTCGCTCATGCGCCAAAGACTAGCGGCAGGTAGGGTCAGCAGATGCGCACGTCGGAGGAGGGTGAGCGCCCGCGTCCAGCCGGGGACGCGCGCCCGGCTGCCGGCGAGGAGTACAACCCGGGACCGCCGAGCACGCCCCGCCGGGCGGCCAGCGTGATCCTGCTGCGCGGCGGCGCCGAGGCGCTGCAGGCGCTGCTCGTCAGGCGCACTCCGCGGGCGCGCTTCATGGGCGGCGTATGGGTGTTTCCGGGCGGAGCAGTCGACACCGGCGACGGCGAGGACGAGCGCGCGCCGCGCCTGGCGGCCGTCCGCGAGCTGCGCGAGGAGGCCGGCGTGGCGCTCGAGGATCCAGCCGGGCTCGTGCGCTTCTCGCGCTGGATCACTCCCGAGCAGGTGCGAATCCGCTTCGACACGCACTTCTTCCTGGCCGAGCTGCCGCCCGGGCAGGAGCCGCGGGTCGACGGGCAGGAGTGCGTGGAGCTCGGCTGGTTCACGCCGCAGGAGGCGCTCGACGCCCACCGCGCGGGCGCGCTCGAGCTGGTCTTCCCGACGATCAAGCACCTCGAGCAGCTACGCGAGTTCGCCTCCGTGGACGCGCTGCTGAGCTACGCGCGCGGGCGCGACGTGCAGCCCGTGCGCCCGCGGGTCGTGCTCGAGGGCGAGGTCGCCCGCATCCTGCTGCCTGACGAGCCGGGGTACTGAAGTGCGGCGCTCGCGCATTCAAGCGAGCTATGCCGTGCCCGCTGCGGCGCGGCACGGGCAGCGCTCGGCTAGCCCCGCTGCTGGGCGTCGATCACGTGCGTGACCGCGTTGATCAGCGCCAGGTGCGTGAACGCCTGCGGATAGTTGCCGAGGTGGCGCCCCGATGAGGCCTCGAGCTCCTCGGCGTACAGCCCCATCGGCGAGGCGTAGGAGATCAGCCGCTCGCACAGGTGTTCGGCCTCGCGATGCTCGCCGATCTCAGACAGCGCCGAGACCAGCCAGAAGGAGCAGATCAGGAACGTGCCCTCCTCGCCGTGCAGGCCGTCGTCGGTCTCCTCGGTGCGATAGCGCAGCACGAGGCCTCCCTCGGTCAGTTCGTCGCGGATCGCCGTGACGGTCGCGCACACGCGCTCGTCTTCGGCGGGCAGGAAGCGTACGAGCGGCACCAGCAGGTTGGAGGCGTCGAGCGCGTCGGTTCCGTAGTGCTGGCGGAACACCCCGCGCTGGTCGACGCCGTGCTCGAGGATGTCCGCGCGAATCTCCTCGGCGAGCGCCTGCCAGCGCTCGGCGTGCGCCTGCTCGCCGCGCCGTTCGGCTAGCCGCGCGCCGCGGTCCATCGCCACCCAGCACATCAGCTTGGAGGAGACGTAGTGACGCGGCTCGCCACGCGCCTCCCAGATCCCCTGGTCGGGCTGGCGCCACACGGCGGCCGCGCACTGGACCTGGTCGGCGAGCACCGGCCATAGGCGCTCGGGTATGTGGTCACGGTTCTTGGAGTGCAGGTAGACGGAGTCGAGCACCGCCCCGAAGACGTCGTTCTGGCGCTGGTCGTAGGCGCCGTTGCCGACACGCACCGGGCGCGCGCCCTCGTAGCCCTTGAGATGCTCGAGCGTGGACTCGGTGAGGTCCTTCTGGCCCTTGATCCCGTACATGATCTGCAGCGAGCCGTCCTCGTTGCGCTCCATGTCCGCGACGTACTGGACGAAGTCGTCGGCCTCCCAGTCCAGGCCGAGCGCGTGCAGCCCCCAGAGCGTGAACGAGGCGTCGCGCATCCAGCAGAAGCGGTAGTCCCAGTTGCGCTCGCCGTGAGGCGTCTCCGGCAGCGAGGTCGTGGCGGCCGCGACCAGCGCCCCGGTCGGCATGAACGTCAGGCCCTTGAGCGTCAGCGCCGAGCGCTGCAGGTGAAAGCGCCACGGGTGGTCGGGGTAGACCCCTTCGGCCAGCCAAGTGCGCCAGAAGTGGGCGGTGCGCTCCATGTGCTCCTCGGCCTGCTCGACCGTTTGCGGGCCGCCGAGCTCCTCGGTCCAAGACAGCGCGCAGTAGCGCTTCTCGCCTTCGCTCATCGTGTGCCGGCCGTGCGTGCGGTTGCCCTCGATGCCCATGCGGATGTCGCTGAACAGCCGGAACGCGTTCGCGCCGTCGCTCGCGTCGAGCATGCACACCCCCTCCGCGCCGCTCTGCGCGAGATTCCAGCTCGCCGGCGTGGCGCCGTAGTCGAGCATCGGCTCGCACACGATCTCGACCTGCACCTGCCCCTGGATGCACTCGATCATGCGCACCAGCAGGTGGTCGGCGTCGTAGTCGGTCGGCGGGCGCGTGTGGCTCGAGCCCTCCTTGTTGTCGTGCCACGGGCCGATCGTCAGCGCCTCGACCACGCGCAGCCAGCCCTGCGGGGTCATCCACGTCGTCTCGACGATGTTGGTGCCGGGAATGTAGCGTCGGCCGGCCGGAACATAGATGCCGTACGGGCCCACGCGCCAGCTGCCCGCGCCGCGGTCCAGCAGCGCACCGAACACCGACGGCGAGTCGAAGTGGGGCAGGCACATCCACTCGATCGAGCCGTCCGGTGCGAGCAGCGCGCACGTGTGGCAGTCCGACAGGAACGCGTAGTCGGCGATCGGCGGAAACGGCGAGTCGGGGGAAGCGCCGCCGCCCGGCGCGGGTGCGCCGCCGAGCTGCCCCGCGGGCGATTCGCCCTCGCGGACGCTCACCATTCCCTCCGCTGGAAGCGCGGACGCTCGACGCCCTCCGGCAGCACCTGCTCTTCTTCGAGCTTGTCCAGGTGCGCGGCGAGCGTGGCGGTCGCCAGCGGCGCCAGCTCCTCGGGCACGTCGTACCAGACGGCGTCCAGCAGTTCCTCGATTGTGCGCCGGCCTTCGGCCAGCGCGACGATCAGGCGATTTTCGCGGTCGACGCGATGGGCCAGGTACTCTTCGAGCTTGGCGTGCGCGTCCCACACGGGGGGCCCGTGGCCGGGGCACAGCACGTTGAAGTCTTCGCGCATGCGCAGGCGCGTGAGCGCGAGCAGGTAGCCCGCCATCGCCCCGCGGTAGGGGCTGACGAAGACGCTGCCTTCGCCGAGCACCGCGTCGCCGCAGAAGCACGCGCCATCGCCGACGAGCGCATAGTGATCGACGGCGTGCCCGGGCGTCGGCACCGCCTCGAAGGGGCCGAAGCGCACGTTCTCGCCGAGCAGCACGTCGACCGCGCCGCGACCGCCGGCGAGCGGCGCCGGGAACCGCTCGAGCAGCGCCGAGACCGCTTCGGTGTGGTCGTGGTGGTCGTGGGTGAGCGCCACCCCGCCGAGCCCCCCGCGCCCCTCGAGCGCCGCGCACACCCGCGTCACGTGCTCCTCGATCAGCGGACCCGGATCGATCACCCACGCCGGCTCGCGACCGACCACCCAGGTATTCGTCCCCGACAGCGTCAGCGGCCCCGGGTTCGGCGCCCGCACGCGCAGGATGTCGTAGTGCGCGAGCAGGTCGGCTTCCGATCCGGCCTCCGCCGAGTCGCCGTTTGAGCCCGCCGCGGACTCGGGATTGTCAGCGTGGGGCTCGGTCATCGGCTGCGACGTTACTGACCGCGCGGGCGGAATGACGCCTCGCGCTCCCCAGACGAGCGTCTGCGGGGGGGAGCTCAAGCGAGGTTGGCCATCACGTGCTTGATCACCGTGTAGTCCTCGATCCCGTAGATGCTCAGATCCTTCCCGTAGCCCGACTCCTTCAGACCCCCGTGCGGCATCTCCGAGACGAGCGGGATGTGATCGTTGATCCACACGCAGCCGAAACGCAGCGCCCGCGAGACGCGCAGCGCGCGCCCGACGTCGCGCGTCCACACCGAGGAGGCCAGCCCGTAGCGAGTGGCGTTCGCCCACGCGAGCGCCTGCGCCTCGTCGGCGAAGGGCTGCACCGTGATCACCGGGCCGAAGATCTCGCGCTGGATCAGCTCGTCGCCCTGGCGCAGCCCGGCGACGACCGTCGGCTCGAGGAAGAAGCCCGGCCGATCCGGCGCCTTGCCGCCGGTGACCATCTCGGCGTGGTCGGGACGGCGCTCCAAGAAGCCCTCGACGCGCTCGCGCTGGCGGGCCGAGTTGACCGGCCCGAGCGTCGTCTCAGGCGCGAGCGTGTCGCCGAGGACGAGCCCCCGGGCCTGGGCGCTCAGTCCGGAGACGACCTCGTCGTAGACGCCCCCGGCCGCGAGCACGCGGGTGGCCGCCGTGCAGTCCTGCCCGGCGTTGTAGTAGCCGGTGCCCGCGATCGTCTCCAGCGCGCTCTCGAGATCGACGTCGTCGAAGACGATCACCGGCGCCTTGCCGCCGAGCTCCAGGTGCACGCGCTTGAGCGTGTCCGCGGCGGCGCGCGCGAAGTGCTTGCCGGTGTCCACCGAGCCTGTCAGCGCGAGCATGTCGACGTCGGGGTGGTTGATCAGCGCCTCGCCGGTCGGGCGGCCCGGGCCCATGACGATGTTCAGCACCCCCTTCGGCAGGACGTCCGCGGCGAGCTCCGCGAGGCGCACGGTCGTGATCGGCGTCGTCTCCGCGGGCTTGAGCACGACGGTGTTGCCGGCCGCGAGCGCCGGGGCGAATTTCCAGATCGCCATCATCAGCGGGTAGTTCCACGGCGTCACCTGCGCGATCACGCCCACCGGCTCGCGGCGGGTAAACGACGTGTAGCCCTCGAGATACTCGCCCGCCGCGCGGCCCTCCAGGCAGCGCGCGGCGCCGGCGAAGAAGCGCAGGTTGTCCGCCATCACGGGGATCTCGTCGCTCGTGACCGCCTCGATCGGCTTGCCCGCGTTGAGCGCCTCCAGGCGCGCGATCTCGCCGGCGTGCTGCTCGACCAGGTCGGCGATCGCCAGCAGCGCGTGCGCGCGCGCAGCGGGGGTCGTGCCCGACCAGCCCTCGAAAGCGCGCCGCGCGGCCTGCACCGCGCTCCCGACGTCCTGCGCGCTCGAGACCGGGGCGCGCGCCAGCTCCTCACCGGTCGCCGGGTTGAGCACGGCTTCGGTCTCGCCCCCGGCGGCGACGCGCTCGCCGTCGATGAAGTTGCTCAGCGTCTGTGTCGTGTTCGCCATCGTGTAGTCGCTCCTCGTCGGGGGGTGTGTCGTTCGCGCGTCGGCGCCGGCGTCTCGCCGAGAGCTCGGGCGAGAGCGAGCGTCATCGCGCCGCCGCCGCAGTGGCCTCGACCGGCCCGAGCGCCGCGGCGACCGCCGGGTGGGTGATGCGGCCGTCCTGCACGTTCAACCCCATGCGCAGGCCGGGGCTGGCCGCGAGCGCCTCCTCGACGCCGAGTTCGGCCAGCTCGATCGCGTACGGCAGCGTCGCGTTGGTGAGCGCGTAGGTCGAGGTGATGGGCACGGCGCCGGGCATGTTGGCGACGCAATAGTGGGTGATCCCGTCGACCTCGTAGGTCGGGTCGGAGTGCGTGGTCGGGCGCGAGGTCTCGAAGCAGCCGCCCTGGTCGATCGACACGTCCACGAGCACCGCATGGCGCTTCATCAGCGCGAGCTGCGCGCGCGTGATCACGCGCGGGGCGCGCCCGCCGTGCACGAGCACCGCACCGATCACGAGGTCGGCGGCGGGCAGCATCTCCTCGATCGCGAGCGTCGAGGAATAGACGGTCGAGGCACGCCCCGCGAACGCGACTTCCAGCTCGCGCAGCCGGTCGATCGAGCGGTCGAACACGAACACGTCCGCCTGCATCCCGATCGCGATGAAAGCGGCGTTCATGCCGACCACGCCGCCGCCGATCACGAGCACTGTCGCGGCGGCCACGCCGGGCACGCCGCCGAGCAGGATCCCACGTCCGCCGAGGGGCTTCTCGAGCATGAACGCGCCTGCCTGGGTGGCGATCTTGCCGGCGACCTCGCTCATCGGCGCGAGCAGCGGCAGGCGCCCCTCGGCGTCCTCGACGGTCTCATACGCGATGCACGTCGCCCCGGAGGCCAGCAGCCCGCGCGTGAGCTCGGGCTCGGCGGCGAGGTGCAGGTAGGTGAACAGCGTCTGCCCCGCGCGCAGGCGCCCCACCTCCTCGGGCTGTGGCTCCTTGACCTTGAGCACGAGCTCGGCGTGCGCGAACACTGCGCCGGCGTCGGGCACGATCTGCGCGCCCTGCGCGCCGAACTGCTCGTCGCTCATCGCGCTGCCCTCGCCGGCGCCCGCCTGCACGAGCACCTGGTGCCCGCGCGAAGTCAGCTCGCGCACCCCCGCGGGCGTGATCGCGACGCGGTACTCGTCGGTCTTGACCTCCGTCGGGACGCCGATCCTCAACGCGCGAGCTCCCTCCCTCGCAGCGCCAGCCAGAACTCGATCCGGTCGCGAGCGCTGGAGCAGTCGCGTCCGGTCAGCTGCTCGACGCGGCGGATGCGGTAGCGCAGCGTGTGCCGGTGGCAGTACAGCGCCGCGGCCGCCTTCTCCCAGTGCCCGTTGTGCTCGATGAACACGTCCAGCGAGCGCACGAGCTCCTCGCCGTAGTCGCCTTCGCCCTGCTCGATCGGGTCGAGCACGCTGCGGCAGTAGGAGAGCAGCGCGTCGTCGTCCTGCAGCGAGAGCAGCAGCTGGAAGGCGCCGAGGTCCTCGTAGGAGGCGACCTCGGGGGCGTTGCCGTTGCGCAGGCGCACCGCCTCCAGGGCACAGCGCGCCTCGTGGAAGGCCATGCGCAGCGAGTGCGTGGCTAGGGCGCGTGAGGCGGCCGCGCCGACGCGGCCGAAGCGGGCGGCGAGCTCGGCGCGGATCTTGCGCGCGAGCTCGATCGGCGTGCGCGGATTCGCGTCGCCCGCGGCGCCGGGGTCGATCACCGCGCACAGCAGCCCCGCGCGGATCGCCACGAGGCTCGGGACGCGCTCGCGCGCCAGGATCCTTTCGACGACCGCCGCCGCGAGGTTCGCCTCGCCGAGGCTGAACGCGAGCACGGCGACCTGCTCGCCGATGCCGAACGGACGCAGGCGCGCCTGCAGGTCTTCGGGGTACAGATGCCCGGAGAGCGCCTCGGCGAGCACGTCGCCGACCATGCTGCGCTGCAGCATTTCGTAGCGCTCGTCCAGCAGATGAGTGAAGGCGCGCTCGGTGATCGCGATGAACGGCAGCTCGTAGGGCACCTCGAACAGCGGGAAGCCGCGTCTGTCGGCGGCGTTCACGAGCGCCGCGGGCAGCCGCTTGTGGGCGAAGCCGGTACCGAAGCCGAGGCCCGCGATCTCGTGGTCGGCGAGGCGTTCGACGAACTCGCGTTGCGCCTTCGGCCCGCTCAGCTGGATGCCGGTGGTGAGCAGCAGCTCTCCCCCTTTCAGCCACGGCGTCGGGTCGGGGAGCTCGGTGCTGTGCACCCAGCGCACGTGAGCGTCGGCGGCCTCCTGGCCGCACACGAGCTCGAGGCCGAGCCCGCCGATCAGGCTCGCGACAGTGAGCTCCATCGCCCCATCCGCTCTGAGGCCTCGCTGAGCACCGGGCGCAGGATTGCCTCGATCTCCCCGAACTGCTCGGGCCCGGCGATCAGCGGCGGCGAGAGCTGCACGATCGGATCGCCGCGATCGTCGGTGCGGCAGATCAGGCCGCGACGGTAGAGCTCGCCGGAGAGAAAGCCGCGCAGCAGCTGCTCGGACTCCTGCTGGTCGAAGGTCGCCTTCGTGTCTTTGTCCTTGACAAGCTCGATCGCATGGAAGTAGCCCGCACCGCGCACGTCGCCGACGATCGGCAGCTCGCGCAGGCCCTCGAGCATCTGGCGCAACGCGCCCTCGTGCTCGCGCACGTGCGCGCACAGCTCCTCACGCTCGAGCACGTCGATGTTCGCCAGGCCGACCGCGCACGCCACCGGGTGCCCACCGAAGGTGAAGCCGTGGCTGAACGCCTCCTTGCCGTGCAGGAACGGCTCGGCGATGTGGTCGCCGGCGACCACCGCGCCGAGCGGCGCGTACGCGGAGCTGATGCCCTTGGCCGTGGTGAGCATGTCGGGCTGGCAGCCGTAGCGTTCGCAGCCGAACCAGTGGCCGAGCCGCCCCCATGCGCAGATCACCTCGTCGGAGATCAGCAGCACGCCGTGGCGGTCGCAGATCTCGCGCACCCGCTGGAAGTAGCCGTCCTGGGGCACGAAGCAGCCGCCGCCGTTCTGCACGGGCTCGAGGATCACCGCGGCGACCGTCTCGGGGCCCTGGAACTCGATCGCCTCCTCGATCGCGTCGGCCGCCCACAGCTGGTCGCGATCTTCCCGCCAGCGGTAGGAGTTGGTGTTGGGCACGTGCACGCCCCCGGGCGTCAGCGGCTCGAAGGGCTCGCGCAGCGGCGTCAGCCCGGTGGCCGCCAGCGCCCCCATCGAGACGCCGTGATAGGCGAGCTTGCGCGAGATCAGCTTGTGGCGATTGCGCTCGCCGCGCGCGCGGTGGTAGGCCTTGGCGAGCTTCCACGCGGACTCGACCGCCTCAGAGCCCCCGGAGGTGAAGAACACGCGATTGAGGTTGCCGGGCGCCAGGCCCGCGACCCGCGCGGCGAGCTCGATCGAGCGGGGGTGCGCGTAGCTCCAGTTGGTGTAGAAGGCCAGCTCGCGAGCCTGTTCGGCGGCCGCGTCGGCGAGCTCCTCGCGCCCGTGACCGACGTTCACGCAGTACAGGGCGGAGAGGCCGTCGAGGTAGCGCTTGCCGTGCTCGTCATACACGTAGCAGCCCTCGCCGCGGACGATCACGGGAATCGCGTGGTGCTCGTCGTATGAGCCCATCCGCGTGAAGTGCATCCACAGGTGCCGCCGCGCCTGGCGCTGCAGGCGGTCGGGGTCTTCCGAGAGAGCCACTCCGCTCGGGCCGGGCGCCCACGGTGTCGAGGTCGAGGACTCGAGGGGCCGCGCGCCGCGCGATCGATCGTTCAGGTTGGCGGAGCTCGACATTGGTTTCAGACTCCCTCCCGGACGCCCTCGGCGCCCTTGCGTTGCCCGCTGGACACTAAGGACAACAGTAGCTCGGTGCCCGCTACGTCGCAATGACGACTCCGGTCAACGGTGGGCGCGAACACTGTACGTTCTGTACATGCGAGGGGCGCCTTTTTGGGGATGTCGCCCATTGCGATACCTCCGCGCCAAGCCGTAGCTTGTGAGCATGCGGCGCGCTGCGCCGCCGAAACCTGGGAGAGGAGCAGCCGATGGCCACAGACGCCGTCCCCCTAGCCGGAGCGCCCGCCTCGGGGAGAGTCGAGAGCAAGGGGCTGAAGAGCAACGCGATCGGCTACCTCTCGAACATCGTGATCAGCGTCGCCTCGACCGCGCCCGCGTACTCGCTGGCGGCGACGCTCGGCTTCATCGTCGCCGACCCGGGCGTCGCGACGCGCGCCCCCGCGGTGCTGCTCGCGTCGTTCGTCCCGATGCTGCTGATCTCGCTCGGCTACCGCTACCTCAACAAGGCCGATCCGGACTCCGGTACGACGTTCGCGTGGACGGCGCGCGCCTTCGGTCCTGGCTTCGGCTGGATCAACGGCTGGGCGATCTTCCTCGCCGACATCCTCGTGATGGCCTCGCTCGGATACATCGCGGCGACCTACACCTTCGAGCTGTTCGGCTGGCACTGGGCGGAAGTCCACAAGGGCGCCGCGCTCGTCGGCTGCGTGCTGTGGATCTGGCTGATGACCTGGATCTGCCACCGCGGGATCGAGCTGTCCGCGCGCGTGCAGCAGCTGCTGCTCACCTACGAGTTCGCGATGCTCGTCGTGTTCGCGGTCGTCGCGCTGGTCGACGTCTACAGCTCCAGCGCCGCCGTGCATTCGATCCAGCCGCAGGCGACCTGGTTCGACCCGTTCGCGATGAAGTTCCACGATCTGCTCGTCGCGATGCTGCTCGGCATCTTCATCTACTGGGGCTGGGACTCCGGGGTCGCGGTCAACGAGGAGTCCGAGGACGCCAACGACGGACCCGGGCGCGCGGCGGTCGTCTCGACGCTGCTGCTCGTCGCGATCTACCTGGTCGTGGCGGCGGGCGCCCAGGCGTACCACGGGACCGCGTTCCTGGCGAGCGAAGAAAACGCGAGCGACGTCCTGCACGCGCTCGGCAAAGGGGTCCTCGGCGCGGTCGGCGTGAAGTTCCTGATCGTCGCCGTCCTGACCTCGGCATCGGCCTCGACGCAGACGACGATCCTCCCGACCGCGCGCACGACGCTCTCGATGGCCAAGTGGGGAGCGATCCCGGCGGCGATCGGCAGAATCCATCCACGCTTCCTGACGCCGACGGTCTCGACGTGGGGCTTTGGGGTGCTGTCCGTCGTGGTGGCCGTCCCGTTGATCCTGATCTCGGCGGCCGTGCTCGAATTGTCGGTGGTCGCGCTCGGGATTCCCGTTTGCTTTTACTACGGCTCGACAGGCTTCGCATGCGCCTGGTACTACCGGCGCGAACTGTTCGCGAGCGTGCGCAAGCTCTTCCTCGTCGGGCTGGGGCCGGTGATCGGCGGCCTGATGATGTACGGGATCGGCGTCTACGCGATCGTCTACTACGGTCACAAGGCGAACGCCGAAGGCAAAGAGTACCTGCACCTCACGCTGCCGATCTGGCTCGGCGGCATCGGCATGGTGATCGGCGCGCTGCTGATGCTCGCCTCGCGCGGCCATTTCCGCTCGTACTTCTCGCGCCGCCCGGAAACCGCCCCGCCGGGCCTGCTCGACATGGCCGTCGAGCACACGCCGGCGCATCTGATGGGTCCCGAACACGTCACCCACGGCGTGCACTTGCTCACGCCCGAGGCGGACGACGGCCCCCCGTCCCAGAGCGGTTGAGCTGGAAGGCCGCCGTCAGAGGAGCGGCAGCTCCACCTGCCCGTGCGGCGAGCCGTATTCCCCTAGCAGAGCCAGGAACGGCGTCGCGGGGAACGCCTCCGGCCCGAGCACGCCCAGCCCCCTCCAGTCGCCGCGATCGAGCAGCTCCAGCGCGACCGCGGGGTTGACGGCCGTCTGCCACACGACCGCCTGGCTGGCGTACTCGCGCATGGTCGTCTCGTTGTCGGCCACGTGGTAGAGGTAGGTCGAGCGCGGCCGGCCGTCGACCCCGGTCCCGCGCACCCACGTGCCCGCGCACGTGCGCCCGCTCATGCGCTCGCCCAGCGTCGCCGGGTCGGGCAGCGCCGCCGCGACGAGGTCGCGCGGGGCGACGGGCGTGCCGCGCACCGACACCGGCTCGGTCGAGTCGAGGCCGAGCTTGCGCAGGGTCTGGAGCACGTCGATGAACTCCCGCCCGAGCCCGTACTTGAAGGTCACGCGCTCGCAGCGCACCCAGCGCGGGATCAGCACGACCTCCTCGTGCTCGACGTTCACGCACTCCACCGCCCCGATGCCCTCGGGGAACTCGAAGACCTCGGGCTCGGAGAACGGCGCGGTCGTGTAGAAGCCGCGCTCGCGCTCCCAGACCAGCGGCGGGTTCAGGCACTCCTCGATCGTCGTCCAGATCGAGAAAGTCGGCGCGAAGTCATAGCCCTCGACGACCAGGTCGGCGCCGTCGCGCACTCCGACCTCCTCGACGCTCGAGAACAGCTCGTCCGCGGCGTGACGCGCGAACACGTCCGACAGGCCCGGCTCGACGCCGATCCCGACGAGCGCGAGCACGCCGGCCTGCTCCCAGCGCTCGTGCTCGGCGAGCTGGCGCTCGCCCAGCATCTCCCCCGGCAGCTCGTACGGGCGCTCGGGGTGCGGGTGGGACAAGGTCATCGCCATGTCCAGGTAGGTGACCCGCGCGTCGAACGCGGCGGCGAAGATCGGCTCGTTGAAGCGCGGGTCGCACGCGTTCAACACCGCGTCGGGTCGCACGCGCTCGATCAGCCGCACGAGCTCCTGGCGGCTGGAGGCGTCGACCCGCTCGGCCGCGAAGCGGTCCGGCTCGCCGAGCCGCTCGGTCGCGGCGCGCGCACGCTCGAGCGCGACGTCGGCGAGCACGACCCGCTCGAAGGCGGCGCGCCGCTGCGCGATCGCGGCGAACGCGCCGCCCACGCCTCCGGCTCCGATCACGAGCACCTTCACGCGGCCAAGTCTGACGCAAGCCGCAAGTTCGGGACGGCACAAGTGCGGGACGCGCGTACGACGCAATGCAGCAGGCGCCTACCGTATGCTGCGGCGATCGGCGCGGTCCCGAACACCACCCCAAGAGCCACCGGATGAGCACCGGGCTCCCGAGTCCCCCGCGCACCCCGTTCGCATCGCCCGCCTCGACCGACGCCGCCTCCCCGGCGGGCGTCCGGGAGCGGGGCGCGCACGAGCGGCGTGCGGTCCGCTGGGCACCCTCGCCGTCGTTCACGCGCGCGGAGATCGCGCTGGCGGCGCTGGCGGGCGTGCTGCTCGCCGTGCTCACGAGCTGGCCGCTCGTGCTGCACATGTCCACCCGGATCGCTCCCGATCTCGGAGACCCGGTGCGGACCGCCTGGGAGATCGCGTGGGACGGCTACGCGATCCTCCACCAGCCGCTGCACGTCTTCGACTCGAACGCCTTCTACCCGCATCCGCTGAGCCTCGCCTTCTCCGACTCGCTGCTCGGCTACGGCCCCGCGGCGTTCTTCGGCTCCGGCACGGTCGCCGCGCTCGTCCGCTACAATCTGCTGTTCCTGTGGGCGTGGTCGTTCTGCTTCGTCGGCGCCTACCTGCTCGCGCGCGAGCTCGGCCTCGGTCGCCTCGCGGGCGCCGCCGCCGGCCTGGCGTTCGCGTACGCGCCCTACCGCGTGACCGAGGCGGGCCACCTGCACGTGATCTCATCCGGCGGGATCGCCTTCGCCCTGTTCCTGCTGCTGCGCGGCTACCGGCGCGGCTCTCGCGGGCTCGTGCTCGCCGGCTGGCTGGTCACTGCGTGGCAGATCAGCCTCGGCTTCACGCTCGGACTCCAGTACGCCTACCTGCTGGTGGTGCTCGGCGCGCTCGTGCTCATGTTCTGGTGGCGCGGGCGCCTGACGCCGGGACCCGCGTGGCGGACCGCCGGCGAGTCGCGCCCCCAAGCTCGCCCGGGCGGGCGGATCGTGCCGCGGGCGCCCGGCGAGGACGAGTCGGCGCCCGCGGCCGCGCCCCGCCGATCGCGCCGTGCGCGGGGAGCGCTCATCCCCCGCCGGCTGCTGGCGGTCACGCTGACCGGCATCGCCGTCGTCGCCGCCGTCACCGTGTACGAGGCGCGACCGTACCTGCGCGTCGCGGCCCTGTACCCGACCGCGAAGCGCACGCTCAAGGAAGTCGAAACCTACTCCGCCGGCCCGGCGGCGTTCCTGGCCGCCTCCTCGGAGAACCGCGTGTGGGGCTCGCTCACCTCGGGGATGCGCGCGAAAGTCAACTCCAAGAACGAGAGCGTGTTCTTCCCCGGCGGGCTGATCCTCGTGCTCGCGCTGCTCGGGCTCGGCGCCGGCGTGTACACGCGACGATTGCGCATCGGCCTGGCGGCGGGGATCGTCGTGTGCTCGATCCTTGCGCTCGGCTTCGGCCTGACCGGCGCGGGCTATCCGTATCGCCTGCTCTACGACTACGCGCCCGGCTGGGACGGCGTCCGCGTACCCGGGCGGATCTTCACGCTGGCGACGCTCTTCTACGCGCTGCTGGCCGGCGCGGGCGCGCAGCTGCTCGTGCGCTGGATCGGATCGTGGGCCGGGCGCCGCCGGTCTGAGGCTGTGACGTCGAACGGCCGTACAGCGCCCGGTCGGCAGGCGCTCGGGCGCTCCGCGTCCCGCAGACCGGCGCTTGCGATGTCGGCGCTCGGGCTGCCGGCGCTGGCGGGGCTCGTGCTGCTGATCGGGATCCTCGGCGAAGGCGCCGGGCACCTCGGCCACCCGGTCGTGCCGCAACCGGTGAAGGCTGAAATCGGCCTGCCCGGTCCGTTGCTGGACCTGCCCACCGACGGCGCGCTCGATCGCGTCTGGCAGTACTTCTCGACCGACGGCTTCTACAAGATCCCGATCGGCAACAGCACCTTCGACATACCCGCCGTGGACGATCTGCGCGGCGGCATGAACGGCTTCCCCGACCGCGCGAGCGTCGAGAAGCTGCGCTACTACCACATCCGCACGGTCGTGCTGCACACGGTGCTCCCCAAGGGCCTGCCACCGGAACACGGCGCCGTCATCCCCGAGCCCCCCGACCCGGCGGCCGCGGCGAAGAAGCCGATCGCCGGCCTCGGCATCACCCGCCGCCAGGTCGGATCGGTGGTGATCTACGAGATCGGGCCGGGGCCGGCGGCACTGCACGGCACCGATTGATGGACGCCTCGGCGGACGGACACGACAGACGACCGGGCGCAGCCGGCCCGGCCGGCGCTCGACGCGGGCGCTCGGGCAGGCGGCGGCGCCGGCCGCGCCTCACGCGCCCGCGGATCGCGCTCGTGGCGACCCTGCTCGTGGGCCTGTCCTACGCGGTGATGATCCAGAGCTTCTCGTGGAACCAGACATCGCACTACGACCTCACGCGCGCGCTGAACGACGAAGAAACGACGATCGACCGCTACCAGGCGAACACGGGCGACAAGGTCTTCTACAGGGGCCACTACTACTCGGCGCGCGCCCCCGGGCTGGCGCTGTTCTCGATGCCGTTCTACGACGTGCTGACCGACGTCGGCGCCGAATCGTGGACCGACCGGCACGTGGCGCCCCCCGACCACCCGGGCGACGAGATGATCTACCTGCTCGGGCTGTGGGGCAACGTTCTGCCGGGCCTGCTGCTCGTGCTGCTCGTATGGCGCGTGGCCGAGCGCTTCGAGCCCGGCTACGGCGTCGCGGCGGCCGTGGCGCTCGGCCTGGGCACCATGGTGTTCCCCTTCTCGACGCTGCTGTTCTCGCACGTGTTCACGACGTTCCTGAGCTTCGCGGCGTTCACGCTGATGCTGTGGGAGCGGCGCGGACCGCCGAGCGCGGCGCTGCTCGCGATCGCGGGCCTGGCGATGGGCTACGCCTTCTCCTCGGAGTACCCGACGTTCTTCGCCGCGGTCGTGCTCGGCCTGTACCTGCTCTCCCGCCGGGACACCCGGACGCCGCTGGGGGTCGCACGCCGCGGCGGCGCCTACGTGGCGGGCGGGCTCGTCGGGATCGTGCCGCTGCTGCTGTACAACCACTACGCCTTCCACTCGTGGACGCACCTGGCCTACTCCGACGTGCCGCGCCAGCAGAAAGGCTTCTTCGGGATCGGCGCGCCGAGCCTGCGGGTGCTCGTGACGCTGCTGTTCGACTCGCGCGGTCTGCTGACGATCTCGCCCGTGCTGATCATGGGCGCGATCGGCACCGCGATCCTCTACAAACGAGGCAAGCGCGCCGAGGCGCTGACGATCGGCGGCATCTGCCTGTGCTACCTGCTCTACAACTCCGGCTACTACCTGCCCTTCGGCGGCGGCTTCATGGGGCCGCGGTTCCTGGACACGCTGCTCCCGTTCCTGGCCTTCCCGATCGCGATCGCGCTCAAGCGCTTCCCCGGGCCGACGGTCGCGCTCGCGGCGGTCTCGATCACGACGACGGTGATCGCGACCATCACGCACCCGTTGGTCGGCTATGAGACCGAGACGGTCACCTGGATGCGCTACCTGTCCGAGGGCCTGTTCCAGCCGACGATCGCCTCGGCGTACGGCCTCGGGCGCGGGTGGGGCGGGATCTGGCCGTTCTTCCTGGCGGCCGGCGGCGGGATCGCGCTCGCCGTGTGGGCGACGCCGCGGCTGCGCCTGTCCGGCGCGTCGATGCTCGCGGGCGTGCTGGCGCTCGCCGGATGGGCGCTGTTCGCCGCGCTCGCGCCGACGCTGCTCGGGATCGACCACGCCGGGCTGCGCAGCATCTACGAAGCCGGCGACCACACCGCCTTCAACCTGAAGCTGCACTCGGGCGCGACCTACCCCCTGAAGACGCTCGCCCCCACCGCCGCGGTCGCAGGGCTGCTGGCGCTGGGCGCGATGCGTGTGCTGCGCGGCGAGCCGCCGAGCCGCCGCCGGCGCCCGGACGACACCGGCGGCGCCGCCGGGCGCCGGGCGCCCGCGCTCAGCGCCTGAGCGGCGCGCGCAGGGCCCGAGCGCGCGCCAGCGCTCGTCAGTTGTCGGCGACCTTGACGTTGCACTTGGCGCCGTGGAGCTGCTTGCAGACCACGACATAGCCCTCGCGCGGCTGTTCCTTGGCGTTCGTCAGGCCCGCGTCAAAGCGCGTCGAGGCGGTGCCGCCGTTCCAGTCGTAGATGTACAGGCGCTTGATCTGCGAGAGGCCTCCGGCGAGGCCGAACATGTACTTGAGCACCTTCGCCGCGCGCGTCAGCCCGGAGCCGTGCTTGTTGGGGAACGAGCCGCCGAATTTGACGATGCCGCCGGTCTCGGTCAGCCACACCTGGCCGCCGAGCGCCTTGACGAGGTCGCGCGTGCGCCAGCTTTCCAGGCGATTGACGTCGGAGTAGTTGTGCAGGCCCCAGATCTTGGGCATGATCGTCTCCAGGCGGTAGATCTCGCGCTTGAATTCGGCGATGTACTGGAGCGTCGGCTGGATGTACTGGGCGTCGAGGACGTCGAGGCCGATCACCGTGCAGCCCTTGCAGACACGCAGCAGCTGCTGGTAGTACTGGGCGGTCCTGGTCGCCGAGGGGCTCGAGAACAGCGGCGGTTCGTTGCCGCGGTTGGACTCGTCCCACGCCTCGTACTGACGGACGTGCGGGAACAGCTTGATGAACTTCTGCACGTCGCGCTGGTAGCTCTTGAGGTTCGGCAGCTTCATAGGCGTGTATTCGGAGTGATAGAAGGCGACGAGCACTTCCTGGTGGGCCGCTTCGGCGGCGCGGATGAACTGGGTGGCGAGCTCGAGCGAGTAGGGGTGTGCGACGGCGTCGTAGGGCGCGACGTAGCGGACGATCTTGGTGTGCAGCTGCCGCCACAGCGCGTTCTGGAACATCTGCGGCTGCTCGTTGCCGAGGCCCGTCACGTAGCTCGGCCCGCGGGAGCTCGACTTGCGCGCGACGCCCGCGCGAGCGGCGGGCTTGCTCGCGGCGGCTGCCTGGCCGATCGCGACGGCGCCGAGGGCGGCGAGCAGGAGCGTGAAGGCGAGAAGTTTCAGTCGGCGGCTAAGAGCTCTCATACGGCTCCGCAACAGCGTAGGCGGGAGATCGTTGCGTGGGTCCCACCAGTCTTACGAGCTGCTTAGGCTGCGCCCTGCCGCCCGCGGCGAGTTTTTAGATCAGGTTTAGTCTGCGGCCGGTTCGGCGAGCCCCGCGTCTTTGGCCCCGTGCGAGCGCAGCGCGGGGTCGGCGACGATCCGCACGTCCACGCCCGGCAGGCCACGCAGCAGACGCATCAGCAGCGAGCGCTCGGCGCCTCCCGCCAGGCGCGCGAGCCCGCGGGGCTCGGCGGGGGTGCCCATCAGCACGTACGTCGCGCCGAGCGAGCGCGCGACCCTGATGGCGACCGCGGCCACGTCTTCGCCCTCCTCGACGCGCAGGCCCGCCCCGAGCATCGAGGTCAGACGTCGCAGCTCCTCGAGGCGCTTGCGATCCTCAGAGCTCGGCGGGCGCCCGGGCGGGCGCACGACGAGCACGTCGAGCTCCGCGTCGAGTCGTTGCGCGGAGCGCCAGGCGCGGCGCACGACGTGCTCGGAGTGGGGCGCGAGCGTCGCGAGCGCGAGCAGGCGCTCGGCGATCGCCTGGGGTCCATCCGCGCTGATCACGGCCAGCCCCTCCTCGTCGCGGCGCGGCAGCGGGCTCGGCTCGCGTACGAGTCGCTTGATCTCGACGTCCTCTGCGACCTGGCGCAGCGCCGTCTCGCGCAGCGCCGCCAGGTTCTCCACCTTGAAGAAGTTGTTGAGCGCCGCCGGCACGCGCTCGGGCGCATACACCTTGCCCGCGCGCAGGCGCGAGATCAGGGTCTCGGGGGTGATGTCGATCAGCACCACCTCGTCGGCGGCGGAGAGCACCTCGTCGGGGATCGTCTCGCGGGTGCGCGAGCCGGTCAGCTGCGTGATCTGGTCGTTGAGGCTCTCCAGGTGCTGGACGTTGACGGTCGAGAACACGTCGATCCCCGCTTTGATCACGTCACGCACGTCCTCGTAGCGCTTCTCGTGCTCGACGCCCGGGGCGTTGGTGTGGGCGAGCTCGTCGATCAGGCACAGTTCCGGCTTGCGCTCGAGCACGGCCGGGAGGTCCATCTCCTGCAGCGGCGTGCCGCGGTATGTGACCTGCCGGCGGGGCACGGTCTCAAGACCCTGCGCCTGAGCGACCGTCTCGGCGCGTCCGTGCGGCTCCAGGTAGCCGATCACCACGTCGCGGCCGCTGTCGGCTTCCGCGACGCCCTCTTGGAGCATCCTGTAGGTCTTGCCCACGCCGGGGGCCATCCCGATGAAGACCTTCAGGTGTCCCCGTTCGTCGGGCATGGGGGCATTGTCGTGCACCGCCTGGCGGCAGCGGCGCCCTGCGGCGTGCTCCGGCCCCGGGCTGCCGCCGCGGGCGTCAGTGCCCGCCGGAGCCGGCCGCCGCGAGCACCGCCTCGTAGTAGTCGCGCACGTCGACGCGGTCCCGCTCCTCCGGCACCGACTCCTCGCTCGCGCGCAGGATCATCTCGGCCTGCTCGAGCAGCACCCCGCGCTGTTCCTCCGAGGCGTAGCTCATGATCTTCGCGAGCCCTTCGAGCTGGCGGATCATCACGGCCGGCATCGCACGGCTGGCCTGGCGGATCTTCTCGTGCGCGCGCTCGACCAGGCGCCGAAAGCCGGCGGTGACGATGATCACGCGCACCCGGCCGGTCGCGTCGCGGTGCACTGCCTGCGGGCGCCAGCGGTCGGCGATCTTGCAGAGCCCGTCCCCGAGCCAGTCGATGCACGCGAGCGCCGTGAAGGTGTCGTTGACCGCCGGCGAGAGCGCTCGGATCCCGATCTCGACGAGCTGGTCGACCGCGAAGGACAGGTCCTGCGTGAGCGTGCGGTGCGGGCCGGTCGCGTGCGCGCCGCCGAGCGCCCGCGCGACGCCCGGCGCAGCGTTCGCCGGCCACACGTCCGCGAGCGGCTGGCCCTCGACGACGAAGTGCCCGGGCCTGTGCAGCAGCCGGATGACCGCGCTGCTGCGGGCGGAGATCTCGATCAGGGTGTCGATCCGCACGAACTGCAGGTAGCCGCTGCGGGGCGCGCGCACGACGCCGCTGTCCTGGTCGAGGCGCGTGAGGATCTCCGAGAGCGAGGGTCCGGCCTTCAGCTCGGAGGCGGGCGGCAGGCGCGCGTCGGCGTCGATCGCGCGCGCTAGGTCGCCCGCGATCGATGCGATCACCTGCGGCAGCTGGATCGACTTGGCGATGTGGTCGATGAACACGACCAGCACGGCGACGTCGACGATCACGAGCGCCATGGTCATCGTGACCGACACGTGCGGAACGAACATGCCGTGATCGGCCGAGCCGACGGCCGCGAGCGCGAGCACCGCGTACACGAACGTCGCGACGAACGTCCCGAGCGTGACCTGCGTGATGCGATCGCGGATGAAGTTGCGCAGCATCCGCGGCCCGAACTGCGTGGAGGCGAGCGTGAGCGTGACGATCGTGATCGAGAAGACGAGCGTCACGACCGTGATCACCGCGGCGGCGATCGCCGTGAGGATCGTGCGGGCGGCATCGGCGCTCCCGACCGCGATCCACGGCGGCAGCCGGAGCGTCCCGTCGGCGGCGGCGCGATCGAGCGCGTAGGTGCCGGCGAACAGCACGACCGCGAGCGCGATCTCGACGGTCGGCACCAGCCACAGGTTCGTGCGCAGCGCCTCGCGACGCCACGCCGAGGGTACGGGCGGGGCGAGCCTCACGCGTGCGCGGCTCCAGCGGGCGCGCGGCGCGCGCGCGGCGCCCGCACGCTTGCAAACGAACGGTGGCGGTTGCGGTGGCTCATCGGAGTCGGGACAGGCGGAGACGACGCCGACCAGGCTTCCCGGCTCACCTTGACAAACGATACCGTCCGGCGCCAGCCGGCCATGCTCGCACTACCTCGTCAACTCGTCGATGGAGGAGGCGATCCGGTCGAGCTGGTGCTACATCGTCGATCGCGCCCGCGGGGTGCTCGCGGCCCTGCGAGGGCTAGCCGCGGGATGCTCGCGGCCCTGCGAGGGCTAGCCGCGGGATGCTCGCGGCCCTGCGAGGGCTAGCCGCGGGGTGCTCGCGGCCCTGCGAGGGCTAGCCCCCGAGCAGGTTGTGCACGAGCAGGTCGATCAGCTTGATGCCGATGAACGGCGCGATGATGCCGCCGAGACCGTAGATCCAGAGGTTGCGGCGCAGGAGCGCGCTCGCGCCGATCGGGCGGTAGCGCACGCCCTTGAGCGACAGCGGGATCAGCAGCGGGATGACGATCGCGTTGAAGATGATCGCGGAGACGATCGCCGAGCGCGGGTCGCCGAGGTCCATCACGTTGAGCACGTGCAGCGGACCCTTGCCCCCCGGCGAGGTGGCGTATGTAGCGATGAAGATCGCGGGCAGGATCGCGAAGTACTTGGCGACGTCGTTTGCGATCGAGAAGGTCGTGAGCGCGCCGCGGGTGATCAGCAGCTGCTTGCCGACCTCGACGATCTCGATCAGCTTCGTCGGGTTGGAGTCGAGGTCGACCATGTTGCCGGCCTCGCGCGCGGCCTGGGTGCCCGTGTTCATCGCCACGCCGACGTCGGCCTGGGCGAGCGCAGGCGCGTCGTTGGTGCCGTCGCCCGTCATCGCCACGAGCCGCCCGTCCTGCTGCTGTTCGCGGATCAACGCGAGCTTGCGCTCTGGCGTGGCTTCGGCGAGGAAGTCATCGACGCCCGACTCCTCGGCGATCTTGGCGGCTGTCAGGCGGTTGTCGCCGGTGACCATGATCGTTTTGATGCCCATCGCACGCAGCTGCTCGAAGCGCGCCGCCATGCCCTCCTTGATCGTGTCCTTGAGGTAGATCACGCCCAGCACCTGGTTGTCGCGGGCGACCGCCAGCGGCGTGCCGCCTTCGTTGCCGATGCGGTCTAGCTGCTCCTGCAGCTCGGGCGGCGGCGAGCCGCCTTCGCTCTGCACGAGCGCGATGATCGCGTCACCGGCGCCCTTGCGCATCCGCCGCCCGTCGAGGTCGACGCCGCTCATCCGCGTCTGCGCGGTGAACGGCACGAACTCGGCCTGCAGCGTCGACATGTCGTGCTCGCGGATGCCGTACTGCTTGGCGAGCACGACGATCGAGCGACCCTCGGGGGTCTCGTCGGCGAGCGAGGAGAGCTGCGCGACCTCGGCGAGCTCTGACTCGGGCACGCCCGGCATCGGGATGAACTCCGAGGCGAGGCGGTTGCCGATCGTGATCGTGCCGGTCTTGTCGAGCAGCAGCACGTCGACGTCGCCCGAGGCCTCGACCGCGCGTCCGGACAGCGCGAGCACGTTGCGGCGCACGAGGCGATCCATGCCCGCGATCCCGATCGCCGAGAGCAGTGCGCCGATCGTCGTCGGGATCAGCGCGACGAGCAGCGCGATCAGAGTGGTCTCGGAGATCGCGGTGCCCGCGAACAGGCCGAACGGCCGCAGCGTGGCGACGACGATCATGAAGATCAGCGTGAGCGCCGCGAGCAGGATGTTGAGCGCGATCTCGTTGGGCGTCTTGCGTCGCTCGGCCCCCTCGACGAGCGCGATCATGCGGTCGAGGAACGATTTACCCGGCTCCTGGGTGATTTCCACGACGATCTCGTCGGAGGTCACGCGCGTGCCGCCGGTGACCGCGCTGCGGTCGCCGCCGGACTCGCGAATCACGGGCGCTGACTCGCCGGTGATCGCCGACTCATCGACCGTCGCGATGCCCTCGATCACGGTCCCGTCGCCGGGGATCAGCTCGCCGGCGGGGACGATCACGACGTCGCCGCGCGTCAGCTCGGAGGCGGCCTTCCTCGAGCCGTCGCGCAACCGCGCCACGGTCTCCTTGCGCATCGCGCGCAGCGTGTCCGCCTGGGCGCGCCCGCGTCCCTCGGCGAAGGCCTCGGCCATGTTCGCGAACACGACCGTCAGCCACAGCCACACCGCGATCACGAACGTGAACCACGCGGGGTCGCTGCCGCCGCCGAGCGGCTTGCCGCCGAAGACCTGGATCAGCCACGTGACGGTCGTGATCAGCGAGCCGATCTCGACGACGAACATCACCGGGTTGCGGATCTGCACGCGCGGGTCGAGCTTCTTGAAGCTGTCGATCAGCGCGCGCATCACGATGTCCCGTTGGAACAGCGAGATCGCCTTGCGCTCGTGGGTCGCGGCCATGCTCGGGCCTCGTTCGGGGCTCGTCGGAGTCTGCGCGGACATCAGCTCGCACCTCCCTGCAGACGGTCGAGCGCCAGGTTCAGCTCGAGCACGTTCACGCCCGGTTCGCCCGAGAAGCCCAGACCGCGCCCGGAGGTGTACTTGGAGACCAGCCCGTCGACCCTCGCCAGGGACAGGTGGCGTACGGCCGCGACGCGGTACGCCTGGATGTGCGCGTTCGCTTCCGAGATTTCGGGGTCCAGGCCGGAGGCGGACGTGTTGATCGCGTCGACCGGGATCTTCGCCACGGTCAGACCCGGGTCGTATTCGCTCTTGGTCACCGGATCCTCGTTGAGCTCCAGATACGCCTTGATGTTTTCTTCGTCGGCTTCCTTGGTCTTCACGCTGTTGGGGCCTTTGTTGGAGAAGGTGCTCGCGGCCGCGTTGTCCGCCCCGCCTTCGGTCGCCGACGGGCGCGTCTGGAAGTAGCGCGGGTCGGGTTCGGTGAGGACCGCGCCTTTCACTTCCTTGGGCTTGCCGTCCTTGCCGAGCACCGGCGTGCCGAAGCTCTGGCCGATGATCCTCGAGCCCACGAGCTTTCCGTCGAGCTTGACCTGCTGACCGTTGGCGTTGCCCGGAAACGCGAGCTGGCTGATGCCGGTGATCGCCAGCGGGTATACGAGCCCGAGCAGGATCGCGAACACGATGACGCCGATGATCGATGTGACGATGTCGCGCTTCATCTCAGTACAGGTGCCCCGTCAGGCCTTGCACGATCGGGCCGAGCAGCAGGGCGGGGAAGAACGTCAACGCGCCGACGAGGATGATCACGCCGATCAGCAGCACCACGAACGTCGGGTTGTCGGTGCGCATCGTGCCGAGGCCGGCGGGTGTGACGCGCTTGCCGGCCAGCGCGCCGGCGACGGCGAGCGCGAACAGGATCGGGGCATAGCGCGCGAACACCATGTCAAAGCCGCCGAGCAGGTCCGCGAAGGTGATGCCGTGGGAGCCGAGGTTGCCGGCGTTCGGCTGGATGAAGCCGGTGTAGCCGGCGAACGCCGAGCCGTTGTTGTTGGCTTGGGAGAGGTAGGCGTAGAAGGTCTCGGAGAATGCCTGCGGCGTCGTGGCGCCCGTCTTCGAGAGCGCCGCTTCGGAGATCGACGCGCGCCCAGACTTGCTGGCCGTCGCCAAGGCCGTGCAGAAGAGCGCCGCCAAGGGCGTGATCAGGATGCCCAGGCCGGCGAGCTTGATCTCCCTGGCCTCGAGCTTCTTGCCGAGCCACTCGGGCGTGCGGCCGACCATCAGCCCGCCGATGAACACGGCCAAGAGGACATACAGGAGGATCGAGTAAAGCCCCGTGCCGACGCCTCCGAAGATCACCTCGCTGGCCGACAGGTTGGCGAAGGGAACGGCGCCGCCGATGCCGGTGAACGACTCGATCGCGCTGTTGACAGCGCCGCAGGAGGTGACGGTTGTGATGACGTCGAACAGCGCCGAGCCGGCGATCCCGAAACGCTGCTCCTTGCCTTCCATGTTGCCGCCACCGGACCCCGAGACGACCGCCGTGTGCAGGCCGGCGGCGTGCTGGGCTGGCGAGCCGTGCGCCTCGGCGACGTAGGCGACGCACACCGCGCCGAGGAACATGATCATCATCGTCGCGTAGATCGCGTAGCCCTGACGACGAGAGCCCGTCATCCGCCCGTACATGAACACGAGCCCCGCCGGGATGATCAGCACGAGCAACATCTCGAAGAAGTTGCTGAACTGCGTTGGGTTCTCGAACGGGTGCGCGGAGTTTGTGTTGAAGAAGCCGCCGCCGTTGGTGCCGAGCTCCTTGATCGCCTCCTGGGAGGCGACCGGCCCCATCGCGATCGTCTGCTGGAGGCCCGTGACGGTGTGAACCACCAGGTAATTGGAGAGGTTCGCGATCACGCCCTGGGAGACGAGCACGATCGCGGCGATCACCGAGATCGGGGCCAGCACGTACAGGATCGTGCGCACGAGGTCCTGCCAGAAGTTGCCGATGCCATTGCCCGAGCGCCCGATGATCCCGCGCACGAGCGCGATCGCGACGACGATGCCGACCCCCGCCGACAGCCAGTTCTGCACGGTCAGCCCGATCATCTGGCTGAGGTAGCTCATCGTCGTCTCGCCGCCGTAGTACTGCCAGTTGGTGTTCGTCATGAACGACGAAACCGTGTTGAATGTCACGTTCCACGGCGCCGAGTGATAGCCGAGCGGGTTCAGCGCGTGCGGCACCCACGGCGCGTCCTGCGTGCGAAGCACGAGATACAGGAACAGCCATCCGAAGAGCGAGAAGACGATCAGGCTTTTCGCATACTGCTTCCAGTCTTGCGCGCGCTCGGGATCCGCGCGCAACAGCGTATACAGGAGACGCTCGGGCCCGGCGAATATCGGTGACAGGAACACCCGCTGGCCGGTGTAAACCTTCGCCATGTAGCCGCCGAGCGGAATCGACAGCGCGGTCAAGACGACCGCGAACAGCACGATCGTCAGCCAACCGTAGAAGGTCACAGCTTCTCGCCGCGGATCAGTGCATAAAACAGGTAAGCGATCACCAGCACGGACACGACCAGGCCGAAGACGTCGGCGCCGGTCATATGCGCGATCAGATATCCGAGCGGCGGCGCGACGCTCACACCCGGTCGATTCCCTCGATGACCAGCAGCAGGATCGCGAACATGGCGATGCCGAGAACTATCGATACGGCGTCCATGCGAGCAATATGGGGGCTCGCGCATGACGGCCGCGTGACAAATCGCGCCCGACGTATAACGATTTCGTGACGGGCCCCTAGCGGCGCGATGGGTCAGGCCGCGAACCTGTAGCCGACGCCCGGGTCGGTGACGATCAGTCGATGCCCGCCCGCGCCGCCGGCCCCGGCGATCGCCTCGGGCTCGATCTTCGCGCGCAGCCGCGCGATGTGCGTGCGCAACGGCTGCACGTCCTCGACGTACTCCGGGCCCCACACCTCGGCGAGCAGCTTGCGGTGGGTCATCAGGCGTCCGCGGTTGCGCACGAGCGTGCGCAGCAGGTCGAACTCGATCGGAGTGAGGTGAACCGGCTGCCCTTCGCGGCGCACCACGCGCGAGGCCAGGTCGATCTCGAGGCCATCGACGTTGAAGCTCGGCTCGTCCTCCGCGCGCCCGGCGCGGCGCAGGGCGGCCTGCAGGCGCGCGACGAGCTCGCGCGGGCCGAACGGCTTCGTGATGTAGTCGTCGGCCCCGGCCTCGAGCGCCTTCACCTTCTGCTCCTCCTCGCCCATCGCGGAGAGCACCAGGATCGGCATCTCGCTCCACTGGCGCAGGCGCCGGGTGACCTCGACGCCGTCGAGGTCGGGCAGCACGAGGTCGACGATCGCCGCCTCGGGCGGGCGCACCGCGGCCAGGTCGAGCGCGCCGGAGGCGGTTTCCGCGGGGACCGCCTCGAACCCGGCCTCGCGCAGGACGACCTTCAGCGCGCGGACGATCTGCGGCTCGTCGTCGACGACGAGCACGCGCGGACGCCTCGTCGCTGCGACATGCCCGGGCTCGCTCACACCGGTCGCTCGCGGCCCGGGGTCCGCGCAAGGACCTCGCGCTCGCGGCCGCCCGCGCTGCCCGTCGACGTCTGCTCCCCGGCGCCGGCGTCATCGAGCGAGCCGGCTCCGTCCTCCGTCAGCGGGAACTCGAACACGAACGTCGCCCCCTGCCCGGGCAGCGACTCCACGTGCAACGACCCTGCGTTGGCCTCGGTGAAGCCGCGGGCGATCGAAAGGCCCAGCCCCGAGCCGCGGTGCCCGCTGCCGGCGGTGCCTGCGCGGTAGAACGGCTCGAAGACGCGCTCGAGCTGCGCCGGCGGGATCCCGGGACCGCGATCGACGACGCGTACGATCACGCGGTCGCCCCGCCCGCGATGCTCCTCGGCGCCCGCGCCGTCGGCGTCCGCGCGCGTGGGCTGTCGGCGCGCGCTCGCGAGGCTGCGCACCGCGCGCCCCCGGACGGAGACGGGATGGCCACCGGAGTGACGGCGCGCGTTCTCGAGCACGTTCACGAACGCGCGCTCCATCTGGACGGCGTCGACCCTCACGAGCGGCAGGTCGCGATCGATCGAGAGCGCGAAGTCCTCGGGCCGGGCGGCGAGCTCTGCGACGGCCGCCCTGATGAGCTCCTCGACCGATACCCATTGCCGGCGCGGCTCTGCAGCGCCGGCTTGCAGGCGCGAGAGGTCGAGCAGGTTGTCCACCAAGCGCGACAGGCGCCGCGCCTCCTCCTGGATGACCGCGGCCATCTCTTCACGTTCCTCGGGGGACAGCGAGGGCGACCCGACCGCCGCGCCCGCCGCCGTGATGGCGGTGAGCGGCGAGCGCAGATCGTGTGAGACCGCGCGCAGGAGCGCGGTCTTGACCGTGTCCGCTCGGCGCAGCGCGGCCGTCTCGACCACCCCCGTCAAGAGCCCCTCGCGCTCGAGCGCCGCGCTCAGCAGCGCCTCGAGGGCCGGAACCACGCGCTCCTGCAGCCTGCGCAGCTTGGCCTCGGAAGTGTCGGCGCCGACGACGAGCGTTCCCAGCCGCCGTGTGCCCTCGCGCAGGGGAAACGCGATCGTGCGCTCGTCGGCCTCGACGGTCTCCATCTGGATCGAAGCCGAGCCGAGCTCGAGCATCTGCGCCAGCCGCGCGGCGGCCGTCGGCAGCGCCTCGGCCAGATCGTCGCCGCGCAGCAGCAGCCGCGCCATCTCGGCCGCGAGGTCCGCCTCGCGCCTGCGCTCGTCCGCGTCGCGCGCGCGTGCGCGCGTGACCTCGGCGACCGAGCTGGCGAGGATCGCGACCACCAGAAACGCGCCGAGCGCCACCCAGTTGCTCGAGTTCTGCAGCGTGAAGCGCCCGACGGGCGGCAGGTGGAAGAAGTTGAACGCCGCCGCGCTGATCACCGCCGTGGCGAGACCCAGCCACACGCCCCACGTGATCGACACGACGAGCACGGCCGGGAGATAGACGACGCTCAGCGAGACGACCGGCGCAATGTGCGCAAGCGGGTAGACGATCAGCGTGCTGAGCGCCACCGCGGCGAGGGCGACGGTCGCGCCGACCCTGCGCGGGGGCGGTTCCGGGGCGAGGAGCAGGCCGAATGACGGCGACACGGACATCAGCGTAATGCTCGGGCGTGCGCCCTCACGGGCGCCTGCGACCGCGCCCACGTGCGCCCGCGTCCGCGCATGGCGAACGGGGCGGGTCCGCGCATGGCGAACGGGCGGGTCCGCGCATCGCGAACGGGGCGGGTCTCGCCTCCCGCCCCGTTCGGTGCGCCCTGCGCGGTTCGGTACGCTCGGGACCCACCTCTCCGGCCCTCGACCGGGAGAGAGAGGGCATTCCTTGCCGTGTCCCACCGTCCCGCTCGCAATCATCGATGAGCGCGCTCCCCGCCTCGTGACCCTCGCGTGACCAGCGTGTGACGATCTGGTGATCACGCCTGCTGTGCCTATTCGTCGAGCGCCCCTCAAGCGAACCCACGGTCGCGCCGAGATCATCTGCGATATGGCTCCGGAGACCGTGAAGACGCGCTCGCGCCGTCGCGCCTGGCTGGCTGCGGCCGCCGCGGCCATGCTCCTGCTGCTGTGCGGACAGGCGAGCGCCGCCGAAACTCGCTCGCCGCTGCCTGAATCGGACTACTCGGTGCGCGCCGTGTGCCCGCCGCCGGCCCCCGGCGAAGCGGCGTGCATGGCGCTCGCGCTCGTCCCCCGGACAGAACAGGCGCGGGCGCACACGCACCCGCTCGGCGTCCTTCGGGCGAGCTCCCCGGCGACGCATTCGGCCGCCGCGGGCGACTTCGGCCTGAGACCGCAGGATCTCCACAGCGCCTACGACCTGCCCACGAGCGCTCCGAGCACCCAGACGATCGCGCTGGTCGACGCCTTCAACGACCTGACGGCCGAAGAAGACCTCGCGACCTACGACACCGAATTCGCCCTGCCCCAGTGCACGGCGGCGAGCGGGTGCTTCAAGAAGGTCAACGAGAACGGGGAAACGGGCAACCCGCCGTTCCCCGCGACGCAGTCGAACCTGACGAAAGAAGAAACGGCCTGCAAAGGCCACAGCGAAGAGGCTTGCGAGCTCGTGGCCGACGCCGATCGCTGGACCGTGGAGATGTCGCTCGACGTCGAGACCGCCCACGCGATCTGCCAGAGCTGCAAGATCGTGCTCGTCGAGGCCGACACACCCTCCTACGCCAACCTCGAGACCGCGGAGAACACCGCCGCGCGGCTCTCGGCACAGGAGATCTCCAACTCCTGGGGCGGCCCCGAATGCATCGAAGGCGAATGCGAAGCGGACACCTCGCCGTTCGACCATCCCGGGATCGTGATCACGGCGTCCGCGGGCGATGAAGGCTATCTCGACTGGCTCGCCGAACCGCGATCGCCGTACGCGAACTACCCCGCGTCGTTGCCGGACGTCGTCGCGGTGGGCGGGACCCGGTTGCTGCTGGGCGAAGACGGCGAACGCGCCGGGGAAACCGTGTGGAACGACGGCGGTGAAAGCGAAGGCTCCGCGGACGGATACGGCGCCGGCGGCAGCGGGTGCAGCGTGCAGTTCCTCGCCAAGCCCTGGCAGCGGGCCGTCTCGGACTGGTCGAGGGTCGGCTGCGGCGGAGCCCGCGCCGTGGCCGACGTCGCGGCCGATGCGGATCCGTATACGGGCGTCGCCGTCTATGACTCGAACCGCGAATGCGAGAGCACCTACAGCGAAGGACCGACCCAGCATACGGTCCACTGGTGCACGATCGGCGGGACGAGCCTTGCCTCGCCGCTGATCGCCGCGACCTTCGCGCTCGCGGGGGGCGCGCACGGCGTGGAATTCCCGGCGCGAACCCTCTATGAAAACGCCGCCAAATCGACGACGGCGCTGTACGACGTGACCGAAGGCTCGAACGGCGAATGCCTGGGGCCGTTCGACGAAGAAACCGCTGAAACGGCCTGCGAACCGGCCGAAGAGGCGCAGACGAGCTGCTCGGGCCAGCTGATCTGCCTGGCGGGCCCCGGCTACGACGGCCCGACGGGGCTCGGGACGCCCGCCGGCCTCGGCGCGTTCGAACCGCCCGCCCAGGAAGCGGAAACGGAAACGGAAACCGGGGGCGGCGGCGAAGAACCCGCGCCGGCGCCGCCGGCGCTCGCGCCGGTCGTCGAACGCAGCCTGCGCCCGCCGGCGAGCGTGTCGAGCGTGAGCCCGCCCACGCAGGTGCGTTTGGCGGGGCTCGCGCTGACCGTGAAGGCGCTGTTCGCGCTGAACGCGAGCCATCCGAAGATCTCCCAGATCGGTTTCACGTTCGTGAGCAACCTCGCCGTGCGCGTCGGGGTCTCGCTGCAGAAGCTGACGAGCAAGCACCGTCACACACGCTGGCGGCCGCTGATTCGCACGCTCGCCGTGAAGGCCGTGAGCGGACGCAACAGCGGCCGGCTGACAGGGCGCCGCGCGCTGGGCGCGGGCACCTACCGTCTGCTGCTGACGCCCGCGAACGGCGCCGGCGACGCGCTCGAGTTCAAGATCGGTTAGGGCTCGAGCGCGCGGCGGGCGAGAGCTCGGACTCTCCCAGCAGCAGCTCTCCGCGCTCGGTCAGGCGCCACGCGTTGGGCGCGCCGCGCGCGCGCCCCTCGCCGACCTCGACGATCAGCCCGCGGGCGCGCAGGCGGGCGAGCAGCTTGGAGGTCTGGCCCTGATCGACGATCCCCGCGCGCTCGGCCACCTCGCGGTTGCTCGCGCCCGGATACTCGCCGATCGCGCCGAGTACGCGCGCGGTGCGGTAGGTGAGTCGCACGCCGGCGCCGGGCTCTCGCCCCGCCTCGGCGCCCGCCGGCCGGACGCCGGCGAGCGCGCGGGGAAGCGGCGCGGAGCGCGCGAGCTCGCGGCGTGCGACGCCGGCTCCGAGGTAGGGCAGCACGACGATGCTGACGAGCGGCCCGAACAGGTCCCTGACGCCCGCGGGCCGGCGCGCGAGCAGGCGGTTTCCCAGCACCGCGAGGACCGCGCCGACGACGCCTTCGGCGATCACCGGGGGCGGCCCCTGCCTGCCGGCGGGAAGCTCCAGGCGGCCGCGATCGACCACGCGCGCGAGCGCCTCGAGCAGCTCGGCGCGGCGGCGCAGCAGCCGCCGGCCGCCGCCGAGCGAATGCGCGACCAGCAGGGCGCCGAGCGCCGGCTCCTGTTCGATGAACTCGAGCGCCGCCGCGAGCGCCGCCTTGACCGCGTCAAGCCAGTGCGGCTGCGTTTCGTAGGCGTCGAGCAGCCGCCGGCGCGCCCGCTCGACGCCCAGCTCGAACGCCGCGAGCAGGCATGCTTCGCGGTCGGCGAACTGCTCGTGGAAGACCGCCGTCGAGACTCCCGCGCGCGCGGTCACCCGGCCGAGCGACACGCTCCCGACGCCGGCGCACGCGGCCGTCTCCTCGGCCATCGCCTCAAGGATCCTCGTCCGCCGAGCCTCGTCCACGCCCCCCAGCCCCCCGCTTGACACCGATCGAGTGAGACTATCTACCTATTGTCTAGCCGGGAGCGGCGGGGGCGAGCTCCTCCGGCGCTCCATACGGGGTCAGGCACGCCGGCAGCCGCACGCTGCCATCCGCGCGCTGACCGTTCTCGAGCAGCGCCACGATCGTGCGCCCGACGGCCACGGCGGTGCCGTTGAGCGTGTGCAGCGCACGCGTGCGGGTGGGTGGGCTCTCATTCATGCGAACGCGGATGTTCAGGCGCCGGGCCTGGTAGTCGGTCGTGTTCGAGCACGAGGTCAGCTCGCGGTAGCGGCCCTGGCTTGGGATCCAGGCTTCGCAGTCGTACTTCTTGGCGGCCGAGTTGCCGAGCTCGCCCACCGCGATGTTCACGACGCGATAGGCCAGCTGCAGCTCGCCGAGGATCTGCTCCTCGATCGCGAGGATCCGCTCGTGCTCGTGCGTCGAGTCATCGGGCGCGACGAAGCTGAACATCTCGACCTTGTCGAACTGGTGCACCCGGAAGATGCCGCGGGTGTCCTTGCCGGCCGCCCCGGCCTCGCGCCGGAAGCACGGCGAGAAGCCCGCGTAGCGCAGCGGCAGCCGCCCGGCGTCGATGATCTCGCCGTCGTGCAGGGAGGCGAGCGCCACCTCCGAGGTGCCGATCAGGAACAGCTCGTCATCGGGCAGGCGGTAGAGCTGCTGCTCGGTGTCCGGCAGGAAGCCCGTGCCGAACAGCGCCCGCTCGCGCACCAGCACCGGGGGGATCACCGGCTCAAAGCCGGCCGCCCCCAGCAGCTCGAGCACCCAGCGCACGAGCGCCAGCTCGAGCAGCACGAGCTCGCCTTTCAGGTAGGCGAAGCGCGTGCCCGACAGGTTCGCTGCGCGCTCGGTGTCGATCCTCGTGCCCGCCAGCTCCAGGTGATCGCGGGGCGCGAAGTCGAGCCTTGGCACGGTGCCCACCTCGCGCACGAGCTCGTCCTCGGGCCCGTCGGCGGCGCTCGGGTCGGGCAGGTTGGGCAGCGGCGCGAGCGTGTCCGCAAGCGCCTGCTCGACCTCCGCCAGCTCTCGCTCGAGCAGCTTGGCGCGCGCCGCGACGTCGCGCATCGCCTCGATCTCGCGTTCGCGCTCGGCGCCGTCGGCGGCAGACTTGATGCGCGCATTCGCCTCGTTCTGCGCGGCGCGCAGGCCCTCGAGCTCGGGCAGCAGCTCGCGCCGGCGACGGTCGAGCTCGATCACGCGGTCGAGATCCTCGACGGCCGGCGGGCCGCGGCGAGCGAGCCCCAGGCGCACGCCCTCCGGGTCCTCGCGGATCAGCTTGAGGTCGAGCACGCCGGGAGCAGCCGCGACCGGCGGCTACTTCGTGGACAGCGTGATGTTCGTGCTCGGCACCTTTTCGGCTTTCAGGCCCGAGTACTTCGCCAGGAAGTGCGCCACGTCTTCGGCGTCTTCGCCCACGAGGATGTTCTCCGGCATGATCGCGCCGGAGAAGCCGCCGTTGCGCAGCGCGTAGAGCACCTGCTGGTAGTCCTCCTTGCGGATGTTGAAGTTCGGCGCGTTGGTCTTCACGCGGTCGGAGATCTCCGTGGCCGAGCCCTCGGCGCCGACGACCGCCAGCGTGTGGCAGCCGGAGCAGTGGTCGAGGAACAGGACCGCGCCTTTGTAGTACCGACTGGTCTTCGCGAGCTGGATTTCCTGCGATCCGCACGCGCCCAGCAGCACGGCGCACGCGAGCAGGGCGATCGTGCTGGCTGCGAGCTTCATGCGCGGGGGAATATATAGGCCCACCGGGAAACGGGCCTCAGAAGCCGTGGGCGGTGCTCGCCGCGCGCAGCGCGAGGAACACGACCACCAGCGCGGAAGCGGCCATCACGCCGATCTCGCGGCGCACGATCGCGGCTACCAGCAGGTGCTGCTCCTGCCGGGGCAGGCTTCCGACCGCCGCGGCGTTCTCCAGCCCGTGCTGGTCGAGGATCGTCTGCGCGGAGGCCACGCGCAGCTGCTCGGCCACGAACGCGACCGCCAGCGGGAGCAAGGCGTACAGGTAGAAGAGATGGTCGCTCGAACCCCTGCCGACGGCCGCGAGCACGCCGACGGCGAGCGCGAACACGAGCGCCGCTCCCTGGCCGACGCGCAGCGTCAGCCAGAACGCCCGCGCCCAGCGCGAGGGGGTCTGCGGCGCGGCGCCGGCGCGATACCAGACGCTCGCGCCGAGCACGCCTGGGAGGGCGTTCAGCCCCGCCAGCAGCAGCGCGCCGGCCACGACGGCACCCCTCACCGGGCGGATTTCGAGCCGATTGCCACTATGTAACACGGTGCCACAAGCAGTGATATAACAGCGCTCGGTGCTGCGCAGTTATCTCCCGGCGATCGTCTTTCTCGTTCTCGGCGGGGCGGTAGGCGGCGCATTTGCGGCGCTCAATTCGGTCATCGGGCCGCGCCGCGCGGCCCCCCACAAGCAGGACCCGTACGAGTGCGGGCTGCCTTCCGAGATCCAGCGCGCGATGCGCTTCGGGATCAGCTTCTACCTGATCGCGATGCTGTTCATCCTGTTCGACATCGAGGTCGTCTTCGTGTACCCGATCGCAGTGGAGCTGCGCGCGTACGGCAGCTTCGCGCTGATCGAGACGATCGTGTTCATCGTGCTGCTGTTCGTGGCCTTCGTGTACGTATGGCGCAGAGGAGCTTTGGAGTGGAGGTGAGACGCCAGCCGGTGCACGTCGACGCGGACACGCTGCGCGTGCGCTCGCTGAACGCGCACCAGCTGTTGCGGGGCGGCGACCTGGAGGGCGCCAACCAGCCGGCGCACCTGCAGGGGACCGAGCTCGAGCGGTACGTGCAGGAACGCGTCCTGATGACGACGCTCGAGGCGACGGTCGCCTGGGGACGCTCGAACTCGTTCTTCCCGCTCGCATTCGGGCTGGCGTGCTGCGCGATGGAGCAGTTCCACACGGCCGGCCCGCGCATGGACATCGCACGCTTCGGCTTCGAGGCGTTCCGCGCGTCTCCGCGCCAGGCCGACCTGATCATCCTCGCGGGGCGGGTGTCGATCAAGATGGCGCCGATCATCCGCCGCCTGTACGACCAGATGCTCGAGCCCAAGTGGGCGATCTCGATGGGTGCGTGCTGCTCGTCGATGGGCGTGTTCAACAACTACGCGCTGGTGCCCGCCGACAAGTTCATGCCGATCGACGTGCACGTCCCCGGCTGCCCGCCGCGTCCGGAGTCGCTTATGCACGGCATCCTCAAGCTGCGCAAGATGGTCCAGGACGACCCCGACATGGGCTGGCGCGAGCGCTACGGCGCGTACGGCACCGAGGAGGTCATCGGGGCGGGCGGGACGCTCGACACGGACACCGCGGAGACCCGGGCCGCCGCCGAGCCTTCAGTCGCGGCGGCAGTCGCCGTGCAGGGGGCGGGTGAGGACCGAGACATGGACGCTGCCGGTGCTTGACGCCGCGGGCCTGGAGCTGATCGCACAGCAGCTACGCGAGGCCGAAGGCGCGGGCGCGGTGGTGGACACGGTGTTCTTCCGCGGCCGGGGCACCGTGGAGGTCGATCCGGCGCGCGTGCGCTCCGTGCTCGCATACCTGCGCGAGCAGGGCTATGACTTCCTGGCCAGCGTGCACGGCGTCGACTACTACCCGCACGAGCCGCGCCTGAGCGTCCACTACGAGCTGTTGGACATGCGCCGCGTGGACCGCATCACGGTCAAGCTGCGCGTGAGCAGCGATGCGCCGGAGGTCGAGTCGGTGACGGCGGACTGGCCGACCGCCGACCACCAGGAGCGCGAGATCTACGACATGTTCGGCGTGGTCTTCCGCGGCCACCGCGACCTGCGGCGGATCCTGATGCCCGAGGACTACGAGGGCCATCCCCAGCGCCGCGACTTCCCGGTCGGCGGCGAGCCGGTGGCGTTCACGTTCAACGAGCGCGACATGCTAGGGCCGATGTGACGGCCCCGCCGAGCCCGACCGAGCAGCCGGTCGTCCCCGGGCACGGCCGGCGCGAGCAGGACATCTCGCTCGACCCCGTGCGCGCGCAGATCGGCGAACGCGACGCCGCGGGCGCGACCGAAGAGCTGCTGACGCTCAACTTCGGGCCCCACCACCCCGCCACCCACGGGGTCCTGCGGCTGCTGGTGACGCTCACGGGGGAGATCGTCCGCGACGTCAAACCGGTGATCGGCTACGTGCACACGGGGATCGAGAAGACCGCCGAGGACAAGGCCTACTGGAAGGTGATCCCGGTGGTCGAGCGCATGGACTACCTGTCCTACTACTTCAACGCGATGGCGTACGTCGGCGCGGTGGAGAAGCTGGTGGAGGTGGAGGTGCCCAAGCGCGCCCAGTACCTGCGCGTCATCCACCTGGAGCTCAACCGCATCGCCTCGCACCTGATCTGGCTGGGCACGAGCGCGCTGGACCTGGGCGCGGTGTCGATCTTCCTGTACTGCCTGCGCGAGCGCGAGCTGATCCTGGACCTGTTCGAGATGTCCTCCGGGCAGCGCATGCACACCCGCTACTTCCAGGTGGGCGGGGTGATGGAGGACATCCCCCGCGGCTTCGAGCGCAAGGTGCGCGAGTTCCTGAAGATCATGCCGGCGCGCGCCGACGAGTACGGCGCGATCCTCAACTCCAACGAGATCGTCCTGCAGCGCCTGCGCGGCACCTGCCCGCTGGACGCGGACACGCTGCTCTCGCTCGGCGTGACCGGCCCGCTGCTGCGCTCGGCGGGCAACCCGTGGGATCTGCGCAAGGCCGACCCGTACAGCAGCTACGAGGATTTCCAGTTCAAGATCCCGGTGGGCACGGTCGGCGACAACTACGACCGTTTCGCCGTGCGCCTGGCCGAGATCTACGAGTCGGTGAAGATCGTCGAGCAGGCGCTGGACGGGCTGCCGGAAGGGCCGCACATCACCGAAGACCGCAAGGTCGCGCTGCCGCCGCGCCACGAGCTGGCGACCTCGATGGAGGCGCTGATCCACCACTTCAAGCTCGTCACCGAGGGCTTCCGCGTGCCGCCCGGCGAGGTGTACAACCCGATAGAGTCGCCGCGCGGCGAGCTCGCCTGCTACGTGCGCTCGGATGGCTCCTCCAAGCCCGCGCGAGTGCACATGCGCGACCCGAGCTTCGTCAACCTGCAGGCGCTCTCGCACATGGTCGAGGGCAACTACATCGCTGACATGATCGCCACCGTCGCCATGCTCGACCCGATCCTCGGAGGGATCGACCGGTGATCCCGAACACGCATGGCGGCGTCGGATCTGCGTCCTCGGTCGCTCGCGTACCGAAGCCGGGAGACACTCGCTGCGCTCGCATCCCCGTTTCGGCCGGCACGCCACGCCCCCTGCGTCCTTGCCCTGCGTGCCCTGCGAGCCGAGGATGTGCGCTGTGACCGCCGTTCCACGCTTCGAGCACGGCTCGCGCGTGCCGGGCTGGGACGCGGCGGTGGACCTGGAGAAGGACCCCGCCGGGATCCCCGGGGTGGGCGGGTCCCCATCGCCGGAGGTCCCGGCCGAGCTGCGCAGGGAGATCGAAGGGCACCTGACCCTGTACCCCGACCGCCACTCGGCCGCGCTGCCGGCGCTCGCGGCGGCGCAGCGCCTGCACGGCTGGTGCTCGCCGGAGGCGCTCGAGCAGGTCGCGGCCGTGATGCGCGTGACGCCCGCGTACCTGGAGTCGGTGGCGACGTTCTACGACATGCTCGAGACCCGCCCGGTGGGCCGCCACAGCGTGTACGTGTGCACGAACATCTCCTGCTCGCTGTGCGGAGCGGACGCGCTGCTGGAGGCGATCCAACGCGCGGCCGACACGGCTCCCGACGGCGCGGCCGAGTTCAACGTGCGCGGCTTCGAGTGCCTGGGCGCGTGCGACATCGCGCCGATGGCGTCCGTCGACGGCGTGTACGTCGGCCCGCTGAGCGCCGCGGACGTGCCGCAGCTGCTCGACGACGCCCGCGCCGGCCGCCCGGTGCTGCCGGAGAAGCAGCTCGCGCGCCGGCTGGTGGCCGACCCGCGCGCGAACAGCCGCGAGTTCCCGCTGCACCCGCCGGAGCACGAGCGCGCCGGCGTGCGCTCCGGCGCAGGCGACGGCGCAGGCGAGCGCGGGGCGGCCTGAGATGGCGACGACCGCCCCGACGATGCTGCTGCTGAGCGACATCGACGAGCCTGGGCTGTCGACGCTCGAGGTCTACGAACGCCGCGGCGGCTACCAGTCGCTGCGCAAGGCGCTTCAGATGACGCCCGAAGAGGTGCTCGAACAGCTGAAGACGTCGGGGCTTCGCGGCCGCGGCGGCGCGGGCTTTGCGATGGGCACGAAGGTCTCGTTCCTGCCGAAGGGCTCGATGGACAAGTTCCTGGTGTGCAACGCCGACGAGTCCGAGCCGGGGACGTTCAAGGACCGCGAGCTGATGCAGAAGACGCCGCACACGCTGATCGAGGGGATCGTGATCGCCTCCTACGCGGCTGGCACCGGGCGCGCGTACATGTACATCCGGGGCGAGTACGTGCTGCAGGCGGACATCCTCGACGAGGCGCTGCGCGAAGCGCGCGCCGCGGGCTACGTGGGCGAGAACGTGCTCGGCTCGGGGCACTCGGTGTCGCTGGTCGTGCACCGCGGCGCGGGCGCGTACATCTGCGGCGAGGAGACGGGGCTGCTCGACTCGCTGGAGGGCAAGCGCGGCAACCCGCGCCTGAAGCCGCCGTTCCCGGCGATCCAGGGCCTCTACCAGGGCCCGACGCTGATCAACAACGTGGAGACGCTCGCGACGGTGCCGTCGATCATCGCGCTGGGCGGCGCCGGGTACGCGGAGCTGGGCGTGGAAACCTCGACGGGCACGAAGGTGGTGTCTGTCTCCGGTCACGTGCGGCGCCCCGGCAACTACGAGGTCGAGCTCGGCGTGCCCTCGCGCGAGATCGTCTACGGCCTCGCCGGCGGCCCGCCCGAGGGCCGGCGGGTGAAGTGCTGGTTCCCGGGCGGCTCCTCCTCGCCGGTGCTGAAGGCCGAGGACCTGGATGTGCCCTACGATTTCAACTCGCTGGCGCAGGCCGGCAGCATGCTCGGCTCCGGGGCGGTGATCGTCGTCGACGACTCCACGCCGATCCTGGAGGTGGCGATGAAGGTCGCGAAGTTCTACCGCCACGAGTCCTGCGGCAAGTGCACCCCCTGCCGCGAGGGCACCACCTGGACGGTGAAGATGCTCGAACGCATCGACGCCGGCGAGGCGACGCCGATGGACCTCGACGTGATGGCCTCCGTGCAGGACCACATCATCGGCAACTGCCTGTGTGTGCTGGGCGACGCGATGGCGATGCCGATCGGCTCGATGATCGAGAAGTTTAGAGAGGAGTTCGAAGCTCACAACGAGGCGGCGCGCATGCGCAACGGCCTCGGCGCCTCGCCGGCGTCGAACGGCGGGCTCGCGGCGCGCCCCGTAGCGGGGCACGGCCCCGTCGGCGGGGGCACACCCCCGCCGGGGGCACAGGCGGGGCACGGCCCCGTCGGCGGGGGCGCACCCCCGCCGGGGGCGCAGGCGGGCGGGCAAGGGGCGCCCGATGCCTAGACCGCAGCCGCACGTGATCACGTTCACGATCGACGGGCGCGAGGTGCAAGCCCCGGAGAACATGATGCTCGCGGATGCGGCCAAGCTCGGCGACGTCGAAATCCCGGTGTTCTGCTACGAACCCAAGCTCGGCCAGCCGGTGGGCGCGTGCCGCATGTGCCTGGTGGAGATCGAAGGCATCCCCAAGCTGCAGACGGGTTGCTCGACCCCGGTGAAGGACGGGATGGTCGTGTACACGGAAAGCCCGCGGGTGAAGACCGCGCAGCAGGCGGTCGTCGAGTTCCTGCTGATCAACCACCCGCTGGACTGCCCGGTGTGCGACAAGGGCGGCGAGTGTCCGCTGCAGGACATCACCTTCGGCTTCGGCGGCGGGATCTCGCGCTTCGTCGAGCCCAAGCGCCATTTCGTCAAGCCGCTGGAGCTCTCGCCGCTGATCGCGATCGACCGCGAGCGCTGCATCCTGTGCTACCGCTGTGTGCGCTTCTCGCAGGAGCTCTCCGAGGACTACCAGCTGGTGTTGCTCGAGCGCGGCGCGCAGTCCTACGTCTCGACCTTCGACGGCCATCCGTACGTGGCGCCGTTCAGCGGCAACATCGTCGAACTGTGCCCCGTCGGCGCCCTGACCTCGCGCGCCTACCGCTTCCGCGCACGCCCGTGGGACGTCGAGGATGCGGGCTCGGTGTGCACGCTGTGTCCGGCGCAGTGCAACGTGACGCTGACCGTGCGCGACGAGCGCGTGCTGCGCGTGCAGGCGCGCGACAACGCGGAGGTCGACGACGGGTGGCTGTGCGACAAGGGCCGCTTCGCCTATCAGTCCTTCCACGTCGACGAGCGCGTGACCGAGCCGCTGGTGCGCGACGGCGGCCAGCTGCGGGCGGTGTCGTGGGCGCGGGCGCTGGAGGAGGCCGCCGCGGGCCTCGCGCGCGCCGGCGCGCGCACGGGCGCGATCGCAGCCGCCGGGAGCACCAACGAGGAGGGCCTGCTGCTCTCGCGCCTCGTGCGCGAGGCGCTCGGCTCGCCGCACCTCGATTCGCGCCGGGCGGGCGCGCTGGCGCCGGAGCTGCACCGCGCGCTCGCCGAGCCCGGCCTGCAGGCGCGGGTCTCCGACCTGGAGTTCGCGCACGCGGTGCTCGTGCTGGACGCCGAGCCCGTCGACGACGCCCCGATCCTCGATTTGCGCTTGCGCAAGGGCGCGCGCCGCAACGGGGTGAAGCTCGCCGTCGCCTCGCCCCACGCGAGCGTGCTCGACGCGAACGCCGCGCTGTCGGTGCGCTATCCGGTGGGCGATGGGGCCGCGTTTGCGAGCGCGCTCGCGGACGCGCTCGCCGCGGGACCCGGCGCGCAGCCGAATCGATCCCAGCCACCCTCGGTGGGCGAGCTGGCGAAGCTGCTGCGCGAGGCGGGCGAGGAGATCGTGGTGCTGTGGGGCGAGCGGCTGACCGCCGGCCCGAACGGCGCCGCGGGCGCGCGGGCGCTGCTGCGGATCGCGCAGGCGCTGGGCATGGCCGGCGTCGAGGGCGCGGGGCTCTTGGAAATCCCGGCGTTCGCCAACGGGCGCGGTCTGCGCGAGGCGGGCGTGCTCCCCGGGATCGGCCCCGGGCTGAGCGCGGCCGGCGTCGGCGCGGGCGCCGTGAACGGAGCCGGCGCCGGCGCCGGCGCGGACGCGGCGAACGGAGCGCGCGGCGCCCCGCGCGACGCGCACGCGATCGCCGCGGGTCTCGCCGAGGGCGAGCTGAGCGCGCTTTACCTGCTGTGCTGCGAACCGCTGCGCGACCTGCCCGGCGTCGAGCTGTGGGAGCGCGCGCTGGCGCACGCGAGCACGGTGATCGCGCACGCGTCGTTTCTCACCGACGGTCTGCGCGAGCACGCGAGCGTGGTCTTCCCGGCTGAGGTCTACCCGGAGAAGGAGGGCACGATCGTGCACCCCGACGGGCGCGTGCAGCGGCTGCGCCCGGCGATCGCCCGCGCGGGCGGGGTGCGCGCGGGCTGGCAGGTGATCGCCGAGCTCGCTCTGCGGCTGGGCCTGGACACCGACGTGCTCGGCGGCGCGATGGCCTCGCGGCGGCTGTTCGAGGCCGTGCCGTTCTACGCGGGGCTGACGCTCGAGGAGATCGGTGGGCGGGGCGTGCGCTGGCAGGAGCGCGACGCCGCCGCGGCCTACCCCGGCGCGACGCCCGAGGCGAGCGCGGCGGCGGGTCCGCTCGCGCGGGCGGGCGAGGACGCGGGCGAGCTCGCCGGCTACCGCTCGATCTGGGACGCGCCCGAGGTGGAGTTCTCGCCGGCGCTCGAGTTCCTGTTCGGACGCGAGCGCGCGGTGCCGGCGTTGACGCAAGTCGGAGGTGAGCGGCCGTGAGGACGATCGCGCTGGTCGGCTTCTACGAAGCGTGGTGGGTGCAGATCCTGAAGTCGATCGTGATCTTCGCGGTCGCGCTGCAGCTCGTGCCGCTGGTGCTGCTCGCCGAGCGCAAGCTGCTCGGGCGCTTCCAGGCGCGCTACGGCCCCAACCGCGTCGGCCCGTACGGCGCGCTGCAGCCGCTGGCGGACATCGTGAAGCTGCTGACCAAGGAGCAGTTCCGCCCGAACAGCTCCGTGGGCGTGCTGTTCGCGCTCGCGCCCGTGATCTCGATCCTCACCGCCGTGGCGGCGTTCTCGATCATCCCGTTCGGCGACGTGCAGCACATCTTCGGCGAACGCGTGGGGCTGTACGGCGTGGACGTGTCGATCGGGCCGCTGTACCTGTTCGCGTTCGGCGCGATCGCCTTCTACGGGATCGTGCTCGGCGGCTGGTCCTCGGGCTCGAAGTACTCGTTCCTGGGCGCCATGCGCGGCGCCGCGCAGCTGATCTCCTACGAGGTCTCCCAGGGGCTCGCGCTGGTGGGCGTGATCATCACCGCGCAGACGCTGTCGCTGACCGGGATCGTGGACGCCCAGAAAGGCATGTGGTACTTCATCCCCCAGCTCGCCGGGTTCCTGATCTTCCTGACCGCGAGCTTCGCCGAGACAAACCGCGCGCCGTTCGATCTGACCGAGGCGGACGCGGAGCTCGTGGGCGGCTACAACACCGAGTACGGCGGCGGGCGCTTCGCCTCCTACTACTTCGCCGAGTACCTCAACGTGCTGGTCGTCTCGGGCGTCGTCACGACCGTGTTCCTCGGCGGCTGGCTGCTGCCGTTCGGGATCCACCCGCCGGGCTGGGTGGACCCGTTCGTGGTGCTGTTCAAGATGACGCTGATCACCTTCCTGTTCATCTGGGTGCGCGCGACCCTGCCGCGCCTGCGCTACGACCAGCTGATGAGCTTCGGCTGGAAGGTGCTGCTGCCGCTGGCGACGCTGAACGCGCTCGTGACGGCCGTGGTCGTGGTGGTGACGCACTGATGGCCGCCGTCCCCGACAGCGCGCCGGTCGGCCGCTCCTCGCCGCTGACGGTCGAGCGCTGGAGCCCCGGCGGCGACGTGATCGAGGTGACACGCACCCCGGCGCCCGGCCCCGCCCGCAGCACCTGGCGCACGTTCCGCGAGACCGTGCGTGGCCTGAAGACGACGTTCGGGCGGATGATCGAAGCGCCAACCACGATCCAGTACCCCGAGGAGAAGACGCCCGTGTACCCGCGCTTTCGCGGGCGCCACAAGCTGCACCGCTTCGAGGATTCGGACCCCACCCACCCCAGCCTCGAGAAGTGCGTGGGCTGCTCTCTGTGCGCGGCTGCGTGCCCGTCGGACTGCATCCGCGTGGTGGCCGCGGAGAACACGCCGGAGAACCGCGTGTCCGCGGGCGAGCGGTATGCGGCGGTGTACGAGATCAACATGTCGCGCTGCATCTTCTGCGGCTACTGTGAGGTCGCCTGCCCGTTCGACGCGATCACGATGGGCCACGACTACGAGCTCTCCGACTACGACCGGGCCGATCTGATCTTCACCAAGGAGATGCTGCTCGCCGAGCCGCTCGAGCGCACGCCGCTGAAGAACGAGGGCGAGTGAAGCGATGAGCGCCGTGCTGTTCTTCATCGCCGCGATCGGCGTGATCACGGGCGCGACCGGCGTGGTCGTGCTGCGCAATCCGTTCTTCGCGGTGCTCGCGCTGGTCGGCCACCTGGTGTCGCTGGCGGTGCTGTTCCTGCTGCTGCGCGCCGAGTTCGTGGCGGCGGTGCAGGTGGTCGTGTATGCGGGCGCCGTGATGGTGCTGTACGTGTTCGTGGTCGCTTACGTGGGCGGCGAGGGCGAGACGATCGGCGAGCGCCTGCACGCGGGCGGCGAGGGCGAGACGTTCGGCGAGCGCCGGCCGGCGGGCGGCGCGCGCGGCAACTCCGGGATGCGCCTCGGCGGCGCGATCTTCGGCGGGGCGCTGCTGGTCGAGCTGCTGATCGCGCTGCTCGGCACGGGCCTGGAGGCGACGAGCGGCTACGGCGCCGGCTACGTGCCCGGACCGCAGGCGTACGGCACGCCTGCGTACATCGGCAAGCTGCTGCTGACGCGCTTTCTGCTCGCCTTCGAGCTCGCCTCCTTCCTGCTGCTGATCGCCGCCGTCGGCGGCGTCGTGCTCGCGCGTCGCCGCGGCGGGATCGACGAGCTCTCCGGACGTGAGGCGCTCGCGCCGCTCGACCTCCTGCGCCCGCGCGGCACGGGCACGACCGCCGAGGCGGTCGGGAGCGCCGCGTTCCACGACGGCGGATCGAGGTACGGCGCGTGAGCATCGACTGGTACCTGGCGGTCTCCGCGATCGTGTTCGCGCTCGGCGCGCTCGGCGTGATGACGCGGCGCAACCCGCTGGTCGTGCTGCTGTGCCTCGAGCTGATGCTCAACGGGGGCAACCTCGCGCTGATCGCGTTCGCGCGCATGTGGGGCAACGGCGACGGGCAGATCCTCGCGATCGTCGTGATGACCGTCGCCGCCTGCGAGGTGTGCATAGGGCTCGGGATGATCGTCGCGATCTTCCGCCGGCGCCTGCCGATCGACGTGGACGAGCTGCGGGAGCTGCAGGGCTGATGGCGACGACGACGTGGGGGTGGCTCGTGCTGGCGTTCCCGCTGGCGGGGATGCTGGCGACGGCGCTCGGCTTTCGCCGGTTGCCAGGCCGCTCGGCCGGCTGGCTGGGCACGGGCGCGATCTTCCTCGCGTTCCTCGCGGCGCTCGGCGCGCTGATCTCGCTCCAGGGCCACGCGCCCGCGCACCGCGAGCTCACCTCCTCGCTGTGGAGCTACGCGAGCACCGTGGGCGTCGACGGCCAGCTGTCGATCCTCGTGGACCCGCTGTCGGTGTTCATGATCCTCGTCGTCAGCGGCGTCTCCACGCTGATCCACCTGTACTCGATCTCCTACATGGAAAGGGACCGCGGCTTCGTCCGCTACTTCTCCTACCTGAACTACTTCGTCTTCTCGATGCTGCTGCTGGTGCTCGCCGGCAACTTCCTGCTGCTGATCGTCGGCTGGGCGTTCGTCGGCGCGGCCTCCTACCTGCTGATCTCCTTCTGGTACCGGCGCACGACGGCGACGAGCGCGGGCATCAAGGCGTTCGTGATCAACGTCGTCGGCGACGCGGGCCTGGTGCTGGGGACGTACTTCATCTTCAAGCACACGGGCACGCTCGACTTCTTGAAGAGCTTCCACGCGGCGGAAGCCGGCGCTTTCGGACACGGCACGAACAACGGCGACCTGGTCGCCGGCTGCGTGCTGCTGCTGGTCGGGGCGTTCGCGAAGTCCGCGCAGATCCCCCTGCACACGTGGCTGCCCGACGCGATGGAGGGCCCCACGCCGGTGAGCTCGCTGATCCACGCCGCGACGATGGTGACCGCCGGCGTGTACCTGATCGCGCGCATGCACCCGCTGTTCGAACGCGCGCCCGCCGCGCAGGACGTCGGCGCGGTGGTCGGCGCGCTGACGCTGTTCATCGCCGGCACGATCGGCCTCGCGCAGACGGACATCAAGCGCGTGATCGCGTACTCGACGATGTCGCAGATCGGCTACATGATCATGGGCGTCTCCGTCGGCGCGTACGCGGCGGGCCTGTTCCACCTGATGACGCACGCGTTCTTCAAGGCGCTGCTGTTCATGGCCGCCGGCTCGCTGATCGGCGCGATGGCGGGCGAGCAGTCGCTGGAGCGGATGGGCGGCTTTCGCAAGGCGCTGCCGTTCACGTACGCGTGCTTCATCGTCGGCGGCCTCGCGCTGTCGGGGATCCCGCCGTTCTCGGGGTTCTTCTCCAAGGATGAGATCCTGCTGGCGGTGGGCGAGCGCGGCGGCTGGCACTGGGCGCTGTACGTGCTCGGCTACGCCGGCGCCTTGCTCACGGCGATCTACACCTTCCGGATGATCTTCCGCGCCTTCCACGGCCAGCCCGTGGCCGAGGCGCGCGAGCTGGAAGGCGGCCACGTGCATCACGCGGACGTGCCGCGAAACCCGGCCACGGGCGAAGAGGAGGACACCGACGTGGGCTTCCCCGGCCCGGCGCACGCGATCGCCGAGCGCGCCTGGCCGATGCGGATCGCGATGGGCTTGCTGGCGCTCGGCGCGGTCGGAGCCGGGCTCGTGCAGATCCCGAAAACGGACTTCGTGATCGACGACTTCCTGCGCCCGTCGTTCGCGACCGCAAAGGCCTATGAACCGGCGAGCAAAACCGGCCTGCTCGTGGTCGGGCTGACGCTCGGCACGCTGCTCGGCCTGGCGGGCATCGCGCTCGCCTACCGCGTGTGGGTCGTGGGCGGGCGCGACGCGCAGGGGCGCTTCAGCCTCGCGATCGGCATTCGCGAACGGGTCCCGGGCGCCGAGGCGCTGTACACGCTGTTCCTCGAGAAGTGGTACTTCGACGAGGCGATCGCGCTGCTGGTGGTGGCGCCGGTCGCGGCGTTCGGGCGTTTCGCGCGCGGCACGTTCGAGCGCGTGTTCGTCGATGAGACGCTGATCGGCGGCGCGACGGGCATCGTGCGCGCCGGCTCGGCCGCGGTGCGCGCCGCCCAGAGCGGCTTCGTGCGCTACTACGCCGCGCTGCTGATCGTGGGCGTCGCGGCTGTCGGCTTCTACTTCCTGCTGCAGACCTGATGCCCGCGCTCTCGATCCTCCTCTGGCTCCCGCTCGCGTGCGGCGTGCTCGGCGCGCTTCTCGCAGGCCTCGGCGCAGCCGCGCCGCGCGTTCGCGGCGAGGGGCCGGGGGGCGAGCGCGAGGGGCCGGGGGGCGAGCGCGAGGGGCCGGGGGGCGAGCGCGCGGGGCCGGGGGGCGAGCGCGCGGGCACGCGCGGGTGGAGCGTCCCCGGCCTGATCGCGCTGCTCGGCTCGGTTGCGGCGCTGGGGCTGTCGATCGGCTACATCGCCGACTTTGACACGAATGGCCCACCCCTGCAGCACGTGACAGACGTCGTGTGGATCGCGGAACTCGGGATCCACTACAAGCTCGCGATCACCGGCCTGAACGTGTTCCTGGTGGGCCTGACGACGCTGCTGTTCGCCGCGGCGGTGCTCGCGTCGAACCTGCGCGTCGAAAGCCCCCCGGACCGCCCGCGCCTGTACTACTTCAACTTCATGCTCGCCGAGTCGGCCGTGCTCGGCGCGTTCCTCGCCCAGGACCTCGCGCTGTTCGTCGCGTTCTTCGACCTGATGCTGGTCCCCTTCTACTTCCTGATCGGAGGCTGGGGCCAGGGACCCGATCGTGTGAAAGCGACGATCAAGCTCGTCATCTACACGCTCGTGGGCTCGCTCTTGATGCTCGCCGGGGCGGTCGCGACGGGCGTGCTCGCGGCGCAGCAGAACGGCGGGCACGTCACGTTCGTGCTCTCGGCGCTGCAGGGACTGCCGCTGAGCACCGGCTCGCAGGAGTGGATCTTCCTGTTCTTCGCGGCGGCGTTCCTCGTGAAGATGCCCGCCTTTCCGCTGCACGGGTGGATGCCGGACGGCTACCGGGCGATGCCGATCGAGGTGCTGATGGTCTTCTCGGGCGTGCTCTCGAAGGTCGGCGCGTACGGCTTCCTGGCGATCGTGCTGCCGCTGTTCCCGCGCGCGGCGGTGCACTTCCAGACGCTGATGCTGCTGATCGCGCTGATCTCGATCGTGTATGGCTCGGTCCAGGCGTTCAGTCAGACGAACGCGCGCCTGATCCTCGGGTACTCCTCGGTGGCGCAGCTCGGCTTCATCACGCTCGGCATCTTCGCGCTGAACCCGCAGGGCGCGCAGGGCGCGCTGCTGCAGATGGTCAACCACGGCCTGGTGATCGGGCCGTTGCTGTTCATCGTCGCGCTGCTCGCCCGCCGCGCGGGCGGGTCGGAAGACATCCGCGAGATGGGCGGGATCGCCTTCCGCGCGCCGGTGCTCGCGTCGCTCGCGTTGATCGTCACGCTGGCGACGCTCGCGATGCCCGGCTCGGCGAACTTCGTCGGCGAGTTCCTGATCCTGCTCGGCGTCTTCAAGGCGAAGCTCGCGATCGCGATCATCGCGTTCGCCGGTGTGGTGATGGCGAGCGTGTATGCGCTGCGCCTGTTCATCCGCGCGTTCCACAACCGCGTGGGCGGGCGCGTGCAATCGCGCGAGCTGACGCTCGCGGACGCGAGCGTGCTCGTGCCGCTGGTCGCCGTGATCGTGCTCTTCGCCGTCTACCCGCAGCTGGCGCTGCGTCGCAGCGAACGCTCGGTGAAGACGGCGGTCGCCTCCGCCCGGACGGCCGCCACCAGGCCTGCGCAAACGGCCTCCGCGAGCGTCGAACCGTGAGCTACGCGCCGCTCTTCTCACCGGCGATGGCGAGCGCCCACCTGAAAGGCCCGCACGTGGACTTCGCGGGGCTCTCGCCGCTGATCGCGCTGCTTGGCGGCGCGGTGATCGTGCTGCTGGTGGGCATGGTGGGCGCGCGCTGGGTGCGCGCGCGGGTGGTGCCGGCGCTGAGCCTGATCGCGCTGGGCGCGGCGCTGGGGCTGACGATCTGGCAGTGGAACGCGGACAAGGCGATCGTCTCCGGCGCGCTGCGGATCGACGACCTGTCGCTCGCGCTGAACCTGATCCTGATCGCGGGCGGCGCGTGCGCGGTGCTGCTCGCGTGGCGCTCGCTGGCGGCCCACGAAGCCGCGCACGGCGAGTTCCACGCGCTGCTGTTGACCTCGCTCGCGGGCATGTCGGTGCTCGCGAGCTCGCAGAACACGGTCGCGCTGTTCGTCGGCCTGGAGCTGCTGTCGATCCCGCTGTACGTGCTGTGCGCGACCGAACTGCGGCGCGAGCACTCGCTGGAGTCGGGGCTGAAGTACCTGATCGTGGGCTCGGTCGGCTCGGCGACGCTGCTGTACGGCCTCGCGCTGATCTACGGCGCGACCGGCTCGACCGACTTCGGCGCGATCGCCGGCGCGCTGCAGAGCGCCAGCCTGGCGACCGACCCGTTGACGCTGACCGGCGTCGCGCTGTGCGTCGCCGGCCTCTGCTTCAAGGCCTCGGTGGCCCCGTTTCACCAGTGGACGCCGGACGTGTACGAGGGCGCGCCGACTCCGGTGACGGCGTTCATGGCGGTCAGCACGAAGGTCGCGGCGCTGGGGGTGTTCCTGCGCTTCTTCGACGTGGCGCTGATCGGCACTCAGCAGAGCTGGGGCCCGGCGGTCGCGGTGCTGGCGACGATCACGATCATCGTCGGCAACGTCGGCGCGCTCGGGCAGTCATCGCTGAAGCGCATGCTCGCGTACTCCTCGGTCGGGCAGGCGGGCTACATGCTCGCGGGCGTGGTCGTCGCCACACAGCTGGGCGTCGCGGCGAGCGTGTTCTACCTGGCCGTGTATTTGATGATGAATATGGCGGCGTTCGCAGTGATCGTCGCCCGCGAGCGCGAGACCGGTCGCGGCGACTCGCTCGACGCGGTCGCCGGGCTGGGGCGCGAGCGCCCGTGGCTTGCGTGGCCGATGACGATCGCGATGCTCGCGCTCGCGGGCATACCTGCGACGGCGGGCTTCATCGGCAAGTTCTATTTGATCGACGCGGCGGTCGCCGGCGGCTACACGTGGCTGGCCGTGGCGATCGTGGTCGGCTCGATGATCTCGCTCGGCTACTACCTGCCGGTGATCGCGGCGATGTGGATGCGCGAAGCGCCCACGGGCGAGGCGCCCGGCCCGCGTGCCCCGGCCGCGCCCACCGGCGGTCCGCTGCCGGCGCTCGCGGGCGGCTCCTCGGAGCTCGACGCGCAGACGTTGCGGCCGAGCGCCGGGCTGGCGAGCGACTCGGTCGAGCTGCGGGCCGGGCGCGGCCCGCAGCCGGAGGTCGTGCTCGTGGCGGTGCTCGCGGGCGCAGCGACGATCTTCTTCGGGATCGTCCCCGGGCCGCTGTTCGACCTCGTGCACCACGCGGGCGGCGCGCTCGGCGGCTTGTTCTGAGCCTGTTCGCGCCCGCCCCGCCGTCTACAACCGCCCCGACGCCTGCGCCGCCGCTTCGGCTTCCTGCAGCTGGCGCTCGACGAGGTCGAGGCCCGCGGTCCAGAACTGCGGGTCGGCGAGGTCGACGCCGACGATCGCGCCGATCTCCTCGGGGCTTTTCGAGCCGCCGGCGGCGAGCATCTCCAGGTAGCGCGGGACGAGCTCGGGGCCGCTGTGCTCGTAGCGCTCGTACACCGACAGCGCGAGCAGCTGGCCGTAGGCGTACGCGTACACGTAGCCGGGGCTGCCGATGAAATGCGGGATGTAGGACCACCACGTGCGGTAGCCCTCGGTGAGCTCGACGGAGTCGCCGAACAGCTCGGACTGGCTTTCCGCCCACAGCTCGCCGATGCGCTGAACCGACAGCTCGCCCTGCTCGCGCCGGCTGGTGTGGACGAGGTCCTCGAAGCGGTTCATCGCGATCTGGCGGAAGACCGTTGCGATCGTGTCCTCGAGGTTCTCCGCGAGCAGCGCCAGACGCGAGGCCGGCGAGGTGTCTTCCTCGAGCAGCCGCCCGAAGACGATCGTCTCGCCGAACACCGACGCGGTCTCGGCGAGCGTCAGCGGCGTGCTCTGGTGAAAGACCCCCTGCGGCGCGGCGAGCGCGAAGTGCACCCCGTGGCCGAGCTCGTGCGCGAGCGTCAGCACGTCGCGCCGGCGGGCGGTGTAGTTGAGCAGCACGTACGGGTACACCGACGGCACGGCCGCGGCGCAGAACGCGCCGCCGCGCTTGGCCGGGCGCACCGGCGCGTCGATGTGGCGCTCCTCGAAGAAGCGCTTGGCGAGCGCGCCGAGCTGCGGCGAGAACGAGGAGTAGCAGTCGAGCACGATCTCGCGCGCGTGCGCGAACGGGAAGCTGACCTCGTCCTCGGTCACCGACGCCATGCGGTCGTAGTCGGCCAGGCGCTCGAGGCCGAGCAGCTTGGCCTTCAGCCGATACCAGCGGCGGGCGATCTCATAGCGCCCGCGCACCGCCTCGACCAGCGCCTGCACGGACTCGTCGCTCGCCTCGTTGGCGAGGTTGCGCGCCGCCAGCCAGTGCGGATAGCGGCGCAGGCGATCGTCGGTGGCCTTGTCCGCGAGCAGCGTGTTGAACAGGAACGCGCGCGTGCGCAGCCCCGGCGCGAGCGCGGCGGTGACCGCCTCGGCGCTCGTGCGCCGCAGCTCGCGGTCGGCCAGCGTCAGGCGGCTGAGCGCGACGTCCAGCGCGACCGTCTCGCCCCCGCCCGCGCCAGCCTCAGCCGCGCCGCCGTCACCCGCCCGATCGCTCGGCTCGCCGCCCGCGCCGGACGCAGCCGCGCCGCCGTCACCCGCCCGATCGCTCGGCTCGCGGGTGTCCGGGAGGGCGACCTCGATCGCCGAGGTCAGCTCCTCGAACAGGCGCGTCCACGCGCTCGCGCCAGTGAGCGCCTTCTCCGTCAGGATCTTCTCCTCGGGCTCGCTCAGCAGGTGCTCGCGGTAGCGGCGCACGTTGCGCAGGTGGTGGGCGCAGAACTCGAGGCCGTCGCCTGAGAGCAGCTGCTCGGCGCGCTCGTCCGGGAGCGCAGCCCACTCGAGCTCGAAGAACAGCAGCGTCGTCTGGATCGCGGTCTCCTGCTCCTGCACCTTTTGCAGCAGCGCGCCGTTGGCCGGCTCGGCGGTGTCGGTCGAGAAGCGCAGCGCCGCGTAGTAGCCCGCGCGGGACACCAGCTCGTGGATCAGCGCGAGCTCGCTCATCGCCTCGCGCAGGTGCGCGCTGTCGAGCTCCTCGCCTGTCCCCGTAACGGGGAGCTTGCCCGCGTACGCTCGCGCGAACGCCCGCGCACGCGCGAGCGCGTCGCCCAACCGGCGCTCGACGCCCTGCTCGCCTTCGCCGTCGACCAGCGGCTCCAGATCCCAGGCCGTCGCCTCCAGCTCGGGGTCGCTCTGCTCGGCGGACGCTGCGGTGGCCATCGCCGCGCAGCTTATCCCCCGCGCCGCGCGCCCATGAACGCGCCGCGCGCCCATGAAAGCGCCGCGCGCCCGTGAACGCGCCGCGCGCCCATGAAAGCGCCGCGCGCCCGTGAACGCGCCGCGCGCCGCCAGCGGGGGGCGGCGCCGGGGCGAAGCGCGGCTACTCGCTGGTGAGCGCCGCGAGCACGTCGAGCTTGGCCGCGCGCCGTGCGGGCAGCTGGGCGGCGAGCAGGCCGGCGAGCGCTGCGAGCACCAGCAGCACGATCAGCGTGCCGACGGGGATCGAGAGCACGTAGCCGGACCCGGACAGCGCGAGCTCGGTCACGAGCACCGCCCCGACGACGCCGATCAGCAGGCCGAGCACGCCGCCGATCAGCCCGGTGATCAGCGATTCGTAGCGGATCATCTGGCGGATCTGGCGGCGCGAGGCGCCGATCGCGCGCATCATCCCGAGCTCGTGCGTGCGCTCGTAGATCGAGAGCACGAGCGTGTTGACGATCCCGAACAGCGACACGAGCACCGACAGCGCCAGCAGCACGTACACGAGCAGCAGCAGCTTGTTGATGTTGTCGCTCTGTTCGTGCGTGTACTGCGCCGCGGTCTGCGAGTGCGCCTGCGGGAAGTCGCGGTGCAGCAGCGCGTCGATGCCGGCACGCGCGTGCGCGGCGTTCGCGCCCGCGGCGTAGGAGACGAAGTCCACGCCGTCCGCGCGCTGCCCGAACGCCGAGCGCGCGAGCGAGCGCGAGACCGTGAGGTTGGCCATCAGGCTGAGCACTTCTTCCTTGACGATCCCGAGCACCGTCAACGTCACCACGCGGGCGGACGGCGTGAGCACCGACAGGCGTTCACCCACGTGCAGCTTGTGCGCGCTCGCGAACTTCTTCGTGATCACAGTGCCGCTGCGCCCGAGCGAGGCGAGCGTCGCGTCGGAGCCGTGCTCCCAGTCGATCTTGTACATACGCGCGAACGACTGTGGTTCGATCGCGGTCACCGCGCTCTTTTCGTCGATCACCGGCGAGCCCGGCTTGGACAGGTCGCTCACCCTGGCCTTCGTGAACGCGACCGCCGTCACGGTGCCCACCCCCGGGACCGCCCTGATCGCCGGCGCGACCGCCGCCGGGATCCCGCCTTCTCCGCTCTGGGTGTTCTGGACGATCAGGTTGCCGGCGAAGGAGCGGGCGACCGCCTGGTCGATCGTCGTCTTAGTGCCCGCCGCGAGCACCGAGATGAACGCGACGAGCCCCAGCCCGACGGTCAGCGCGAGCGCGGTCACGAGCGTGCGCCCGGGCTGGCGCACCGAGTTCTCGCGCGCGAGGCGCCCGGTGACGCCGCGCCAGCTCACGATCAGGCCCAGCGTACGGCCGAGCGCGGGGATCACGCGGTAGTGGCGCGGCTGGCCCGCGCGCCGCACGCGGGAGACGAGCATCGCCCCACGCACCAGCCACGCCACGAGCAGCACGGGCAGGATCACGTGGCCGCCGACTGCCTTGGAGACGAGCAGCACGACGACCAGCCCGAGCACGAAGCGCGCGATCAGCCTCTGTCTGGAGGGCAGCGGGCGCGGCGGGATCGCGACGCCCTCGCGCATGGCCGCGATCGGGGGCACGCGCGTCGCGCGCAGCGCCGGGAAGAAGCCGGCGAGCACGGTCACGACGATGCCCACGCCGACCGAGACGATCACCGTGCGCGCCTCGAGCACCGTGCCGTTGTCCGGCAGGTCCGCGCCGAAGGCCTTGAACAGGCCGTCCAGCGCCGGCGCGAGGGCGATCCCGCCGGCCAGCCCGATCCCCGCTCCGATTATCCCGAGCAGCAGGCCTTCCTCGACGACCGCGCGCATGATCTGCGCGCGCGAGGCGCCGAGCGTGCGCAGCAGCCCGAACTCGCGCGTGCGCTGGGCGACGGTGATCGAGAAGGTGTTGAAGATGATGAACGCCCCGACGAACAGCGCGACGTAGGCGAACACCAGCAGGAAGGTGCGCAGGAAGCCGAGTTTTTCTTCCAGTTCGGAGGTCTGGTTGGCGGCTTCCTGGGCGCCGGTGCGCACGACCAGCGTGCTCGGCAGCGCGGCGCGCACGCGCGATGCCAGTTCTTCGGGCGAGACGCCGGGGCTGGCGGCGACGTTGACGCTGTCGTAGTGGCCGGGTTCGCCCGCGACGTACTGGGCCTGGGCGGGGACGAGCAGCGCAACCGTCGCGCCGCCGAAGGATTCGCTGCCGGCGAACCTCGCGATCCCGGAGAGCGTGTAGCGCCGAGCCGGAGACCTGCCCGCGATCACGATCTGCTCGCCGAGCTTCAGGTGCTCGCGCTGCACGGTCGCCTGGTCGATCGCGACCTCGTCGGCGGCGTTCGGGAGATGGCCCTCGGCGGCGGTGAACGACTCGAAGCGCGGCGGCTGTACGGCGTTGACGAGCCCGCCACCGCCGCCGCTCGTAAGGCGTTTGCCGCTGGTCGTGAGCAGCGTCGCCCGGCTCGAGACGCCGCCCGAGGCGCCCGCCACACCGTGCACCGCGCGCACGCGCGCGAGCGTCGCTTCGTTCAGCACGGACGCTTCCTGACCGTTGCCGCGACCGAGCGTTTCCTTTTCGGTGACAACCACCGCCTTCTTCTTGTAGGCGCTGGCGAAGACTTCCGCGAAGGCGTGGTTGATCGTGTCGGTGAGGATATATGTGCCGGCCATCAGCGCGACGCCGAGCGCGATCGCGATGCCCGTCAGCAGCACCCGAACCTTGCGCTGGGCAAAGCCGCGCAAGACGAGCGTGCCCATCAGCCGATCGCCTTCATCAGGTCGAGCGCCTGCTCGGCGCTCGCCGCCTCCCCGTCGTGCACGATCGTGCCGTCCGCGAGCAGCAGCAGCCGGTCGGCGAACGAAGCCGCGTGCGCGTCGTGGGTGACCATCACGACCGTCTGGCCGAAGTCGTCGACCGCGTGGCGCAGCAGCTCGAGCACGTCGCCCGAGGCTTTCGAGTCGAGGTTGCCGGAGGGCTCGTCCGCGAACACGACCGCCGGGCGCGAGATCAGCGCCCGCGCGACCGCCACGCGCTGCTGCTGGCCGCCGGAGAGCTCCGCCGGACGGTGGCTCAGGCGGTCGCGGATCCCAACCGTGTCCACGAGGCGATCGAACCACTCGCGGTCGACCGTGCGCCCGGCGATCGACAGCGGCAACAGGATGTTCTCTTCTGCGCTCAGCACCGGCAGCAGGTTGAAGGTCTGGAAGATGAAGCCGATGCGGTCGCGGCGCAGCTTCGTCAGCGCGCCGTCGTCGAGCGCGGTCAGCTCCACGCCGCCGACCTGCACCGTGCCCGAGGTCGGGCGATCGAGCCCCGCGAGCAGGTGCATGAGCGTCGACTTGCCCGAGCCCGACGGACCCATGATCGCCGCAAAGCGTCCCGCCGGAAACCCGACCGTCACTCCGGCCAGCGCGTCCACCGCCGCCTCGCCCTCGCCGAACCGACGGCGCAGGTCTTGCGCCTGCACGATCGGCTCAGAGCCGTTTTCGCTACCCGCGCCCGCGATATATGAGAAATCCGAAGCCATTGGTAGTCAGGGGCGCGGTGCCACGGAGGCCCGTCTCCCCATTCCCCTTTCAATCCGTGCGTGCGGTTTTCCCGCACACGGCTTACCGATGATCTTCATGATGGTCACGACGCTGCTACCGGGTAGCGAACGGTGCCGCGCAGGCGGTAGAGGCCGTGGGCCTCAAACCATTCGCGCGTCCAGACGACCGGCTGCCCTGGGCGTAGGTTGCGGCCATAGCGCTTGAACAGCAGACCACGTAGACGCCGCACGACATAGCTGTCGATCTGGTTGAAACGGATGGCGGCATTCCCGGTGCGAAAGTAGCTGCCCCAGCCGCGCAGGATCGGGTTGATCCACGAGATCACCTCCCGGATGTCCATGCCTGAACGGCCGCGACCGGTCAGCGTCTTGATCTTGCCCCGGATGCGCTTCATAGCCGCCTGTGAGGGCCAGCGCTGCAAGTAGTAGCGGCGGATGCCGCGTTCAAGCAGCCTGCCCGACACGCGAGCGTGGAAGTGGCAGCCAAGGAAATCAAGACCTTCCCGGCCATCGCTGAGGTCAACGACCCTCGTCTTCTCCCGGTGCAGCTCCAGCCCGAGATCGGCCAACACCTGTCTGGCCAGCTCCCGAGCCTCATGGGCCTGCGCCTCGCTCTTGCACATCACGACGAAATCGTCCGCGTAGCGGACCATCCGGCCATGAGCGCCATCAGCGAACGCGAGGTCCAGCGTATGCAGGTAGATGTTCGCCAGAAGCGGCGAGATCACGCCGCCCTGCGGGGTCCCCGCAACCGAGCGTCGCAGCGCCCCTTCCTCCATCACCCCCACGCGCAGCCACTGCCGCATGAGCTTGAGCACCCGCCGGTCCGAGACCCGCTCCGCGACCTTCCCGAGCAGTCGCTCGTGGTCGATCGTAGAGAAGAAGTCGCGGATATCGGCCTCGAACACGAAGCAGTACCCGTCGATGAACGATCGACGCAGCACCTCCTTCGCCTCCGTCGCCGACCGGCGCGGGCGGAACCCGAACGAGACCTCCAAGAAGTCAGCCTCGAAGATCGGCTCAAGCACGATACGCGCGGCCTGCTGGACGATCCGATCCCTGACGGTCGGTATGCCAAGCGGCCGCACGCCACCCTTGGGCTTGGGGATCGACACCCGCCGAACCGGCCGCGGACGATAAGACCCCCCGCGCAGGTCACGCTGCAACTCGGCCAACAGCCGCTCCGCACCGTACTCCTGCACGTCCGTCAGCGTCTGCGAATCGACGCCGGCGGCACCCTTGTTCTTCTGCACACGCTTCCACGCCTCCAACAGGACGTCACTCCTGAAGATCCGGTCAAATAGGGCGTGGAAACGCCTTCCCGGCGACCGCTTGGCGGCCACCCATAGCTTGCGCTGAAGTCCTCGCAGATCCCCACCAGTGGCCTCCAACACCATTTCGCTGGCCGGGACACCGAGCTGATGCCCAGCGGGGTCGATAGGTCGAGCGGCCTCGACCATGCCCTACCGCTTACCTTCCACGCTCACGCGATCAAAGCAGGGGTCCTTCGCTCCCGGCGCGTTGTTCTGCACGCCGATCCGCACTACTACGACCCCCTCGGACTCCCGCTGGGCTCCGCTCGACTTCGCACACGGCTTATACGAGCGGTCTTTGCTGACGAGGCTGCCCAGACGGGCCTCCCTTGTTCCGTGACCAGACCTTGCGCGCGTGCAACTCCCCGTACCCCGCAGGGACCCGCCGCACCCGATCCGGAACAAGGACTGGCGGACATGGCCTTCGCCGTGACATGAGCGACTCGGCTCCCCGACTGTAAGTTTGACGAGGCTGCAGTCGCAGCCCGCGCGCTTGCTCCCTCCAAAGAGGCTTTCGACGCCCCGCTCAGCCCGCCACCTCTCGACAACGAACCGGGGCCTGCTACCGGGCGCTCCGGCACCTACCCGGGTCGGACTCTCACCGACCGGCCTGATCCAGCTTTCAAGGCGCAACATGCGGCCACCGTAACGCACGCGCAAGCGGCCTGTCATCGGCGCGCGGGTCGATGTTGGCCCTCCACCCGTGGGTGGAGCGGCGCGTGCGGGCTACGCCCCACGGGCGACCCCGGCGCGCTCGCCCGCTCACGCCGCGCGCCGCCGGGCCCACGGGCGACCCCGGCGCGCTCGCCCGCTCACGCGTCCATCGTGTTCGTGCGCCACACGCCGAGGCCGAGGAACACGACCAGCCACAGCGCCAGCACCGCGGTGGCCGTGCCACCGGACATCAGCACTTCGGTGCCGTGCCCGTCCTTGATGCCCGCCGGGCCGAAATGGGCGATCGCCTGGGTGAGCACGAAGTCGCGGCCGCTGCCCAGCGAGGAGATGCTCGAGATCAGCGGGCTGGCGATGACCTGCCAGGCGATCAGCGCGATGATCGCCCCCGGCTTGGAGTCGATCAGCGAGGAGAAGCCGACCGCCACCGCGCACAGCACGCCGGTCGCCAGCAGCACGAAGCCCCAGCCTTCGAGCACCTGCGAGCCGCTCGGCGTCGGCAGGTTGGACACGAACACGAACGTGCACAGCAGGATCAGGGCGTAGGAAGCCGTGATCACCGTCCAGCACAGCGCCAGCGCGGCCGGCACCCGCGTCGCGAACAGCGCCAGGCGCGAGCGGCCGGTGACGATCAGGTCGCGCAGCACGCCGTCGGAGGAGTCGGTCGTCCCCGCCTCCACGCCGATCAGGATCGCGACGAGCGGACCGAAGAACACCCCGCCGAGAAGCCGGATGCCGATGTGGAAGCTTTCGATCCCGCCGGCCGCTTCGTGGCTCGAGTTGGAGGCGTGTTCGACGACGTTGACCGCATAGAAGATCACGACCGGCAGCAGCGCGAGCACCAGCGCCCAGATCACCGTGCTGCGCTTCTTGCGCAGCTTGAGCAGGTCGGCGCTAGTCATGCGCAGGGCGATCGCCGTCACGTGCGCACCTCCTCGTGCGCCGCGCTCGCGGGCGCATCCGCGGGCTTCGCGTCAAGACGCGCCGTGATCTCCAGGAAGCGCTGCTCGAGGCTGTGGCGCACGGGCTCGAGGCGCACGACGCCCACGCCGGCGCGCACCAGGCTCGCGTTCACGCCGGCGGCCGTCTCCGGCGCGCCGCTCAACACCACCCGCAGGCCCTCGTCCGAGGGCGTGGCCTCCTGCACGAGCTCGCTGGCGACGAGCGTGCGCAACGCGAGATCGAGATCGTCGACGCCGACGAGCAATTCGTTGCGCGCGCCCTCGCCGCCGCGTGAGATCTCGGCGATCGGCCCCTGCGTGACGATCTTGCCGCGGTCGACGATCGCCGCGACGTCGCAAATCCTTTCGACCTCGTCGAGCAGGTGCGAGGAGAGGAACACGGTGCGCCCCTCGTGGTCGACCATCGCGCGGATCATCTCGCGGAACTCCTGGATGCCGCCCGGGTCCAGGCCGTTGGTCGGCTCGTCGAGGATCAGCAGCAGCGGGTCCGCGAGCAGGCAGCGCGCGACCCCCAGGCGCTGGCGCATGCCCATCGAGTAGCTCTTGACCTTCTCGTCCGCGCGCTCGGACAGGCCCACGCGCGCGAGCGACGGGGCGATGCGCGCGTCGGTCTCCGGCCCGCGCGCCGCGGCGATCAGGCGCAGGTTCTCGCGGCCCGACAGATACGGGTGAAAGCGAGGCTCCTCGACGATCGCGCCCACCCGTCGCAGCGCCGCCTGGCGCTCGGCGGGCAGCGGGTGGCCGAGCACCCGCATGCTCCCGGCGCTCGCGCGCGTCAGCCCGAGCAGCGTGCGGATCATCGTCGTCTTGCCCGCGCCGTTCGGGCCGAGGAAGCCGAACGCGCAGCCGCGCGGCACGCGCAAGTCGACGCCGTCGAGCGCCGTGCGCGCGCCGAAGCGCTTGGTCAGCCCGCTGGTCTCGACGGCCAGCTGTGGGGTTGCATCGTCCATGTGCTCGCGATTGTTATCAGCCGTTGCGGCCGTCCCCGCCGCGGGCGCCTCGCCGCGAAGGCGATCCGGGACTATCGCAGGGCAACCCCAAGCCGACATAAGGATTCCCCGTGCGCGGGGATCGAAACTACGAACGCCGCACGCGGCCGGCAGGCCGCCTTCATTAAAGATTTCAGTCCTCTTGGGCGCGCAGCTCGCGAATGCGCTCGTGCAGCTGGTCCATCACCGCGGGATCGCGCAGCGTGGTCACGTCGCCCAGCGCGCGGCCTTCGGCGATGTCGCGCAGCAGCCGGCGCATGATCTTGCCCGAGCGCGTCTTCGGCAGGTCGTCGGTCCAGATGATGCGCTTCGGGCGCGCGAACTTGCCGATCCGCTCGGCGACCGTCGCGCGGATCCCCTCGAGCGTGCCCTCCTCGCCCTGGCCGCCGCCCGCGGCGGCGGCGCCCTCGCCCTGCAGCGTCACGAACGCGACGATCGCCTGTCCGGTGTCCTCGTCGAACTGCCCGATCACCGCCGCCTCCGCGACCTGCGGGTGCGCGACGATCGCCGACTCGACCTCCGCCGTGGACAGGCGGTGCCCGGAGACGTTCACCACGTCGTCGATCCGCCCGATCACCCAGAAGTAGCCGTCCGCGTCGCGCCGCGCGGCGTCGCCCACCAGGTAGGTCTCGCGCCCGAAGCGGCTGAAGTACGTCTCGATGAAGCGCTCCTGCTCGCGGTACAGCGTGCGCAGCATCGACGGCCACGGCCGGGTGAGCACGAGCAGGCCCTGGCCTTGCTCGAGCGGCTCGCCTGTCGACTCCTCGCGCACCTGCGCGAACACGCCCGGGAACGGCTGCGTGGCCGAGCCGGGCTTGGTCGCGGTGATGCCCGGCAGCGGCGTGATCATGATCGCGCCCGTCTCCGTCTGCCACCACGTGTCCACGACCGGGCAGCGTTCTGAGCCGATCACCTTGTGGTACCACAGCCACGCCTTCGGGTTGATCGGCTCGCCGACGGAGCCGAGCACGCGCAGGCTGCTCAGGTCGTGTTCGTTGGGGTACTGCGCCCCCCACTTCATGCACGCGCGGATGGCCGTCGGCGCGCAGTACAGGATGCTCACGCCGTAGCGCTCCACGAGCTCCCACCAGACGCCCTTGTGCGGGTAGTCGGGCGCGCCCTCCCACATCACCGAGCTCGCGCCGTTGCACAGCGGCCCGTACACGATGTAGGAGTGTCCGGTCACCCAGCCGACGTCCGCCGCGCACCAGTACACGTCGGACTCCTCCTTCAGGTCGAACACGTAGCGGTGGGTCGCCGAGACGCCCGTCAGGTAGCCGCCGGTCGTGTGCAGGATGCCCTTCGGCTTGGCCGTCGAGCCCGACGTGTACAGGATGAACAGCGGGTGCTCCGCGTCGAGCGGCTCGGCCGGACACGCCGGCTCGGCCGCCGCGAGGATCTCGTCGTAGAACACGTCGCGGCCCGCGCGCATCCGGCACGGCGTGCCCTTGCTGCGCACGACCACGATCTTCTGCACGCTCTGCAGATCGCCCATCACCTCGTCGACGCGCTCCTTCACCGGCGCCGTCCTGCCCTTGCGCGCGGCGCCGTCGACCGTTATCAGCACCTTCGCCCGCGAGAACTCCATGCGCTCGCGCACCGCCTCCGCGGAGAACCCGCCGAAGACGACGTTGTGGGGCGCGCCGATGCGCGCGCACGCGAGCATCGCGACGAGGACCTCGGGGATCATCGGCAGGTAGATCCCGACGACGTCGCCCTGCCGGACGCCCAGCTGCTTGAGCGCGCTCGCGCAGCGTTCCACCTCCGCCAAAAGCTGCGCGTAGGTGATCTGTCGCCGCTCGCCGCTCTCGCCGTGCCAGTGGAACGCGACCCGCCCGCCGTTGCCCGCGATCACATGACGGTCCAGGCAGTTGTACGAGGCGTTCAGGGTGCCGCCCGTAAACCATTTATAGAAGGGAGGGTTATCGTCGTCGAGCACCCTCGTCCAGCGCCGGGACCAGTGCAGCTGCTCGGCCTGCTCGGCCCACCACGCCTGCGGGTCGCGCGCCGCGCGCTCGTACACCGCCGGGTCGTTCAGCAGCGCGCGCTCGCGAAACTCGCTTGGCGGCTCGAAGCGCTCGAGCTCGAGCAGCGCCGCGAGCTCGTCTTCGAGCTGCTTGCCGCTCGCGCGCCGTGCCCCGGCCGACATCCGGCCCCTCAGCGCGCGCCGCGCTTGCGCCGGCGCTTGCGCGAGGAGCCGCCGCCCGTCGGCAGCGCCGGCTCGACGACCGCGGCCGCGCCCGCCGCGCTCGGAGCCGAGCGCGCGCCGCCGGCGCCTTTCGCCGCCCGCAGCTGCGCCTGCGAGGGCCACGGGCGCGCTTCCCCGGCGGCCCACGCGGGCGGCTCGCCGTTCGGCCATTTGCCCGCGTACAGCACGCCCATCATCACCATCCAGAACGCCAGCACGATCTCGCCCTCCTGTCCGAGCAGCGGCAGGAAGATCAGGATCGCCGCGAACATCCCGAGGATCGCCATCCAGCGCACGATCAGGCCGACCCGCAGCGCGGCCAGCATCGTGCCGATCATCCCCGCGGTCAGCGCGAGCGTCCCCAGCAACGCCAGGTAGTTGACGACGCCGTTGACCGTGCCCGCCGTCAGCGCCTGTTCGGCCGCGTGGATCGAATGATCGTGCCCGACCACGAAGTTGTGCGCGAGAATCGCGCTCGCCAGCTCGCGACCGACGCTCACGAGCGCCGCGAGAATGCCGCCGTACAGCACGAGCGGACGCGCGGGGCGCCACGTCTCCGGGCGGCGAAAGCGCGCCGCGTCGAGCAGCACCAGCAGGATCAGCGTGAGCATGCCGAGCGCGATCGCCGACAGCGCGCCGCCGGCGATCAGCGCGAACCCGTGGCTGCTCAGGAATTTGACCTCCTGCGTGCTCGGGCTTTCCGCGGGGTTGGCTACGCCGTTCAGCGCCGGGCCGAGGCCCTGCAGCAAGCCGACCGACGGCGCGCCGTTGAGCGTCTCGTAGACGATCAGCGCGCTCAGCAGGTACAGGAAGCCGGCGCCGAACGCCGACACCGACAGGCGCTGGCGGCGCGCGGACTCGCGTGCGACCTGTTCGCGGATCTCGCTCGAGCTCGGCATGAACAGCGCAGTCTATGATGCTGCAATGGAAAGCGGTGGACTCGGAGACCTGTTCGGCGACCCCGACGAGCTCCAGCGCCGGCTCGCAGAGTTCGCGGAACAGATGCAGGGCAACCAGCGCCTGGTGTGGGCGGACAACGCGATCAAGCTCGCCGTCGACATGACCGTCGCCGCCGTCAACCGCGTCAACGTCCAGGGCAACGCCGAGGCGCAGGCCGAGCAGATCCGCACGGTCATCGCGCGCGTCTTCCCCGAGGCCGTCGCGCTCGTGCGCGAGGCGCGCGAGGGGCTTCAGTAGAAAGTCCAGCCGGCGCAAGCGCCGTCATCGACGAAATTCAATACTCCAGCGCGCCCGCGCGCTCGGCGGCGCGCTCGGCCTCGCGCGAGGCGCGACCCGCGTGCAGCACCTCCTTGAAGGAGCGGAAGCGGAAGATGAACACGATCGCGCCGAGCCCGACGAGCGCGGTGAACGCGGCGATCGCGATCTGCTGGCCGACGGAGTAGGCGGCCGCGACGGCAGCGCCGCTGGAGGCGAAGACCTTCACGAGCAGCGCCTGCTGGACGCCGGCGCCGCCCGGCGTGAACGGCACCGCGCCCGCGACCTGGCTGACGGCGAACACGAGCAGCACATTCTCGACGGAGCCGCCGATCCTGAACGCGTCGAGCAGGAACCAGAAGGCGATGAAGCGGCACACCCACGCGAGCGCCTGCAAGCTGACTACCTCGCGCACGTAGCGGCGGCGGTCGCTGAGGATCGTCAGGCCCTGGCGCACGCGCACCCAGAACGCGCGCGCGCGCTCGGCGAGCAGCGCGAACGCGAGCACGCCCGCGACCCCCAGCGCGGTGATCAGGAACAGCGTCAGGTGGAAGTGCTCGGCCAGGTAGGAGATGTCGAACGAGCTGAGCTTCGAGAAGTCGGGCGGCTTGGGAAAGACGCCCTGGGTGAACGCGAAGATCAGCACGAGCACGCCCACGCACGCGTCGAAAATCGACTCCACGAAGAAGCACGCCGCGACCGTCGGGTAGCGCGAGCCGGGGATCGAGGAGCGCGTCAGGAACAGCTTGATCACGTCGCCGCCGCGCGCGGGCACGATGTTGTTGAAGCCGACCGCCGCGAAGTACGCGCCCCACACGCGCCGCCACTGAAACACCGCCGCCGGGTACGCCGCGCGCAGGCTGTTGAAGAAAGCGCGCGAGCGCAGCGTCAGGTTCAACCCGAAGAACGCCAATCCGAGTGCAAGCGCCCCCCAGTGCACAGAGGCGAGGTCCGAGAAGAACTGCCCGGCCGCGTGCAGGAACGAGCTGACGCTCTGGCCGATCGAGGTGGACGCGGTGGGCACGAGCGGCGCGAGCACCTCCCAAGCCTACGCGGCGCGCGCCGGGCGCCATGGCCGGCGCGCGCCGGGCGCCATGGCTGGCGCGCGCCGGGCGCCATGGCTGTACGGCGAGGCCCGCCCCGCGGTGGCGGAGCGGGCCGGCTGCCGTTGCAGATGTTCGCGTCCTCCTACTTGCCTATGTCTTCGAGATACGGAACCAGTTTCTTGAAGAATTCGTTGATCGACGGCGTCGCCCCGGCGGGATCGTTGTGGGCGTAGCTTTCTTTCTCTTCGATCAACGTCAGGCACCCTTCGGCCGCGGAGGTCGCGGCCGTGCATTCTTCGGTCGAGATGCCCGATTGTTCGGCCAGCAGTTTCGCCTCCGTCAGCGTCGTCGTGCTGCCTCCGAGGAGCTTGTCCAGTTCGGAGTCGATCGCGATGATGTGCAGCGATTTCGGCAGTTCCGTGCCCATCGTCGAGTGCAGGCCCAGCACTTCCTGTGCGGGATTGGCCAGGCCGTTGCCGACCGCGCCGGTGTCGAGCGTCAGGCGCGCCGGGAAATACCACTCGCTGCCGCTCTGCTTCAAGCCGGCGCCGGCGAGCATTTCGGCATAGCGCGGCACGGGAGTCAGCGCGCCTTCGCCGTTCCAGCCGTGCAGGCCGTCCGCTTCGGCCGTTTCTTCGACGCCCTTGCCGCCGTGGATTTGCGCGGCCACCAGCGATTCGGGCGAGGTGCCGACGTTGACGGAGTAGCCGAATCCCGCTTCGTTGGTCACCGGCGTTATCGGCGATCGCAGGTCGGGCGGCAGGAAGGCGAACTGTTCGAGCTGCGAGGCGCCTTTCGGTTCCTCGAGCGTGAGCGCCGAGCCGACCGCGGAGAACAGCCCGAGGTCCGGCGCGGGGATCCCTCCGAAAGCGAGCCACGGCGTTTCTTCAGGTTCGTCGAGCTGCGCCAGCGACGCTTCCGCTTCTTCCTTGGAGATCGCCAGCGGGCTGCTGCCGCCGTCGTCGTAGACAAGGCCGGAGAGGCCTTCGGCGCCCGGGTGGCCCGCGAAGTCCCAAGTGGCATACGCGGTCACCACAGAGCCGCCGAGCGAGTGTCCGCCGAGGACGACCTTGCCGCCCATGCTCTTGGCGTGGCCGACCACGACTTTCAGGTCGTTGACGGAGACGTTCATGCCCCAGTTCTTCGCGAACTCGATACGCGATTCGTGGACCGGGAGATAGTGGTTGGTGACGCTCGGGTTGCCGAAGTAGCCGAGGTAGAAATCGTAGAATTCCTTGGCGCTGATTTCTCCGGCCTTGTACTCGTTCAGAACCTTCTGGTTCTCGAGGAAGTTCTCGCGCCGTTCGACCGCCCACACCTGCCAGCCCGGCACGGCTTCCACGAGCGACTTCGCGAACGGCACGAAGTATGCGGCGGCCGCCGAGGTGCCGGGCTCGAGCACGAGCACGTTCTTCGCCCTTTCGCCTTCGGGAGAGACCTTGATGATGCCGACGCGGTTGAGGTTCACGAGGCCGACCTGGGGGACGCGGAACACGGGTGGCGTTCCCGGCGCATGCGGCGCGGCGAGCACGACCCGGCTGACGACCGGCACCGCAGCCCCGGCCGTCGCGACGAGCGCCACATACGCCAGCAGCGCACAAGCGCTCCCAAAGGCGAGCCGTCCGAGCCTTGCGCCCGTTGCACCCATGAGTCTTTCCTCGATCATCCCTCTCTCCATCTCCTCGGCGTGTGCACTTCCCCCCGCGGAAACGTTCCGCGCCACTGCTGCCATCCCACGGTACGCCGACGCGCCGGCGTTGACAATGACGTTCTGCTGAATTTGCGCCCGTCGCTTTGTGCACTTGCACAAAGGAGCCGTTCCTCTGTGCGTCCGACAGGGTGCACTCGAGCGTCAGCCGGCGTGGGGCAGCTGCGGCTGATCGGCGAGCGCCACATACACGCACACCAGATCGCGCGGGCTGGCGAGGTCCAAGCGCGCGATCTCCTCGATCCGTCTGAGCCGGTAGGCGAGCGTGTTGCGGTGGATGTGCAGCGCCGCGCTCGTCGCGGTGCGGTCCAGGCGGCAGTCGAGCAGCGCTCGCAGCGTGCGCGCGAGCTCGGCGTGCTCCTCCTCGGCGAGCGGACCGAGCACGCGCGCGCGCAGGCGCGCGACCAGCCGCGGCGAGCGCGCCAGCAGGATCTCGAGCAGATGCTCCTCCGCCTGGACGCGCCCGAGCAGGCCGACGCGGCGCGCGTGCTCGGCGAGCACGACCACCTCCTCGCGCGCGGCGGCGAGCTCGCCGCGCGGCGTCGGCTCGCCGATCGCGAGCACGATCTCCGCGCCCTGACCGAGGTCCGCGAGCTCGAGTGCTCTCCAGGTCAGGCCGGCGACGCACTCGCCGTGCGTGATCGCCAGCCGGAAGCCGCGGTGGCGCAAGCGCGCCGCGAGCGCCGCGTGGCTGTGCGGCGGGCGTTCGGGCATCGCCACGGCGAACGGCCGGTAGGCCTCCTGCACGGGCACGCCGAGATGCTCGGCGAGCTCGCTGTCGGCGCCGTCCAGCGACGTCGCGCTGCACAGGCGATCGAGCAGGCTGCGCGTGCGGCGCTCATCCTCTGAGACGAGCAGCTCGCGCTCGGCGAGATACGTCTCGGTGACGATCGCCGCGACGCGGTCCACGTACTGCGCGAGCGGCGCGGCCAGCTCGAGCAGCGCCTCGGTCTCGTGCGCTCGCGCGTGGCGGCGCAGGAGCTCCCAGCCGAGCTGGTGGGCGGCGCCGAAGGAGCGCAGCAGCTCCTCCAGGCGCATGCCGTCCGCGGCCCGCGCGCGCGTCCACTCGCGCAGCGGCTCGAAGTCGCTGTCGGCGGGCATCACGCCGGTGGACACGAAGCGCGACCAGCGCCTGAGCGTGCGCTGCAGACCGCTGATCACGTCCGCGCGCGAGCTCTCGGAGAGGCGCTCGAAGACGGCCGCGTGCCGGTTCAGGTCGGCCGCCATCTCCAGCGCCGCCTGCCGCGGCGGGATCCGCGCGACGATCGCCGCCGCACCCGTCGCCCGCTCGCTCATGCGGCGCCGGGCACCGCTACAGCGGGCTGGTCATGACCGCCGTCTCGGTGCGGATCGTCGCGAGCTCCTCCGCGCGCAGCCCGCGTGCGAACTCGTCGAGCTTGCGCCGCGGCCCGGTCACGTGAAAGGCCACCTGCGTGCTGAGCAGGTGCGGATGCTCGATGATCTCGCATTGCAGCCCGAGCTTGTCCGCCCAGTCGCGCATCGTCTGCTCGAATTCCGCGCGCACGAGCCTGCCCGAGCTCGCAACCAGCGTACGCGTCTCGATCGCGTCCGCCGCGCGCCTCGCGGCTTCGGCCGCGACGCGCTGCTCGGCGCTCGGCGGCGGGTCGGTCTGAACCCATTCGTCGAGCTCCTGATCCCAATGGCTGACCCGCACGCTCGCCGCGATGTGCTCGCGCGCGAGCACCGTCTCGACGGCGCGTCGCGCCGCAGCCAGCGTCGCCTGGTCGGCGGCGTACGCGAACAGGAGCTTGCCGTCGTGCGTGATGACGACGTCGCGGGGCACCGTCGCCTCGATCTCCTTGACGACGTCCGGCCCGCGCAGGCGCCCGACCAGCTCGCGCACGGCGCCGCCCGCGTCCTCGCTCGCGAGCTCGGCCTGCATACGCCAGTCCTGCTCGTCGCCGTCCTCGGGCTCGCCGTCCATCGCCCGGACGATATACCGCGGGGCAGCGTGCAGGGCCGGTCGCCGCCGCCGCAGCGTCGCGAGTCGCCCTCGCCGCGCAGTCCCGACGCTCGATCAATAGTCAGCTACCTGAATATTCAGCGCGCGCCTTATCCCCCGCGCTGCAAGCCGCCATGATCTGGGCGTGCGATGATCGTCGATGACCTCTCCATGGCGCGAGCAGGCAGGACCGATGCCAAGAGCAGCGGCGCGCGGGGCTCTGTCCGCTCCCGGCCCGACGGCCCGGTTGCGGTCGAGCTGACCAACGCCCAGGTGGAATCGATCATCCGCGCGACCACCGAGGCGCAGGGTCCGAGCCTCGGCCTGCTGCTCTCCGGACTGATCGGCGAGCGGGCGATCTCGGAGGGCTCCCTGGAAGACAGGTACAGCGCCGAGCTGGAAAGCGGGCGGCTGTCTCACTCGCTGTTCCGGGGTCTGCTGATACTCGCGTTGTTCATCTCCGGCGGCGAGGGCCGCGGGGTGGTCGAAGTTGCGCGACAGCTGGGACTCAGCCCGAGCACGACCCACCGCTACATGACGACCCTCGTGGCGTTCGGGCTGCTCGTGCAGGATCCGGCCACGCGCAAGTACCGGCTGCCGCTGTGAGCGGGCACTCGAGCTTCGACCGCGGATGTGGGACGCAGCGCCGCGGGCTCGTGGCTATGCGCGGCTACCTCGCCGCCAGCGCATCACTGCGAGCATGGGCCTCGTGGTCACTCCGAGACACGCGAGCGTGCGCTCGGCGGCAGGGCGAGCGAACTCGCTGTTCGCCTCTGGGGCTGAGAGGTAGAAGCTGGCGATGCCGGCGATGATCACCGCGTGACGCGCGCGCTTTGCGAGCTTGCCCGAGAGCTCGCGCGCTTCGCCGGCGATCGCCGCAAAGCGGCTCGCGCTCAGCGCGCGCGTCGCGTAGTGGGCGACGAAGCTGTGGTTGGTGCCCGCGAGGTCCTGCGGACGATCGATCAGGCTGTCGAGCAGCGCGCTGATCGCGCACACCGGCGGGTAATAGGCGGCGTCGATGCGCTCGGCCTGCTCGAGCGTGCTCGCGCACGCGGCCGCGGCGAACAGCGCGTGGATCGCAAGGCAGGAGATGCCGGCGGCGGCCAGCTCCCACCACAGGTAGCGGCTGCCCTGCGGCTGCGCTGCCGTCCACTCGATCAGCTGCCGCTCGCCTTCGACGAGCACGGCGTGATTGCGGCTCTGCGCCTCTCCGCAGCGCTGCACGGCACGCACGAGCACCGGTTCGATCGCGGCGGTCGAGGGCAGCGCGCGGACCGCCGCGCGGCAGGCGCTCACGAGCTCGACGAGATATCCGCCGTCCTCGTGCCGGGGGTGATGCAGGTAGTAGCGCCCGCCCGAGGGCGCCGAGCTGACCGCGTCCGTGAGCGCGCGGTGCAGCTGCATGCCGTTCTGCAGCCAGGCCGTGTCGGGCTGCTCGTTGATCGCGTCCAGGTAGTCGTAGGCGATCTGGAAGTCGACGATCAGGCGCACCAGAGGCCCGCGCCGGCGCCGCGGCGCGAGCACCGCGAAGAACGCAGCGCCCTCGGGGTTCAGCTTCTCGCCCGTCAGCTTCGCCAGCGCGTGCGCGCGCAGCGTCGGGTCCTCGATCGCAAGCGCACGGCGCCTGCAGCGTCGTACCTCGAGCCGCACGCGCGGGTGGATCGTCAGCCAGTAGTCGATGCCGGTCCCCAACAGCGCCAGGAGCTCGCCCGCGCTGGACGAACGTTTGAATCTCATACAGCGATGCTGGTATGAGAGGGCCTCACTTTCCAGCGAAGCAAATCAATGTTCTAGTACTCGATTTTCGGCGTGTATGCGGTCACTCTCGTTGCAGCGCAAGCTGCGGCGAGACCTGCGCGGCGAGATACCCTGGCACGGCCAGCACGAGCAGGGCGCCGATGACGATCAGCATGATCGTCTGAATCGTATGGGCGCCTTCGACGGAAAAGGGCGCGGGGAACCCGGTTGTGAGCCTCAGGTAGCGGTCGCACAGCAGGTGTCCGTAGACGCCCGCGGCGGCTCCCACCAGACCGCCGGTGCCGAGCACGAGCACCGACTCGCACGCGAGCACCCCGCGCAGCTGCCAGGGGCTGAAGCTGTGGATTCGCAGCGACGCCAGCGCGGAGCGTCGCTGCCAGATGCCCGCGCCGATCGCTGCGGCCATCGCGAGCGCAGCCGCGACCATCAGCAGCAACGTGATCTGGCTCATGCGACTGAGTCCCTGGCGAGCGAGCGCGTCGGCCTGCGCCGCGCGTTCGCCGCTGCTCTGCACCGTCAGCCCGCTGTTCGCGCCGAGCACCCGCCGCAGCGCGTGCTTGACCGCCACGAGGTCGGCGCCCGGCCGCGTGTCGACTTCGAGCGCGCTCGTCGCGCTCGTGGCCCATGCGCGCGTGTAGTCGGCCGTGCTCAGGATGATCGCGCCGGCGCTCCAGCCGAGGTTGGTGGTGGTGGCGGCGATCCGGAAGCTGACCGGTCCCGTCGGTGTCGGCAGCGTCAGCGGATCGCCGACGCGCACGTGGTGAGCTTCGGCGATCTGGGCCGAGACGGTGATCCATCCGCCCTCGCGCAGGCGCGCGGTGGCCGCGGAGAGATCGCCTTCCAGCAGCTGGCTCGCGGGAATCGGCCCGGGGGTGCCGGCGCCGCGGGCGATGATCCACACGCGCCGCCCGGCGAAGTCCAGAAACCCCCCCTGGTAGCCGCGCACGGCGGTCACGCCCGGAACCGCCGCGACCCGTGCGGGAAGCCTCGCCGCGCTGAAGCTTGCGGTGGCGAGGTCGTCGTCGTTGTTCACGATCCAGAGGTTGGCGGTCGAGACGTATTCGGAGTAGTCGCGGTACAGCCCGTGGAGCAGGTCGTTGTGGGAGTCTTCCGCGACCACGCAGCCAAACACGGCGATCGCACCCGTCGCGGCGAGCGCGAGCGAGCGCACGGTCGTGGCGCGCAGGGCGCGCACGGCGACCGTGACCACGTTCAGGCGCGCGGAGACCGACGCCAGCTGGGCCGCCAGCCACACGACGCACTGGAAGGCGAACGGGATCGCGAGCAGCGTCGCGACGGCAAGGCCGATGGTCGCCGGCACGATCGCCGCGGGCCATGCGAGCAACGGGCCGCTGCTCGCGAGCAGCACGGCGGCGCCCGCCACGAACAGCCACAGCGGCGCGCGGCCGTCCAGCGCCTGACCCGGTTCCCCGTCCTCGAAGTACACCGCGTCGACCGCGCGCCTGTGGCGCAGGTCGAACAGCGGCGGCGCCGCCGCCAGGCACGTCGCCAGCACGCCGCCGGCGAAGGACACGAGCAGCGGGCGCAGCCCGATGACCGTCTGCGTGCCGAGCGCGAAGGCCGCGGACAGGTACGCGGGCGTCGTATGGAAGATCGTGCGCGAGAGCGCGTCGCCGACCGCCAGCCCCACGAGCGAGGCCGCCACGCCGAGGCACGCCGCCTGGAAGGCGAGCATCCTCACCAGCTGCCATGGCCTGACGCCCTGCATGCGCAAATCGGCGATCATCCGCCTGCGCTCGGGCACCGTCAGCAGCATCGCGTTGAACGCCAGCAGGAAGCCGACGACGGCGCTGACGAGCACGAAGAAGCCGGTCGCCTTGGTGTTCGGCCCGACCGCCTGCCTGAGCAGGCTGACGTCCTGGTTCGCCGGGGCGACCGTCAGGCGCCCGCCGGCCAGCGCGGTGAGCTCTCGTTCGACGGCCGCCTGGCGGCCGGGCCCGGTCGTGACGAGGATCCGCGTCACGCGCCCCGTCAGGCCCGTGAGCCGCTGCACGAAGCTCAGCGGGCCGATCGCCGCGAGCGCGCCCGACAGCGCTCCGATCTCTTCGGGGCCGAGGACCGCGATCACCGGCACCGGGCTGGCGCGCCCGTCGACCTCGAGCAGGACGCGCAGCGGGCCGCCGTCGAGCGACGGGCTCGGCGAGGAGGCCAGGCCGAGCGCGCCCGCCGTGGCGCTCGGCAGGATGATCCCGGGCGTCGAGAGGTCGTGCAGCGAGATGCTGCGCGTGATGCTGCCGTCGAACGCGAGCAGGCTCGGCGCGGCGCTCGCGAGGTCGATCGCCACGCGCCGCCCGCGGGGGCCGACGAGCGAGGCGTTCTCGTCGAGCACCGGCGCGGCCTGCGCGACGCCACGCAACCGGCGCACGCGCGCGAGCAGGTGCTCGTCGAAGCCGCCGGAGTCGCGCGCGCGCAGCTGCAGGCTGGCGTTGCCGGCGATCCCGCGCACGATCGCGCTGGAGGCGTCGGTGATGCTGCTGTTGGCGACCTGCACGGCGAATACGAGCGCCACCCCGATCGCGATGCCCACGCCGGCGAGCAGCTCCTGGACCGGACGCGTGCGCAGCCGCCGGCCGTACAGGTAGAACAGCCCGGACAGGCGCACGCGTCTAGCCCCGGGCGCGGCGCGCGAGCAGCGCCGGGGAGACCGGCGGCGCCGGCCGCCGGGCGGCGAGCATGCCGTCGCGCAGCGTGCACACGCGATCGGAGATCGCCGCGGCCTGCGGGTCGTGGGTGACGAGCAGCACCGCGACGCCCTCGCGGTGCGCGACGTCGGCCAGCAGCGCGAGGACTTCGCCGCCGCGGCGGCTGTCGAGGCTGCCGGTCGGCTCGTCCGCGAGGATCAGCCGCGGGCCGTTGACGAGCGCGCGAGCGATCGCCACACGCTGGCGCTCGCCGCCCGAGAGCCGGTCGGGGGTGTGGTCCAGGCGGCTGGCGAGGCCGACGCGCTCGAGCCATGGGATCGCCGCGCGGCGCGCCTGCTTGAGCGCGACACCGCCGGCGAGCAGCTTGATCGCTGCATTCTCGACCGCCGGCACGCCCGCCATGAGGTGAAAAGACTGGTAGACGAAGCCGATCTGCCGGCGCTGGTAGTCGGCCACCTGGCCGGCGGAGAGGGCCGCGAGGTCCTGGCCCCGAAAGCGAACGACGCCCGCGTCGGGTCGCATCAGCGCCGCGGCGAGCATCAGCAGCGTGCTCTTGCCCGAACCGCTCGGCCCGTGCAGGGCCACGAGCTCTCCCGCGTCGATCGTCATGCTCACGCCGTCGACCGCGCGGACTACCTCGCCGCCGAAGCCCGGATAATGCTTGACGACCCCGTCGAGCTCGAGCAGCGAGCCGTGTGCGCGCGCGCTCACAGCCGGCGAGCTCCCGATTCCGCGCGCCGCAGCCGCACGACGTGCGGCTGCGAGCCGACGACCTCGCCGCGCAGCTCGCCGGCGTCCATCGAGAGCGCGCGGTCGACGCCCGACAGGCCCTGGGCGTCGCCGGTGCTCATCAACACCGCCGGGCCTTCGTTGGCGATCGAGCGCAGCAGCGCGAGCAGCGGATCGCGCTCCAGCTGGTCGACGCCGGCCGTCGGCTCGTCGATCACGAGCAGCGCCGGAGCGGTGACGAGCGCGCTGGCGATCGCCACGCGCACGGCCTCCGCACCGGCGAGCTCGTGACACTCAAGGCGCGCGCAGTCCTCGGCGCCGACGCGGAACAACAGCTCCTGGCCACGCCGGCGCGCCTGCTTGGGCAGCGTGCGCTGGGCGAGCAGCCCGGCGGCGACGTGCTCGATCACCAGCCCGCGCTGGGTCGAGGACAGCGAGGTGTGGCAGTAGCCGATGCGCCGCCCCAGCACGCTGTTGCGTGACTGCGCGAGGTCGCTTCCTTCGAACATCACCCTGCCCTCTTCCGGGAGCTCGATTCCCGCGGCCACCCGCAACAGCGTGCTGCGCCCGGAGAAGCGCGCGCCCCACACCGCGACCAGCTCGCCGGGGTCGACATCGAGCGAGACGTCTCTGACGGCGACGCGCTCCAGGCGCCCGCGACGGTAGCGCTTGGTGACGTGCTCGACCGACAGCAGGCTCATCGCAGCTCATCGAGCGCGTGCGAGCCGGCGGGCATCGCGCGAAGCTCGGCCCGCGCGTAGGTGATCCACGCCAGTTGCGCGTCGATCATCCGCCGGCGCTCCTCCACGAGCAGTCGCTCGAGCACCCTGGAGACGCCGGCCGAGCCCGCCGCCGGCGGCTCGCCCGGGCGCGCGAGCTCCTGCGCCTCGCGGACGCATTCCTGCTCGTAGGCAGCGATGAAGTCGAGCGCCGCCTCGATGCTGCGCACGCCCGCGAGCGCCATCCGTCCGAGCATCTCGACCCGCTGGGGGTCGCTGCGCACGCGCTCGGCGAGCCAGGCGCGGTAGGCGCGGGCGCCGTGTGCGGTGGCGCGATAGGCCGCGCCGGCCTTCGCGCCGCGGCTCACGCCGGTGCTCGAACGGCTGGCCATCTTCTCGATCAGATCGGCGTCCGTCAGGCTCGAAAGCGCCGCGTAGATCGCGGATCTGCCGACGCTCAGGAACGCTCCGAAGCGGCGCTCGAAGCGCTGGCCGATCTCATAGCCGTGACTCGGCTTCTCGATCACCAGGCCAAGCACCGCGCACGTCACCTGCGAACGCAGCGCCGCTGCGCCCGCGAAGTCCGCCCCCCGATCCTGCAACGCCTGTCCGGAAGTCACCGTCATCTAGACCCCTGTGGAACTTCTACCCGCGTGTCCTTTCGACCTGTCAAGAATCGTATCGACGTTCCAAAGCTTGCAGTTAACCAAGTAGATAGAAACGTTGTCTATCTCGATCGTCCACCCCCGCCCCGACGGGCGGCCGCGGCGAGGCCGAGACAGACGGGTTGCGGGCGCTCGGCCGGTAGCGCGACTCAGACGAGCGCGCTCAGCACGAGCGCGTCGTGCTCGGCCGGCTTGACCTTGCGCAGCACGCTCGTGACCGTCCCGTCCGCGTCGATCACGAACGTCGTGCGCTCGTTGCCCCAGTAGGCGCGCCCGTACATCGACTTCTCGACCCACACCCCGTAGGTGTCCGCGACCGCGTGGCCCTCGTCCGCGAGCAGCGGGAAGTTGAGCGCCTGCTCGTCGTGGAACTTCTTGAGCTTGGCGACCGGGTCCGGAGAGACGCCCAGCACCACTGCGTGCGCGCTCGCGTAGTCGGCGCGATGGTCGCGCACACCGCAGGCCTGAGTGGTGCAGCCGGGCGTGTCGGCCTTCGGATAGAAGTACACGACCACCTGCCGGCCGCGGAAGTCCGAGAGCTTGACCGGCTCGCCGTCCTGGTCGGGGAGCTCGAAGTCCGGGGCGTGGTCTCCCTGTTCGATCACCGGCGCATCCTAGCTTCGTCGCCCACGACGATCCCGCGCCCGCTCACCGCAGCAGCCGCGAGAGGCGGCGATCCTTGAGCACCCGTCCGTCGGTCTGGCAGGCGGGGCAGTAGGCGATGACGTAGTCCTCGAAATGCACAGCCTCGAGCCTCGTGGCGCAGCGCGGACACGGCTCGCCCTGGTGACGGTGCACGCGCAGCGGCATTGGCAGCTTGTCGGGAATCGGCACGGCGATGGTGTGCTCGTAGTGAGCGAGCGCCCGATCGAGGGTGTCGGCGATCGCCTCGCGCAGCCGCTCGGCCTCGGCGGGCTGCAGGTCGCCGCCGCGCTTGTACGGCGAGAGCTGCGCCTCCCAGAGGATCTCATCGACCCACGAGCGCCCGATGCCGGCGATCACGTGCTGGTCGCGCAGCAGCGCGTGCAGCGGGCGCGGCGCGTCCAGGAGCGCGTCGAGCTCGGGAGGCGCGGGCCACGCCTCGGGTCCGAGGCCGGCGAGCGCGTGATCGTGCTCGAGCTCGGCCACGCGCAGCAGCTTGACCCACGCGGCCTGCTTGGAGCCGAACTCGCGCAACCGCAGCTCGCGCCCGTCGTCGAGCCCCACGAGCAGCCGCGAGGTCCGGTCGCGCGCGCCCGCGGGCTTGTCGTAGAGCTGCAGGCGCCCGGCGGACATCAGGTGCACGAGCAGGACGAGGGGCTCGCCGTCGGTGGTGGTGGTGGTGGTGGTGGTGGTGGCCGCGGCGCCGGCGCCAGCAGCAGCAGCGGACACGGCGGACGCGTCCTCGATCCGCACGACCAGGTGCTTGCCGCGGCGGCTCACGCCCGCGACGCGCCTGCCGGCGAGCTCGGACAGCGGCGGGTCAAAGGTCTTCAGCGCGTTGATCCCGGGCGCTCGCGCGTACCGCACGTGCGCGCCCGCGACCGCGGCGTCGAGCAGGCGCGCGGTGATCTCCACCTCGGGTAGCTCCGGCATCGCCACTCATCGTAGGCAGGCGCCCGTGGACCGGCGCGCAGCTCAGTACGCGCGGATCTCCGGCCCTTCGTACTTGACGTGTTCGGGGCTCGTCCAGCGCACGCGCCAGTATTCGCCGGCGGTCGAGGAGTCGAGGCTCCAGTAGCCACGGCTGTTGGTGTGCACGGTCTTGAGCGTGCGCCAGCGCTTGGCGTGCTTGGCTTTGACGAGCACCGTCACGGTCCTCGCTCCGGTGCCCGGGCGCACGAGTCCCCAGAGGGCTACGCCGCCGCGGGTCCTGGTGACGGTCAGCGGGATCGGCCAGCCGTAGTAGAGCGGCTTGGGCTGACCGCTGACGTACTCGAGCCCGGTCTGGAAGCCGACCCTGCCGCCGTGCACGCTCGCTCCGGGCGCGCCGCCGAGCGGATCGTCTTTGAGCAGGTACTGGGAGAAGGCCGCCACGCGTGGGTTTTCATAGGCGATGCGCTCGGCGATCGCGTCGTATTCGGCCTGCTTGGCGACCGGGACCCCCTCCTGCCTGTTGGGGTAGCTCTGGATGCCGAACTCGGTCAGGTAGATCGGCACGCCCGCGGGGATCGCGTGCGCGCGCGCGGCCAGGTTGAGCGCATTCGACAGCCGCGAGAGCGAGCCGATCATCACGTTGCTGCGCTGCACGGGCACGTAGAAGGGGCCGGCGGCTTCGGTGTAGGCGTGGTGGCTGTAGCCGGCCATTTGCAGCTCGCTGCACGTGGCCGATTTCTTGTAGGCGGCGTTCAGGCACAAGGCTTCGCGCAGGAACGTCAGCGGCGCGACCTCGTGCAACGGCGCATCGGCTTTTTCCTTGCGGTTGCGGCTGCGGACCATGCTCCTGACCGATTCATAGCCGGTCGGCGCGGTTTCGCCGAACAGCACCCGCGGGTGCGCGAGCCCGGCAGCCTGCAGGCCCTGGTAGCCGGCCTCGTACAGGCCACGGTAGATGTGACCCGAGGCGGGGCTGCCGTTGGCGTTGAACTGCGGCATCAGGAACGCCGGGTGGTTGGGCTCGTTCCAGATCGCGTAGGTCGAGACCTCCGGGCCGAACTCGCGCGCTACGGCGGTCATGAATTCTTCGAAGTCCTTGCTGTCGGGGCGGGTGACGTACGGCGCCGTGCCGTTGGACGTCGCCCAGCGCGGCACCGGCGAGGTGACCGTCAGCAGCACCTGCCAGCCCAGGCGCTTGGCTTCGGCGAGCACCGCCGGGTACTGCCCCCAGTGGTAGGCGGCGGGGCTGGTCGCTTCGAAGTCGGGCTTGGTCGCGCTGTTCGCGCCCGGCGCCACCGATTCCCAGTAGAGCTCGATGCGCAGCGCGTTCACGCCCTCGTATTTCAGCTGGGCGATCGTGTGCGCGCGCGTGCTCGGGCTCAACAGGTCTTCGGAGGCCTCGAAGTAGGTGATCTGGCCGTGCGACGCGAGGGCCTGCGCGGCGCCGGCAGAGCCCGCGAGCAGGGAGCCTGCGAGAAGCGAGAGAAGGAGGATGCGGATTCTGGGCATGGTCGCTTGAGACACTTCGGCGCAGGGAAGGTTGCGGTGTATGTAGCGTTGTGCTCGGTGAGCGCGCCGATCGCACCGGATGACATCGTCGAGAGCGCGGCGGACGCGCACGCTAACAGCCGCCCGCCGCTGCTGGTGCTCGGACCGCTGCGCGTGTTCATGGACGAGCAGCAGATCGGCGAGGGCGAGATCGTCGCGACGCCGATCGGGGAGGGACACTCGAACGTCACCTACCTGATCGAGCGGGACGGCCGTCAGGTCGTGCTGCGCCGCCCGCCGCGCCCGCCGCTGCCGCCGAGCGCCCACGATGTGCTGCGCGAGGCGCGCCTGCTGCGCGCCCTGCGCCCGACCAGCGCGCGCGTTCCCGACGTGCTCGCGGTGTGCGACGACCCCGCCACGATCGGCGCGCCGTTCTACCTGATGGAGTACATCGACGGCGAGGTGATCGTCGCGAGCGTGCCGCCCGCGCTCGACGCCGCGGCCGAACGCCGTCGCATCGGCGAGCAGCTGATCGACGCGCTCGTGGAGATCCACGGCGTGGACTGGCGGGCCGTGGGCCTGGAGGGCTTCGGCAAGCCGACCGGTTATCTGGAGCGCCAGCTGCGGCGCTTCGGCGGGCTGTGGGAGCTGAACAAGACGCGGGAGATTCCCGCCGTGGAGAGCGTCGGCAAGTGGCTTGCCGAGCACCTCCCGAGCTCGGGACCGGCGACGGTCGTGCACGGGGACTACCGGCTGGGAAACACGATGTTCGCGCGCGAGGCGCCCGCGCACCTGAACGCCGTGCTCGACTGGGAGATGGCGACCATCGGAGACCCGCTGGCGGACATCGGCTACCTGTGCATGATGTGGACGCAGGCCGGCGACCCGGAGGGGGGCCTGCGCGCGCACCTGGGCAACGTCACGCGCGCCGAGGGCTTTCCCACGCGCGAGCAGCTGATCGCGCGCTACGAGGAGCGCTCCGGGCGCGCGGTCGGCGAGGTCCGTTGGTATGTGACGCTCGCGCTCTGGAAGAGCGTCGTGTTCATGGAGGGCAACTACAAGCGCGCGATCGCGGGCAGCACCGACGATCCCTACCTGCATCAGTTCGGCGACGGCGTCGTCGAGCTCGCACAGCGCGCCGAGCAGGTGGCCTTCGATGGCTGAGGCGGCCGGCGCCGAGGACGCCGAGGAGCGCAAGGCGCCGGCAGCGGGCGGCGCGAGCGCGCGCAAGGCGCCGGCGACGGGCGGCACGAGCGCGCGCAAGGCGCCGGCGACGGGCGGCACGAGCGCGCGCAAGGCGCCGGCAGCGGGCGGCACGAGCGCGCGCAAGGCGCCGGCGACGCCACGCGGCGAGGCCGGGCTCGAGCGGCGCACGGCCCTGCTGATCGATTGGGGCGGCGTCCTGACGAGCAACCTGTTCACGTCGTTTCACGCCTACTGCGTGGACGCGGAGATCGATCCGCGACGGCTGCTCGGGCGCTTTCGCGACGACCCGCAGGCGCGTGAGCTGCTGATCGCGCTGGAGAAGGGCGAGCTGGACGAGCTGTCCTTCGAGCGCCGCTTCGCGGCGCTGCTCGAGGTCGAGCCCGACGGCCTGATCGACGGCCTGTTCGCGGGCGTGAGGCCGGATGAGGCGATGGTCGGCGCGGTGCGCCAGGCGCGCGCGGCGGGCGTGCGCACGGCGCTCGTATCGAACTCCTGGGGCGTGCACCGCTACCCGCGCGACCTGTTCGCGGCGTTGTTCGACGGGATCGTGATCTCCGGCGAAGAGGGGATCCGCAAGCCCTCGCGACGGATGTACGAGCTCGGCGCCGAGCGGGCGGGCGTCAGCGCGCACGAGTGCGTGTACGTCGACGATCTCCAGTTCAACCTCGCGCCCGCGCGCGAGCTGGGGATGGCGACCGTGCACCACACGAGCGCGGAGACGACCATCCCGCGGCTCGAACGGCTGCTCGGGGTTCTGCTCGGCGAGCCCGAGCGGTGCGCGCCGGCGGCGCGCGGCCGGTAGCGGCGCGCAGCCCATGCGTCGGTCGGGCGCGGCCAGGAGCGGCGCGCGCCGGCGGCGCGCGGCCGGTAGCGGCGCGCAGCCCATGCGTCGGTCGGGCGCGGCCAGGGCTCATGTGTTGCGGGGTTCGCGCCGACATGCAACATATGACCATGCTTGTCGCGGGCGACGAGCCGACCACGCCGGCGGACGTGAGCGTCGACACGGGCTTGGATTCGAGCCTGATGGCGAAGATGCTCGCCGGCCTGTTCGCCGCGGGCGCGACGCTCGCGCTGGCGACTGTCGCGCTGCCTCACCCCGCGCACGCGAACGACCCGGGGATGCTCGCGGTGATCGGCGTCGCGTACCTCGTCGCGGGCATGCTCGCGTGGAGCGCGAGCAGCGCACCCGGCTGGAGCCTGCGCCTCGCGCTCGCGGGCGGCACGACGCTGATCACGGGCGCGGCGTTCCTGTCGGCGCAGAGCCCGAGCCCGCTGGTCTTCTTCTACCTGTGGGTGTTCCTGTACTCGGCGTACTTCTTCACGACCCGGGAGATGGTCGCGCAGCTCGCGTACGTGGCGCTCGCGTACGGTGGGCTGCTCATGCTGCACACGCCCGCGGGCGGCGTGCCGGCGTGGTGGCTCGTGGGCATCGGCACGCTGCTGGTCGGCGCGATCCTGATTCGCTCGCTGCGCCAGCGGGTCGAGCTGCTGATCGCCAGGCTGTACGACGCCGGGCGCACGGACCCGCTGACGAAGCTCGCGAACCGGCGCGGCTTTCGCGAGATGCTCGACCTGGAGATCGAGCGCGCCCGCCGCGGGCGCAACCAGATGGCGTTGGTCGTCGGCGACCTCGACCGCTTCGCGGAAGTCAACGGTCGCTCCGGCCAGCGCGTCGGTGACGCTGCGCTGCAGCGGGCGGCACGCGTCTTGGAGGAGGGCAAGCGCACGATCGACGCGCTCGCGCGCGTGGGCGGCGAGCAGTTCGCGCTGATCGTGCCCGACACGGACGCGCACAGCGCGTGGGTGCTCGCCGAGCGGCTGCGCAACCGGCTGCGCGAGGAGTTCGCCGCGGACGCGGTGCCGCTCACGGTCAGCTTCGGAATCGCCAGCTACGGCCAGGCCGGCGAGACGGCGGCGGCGCTCGTGAGAGCCGCGGACGAGGCGCTGTACGCGGCGAAGGCTGGCGGCCGCGACATGAGCGTGATCTACACCCGAACCCTCGGCCAGACGCCTCGCGCCCACGGCGGCTCGCGTGACATCCAGGCCGAGCGCTTCCTCGCGGTGATCCTCGATCTGGCGGAGACCGTCGACCTGCGCTTCAGCGGCAGCGCGCGGCACTCCGAGACGGTCGGGCGCTACGCGGAGATGATGGCCCGCGAGCTCGGTCTCTCCGAGGAGCGCGTCGCGCGCGTGCACCTGGCGGGCAGGCTGCACGACATCGGCAAGGTCGGCGTTCCCGACCGGATCCTGAGCAAGCCCGCGAAGCTCACCGACGAGGAGTTCACGGTCATCCAGCGCCACCCGGACCTCGGCGCGCAGATCCTCGAACACCCGAGCCTCGCGGACGTGCGCGCGTGGGTCGGCGCACACCACGAGCGCCCGGACGGTCGCGGCTACCCGCTCGGGCTGAGCGCGCAGCAGATCCCGATCGAGGCGCGCATCCTCGCGGTCGCGGACGCGTATGAGGCGATGACCAGCGACCGTGCGTACAGCGCGTCCGTCGGGCAGGCGGAGGCGTGCGCGGAGCTCGAACGCTGCGCCGGGACGCAGTTCGACCCGCGCGTCGTGCAAGCGCTCCTGAACGTGCTCGAGCGGGACGCAGCGCATGCGCAGGCGGAGGCCGCGATCGCGCGCCGCCGCTCCGACACGCTCGTCTAGCGCGCTACGCGCCTGCGCTCGCGCCAGGCGCCGAGCGCTCCGCGCGTGCGCTCGCGCCAGGCGCCGGTCTGACTCGCGGGTCCAACTAGTCGCGCTTGCCGCGGCCGTACAGGAACTTGAAGAAGCGGGCGAGCAGCCGCGAGGTGCGCGATTTATACGGGTACATGAAGACTTCCTTCTTCATCGCGACTTTGGGCGTGACGACGATCGCCTGCTGGGAGCAGTACTTGCGGATGCCGCCCGCGCCGTGGCGCGAGCCCAGGCCCGAGGCCTTGGCGCCGCCCATCGGCAGCTCGAGCACGGTGTAGTTGATCATCGCGTCGTTGACGTTCGCCGCGCCCGCTTCCAGACGCCGCGCGATCGCCTCGCCGCGCGCGGTGTCGCGCGAGAACACCGACGCGCCGAGGCCGTACGGCGAGTCGTTGGCCAGGCGCACCGCCTCCTCGACGTCTGCGACCTTCATGATCGGCAGCGTCGGGCCGAAGGTCTCCTCGGTCATGCACTTCATCGAGTGATCGACGTCGACGAGCACGGTCGGTTCGAAGAAACGCCCGTCGCCCGCGACGGCGCCGCCGCCGGTGAGCACGCGCGCGCCCTTCTGCACCGCGTCGTCGACGTGGTCCTTGATGGTGTCGAGCTGCGGCGGGAAGGTGATCGCGCCGACGTCCACCGAGCCGGGGCCCTCGGGCTTGCCGACGCGCAGGGCGCGGACTTTCTCCGAGACTTTCGCGACGAACTCGTCGTACACCGGCTCCTCGACGTACGCGCGCTCGATCGAGATGCACGTCTGGCCGGCGTTCTGCATCGAGTAGTACACGGCGAAGTTGGCCGCGCGCTCGAGGTCTGCGTCGGAGAGCACGAGCATCGGGTCCTTGCCGCCGAGCTCGAGCGACGCGGGGATCAGCCGCCGCGCGGCCGCCTCCGCGACCTTCCTGCCGGTGTTCGTCGAGCCGGTGAACATGATCATGTCGACGTGCTCGACGAGCGCCGCGCCGGTCGCGCCGCGACCGGTTGCGATCTGCAGCACGTTCTCCGGCAGCCCGCACTCGCGCAGCCCTTCGGCCATCAGCAGCGAGGTCAGCGGCGTGATCTCCGACGGCTTGAGGATCACCGCGTTGCCGGCGGCGAGCGCCGGGATGCAGTCGCCGAAGGAGTTCGTCAGCGGGTAGTTCCAGGGGCCGATCACACCGATCAGCCCGAGCGGCCGGTAACGCAGGATGATCTTCTTGCCCTTGACCAGCAGCTGGCTGGTCTTGACGCGCTCGTCGGCGAGGTAGTTGGCGGCCTCCTTCGCCCAGAAGCCGAAGGCGTTGCCCGCGTAGCCGATCTCCGCGAGCTCGGCGTCCTCGAAGGTCTTGCCCGTCTCCGCGCAGATCGTCTCGACGATCCGCGGGGCGTTGTCCATCACCCACTTCTGCGCCCGCAGCAGCACCCGCGCGCGCCCGTCGAAGCCGTACGCCTCCCACTCCGGCTGGGCCGCGCGCCCGCGAGCTGCGAGCTCCGCGACGGCGTCCGCCCCCAGGTCGGGGACGCTGCGGATGGTCTTGCCGGTCGCCGGATTCTCGACCGGGATGCTCGCCGCGCCCGGCGCGCCGAGCTCGTCCTCCCGCGCGGTCTGCTCATCCCCCTTCGGGGACGATGCTGTCTGGGCCGGGTGCTGCTCGACAGTCGCCATCTCTTCTCCCCTTCGTTCGCTCTTGCTCAAGAGGCTACTCCTCGACTGCGCGGCTGTCGTTCCAGTCGGCGCATGGCGCGCGCGGGCCTGCCGCGCGCGCTCGGCATCCGGCGTCGCCTCGATGCGCGGCGCCCGCGTCGTCCTGCAGGCGGGCAGTGCAAGCACTGCCCGGGGGACCGCACATGTGCGGTCCCCGAGGACGGCCGCATGCGGCCGTCCTGCGACCCGTGCATGCACGGGTCGACGGTGGGCACATGTGCCCACCGGGGCGGCGGAGCCGCCGCTCGGGCCGGCTACTGCGAGAGCTCGACCGTGTCGATCCCGACCGGCTCGGTCGGACGGTCCGAGCCGTCGGTTGGGACGGCCTCGAGCTTGTCGACCACGTCCATGCCCGCGCTCACCTGACCGAAGACGGTGTGCTTGCCGTCCAGCCACGGGCAGGACTCGGCGGTGACGATGAAGAACTGCGAGCCGTTCGTGTTCGGGCCCGCGTTGGCCATCGCCAGGGCGCCGCGCACGATCTTGTGGTCGTTGATCTCGTCCTCGAAGGTGTAGCCCGGACCGCCCGTCCCCGTGCCCCGCGGACAGCCGCCCTGGATCATGAAGTCGCTGATCACGCGGTGGAAGCTCAGCCCGTCGTAAAAGCCCTCGCCCGCGAGCTTGCGGAAGTTCTCCACGGTCTTCGGCGCGTCCTCGTCGAACAGCTCGAACACGATCGGCCCCTCGCTGGTCTGCATCGTGGCTTTCGTAGGCATCGGCCTACTGTACCGGCGCAGGCGCCGGTCAGCAGCGCCCCCGTGCCGGGCGAAAGCGCGATGCGCAGGTCACCTACCTGTGATCGCCGACGCAGCAGACGTCGAAGTCGAACACCAGACGCGACTGGCGCTCATATCGATCGCGCAGAGATGGAACCAGCCCTATCGCGGTCGCGAGCGGATGCTCGCCTGTACGGTCTGTTGAGGACGGCACAGACGTGATGAGATCCCAGCCACCGCCACCGCCGGCGGCGGCGATCGCGATGCAGCGGTCGTGCTTTTGCAGGAAGTAGCCGAGCAGCGCGGCCGTCTTGACGAGAAAGTCCCGCGCCATCTGGCTGCCGTTGCCGTCCTTGTAGTGCTTGAGCTGGTAGTGGAGCTGGAAGCCAACCTCATACAAGCTGATCGGCACGATCAGCGGGCAAGGCTGCGACACCTGGCCCTCCACCTGCTCGGCGACGCGCGGCACAGGCGTGCAGATCGTTGCGAGCGGTAGGGCAACCTCGCGGACCGTCGTCATCGCCGCCGCCCGTGTGCCTAGAAAAGCTGCAGCTCGGTGACCGGCTCGCGGTCTGATTCGAGCGCCGCAACCACATCGTCAACACCGTGCACGACTTGGGCACCGCGTCTGCTCCTGTAGCGCTGTGCCCACTCCTCCTGAAGGACAAGGCTCTGAATGAGAAAGAGACGCTTGCCGTGCTCCAAAGCAAGGCGTGCCTGCATCTTCGCGCCGCTGGTGGCGCTCGCCTCGATCACGACCGTGCCGATGGCAACACCACTGGTGACCACATTACGCAGCGGGAAGTTCGATCCTCGGGGCGGAGCACCAGGCCAAAACTGAGAAAGCAGCGCACCATTGCCCGCGATGCGGTCAGCAAGCTCGGCGTTCTCCTTGGGATAGACACGGTCGATGCCAGTGCCCATCACAGCGATGGTCCGACCGCCTGAATCGAGAGCGGCGGTATGGGCCTCTGTGTCGATTCCTGCGGCCATGCCCGAGATGACAGTGACGCCGCGCTCGGCAAGTGCCGCGGCGATATCGCGCGCAAGGGCCCGCCCTGCATCCGAGGCGCGTCGTGTGCCAACGATCGCGACCGATCGCGAATCGTCGTCTTGGAGCGTGCCACGGGCGAACAAGAATGGCGGGCGGTCATACACGCGACGTAGATTCTGCGGGTAATCATCGTCGAGCACAGTCAGCAGACGAGTGCTGGGCCGCTCCGCAAGCGCTCGCTTGATGACCTTCTCCCAGTGGTTGACCATTGCTTCGCTGACGCGATCAGCAAGCAGGCGCGCAATAACAGCCTGACCCTCGTCGTAGAAATCGTGGCTTCTGTCGGCGACAGCAACCGCGCTACCGGCTTCCTCGACAACATCGGCGACTTGATACCAGGGACCAGGAGCAACCTCTGTCAGTGCAAGGATCGTCGCTTGCTCGCGAGTATCATCGGTCGTCATTGCGAACATATGTTCGACTGTACCACCCGCAGGAGACGCTCTCGCAGACCGGCTGGACGAGCACTGAGCCAAGCCACGGGATCATCGTACCCGCCGCGTACGCCACCAAAATCGCCGGTCTCAGGGGCGAAGCCGTGCACCGTTCCCTCCGGCCACCGCCAGCTCGCGGCACCCAAAAGAGCGTGCAGCACAGCTCAAGCGCCCCGGCCAGCCAGCGGTTATGGGGACATCTTGACGACGGTCTGCATGGCCGCGTTCGACATCCGTCCTTACCTTATAGGCACGCGCGCGAGGCTCACCGTCCGGCGGCCTGCGCCGGTCCTGATCGCGTGGCCGTCGAGCGCCTGGATCACGCGCTCGGCCTCCGCATCCGGTACCGACAGGAACGAGAAGCGCTCGAGCACGAGCACGTCGCGCACGGCCTCGCCGTCGAGCCCCGCGGAGGAGGTGACCGAGGCGACGATGTCCGCCACGCTCAGACCCTCGGCGCGCCCGCCGCCGAGCACCAGCTTGGTGTACGACTCGTGATCGTCGCGCCTGGAGATGCGCGGCTTGGAGTGCCTGCGCGGGCGCTCGCGCACGGGTGTCGGCGCCGCCACGGCGCCCTGCTCCCACTGGGCGATGTGCGTGCCGATGTGGCGTTCGATCGCCTCCAGCTCGTGCTTCTGGCGGCGCTCCACGAACGTGATCGCGCGTCCCGAGCGCCCCACGCGCCCGGTGCGCCCGATCCGGTGCACATACGTGTCCGGGCTGGTCGGCACGTCGTAGTTGACCACGAGCGTGACCGTCGAGATGTCGAGGCCGCGCGCGGCCACGTCCGTCGCCACGAGGATCGGTACGCGCCCGCCCTTGAACGCCAGCATCACCCCGTCGCGCGCGCCCTGGGTCATGTCGCCATGCAGCGCGCGCACGTTCATGCCGCGGTCGCGCAGGGTGCGAAACAGCTGCTCGCAGCGGATCTTCGTGCGCACGAACACGATCGCCTGCTGACCGCCCTCGCCTTCCTCGCGGGCGCGGGACCCCGAGCGCATCTCCGAGCGCAGCACCTCTACGAGCTTGTCCGGCTTCTCCTTGGTCTCCACCGGCAGCTGGAACTGGGCGACGGTGTCGATCGTGAGCGTCGCCGCCTCCACCTGCACGATCGTCGGGTCGTACATGTAGCGGTCGGCCAGCTCGCGGATCGGCGGCGGCATCGTCGCCGAGAACAGCGCCGTCTGGCGGCTCGAGGGCGTCAGCGAGAGGATCTTCTCGACGTCCTCCAGGAAGCCGAGGTCGAGCATCTCATCGGCCTCGTCGAGCACCACGAAACGGCAGTCGTGCAGTACCAGCGAGTGCCGTGAGATCAGGTCGAGCACGCGCCCGACGGTGCCCACCACCACGTGCCCGCCCGCGCGCAGCTGGCCCTGCTGGGTGCGGATCGGAGCGCCCCCGAACACGGCGACCACGTCGACCCCGCTGTGCGCGCCGTACGTGCGCAGCGCCTGGGTGACCTGGATGCACAGCTCGCGCGTGGGGGTCAAGACGAGGGCCTGCACCGTCTGCTCGGAGGGGTCCACGTACTCCATGATCGGCAAACCGAACGCGGCCGTCTTGCCGGTTCCCGTCTGCGCCTGGCCGATCACGTCGCGGCCCTGAAGCAGCTCCGGGATCGCCTGTTCCTGAATCGGGCTCGGCGACTCGTAGCCCACGTCGCGCAGCGCCTGCAGGGTGGACTCGGAGAGCCCGAGCTCGGCGAATGACTTGGTCATGACGGTGGACATTGGAGCTTAGGAGGTGAGTGCGCGCCCCCGCCCGCCGGCCGCGCTCACGCGGACGGGTCGAGCAGCAGCTTGCCGCTCGTGTGCCGCGCGCGCAGGTCGATCTGCGCCTGCGCGGCGTGCTCGAGCGGATAGGTGTGTCCCACGATAGCCCGCAGCCGCCCGGCGAGCGCGCGCGCGTACAGGTCGTGGAGCGCTTCGCCGAACATCCCGGGCCGCTCCAGGGTGTGAAACAGGTAGAAGCCGACGACCGCCCGCGAATGGCGCAGCAGCGAGCCGGTGCGCACCTCGTTGGGTTCGCTCGTCGCGATCCCGCACACGACGATCCGCCCGAACGGGGCGAGCGCCCGGTAGGAGGCGTCGAACACCGCGCCCCCGGACATGTCGAACACGACGTCCAGCTCGCGCCCACCGTTGGCGTCGAGGAGCCGCTCGCTCAGCCCCTCGGGCGCGCCGTCGATCGCGACGTCCGCCCCGAGCTCGAGCGCCAGCGCGCGCTTGCCCTCGCCGGTCGCCGTCGCGATCACCCTGCCCGCGTGCATCGCGCGGCCGAGCTGCACCGCGATCGAGCCGACGCCGCCGGCCGCGCCGTGCACGACCACGCTCTCGCCCGCCGCCACGCGCCCCGCAGTGCGGTACAGGTGCCACGCGGTCGTGCCCTGGATGATCATCGCGAGCGCCGTGCCGTCGTCGACCCCGTCGGGGATCCCAAAGACGCGGTCGCTGTGCGCGAGCGCGTACTCGGCGTAGCCGCCGCTGCCCACGAGCGCGACCACGCGCTCGCCGGTGTCCTCGCGCACACCCGCGACCTCGCCGCCGGGCACCAGCGGCAGGGTCGCCTCCCGCACATACGTGTTCGTGCGCGTGTGCGTGTCCGCGAAGTTCACGCCCGCGCGCGAGACCTTGATCAGGACCTCGCCCCGCCCGGGCGCCGGCGCCGGCAGCTCGACCAGCTCGAGCACCTCCGGGCCGCCGAACTCCCGCATCTGGATCGCGCGCATCGCGTCGAGGCTAGCGAACCGCCTTGGACCCGCATCGCGCCCGTCGGTCGCCGTGCACGGCGCGCAGGTCGCGCGAGCAGCGGGTTGCTCTAAGGTGCGCGCCCATGCCAATCACCGTCGTCGGCTCGATCGCCTATGACACCGTCAAGACGCCGTTCGGCGAGCGCCAGCGGATGCTCGGCGGCGCCGCCGTGCACTTCGCGCTCGCCGCGTCGTTCTTCGACGAGGTGCGCGTCGTCGGCCCCGTCGGCGATGACTTCGGCGAGGAGCAGCTGCGGGTGCTGCGCGCGCGCGGCGTCGACGTGGCGGACGTCGAGCGCGTCGCCGGCGGGCGTACGTTCTTCTGGCACGGCGAGTACGGCTGGGATCTGAACTCGCGTAAGACGCACGACACGCAGCTGGGCGTCTTCGAGGGCTTCACGCCGAAGCTCTCCGAGCGCTCGCGAGCGAGCGACGTCCTCTTCCTGGCCAACATCCAGCCCGACTTGCAGCACGAGGTGCGTGTGCAGCTGCCGCACGCGCGCTTCGTGGCGCTCGACTCGATGAACCTTTGGATCGACGTCGCCCGCGACTCGCTCGTGCGCGCGATCGAGAACGTCGACTGCCTGATCCTTAACGACGCGGAGCTGCGCCAGCTGACCGGCCGGCCCAACCTGATCGCAGCCGCGCGCGAGATTCTCAGTTGGTCGCCTTCCCCGCCCTCCGCTTCCCCGCGCTCCGCTTCCCCGCGCTCCGCTTCCCCGCGCTCCGCTTCCCCGCGCTCGGCTTCCGCGGGCGCCGCCGAGCCGGCGGCCGGGGACGGCGCGGGCGCGCTGCGCGGCCCGAGCGTGATCGTCGCCAAGCAGGGCGAGTACGGCGCCGCGCTGATCACCTCCGAGGGCTTCTTCGCGCTGCCGGCGTACCCGCTCGAGACGGTCATCGACCCGACGGGCGCCGGAGACACGTTCGCCGGCGGCCTCGTCGGCTACGTCGCCGCGCACCCGCACGAGCCGCTCTCCGACGAGCTGCTGCGGCGCGCGATGGCACACGCGACGGTGCTCGCGTCGTTCAACGTCGAGGAGTTCGGGACCGAGCGCGTGCAGCGCCTGCGCGGCCGCGAGATCGTAGGCCGCATCCAGGAACTGCACGCGATGACCCAGTTCAGCGGCGCGCCGTTGCAGCTGCGCGGCTGAGGCGGCGCGCCTCGGCGGCGAGCCGCGGCGCGCGGTCGCTCATAATCGGGGTACAGCACTCGCAATCCGCGGACAGGAGATACACATGAGCAGCGAGCGATCGACGATCGGGGGCAGCAACGCCGCGGGTGCGGCCGGCACGAGCGGCAACGGCGCGGCCCCCGACCAGGGCAAGCTGACCGTGACCGACAGCCGCACTGGCGCGAGCTACGAGCTGCCGATCAGCGACGGCACCGTGCGCGCGATGGACCTCAGGCAGATCAAGGCCGACGAGCAGGACTTCGGGCTGATGGTCTATGACCCGGCGTTCATGAACACGGCCTCGTGCCGCAGCTCGATCACGTACATCGACGGCGACGCCGGCATCCTGCAGCATCGCGGCTACCCGATCGAGCAGCTGTGTGAGCACTCGAGCTATCTGGAGGTCGCCTACCTGCTGATCAACGGCGCGTTGCCGACCGGACCGCAGCTGGTCGAGTGGATCTCCGAGATCACGATCCACACGTTCGTGCACGAGAACGTCAAGGATTTCATGCAGGGGTTCCGCTACGACGCCAACCCGATGGGCATGCTCGTCGCCTCCGTGGGCGCGCTCTCGACGTTCTACCCCGACGCCAACCAGATCCGCGACGAGGAGATCCGCCGCATCCAGATCATCCGCCTGCTCGCCAAGATGCCGACGCTCGCGGCGTTCGCCTTCCGGCACAACATGGGCCAGCCCTACGTGTACCCGGACAACGACCTCGAATACGCCGGCAACTTCCTCTCGATGATGTACAAGATGACCGAGCTCAAGTACAAGCCGGACCCGCGTCTGGAGCGCGCGCTGGATGTGCTGTTCATCCTGCACGCCGACCATGAACAGAACGCGTCCACGAGCGCCGTGCGCTCGGTCGGTTCCACCCAGGTCGATCCCTACTCGGCGGTCGCCGCAGGGGTGGCCGCGCTGTACGGGCCGCTGCACGGCGGCGCCAACGAGGCGGCGCTGCGGATGCTCGGACGGATCGAGAAGGTCGAGAACATCCCCGACTTCCTCGCCGGCGTCAAGGCGGGCGAGGAGCGGCTGATGGGCTTCGGCCACCGCGTGTACAAGAACTACGACCCGCGCGCGCGGATCATCCGCAAATATCTCGACGACGTGTTCGAGGTGCGCGGCAAGAGCCCGCTGCTGGAGGTCGCCACCGAGCTCGAGAAGCGCGCGCTCGACGACGAATACTTCACCTCGCGCAAGCTCTACCCGAACGTCGACTTCTACTCCGGCCTGATCTACGAGGCGCTCGGCCTGCCAGTTGCGATGTTCCCCGTGATGTTCGCCATCGGGCGCACCAGCGGCTGGATCGCGCAGTGGCTCGAGATGGTCCAGGACCCCGAGCAGAAGATCGCGCGCCCGCGCCAGATCTACACCGGCGAGCGCGACCGCGAATTCGTGCCGATCGAGCAGCGCGGCTGACGCTCGGCGCGGGCCGCTGGCGAGCGGCGCCGGCGGATCGGCTCACAGCACGAGCGTCGCACCGTTGCGCGCAAGCCACCTGCGGTCCTCGCTGTAGCCCGGCCAGCGCCGCTCCAGCAACGCCCAGAAGCGGCGCGAGTGGTCGAGGATCTCGAGGTGGCAGACCTCGTGCCAGATCACGTATTCGAGCACCCGCTCGGGCGCTAGCAGCAACCGCCAGTTGAAGCTCATGCGCCCGGCCGACGAGCACGAGGCCCAGCGCGTGCGCTGGGCGCGGATGTCGAGGCCGTCGTAGGCGCTGCCCACGAGCGCCGTCGCCCGGTCCAGGCGCGGCTGGATCTCGGCCCGGGCGGAGCGCCGGTAGAAGCGCTCGAGCGCCGGGCGCGGGTCGCCGTCCGGCACCAGCAGCCGCGCTCCCTGGCGGTGCACCCGGGTGCGCCCGCGCTCTGGCACGAGCGTCAGGGCGCTGCCGAGATACGGCACCGTGCCGGCTCGCTCGGCGAGCTGCCTGCGCACGCGCGCCGCCTCCGCCAGGCGGCGCTCGATCCACCCGCGCAGCTCGTGCACCGCCTCGGCGGCCGCGCGCTCGGGCGCCCGCTGGGGCAGCACGACCTCGACGCCGGCGTGCGCGTGCACGTTCACGCGCACCCGGCGGGCGCGCGTGGAGCGGCGCACCGTGTATGGGATCTCGCGCATGTGGCGCAGCTCGGGGATCTCGTGCATGTGGCGCAGCTCGGCCATGGCTGTACGGAGGGTACGCAGTGAAGCGGTCCTAATAGGCGAGCGCATAGGCTTGGCCGCCGTGGAGCGCGAGGATCCCGGCGCGGACCCGTCCGAGCAGACCTTCGACGAGGAGCTGTTGCTCTGGCTCGGCGACGAGCCGGCGGCGGTGCGCGCGGCGGACTCCGAGCGTGTCCGCGATCTCGCCGCCGAGTTCGCGCGCGGGTTTGACGCGCTCGCGCGCGTCGGACGCGCGGTCACCGTGTTCGGCTCCGCGCGCACCCCCGTCGGGCATCCCCACTACGCGCTCGCCCGCGAAGTGGGCGCCTGTCTCGGCGCCGGCGGCTACGCGGTGATCACCGGTGGCGGCCCGGGCATCATGGAGGCCGCCAACCGGGGTGCGCGTGAGGCCGGCGCGCTGTCGATCGGCTGCAACATCGAGCTACCGGGCACACACGGCGGAGCCGTGGGTCGGCAGCAGCTCAACCCCTACGTGGACATCGGCTTGCGCTTTCGCCACTTCTTCGCGCGCAAGGTGATGTTCGTGCGCTACGCCAGCGCGTTCGTCTTCTGCCCCGGCGGCTACGGCACGCTCGATGAGCTGTTCGAGTGCCTGACGCTGATCCAGACGCAGACCATTCGCCACAGCCCCGTGCTCCTGCTCGGCGACGGCGAGTGGGACGGGCTGCTCAGCTGGCTGCGCGCCTGGGCGCTCGCCGACGCGCGCATCGACGACGCCGACCTCGCGATCGCCAGGGTCGTGCAGCGCCCGGCGGACGTGTGCGCGATCGTCGACGCGGCCCTGGAGCGCAAGCGCGCGTACGCGCGCCGCCAGCATCGTCGGCGCGTGAGCGGCTAGGAGGCGGCCGGCGCCTGGCCGCGGGCGGGCGCGGGGGCGGAGATCGAGCCCGGATACACGGCCTTCTCCCACGGCCTGGCGAGCTTCAGCGCGCTCACGATCGCGCGCGTGGCGGGCGATCGGTTGAGCGTGTAGAAGTGGATGCCGGGCGCGCCCGCCGCGAGCAGCTCGGCGCACTGCAGCGTCGCGTAGGCGACGCCGAAGTCGAGCACCGCCTCGGGGTCCTCGCCGCGCGCGTGCAGCTCGCGGCGCAGCGGCCTCGGGATCGAGGAGCCGCACATCGCCGCCATCCGCTCGACCTGACCGACCCTCGTGATCGGCATGATCCCGGGGATGATCGGCGCCCGCACGCCCGCGGCGCGCGCGCGCTTGGCGAAGTCGAAGTACACGGCGTTGTCGAAGAACACCTGCGTGATCAGGAAGTCGACGCCGGCGCGCACCTTTTCGACGAGGTGTGCGAGATCGTCCTCGGGGCTGCTCGCATGGATGTGCGTCTCCGGGAAGCACGCGGCGCCGATCGCGAACGGGTAGCCCGCGGAGATCAGCTCGACGAGCTCGCGCGAGTACTCGAGGCCGCCGTCCGTCTTGGTCCACTCCTGCTCGCCGGCCGGCGGGTCGCCGCGCAGCGCGAGCACGTTCTCGATGCCCGCATCGCGCATCTCATCGAGCGTCCGGCGCAGCTGCGAGACGGTCGCACCCACGCACGTGAAGTGCGCCATCGCCTCCAGGCCGTACTCCTCCTTGATCTGCTTGACGATCTCGATCGTCCGCTCCCGGGTCGAGCCGCCGGCGCCGTAGGTGACGGACACGAACGACGGCTCGAGCTGCTCGAGCTCGGCGAGCGCGGCGTGCAGGTTGCGCTCGCCGGCCTCGGTCTTGGGCGGGAAGAACTCGAAGGAGAAGCTCGGCCGGTGCTCGGCGAGGATCCGATCGATGCGCATCGCCCGATTATGCCGCCCAGCGCGCCGGCTCGCCAGCGATCTGGCTGACCTGGCCGAGCGTTTGCAGGTGCGTCAGGTAGCAGAGGATCTTCGACAAGAGCCAGTGGGCGTTCTGCTGGGAGAGCGAGTCTCCGTACACATGCGGGACGATCTCGAACGCCGTCAGCTGCCTGCCGGCGAGCGCGTCGCGCACGCGCGCAAGGCGCTCGTTCACCAGCGAGCGATTGCCCTGGATGTGCGCGTGGACGTCGGCGAACGTGCGACCGTGTCCGGCCAGGCACAGGCGCGCGCCGAGCCGCTCGACGACCTCGAGCGAGCTCAGGAATTCGCCGACCGGGTCGGGCGTGTAGCCGTAGTCGAAGTACAGCGAGATGCGCCCCAGCAGATGATCTCCCGAGATCAGCAGGCGCCGCTCGGGCTGGAACAGGCACACGTGCGAGGGCGCGTGTCCCGGCGTCTCATACGCGATCCACTGACCCAGGTCGGTGGCGATGCGCACCCCATCAAGCAGGTCGCGGTGCGGCTCGAGCGGGCCCGCGATGCCCGTTCCCTGGGAGCTACGCGCGGCCGCCGCGCGACGCAGCGGCTCCTCGGGGACGCCGCTCTGGCGAGCGATCTCGACGCGTTTGGCGAGCACCGCTTCGGGGTCCTCGAGCATCCGGTCGAGGTGCTTGTGGTTGGGATGGATCCACACCTCGCAGCCCGCGCGCGCGGTGATCGTGGCGGCCTGCCCGCAGTGGTCTGTGTGCGCGTGCGTGCACACGACCATGCGCGCCTGCTCCACGCGCATCTCGCACATCTCGAGCGCGCGCTCGAGCTGGGAGAGCGAGTCGGGCTGGTGCATGCCCGTGTCGAACAGCACGAACCCGTCGTCGCTGGCGACCGCCCACGCGTTGCAGTGGGGGACGCCCGGCCACGGCAGCGGCAGGCGCAGCCTGTACAGCCCCGGCAGCACCCGCTCGCCGCGGCCCAGCTCACGTCTGCTGAGCGCCTGAGGCACCGGCCGGAGACTAGACTACGGCTGTTCAGAAGCGTAAAGGAGGCGGGATGGCCGATCGGGAGAGCGCGAGCGAGGCGAGCACCAGGGTGCAGGAGGTCGCCGCGAACATGCAGCAGGCGGCGGCCACCCGCAAACGCATTTCGGGGAACAAGGCCGAGGCGGTCGCGCGCCGCTATTTCGCGGCGATCGACGCGCACGAGCTCGAGCAGGCGGTCTCGCTGTGGGCCGACGGCGGGCGCGAGTATGTGCGCGGCCGGCTCGACGTGATCGCGCCGGAGGGCGTGCGCGCGTTCATCGGCGAGCTGCTCGGCGCGCTGCCCGACCTGAGCATGGAGGTGCTCTCGACGACCACCGAGGGTGAGCGCTGCGCCGTGCAGTGGCGTCTGACGGGGACGTTCGCCGGACCGGGCGGCTTCAGCGGCGTCGCGCCGACCGGCAGCCCGATCGAGCTCGAAGGCCTCGACCTGCTGACCGTGCGCGACGGCCTGATCCAGGGCAACGACGCGTTCGCCGACTCGATGACCTTCGCGCGCCAGATCGGCATGATGCCCGCGCAGGGCTCAAACGCCGAACAGCGCATGGCGCAGGCGTTCAACGCCAAGACGCGCCTTACCGCCGGCCTGCTCGCGGGCGAGGCCGGGCTCGTGGCCGAAGGCGTGTGGGTGGTGCAGGGACGCCCGGGGCGCTGCAACGTGTACCTGCTCGAGGACGACGGCGGCGTGACCATGTTCGACGCGGGCGCGCGCACGATGACGCGCGCGGTCGCGAGCGCCGGCGCGAAGCTCGGCGGGATCCGCCGGATCGTGCTCGGCCACGGACACACCGACCACCGCGGTACCGCGCCCGCGCTCGGCGTGCCCGTGCTGTGCCACCCGGACGAGGTCGCCGACGCCGAGGGCAGCGGCGGCTTTCGCTACTGGCCCGAGGGCCTCGCCGGGCTGCCCACGCCGCTGCGCCAGCTCCACAAGCTGCTGCACCGGTATGCGTGGGACGGCGGGCCGGTGAAGATCTCAGAGACGCTCGCCGAGGGCGATCAGGTCGCGGGCTTTCGGGTCGTGCACCTGCCCGGGCACGCGCCCGGGCTGATCGGGCTGTGGCGCGAGTCCGACCGCCTGGCGCTGGTCAGCGACTGCTTCTACACGCTCGACATGTGGGGGCGCGACTGCGAGCCGCGGTTGCCCGAGCGGATCTACAACTACGACACCGAGCAGGCGCGCGCCAGCCTGCGCAAGCTCGCGGCGCTCGAGCCCGCGGCCGCGTGGCCGGGCCACGGCAAGCCGGCGCTCGGCGACGTGCGCGGCCAGCTCGAACGGGCCGCCGACGCGGGCTGAGCGTGGCCAGGCGCCGCGCCCGCCAGCGCGCGAGGCTGAGCGCACCGAGCAGCGACTACACGGACGCCGAGGGCAACGCGCTGACGCTGCGCGGCTCGCTCACCACGGGCGCGCGGCGCGAGTACGCACAGACACTGTCGGGCTCGGCCGCCGCCCCGGCCGCCACCCGGGAGGACGCCGCGCAGCGCGCGCTCGAGCTGCTGTTCGAGCGCCTGGCCGCGCGCTGGGTGATCGCCGGAGCCCCGATCGAACGCCAGCGCGAGCTGCTCGCGCGCTTTCGCGTCGCCTCGGCCCAGGAGCGCGCCTGGGTGCGCGGCGCGCTGCGCGAGCACTGCGCCGAGCACTTCCCCGACGTGCAGGTCCCGTGAGAGGCCGCTGCTCGGGCACGCAGCTCCTCACGCGCCGCCCGGATTATGCGATCGGCGAGCACGCAGCGCATCATCTGCGCCCCTAGGCTGTTCGGGCTGTATGGCCCGAACAGCTCGAGAGCCACGCGAGCGAGCGGATGCGCCGAGAGGGCCCGTCGAGCGCCGCTCGCCCGAAGCGCCGTCGCAGGAGCCTCGCTGGGACCGGCGCACGTTCATCACGCGCGGTGCGCTGGGCGCCGCGGCAATGCTCGGCGTCGGCTCCGGGCGCGGCGGCTCTCGCGCCAAGCCCGGCGAGCGCCACAAGCGATCCCGCTCCGCGGCGCGCTCAGCGGCCCCCAACATCCTCACGATCATCGTCGACCAGCTGCGCGCGCCGGTGTGGATGCCCCCCTCCTCGCCGGCCGCGCAGGTGATGCCCAACCTCGCCGCGCTGCGCGAACGCTCGGTCAGCTTCGAACGCCACTACACGGCGGCGAACGACTGCTCACCGTCCAGGAGCGTGCTGCTGACCGGCCTGTACACGCACCAGACCGCCGTGCTGATCACCGGCGCCGGGCGGCTGGATCCGCGCTTCTCCACCTGGGGCACGCTGCTGCGCGGGATGGGCTATGCGACCGCCTACTACGGCAAGTGGCACCTGAACCCGAACCCGAACGCGTCGCTCGAGCAGTACGGATTCTCCGGCGGGACCTACCCGTCGCCCAACGGCTCCCCGGGGCAGGGGACGCAGGTCGACCCGACGATCGCGGATCAGTTCATCGAGTGGTTCGCCGGGGCCGCCGGGCAGGCTCCGTGGGCGACCACCGTGTCGTTCGTCAATCCGCACGACATCGCCTGGTGGCACCGGTTCACCGAACGGATCGAAGCCGAGGCCGATCCGCCCCAGCGCGCCGTCGCGCTGCCCGGCAACTACGAGACCCCCGAACAGCTTTCCGAAAGGCTCAAGCCGCTGTTGCAGCGCTCGCTGCAGGACACCGCCTCCAGATCGTTCGGGGCCGTGCCCTTCACGGGGCCGGACGCGCTGCCGTGGTGGACGGACATGATGAACACCTACCTGCTGCTCCAGGGCTATGTGGACGCGCAGATCGGCAGGGTCCTGGAAGCGCTGGCGAGCAGACCCGAAGTGGCGGCGAACACGATCGTGATCTTCACCTCCGATCACGGCGAGTACGCGGGTTCGCACGGCATGCGCGGCAAGGGCGCCTCGGCGTACGAGGAGGCGATCCGCGTGCCGCTCGAGGTCTTCGACCCCCGCGGCGTGCTCACGCGCGCTACCGGGCAGCCACGGAGCCAGCTGACCTCGAGCGCGGACGTTGTCGCGTTGATGCTGACGATCGCCGCGGGCTCGAGTGGCTGGCGCGAGCAGCCCGAGTACGCGCACCTCGCAAACCGGCTGGACCTCGCGCAGATCTGCGAAAACCCTCAGGCGCCCGGGCGCAGATGGGTGCTGCACGCCACCGACGAGGACGTCACCGAGTTCGCCACCGAACTGCACGCCGCCGAAGCGCCCCGCCACGTGGTCTCGCTGCGCTCCCCGCAGGGCAAGCTCACGCTGTACTCCGATTGGCGTCCCGGCAGCATCGAGGTGGAACCGTCAGGGCAGGAAGCCGAGTTCTACGACTACGCGAGCGAAGAAGGACGTCTGGAGCTCTCGAGTCAGGCTCGGTCGGGCTCGCCGTTGGAAGCGCAGCTGTGGCAGACCCTCGAAGGCACCGCCATCCCCGATGAGCTGCGCGCGCCGTTGCCCGCGTCGTTGCAGGCGGCGCAGCGCGACGCGTTCGCGAGGTACTTCCGCTTCGAGCTACGCGAGGCCGCGAGAGTGCAGAAGGCACACCGGCCCGCGGCCGAAGAACCCGCGCCCGAAGCGCTGTAGGACCGACCGCGACGCGGCCGTGATCCCCGCCGCCGCCTCGCCGTGCGCGCCGGTCCCGCGCCCTGCGCCCCCGCGCCCAGGCTCCGAGCACAGTTCCCCAGAGCAATTACCCTGCAAGCCAGCGTGCGCCCGATCACCCACGTCGACGTGTTCACCAACGTGCCGTACATGGGCAATCCGGTCGCGGTCGTGCTCGACGGCGAGGGCCTGGCGAGCGAGCAGATGCAGCGCTTCGCCCACTGGCTGAACCTCTCCGAGACCACGTTCCTGCTGCCGGCGCGCGACCCGACGGCGGACTATCGCGTGCGCATCTTCACGCCCGTCGCGGAGCTGCCCTTCGCCGGGCACCCGACGCTCGGCAGCGCGCACGCGTGGCTTGCAACGGGCGCCATGCCCAAGCGGGCGGAGCTCGTCGTGCAGGAGTGCGCGGCGGGACCGATCGCGCTGCGACGCACCCGCGACGGGCTCGCGTTCGCCGCGCCCGCGCTCCGCCGCGGCGGCCCGGTCGAGGAGGGGCTCGTGCAGCACATCGCCGCGCTGCTCGGGGTCGCGCGCGCGGAGATCGTGGACGCGCAGTGGGTCGATAACGGGCCCGGCTGGGTCGCCGCGCTGCTCAGGAGCGCCGACGCGGTGCTCGCGCTGCGCCCCGGCCCGGTCGACGTGGCGCTCGGCGTCGTCGGCCCGTATCCCACGAGCGCGCCCGCCGCGTTCGAGGTGCGCGCGTTCTTCGAGAAGGACGGCTCGACCGTCGAGGACCCGGTGACTGGCAGCTTGAACGCCTCACTCGCGCAGTGGCTGCTCGCGAGCGCCCGCGCGAGCGCCCCGTACACCGTCAGTCAGGGCACCGTGCTCGGGCGCGCCGGGCGCGTGCACATCTCCCAGGACGCGGATGGCGTGATCTGGGTCGCGGGCGCCACCATCACGTGTTTGGTCGGCGAGGCGGAGCTGTAGGGGCGACAATCGACGAAGGAGCGCCGGCATCGAGCTCGCGCGAGCGGTCGAGGACGCGTTCGCCCATGTCACGGACCCGAGCGCCATCGGGATTCAGGCCCGATCGCCGATGAACTCCAGCCGCGGGCCCCGGGACAGGCTGCCCGCCGCCACGAACCTTGCGCTCGCCGGGCTGAGCACGAACTCGAGCGCCTCGCCCGCCTCGTCGCGCACGAGCAGCCGCCGGCCGCCGTCTTTGATCGCGACGACGGTCGCCTGCTCAAACCCGCCGCCGAAGTGCGCGATCCGCGCCCGCGCGCCCGCGCGGGGCAGTGGTCGTGAAGGCGCCGGCACCCCGGGGATGCTAGCCGCGCACGGCCCCGCGCAAGCCCGACGCACGCCCGGGCGGCGACGTATACCTTGCGAGCAATGCGCCGCACGAAGATCGTCGCCACCATCGGGCCCGCCTCGCGCGAGCCCGAGACGCTGAGGCGCCTGGTCGAGGCGGGAATGGACGTCGCCCGCTTGAACTACTCCCACGGGACGCTCGAGGAGCACGCCGAGACGGTGCGCCGCGTGCGCGACGCGGCCGGTCGCGTGGGGCGCCCGGTGGCGATCCTCCAAGACCTGCCCGGTCCGAAGCTCCGCATCGGCCCGCTGCACGAGGATGTCGTCGAGCTGACTCCCGGCGAGCGCCTGACGTTCGTCTGCGGGGACGGCGACAGCGCCGGCGACGCACGCGTGATGAGCGTCTCCTGGGCCGGGCTGCCCGACGCCGTCGCGCCCGGCTCGATCCTGTACCTGGCGGACGGCTCCGTGCGCCTGCGCGTGACCGACGCGCGCGTCGCCGCGCACGAGCTCGAGGTCGAGATCGAGGTCGGCGGCGCGGTCGCCTCGCGCCAGGGCCTGAACATCCCGGGCCCGGTCGCCTCGCTGCCGGCCGTGCCCGAGGAGGACCTGCACCTGCTGCGCCACGGCGAGTCGATCGGCGTCGACGTCGTCGCGCTGTCGTTCGTGCAGACGCCCGAGGACATCGAATTCGTGCGCGAGCACACGCGCCTGCCTCTCGTCGCCAAGATGGAGAAGCCCGAGGCGGTCAAGCGCGCCGCCGAGATCCTCGAGGCGGCCGACTACGTGATGGTCGCGCGCGGTGACCTCGGCATCGAGCTGCCGATCGCGCAGGTGCCGATCGTGCAGAAGCAGCTGCTCGAGCTCGCCGGCTGGATGGCGCGCCCGTCGATCACCGCCACGCAGATGCTCGACTCGATGGTCAGCTCCTCGCGCCCAACGCGCGCGGAGGTCGCCGACGTCGCGAACGCGATCCTCGATGGGACCGACGCGGTGATGCTCTCCCAGGAGACCGCCGTCGGCGCCTACCCGGTGGAGGCGGTCGCGATGATGGCCGCTGTCGCCGAGCAGGCCGAGTCGATCGCCCCGTATGAGCGCTGGAACCTGGAGCGCGTGCGCCGCACGCACTCCGACCCGGCGTACACGATCGCCCACAACCTCTGCGACGCCGCCCGCGAGCTGCGCCTGGACGCGCTCGTCGTCCCGACGCTGTCCGGGCGCTCCGCGCGCCTGGTCTCCGCGCACCGGCCCACGGTGCCGATCTACGCGCTCTCCCCCGGCAGGGAGACCGTCAGGCGTTGCGGGATGATGTGGGGGGTGCAGGCCGCCTCGATGCCCCGCCACGAGACCACCGAGGCGCTCATCGCCGACGCCGCCCGGCGCGTCGTCGAGCTCGGCTGGTGCGAGCGCGGCCAGCGCGTCGGGATCACCGCCGGGCTGCCCTCCGGGCGGCCAGGCACGACCAGCCTGTTCCAGATCCAGGTGCTCTAGCTCGACGGCGGCCCGCTGGGCGGCAGCCCGCTGGGCGGCGGCCCGCTCGACGGCGGCCCGCCAGGCGACGGCCCGCCAGGCGACGGCCCGCCAGGCGACGGCCCGCTCGACGACGGCCCGCTCGAGGTTGGCTTGTGCTGCGAGAGCTCGCTCGCGATCGCGCGGCGGGCGCTCGCGCCCAGCGTGCCGGACCCGGCCGCATACGACACCGGATCGCCGCCCGCTCCGCGCAGGACATACGCGCAGCCGACCGCGATCAGCGCGCCGGCGAGCGGGCCGAGGACGTACACCCAGTAGCCGTTGAAGTCGCCGCTCACGAGCGCGGGGCCAAAGGAGCGCGCCGGGTTCATCGAGGTGCCGCTCACGGGCGCGGCCCACAGGCCCGCGAGGGCGATGTAGCCGCCGACGCCCAGCGCGGCCACTCGCCCGACGTTCTGGGCGGACGAGGCGGTCCCCAGGATCACGCTCACGAGCGTCGCCGTCAGCGCGACCTCCATCAGCAACGCCTGCCAGTCCGCGTAGCCGCGGCCTGGCAACGTCGCGCCGAGGTGCTGGACGTCGCCGAACACGGCCTCCAGGAACAGGCACGCGAGCGTCGCGCCGAGCAGCTGAATCACGATGTAGCCGGGCACGCGTTTCCAACGGAAGTCCCGGCGCAGCGCGAACGCGAGCGAGACCACCGGGTTCAGGTGCGCGCCCGAGACCGCGCCCATGAACAGGATGATCGCCATCACCATCAGCCCAGGCGCGACGACCGCCGCCGCCAGGCTGATCTGGCCCTTGGCGTGCAGGATCCCGCCGCCGGCGGCCACGAGCACCAGCATGAACGTGCCGAGCAGCTCGGAGAACAGGCGCCGCCACTCCAGGCTCGGATCGTCGAACTGCGCCTTGGAGCCGAACTCCAGCCCCAACAGGTGCCTTGCTCGCGCGCCCGCCGGCCCCAGGGCTGGAATCTGCTCCTCCACGACAGGCTCCCGAGGCACGGCGACAACCTATCTGGAATCATCGCGCTCGTGAACGCGGACGTACTGGTCATCTTCGGGATCACCGGAGACCTCGCGAAGGTGATGACGTTCCGCTCGCTCTACCGGCTGGAGCGCCGGGGCCTGCTGGACTGTCCGATCGTGGGCGTCGCGGCGGACGACTGGACGGTCGAGCGCCTGCGCGAGCACGCCCGCGAATGCATCGAAGCCACCGAAACGCTCGAACAGAGCGTCTTCGAGCGCTTCGCCGCGCGCCTGTCGTACGTGAGCGGCGACTTCACCGACGCAGCCACGTACAAGCGAGTCGCAGCCGCGCTCGGCGATGCCCGCAGCCCCGTCTTCTACCTGGAGATCCCGCCATCCCTGTTCGGGGCGGTGATCAAGGAGCTCGCGGACGCCGGGCTGGCCAAGACGGCGCGCGTGGTCGTGGAGAAGCCGTTCGGCCACGACCTCGCCTCCGCCCGCGCCCTCGCGGCGGAAATCCACCAACACATCGACGAGTCACAGCTGTACCGGATCGACCACTTCCTCGGGAAGATGGGCACCGACGAGCTCCTGTACCTGCGCTTCGCCAACACGATGATCGAGCCGGTGTGGAACCGCAACCACATCGCCTACGTCCAGATCACGATGGCCGAGCGCTTCGGCGTGGAGGACCGCGGGCACTTCTACGACCCCGTCGGCGCGCTCCGCGATGTGGTCGTCAACCACCTGATGCAGCTCGTGGCCGTCGCCGCGATGGAGGCGCCCGCCGGCAGCGACTCGGAAACGCTCAAGGACGCCAAGTTCGCGGTCTTCCGCGGGATCGCCGACGCCAACCCCGCGCACTACGTCCGCGGCCAGTACGACGGCTACCGCGAGATCGACGGCGTCGCCAAGGACTCGACCACCGAGACCTACGCCGCTCTGCGCCTCGAGATCGACAACTGGCGCTGGTCGGGCGTGCCGTGGTTCATCCGCACCGGCAAGAAGCTGCCGATCACCCAGACCGAGCTGCGTGCCGTCTTCCGCGACCCCCCGCGCCTCGGCTTCATCGAGCGCGGGCATCGCGACCCCGAGCCCAATCAGTTCGTGGTCAAGCTCGACCCCTCGACCGGCACGCGCGTGGTCCTCGACGCCCACCGCGCAGACCTCGCGGGCCCCGAGGCGGTCACGCTGGACGTCGAGTTCGCCCAGCAGGGCGGCGAGGCGCCGACACCGTATGAGGTGCTGCTGCTGGACGCGATCCGCGGCGACAGCACACGCTTCACCCGCCAGGACGGCGTGGAAGAGACCTGGCGGATCTTCGAACCGCTGCTGCGCGAGCCGCCGCCCGTGCTTCCGTACGCACCCGGTTCGTGGGGTCCCGCCGAGGCGGACAAGCTGCTCGCGGGTTTCGGAAAGTGGCACAGTCCGTGGGTGCCCTCGTGAGCTCGGGCGCATCGACCACGCGCAGCCAACGCCCACCACACCAGGAGGTTCGAGGATGACACCCGACCAGGTCCAGCACGAGCAGGCTCCCGACGCCGACATCGAGCTGACCCGCAGGAGGATCGCGGGCAGGCGCGGGATCTACGGCAAACGCTACCTGCTCGAACCCCCTCCCGACTACAAACTGCCGCACTCGGGCGTGTCGGCGGAGGAAGCCAAGGGCCTGATCGAAGAGGAGCTCGTGCTCGACGGGCTGCCCGCGCGCAACCTCGCGACGTTCGTCACCACCTGGATGGAGCCCGAGGCCGAAGAGCTGATCGCGCAGACGCTGCGCGTGAACTTCATCGACCACGCCGAGTACCCGCAGACGGCCGAGATCGAGCAGCGCTGCATTCGCATGCTCGCCGACCTGTTCCACGCCCCGGGTGAGACGACGGGCGCGCGCACCCAGGGCTCCTCGGAGGCGATCATGCTCGGCGCGCTCGCGCTCAAGTGGCGGTGGCGGGCTCGGCGCGAAGCCGCAGGCAAGCCGGTCGACCGCCCGAACATCGTGTTCGGCGGCGACGTGCACGTCGTGTGGGAGAAGTTCTGCCGCTACTTCGACGTCGAGCCGCGGATCGTGCCGCTGCAGCCCGACAAGTACACGATCGGTCCGCAGGACATCGAGCCACACGTCGATGAGAACACGATCGGCGTGGCCGCCGTGCTCGGCACGACCTTCACCGGGCACGCCGACGACATCCGCGGCATGAACGACCACCTGGTTGCGCTCAAGCAGCAGCGCGGCCTGGACGTGCCGATGCACATCGACGCCGCCAGCGGCGGCTTCGTGTGGCCGTTCCTCTACCCCCACTCGGAGTGGGACTTCCGCCTCGAGCAGGTCCGCTCGATCAACGTCTCGGGCCACAAGTTCGGGCTCGTCTATCCGGGGATCGGCTGGTTGGTGTTCCGCGAACGCGAGGATCTCCCCGAGGACCTCGTCTTCTACGAGAACTACCTCGGCAAGCGCGACGCGACGTTCACGCTGAACTTCTCAACCGGCTCCTCGATGGTGCTCGCGCAGTACTACAACTTCGTGCGTCTCGGACACGAGGGCTACCGCTATGTGATGGACATGATGAACTTCAACGCGCGCTCCCTCGAGCGCGAGATCGCGGCGATCGGAGAGTTCGAGCTGATCGGCTCAGAGCAGGACGAGCAGCTGCCGCTGGTCGCCTTCAAACTCGCCGGCGAGCACTCCTACGACGAGTTCGACGTGGCCGCTCAGCTCGCCGCCATGCGCGGCTGGATGGTCCCCGCTTACACGCTGCCGCCAAACGCCGAACACGTGAAGATCATGCGCGTGCTCGTCAAGGGCACGCTCGGCTGCACATTGATCGAGAAGCTCGGCGCCGACATCGCCCAATCGTGCCGGATCCTCAAGGAAAAGGGCGGCATGCATCCGGCCGAGCGCAAGCACAAAGTCAAGACCAACACAGGGTTCTGACACGGCTGCGAAGGTTGCGCACCTGAGCGTCGCCGAGCGGGTGGCCGCGGGCAAGGCGGCGCGCAAACGGGTGCCGCGCGCCAGCCACGCCGCCTTCGAGCCGGGGGCGAATCGCGCCGACCCGATCGAGCTGCTCGAGCGCCAATCCGAGACTCGCGTGCCCGAACTCGTGCCGATCCGCTACGGGCGCATGCTGCTCTCGCCGTTCTCGTTCTACCGGGGCGCGGCGATCATCATGGCGAGCGACCTGGCGGGGACGCCGCACTCGGGGCTGACGGTGCAGTGCTGCGGCGACGCCCACCTTTCGAACTTCGGCGTGTTCGCCTCGCCCGAGCGCCAGCTGGTGTTCGACGTCAACGACTTCGACGAGACGCTCCCCGGACCGTGGGAGTGGGACGTCAAGCGCCTGGCGGCCAGCATGGTGATCGCCGCCCGGGACAACGGCTTCGCCGCCAAGGATCAGGATCAGGTCGTGCTCGACACGGTCGCGGAATACCGCAGCGCGATGGTGCGCTTCGCGGCCATGAGCAACCTCGACGTCTGGTATGCCCATCTGGACGTCGACGCCGCACTGCAGGAATTCGGCTCCCAGCTGGAGCCCAAGATCGCCAAGCGCACCGAGAAGTCGCTCGCCAAGGCGCGCACACGCGACAGCATCTCGGCGTTCTCCAAGCTGACGCGCGTGGTCGACGGGCAGACCCGGATCGCCGCCGACCCGCCGCTGATCGTGCCGATCGAGGACCTCGCGCAAGGCAGCGAACACGATGAGATGTTCGACGCCCTGCACGAGCATCTGCGCACCTACCGCCGCACACTCGCGCACGACCGGCGCGTTCTACTCGAGCAATTTCGCCTCGTCGACTTCGCACGCAAGGTCGTCGGCGTGGGCAGCGTCGGCACGCGCGCCTCGATAGCGCTGCTGCTCGGTCGCGATGACCAGGACCCGCTGTTCCTGCAGTTGAAGGAGGCGCAGGCGTCGGTGCTCGAGGAGTTCCTCGCTCCCAGCGAGTTTCGCAATCACGGCGAGCGCGTCGTCACCGGCCAGCGACTGATGCAGGCCAGCAGCGACATCTTCCTCGGTTGGCTGCACCTCGAGTCCGATCTCGACAGCCAGCCCCGAGACTTCTACGGCCGCCAGCTGCGCGACTGGAAGGGCTCGGCGGAAATCGAACAGATGAGCGCCAAGAGCATGGCTCAGTACGGCCGGCTGTGTGGTTGGACGCTCGCCCGTGCGCACGCGCGCAGCGGCGACCGCATCGCGATCGCCGCCTATCTCGGTCAGGGCTCGAGCTTCGATCGCGCCCTCGTCCCCTTTTCCCACGCCTACGCCGAGCAGAACGAGCGCGACCACCACGCCCTCGCCAAAGCGGTCAAGTCGGGGCAGATCGCGGCCGAGACGGGCGTCTGAACCCAGCGTCGCGCCGGCCGCGGCGCGTGCCGTCAGCCGTCAGCCGTCAGCCGCGCGCGGCCACGCCGCTGCGCCCGTAGAAGTCGGCCTCCATCCGTCCGAGCTCGGTCACCGGCTCATCGCCGTACATCCACTCGCGCGCGATCCGGTGCCAGTTTGCGCGGGCACGCAGCTGCGAGAGCACCGCCAGCGTGAGCATCTCCATGCGCCTGCCGAACAGGTGCTCGGGGCGGATCGTCTGGTGGCGCATCTCGCGGAAATGGCTCGAACGCGGGTCCGAGCTCTCGATCATCACCTGCGTCGCGATCTCCGGGCTCAGCGCCACCGGTTCGTCCGCCGTCGTGTACCACCAGATCGCGTCGCGGATGAACGCGAGCAGATGCTCCGGGTCGACGCGCTCGGGTTCGGGCAGGAAGCCCGAGCTCGCCAGCAGCGCGTGGAGCGTCGTGGCGTCGCCCTCGGTGACCGCCCGCTGGGCGGCGAGCTCGAGCTCGACCGGCTCGCTTTCCATGCGCTTGAACAAGCCGAAGTCGAGGAACGCGACGCGATCGTCCTCGAGCAGCAGGAAGTTGCCGGGGTGCGGATCGCCGGAGAACTGCCGGTGGCGATACAGGCAGCCCAGGAAAAAGCGAAAGACGATCTCACCGAGGCGGTCGCGTTGCGCCTGAGGGCGACCCTTCAGCTCCTCGAAGCCGACGCCTTGCACGTACTCGCTGACGAGCACCCGCTCGCGCGAGAGCGACGTGATCACTTCCGGCACGACTATGAACGGGTGGCCGGCGAAGATGCGTGCGAGCGAGCGCTGGTTCTGGGCCTCGAGCTCGTAGTCGAGCTCCTCGGCGATGCGCTCCTTGATCTCTTCGGCGATCGCCTTGACGTCAAGCGCGGGGGTCATGCGCTTGAGCAGGCGCAGGATCATGTCCAGGTTCTGCATGTCCGCCCGCACCGCCGCGGCGACCCCCGGGTATTGGACCTTGACCGCGACCTCACGCCCGTCCTCCAGGCTCGCGCGGTAGACCTGCCCGATCGACGCGGCCGCGATCGGCTCCTCCCGAAAGGACGCGAACACCTCCCCGATCGGCGCTTCCAAATCCTCCTCGATCACCCGGCGCATCTGCTTGAAGGACACCGTCGGCGCGGCGTCGCGCAGCTTCGCGAGCTCGCGCTGGAACTCCTCGCGATGCTCCTCGGGCACGAGCCCGACGTCCAGGAAGGACATCACCTGGCCAAGCTTCATCGCCGCGCCCTTCATCGTGCCCAGCACCGCGACGATCTGCTTGGCGGTCTCCAGCTGGCGGCGCGCCAGCGCCTCCTCCGAGGCCTCCTCGTCGCGCGCGATGTTCGCGGCGCGCGTGCCGAACTGCTTGACGGCCTCGCTCGCCGCGAGCGACGCGACCGTGGCCGTGCGCCGCGCGCGAGAGCTCGGGATCTTCTCGTTCTCGCGCGCCATCGCCCCCATGCTAGGAGCTGCACGCGGCACGCTGGCGCCCGCGGAGCGCCCACGTACGCCACGGACGCTCCTCAGGAGGTCATCCGCGGGCCCGCGGCGCCGCCGCACGCTCGTCAGGAGGTCATCCGCGGGCCGGCGGCGCGGCTTCAGGGAGTCCTCTGCACGCGCGAGCCCGGCACGATGTCATCGGCGCCGTCCTGCCAGCGCACCCACGCCTTGGTGCCGCCGTCGTAGTCTGGGCCGAGCAGCACCAGCGTGGCCGGCTCGCCGAGCGCGGTGCACGGCTGCGAGCCCTCCGGGTCAAGGCCCCGCCATGCGCGGATGAAGGGATTCTCCTCCCACTCGCGCGCGACGGTCGTCTGCTCGGAGTGCCCCGGGTAGATGATCGTCTGCGGAGCGAGCTCCATGAGCGTGCCCATGACCGAGTCGCGCAGGTCCGAGTAAGTGCTGTGGCCTGGGGCCCTGACCCCGCCGACGGAGCCGCGGAACAGCGTGTCGCCGGTGAACACCGCCTGCCCGTCGTGCGAGCCGTCGCTGACGAGGAACGAGAGCATCCCGGCGGTGTGCCCGGGCGTATGCAGCGGTCGCACCTCGAGCTCACCGAAGCGCAGCGTCTGCCCAGCCTCGAGCGGCTCCATCCCGGCGCCGGGTCCGAGCTCGGCGTCCTGCTCGGAGCCGCTTGCGCCGCCCTCGAGCAGCTCGCGCTCGCGCTCGCTGATCAGCACCCGCAGATCCGGCCAGCGCTCGCGCAGCTCACCGACGTCGCACACGTGGTCGAAGTGATGGTGGGTGAGCAGCACGTGCGTGGGGGTCAGCTGCAGCCGCCCCGCGGCTTCGATCAGCGGCGCGACGGGCCCGCCGGCGTCGATCAAGAACGCCGGACCGCCGCGGCCGTCGGCGATCAGATACGTGTTCGAGAGGAACTGCGGATGGCTGGCGCACTCGAGGAGCATCGCTGGCGCCATCCTTACACGAACTCGGCCGCCAGTCCCGGGCGCACCAGCCGCGTGAGCCCTTGCAGGTAGCGCTCGTCGCCGACGTCCCGGCGCCACTCGAGCACCGGTACCGAGGCGGCGCTGTGCGCGACGCGCGCGCGCGCCTGCTCGAGTGTCGGCGCGGTGCTCGCGAGCGCGACCGCGCGCGAGGTGCCGATCGTGCGGTAAGCGTGATCGCCGGCCTGGACCGCCGAGGAGAAGAACACGTGCGAGCCCGCCGCTTCGATCGCGTCGCGATCGAGCGTGAACTCATACGCTGGCCCGTTGCGCAGCGCGTAGTCGGGCGAGACCAGATACAGCACCACCGATGCCTCCTCGCGCAGGGGGACGTCCGCCGCGGTCAGGCTCGCACGCGCGATGCGCTGCATCGCCTCCGGCCAGCTCGCGTCCAGCAGGCTCATGATGTTCATGCACTCCGGGTCGCCGAAGCGCGCGTTGAACTCGATCACCTTGACCCCCTCCGCGGTCGCGAAGAAGCCACTGTTCATCACGCCCGTGAAGTGGCGACCCTCGGCGGCCAGGCGCTCGATCACCTGCTCGATGATCGAGCACGCCTGCGCGTAGTGGGCGGCGCTCATGAACGGCAGCGCCCGCTCGGGCAGGCTGAGCGAGCCCATGCCGCCGGTGCCAGGGCCCTGATCGCCGTCATACCGGTAGGGGTAGTCGTAGGTCGATGGTGGGCAGATGACGCTCTTGCCGTCGCTGATCGCCTGGATCGTGAACTCGGCGCCGACGATCTTCTCCTCGATCAGCACCGACTCGCCGGGGCGGGCGCGGGCGAGCAGCTCGTGCGCGTACGCGCGTGCCTGCTCGTGGTCGGCGAGGTGCGGGCCCATCACCTTCACGCCCTTGCCACCCGTAAGGCCCGAGGGCTTGACCGCGACCGGACGCGCGCCGAAGGACGCGAACGCCCGCTCGACCTCGCCGGAGTCGCGCACGATCCGAAGCTCCGGCACGGCCTCCGGCGCCACCTGGGCGAGCAGCGAGCGCGCGAACGTCTTGTTCCACTCGATCTCCGCCCCCGCGGACGTCGGGCCGACCGTCGGCGTGCCCTGCGCGAGCAGCGCGTCGACGACGCCTGCGGCCAGCGGCTCGTCGGCGCTGACCATCGCGACGTCGATCTCGCGCGCACGCGCGAACGCCGCGATCGCCCGGGGATCGCACACGTCGCCGACCTCGTGGCTGCCGCCCGAGACCGCCGCGCTGGCGAGGATCGACGGGTTCTCATGACCGACGAACGCGTGCAGCTCGCTGTGCTCGGCCATGCGATAGGCAAGCGCGCTCTCGCGCCCGCCATGACCGACAATCAGAGTCCGCACGGGTTGTAGGCTAGCCGGCTGAGGATGAACGCATGACGCGCAAGTCTGTCATCACGGTGTGTGTTATGGACGGGGCGGCCGTCGCCGCCGCAGTGTTCTTCGCTTTGCAGCCGCACACAAAGAGCGCGACGCACCACGCGGCGCTCGCGCAGGCGACGCCAGGGTCGAGCGCTGTCCTGCACGAGCTCGAAGCCGAAGATCGCGCGCTCGGCGCCAAGCAGCGCGCCGCCGCGGCAAAGAAGGCGCGAAGCGCTCGCGAACGGCGCGCCCACAAAGCCCGCCAGGCCGCGCTCGCCTCGAGCCGCGAACGCGAAGCGCGGGCGCACCAATCCGCCAAGCGCCTGGCCACCCACAGGCAAGCTGCCGAACGCCGGGAAAGAGCGCTCGCGCAGACGCGCTCCGCACAGGCGCTCAGGGCCGAACGGCGCAAGCACGACGCGAGCGCTCGCGCCAAGCAGAAGCTCATACGCGAGCGCCAGCGCGAACAGTCGCGCGAACGCGCGCAGGAGGCCAGAGAACAAACGCGCGAAGCTCACGAACGGGCACACGAAGCCAAGGAACGCGAACGAGAAGAACGCGCCCGCACCAAGGAAAGCGCCGAACGCCGACGCGAAGCGCGCACGCGCGAACGCGCCGAACGCGAAGCGCGCCGCCACAGACGTCTCGAAAAACGCGCCCGAGCCATCGCGGTGAAGCGAGCGGTAGCCTAGACTCCGCGCCCGTGGCGCTCATCCACACCTGCTATCGCATCACCGACGTCGACCGCTCGGTCGCCTTCTACAAGGCGCTCGGCTTCGAGGAGATCGGGCGCGTGCCGATCCGCGACGAGGCGATCAACGTGTTCATGAACCAGCCCGGTGACGGCGACATGCCGCGCCTGGAGCTCACGTACAACTTCGGCGTCGACTCCTACGAGCTCGGCAGCGGCTACGGGCACATCGCGATCACGAGCGAGGACCTGGACGCGACGCTCGCACGTCTAGCCGAACAGGGGATTCAGCCGGAGAAGCCGCCCTACTCGGTGCGCGAGGGCGGCTCGCGACTTTGCTTCGTCAAAGACCCGGATGGGTACCGCGTGGAGATACTTGAGATGTAGGGACGCTTGAGGTACAAAAGCTCTGGAATCCCGTCGCACTGGGATCGAGGATTGCTCTCCCGCAGCCATGAGTGCCATCCCCGTCGAGCGGTAGAACCTGGGGATGGCTGAATCGATCGAGCAGTTCAGCTTTGAATTGACCGCCAGCGCGCTGGCGGAGCAGGAGCGCTCCCTCACGGGGCTGCGAGCCCGTGCCGGGACGGTACTTGCGGCAGCTTCCATCGCAGGTTCATTCTTTGGCGCCAAGACCAGCCACGGCTCCCTCGGCGTCTGGGGAGTCCTCGCCATGATCGCCTTCGCCTTGTGCGTGGGGAGTGCCGTCTGGGTGCTTCTGCCTCATGCATTGGTGTTCGCCTTCCGGGGCGAGGCACTGCTGGCCGAGAGCGACCACCGAGGCGTCTCCAACGTGACGGAGGCCTACCGCACCGCGGGCATTTGGGTCGAACCGCACCTCGAGGTCAATCGCAGCAAGATCGCCGACCTCTCGAGCTGGCTCGCGGCGAGTTGTGTGCTGCTTGCCGCCGAGGTCATCCTATGGACACTCGGCCTCATAGGCTAGCCTGAGTTCATGGCGGACAACCCCCCACAGACCACCACGCCCCAAGGCCCGCTCAAGCCCCGCCCGCCGGCACAGCTCCCGGTCACCGCCCCCCCCGGCTTCGCCCTCCCCGAGAAGCGCGGTGGTTTGCCGGGCGGCAGAGGCAGCTGACCGCCCAAAGGACCGACCCGGTAGACCCAGGCTCCGGCTTGCGCCTCGAGTTGCAAGCCGTCAACCATCCGGACGGGTACCGCGTGGAGCTGATCGAGACGGCCTGAGCGCGGTCGACGCGCGACTTCGCGCGCTCGCTGCCAGCCAAGCGTTGAGCCCGAGCGATCAGGCGTCGGCGCGCAGCAGCGTCATCGCGTCGCTCGCGCGCGCCAGCGCGTCGAGCATCGCGGCGGCCGCCCGCTCCATGGTCTCGTTCGCGTGGATCTCGCCGTCCTCGCCGATGAACTGCGCGACGAACGGGATCGAGACGGCCTCGAACAGCGTGAACATGTTCAGCGTGGTGAGCACCTGCTTGAGCATCTGCACGGCGCGCGTGCCCGCGGACACGCCGCCATAGGAGACGAAGCACGCCGGCTTGTGCCGCCACTCCTGGTTCAAATAGTCGACCGCGTTCTTCACCGGCGCGTTGAAGCCATGGTTGTACTCGGGCATCACGAACGCGAACGCGTCCGCAGCGTCCACCATCGCGCTCCATCGCCTGGTGTGCTCGTGTGTGTATTCGCGCAGGCGCGGGTGCTTGGGCTCGTCCATGAACGGCAGGTTCAGCTCGAGCAGGTCTACTACCTCTAGCTCGAAGCCGCCGTGCGCGCGGGCGCGCTGCTCGAACCAGCGCGCGACCGGCAGCCCCACGCGGCCGGGGCGCGTGCTCGCGATGATGATCATCAGCGTCGGCATGCCACGCCTGCACCCCTCAGGAGAGCACCCGGCCGCCGAACTTGCGCAGCCCGAGCGCGAGGAACGCGCCACAGAAACCCAGCAGCACCGGGTACACGACATACAGGTGCATGTGCGAGGCATGTGTAAGCCCCGCACGCAACCCCTCATTAACGTAAATAAGGGGATTGATCAACACGAGGATCTGAAGCCAGTGGACGCCGTCGACGCTCACCGGCGAGAGCTTCGTCCACTGATAGTACGTGCCGCCGAGGAACGTCAGCGGCAGCACCACGAAGCCGAACATCAGCCCGATGTTGCGCGCTTCGAAGGTCGTGCCCAGCAGCAGCCCCAGCGAGGTCATCGTCACGCACGCCAGCGGGATCAGCGTGAGCACCACCGCCCAGTTCACCGTCAGGTGCGCCTGCACGCCCGAGGCGTGCACGACGGCGGCGATCGGAAACACGATCACCGCCGCCAGCAGCCCCTGGGTCGCACCCGAGAGCACCTTCGACGCCGCCACCAGCCAGATCGGGCACGGCGCCTGCACGCGATCCTCGATCTCGCGCGTGTAGCCGAACTCGGTCGACAGCTGCATCGCGACCGCCTGGATGCCCTGGAACATGATCGAGATGCCCACCACACCGGGGACGAGCACGTTCGCGAACGCCGACTCCGCGGACCTGCCCCTGCCACCGCCGATCCCCTGCCCGATGCGCGGGAACACGTACAGGAACACGAACACCAGCAGGAACGGCTGGATCAGCGTACGCACGATGAACTCCCACTTGTGCTTCCACAGCACCACCAGGTCGCGCAGGATCAGCGCGCGCAGCGCGATCCGGCTCGCGGCGAACACCGAGCGCGTCGGCGCGATCGCGATCAGCCGCGCCGCGCCCGCGGCGGATGCGCCGGCCGGCGGCGGCGGCGACGACGGCGGCGACGACGACGACGACGACGACGACGCGATGCTCTCAGAGGCGCTCACTCGCGCAGCTCCTTGCCGGTCAGTTTGATGAACACGGTCTCCAAGCTCGGCTCGGACACCGACAGGTCGACCAGCTCGAAGCCGCCGCGCTCGGCCGCGCCCACCACCCGCGGCAGCAGCCGCTCGGCGCCCTTCACGTGCAGCTCCACCCCGCCCTCGACGGTGCGCGTGCGCGTCACCTCGGGCAGCTCACGCGCGAGCAGCCCGGCGAGCGCGTCCGCGTCGCCGTCGGCCCTGAGCGTCACGATCGTGTCCGCGCCCACCGACTGCTTGAGCGCCTCCGGCGTGTCCAGCGCGAGGATCTTGCCGTGGTCCATGATCGCCACGCGATCGCACAGCTGCTCGGCCTCCTCCATGTAGTGGGTTGTCAGCAGCACCGTCTGGCCCGCGCCGTTCAGCTCGCCCAGGATCTCCCACAGCGCCAGGCGGCTCTGCGGATCCAGGCCCGCGGTCGGCTCGTCCAGGAACAGCACCGCCGGCCGGTGCAGGATCGAGCGCGCCATCATCAGCCGCTGGGCCATCCCGCCGGACAGCGCGAACACGGACGCCTTCGCCCACTTGGACAGCTGGAACTGCTCGAGCAGCTCATCCGAGCGCCGCCGCGACTCGGCTGCCGAGATCCCGAACAGGCGCCCGTGGAAGTACAGGTTCTCCCACACCGTCAGCTGCCTGTCTAGCGTGTTCTGCTGGGAGACGATCCCGATCAGCTGCTTGGCGAGCGCCGGGTGCGCGACCACGTCGATCCCGCCCACGTACGCCCAGCCCGAGCTCGGCACCACGCGCGTCGTCAGCATCCCCGCGGTCGTCGTCTTGCCCGCGCCGTTCGGCCCGAGCAGCCCGAAGATCTCGCCCGCGCGCACGCGCATGTTGAGCTCGTCCACCGCCGCGAAGTCCGTGCCCGCATACACCTTCGTCAAATCGACCGTGCGGATGATCTCGCCCGCCGCGCCGTCGTGCGCCGAGTCGCCCGCCCCCGGGGCTGTGGACGGCGGCTGCGCCTGCTGGACTCCGGCCATCGACCCAATGTATCTCGCGCTACCCTGAGCGCGAGCGATGGCGGACACGGGCAAGATCGCCAAGAACCTCGAGCGCTTCGCGCAGGCGGTCGCCGCGCACGACCGCGAGAACCCCACGCACACCGCCTACGGCATCGGCCTGTCGCACTTCGACATGCAGCGCCTGGGCCTCGACGAGGGCGAGGAGATCCTCCCGGGGATCACGATCCACGCCGACAGCGGCGTCACCGGCAACTTCCGCGTGCTGTGCGACGGCGAGCACGAGGAGGACGAGCTGACCGAGGCCGAGGAGCAGGCGGTCGAGGCGATCGCCAAGCAGGCGATCCCCGCGTTCGCGCCCGGGCGCTCGCCCTACGAAGAGAACTAGGCCCGGGCGTCGGTGCGGAACCAGGCCCGGGCGTGGGTGCGCGCGTATATACGATTGAGCACCGAGTACGCGATTGAACTAGCCCGCCGCGGCCCGGCGCGCGCCGGCACGGCGGGCGAGCGAGCCGGGGGCAGCGCGATCGCGCGCGGGGATCCTCGCTTGGATCCGCGCGACGAGCCGTTCGATCGTCGGACACGCAATCCCGTGGCGCGCACCCGCGCGCAGCACCGAGCCGGGGATCGCGTCGAGCTCGGGCTCGCGCCCGGCGGCGATGTCGCGCTGCATCGAGCTCCCGAGGGTGTCGTGCGCGGCGTCCAGCTCGGCGATCGCCTTCGCGGCATTGACGTCCGCGGCGCCCTCGGCGCGCGCGACCGCCGAGGCCTCCTCGATCGCGCCGGCGAGCTCGGCGCGCAACGCGGGCGTCGCGCGGATCTCGCCGAGCAGCACGTCATACGCGCTTGTCACGCACGCGAGCGCGTTCAGGCGCACGAGCTTCGACCACATCACCTGCGCCTGCGAGTCCAGCACCTGGACGGGCACCTGCGCTTGCTCGAGCGCCGCGGCGAGCGCGCGCATCGCCGGGCGCGCGGCGGGCGCGTGGCTGGCCATGCTGACGAGCAGGAACGGGCTCGTGTGCACGATCACGCCGGGTGCCGGCCGGTCGGCCTCGACGCGGATCGAGCCGGCGAGCACCGAGTTTGGCGCAAAGCGCGCGCGCAGCACGTCGAGGTGATCGAGGCCGTTGAGCAGCGGCAGCACGACGGCGGGCTCGACGGCGACGCGCTCGAGCGCGGGGCGCAGGCCCGCGGCCTTGGTCGCGACGATCAGCGCGTCGAGCGGCTCGGGCCCGTGCACGCGCTGGCACGCGCGCGGGTGCACGACGAACTCGCCGAGCCGCACGCTGCTCACCCGCAGCCCCTCCCGCTCGATCACCGCGGCGGTGCTCTCGCGCGCGATCACCACGACCTCGCTGCCGGCGCGCTCGAGCGCGCCCGCGATCAGGCCCCCCACCCCGCCGGGGCCGAGCACGCCGATTCTCATCCGCCGGCGGTCGCTCACTGAAGCCGAGTCTATGCTTCCCCAGCGGTGCCCGAACCAGCGCAGCCGAGAACCCACGCACCTGAGATCCTCGCCCGCGGGCCGTGGCCGGTCGAGCGGATCACGGCGCGCTGGCGCGAGCAGCAGTTCGAGGCCCAGCCGCGGCATACGCAGGCTGCGGACGCGGCGATCAGGCAGCTGCAGGAGCGCGGCTCGCCCAGCCACGACGGCGTTGCCGCGCGCCTGGTCGACTACCGCGCGCAGGAGCGCGGGATCGAGCTCGACCTGCAGCCGCTGCGCTGGGCGCTGCGCCTGGTCGACGAAGACGCCTCGGAGAGCCTCGCGGCGCTGTGCGTGACGCGCTCCGCAGATGGCCGCTGGCTGGCGGGCAGGCGCGCGCCGTGGGTGGCGTCGTGGGCGGGACGTTGGGCGCTCGGGGCGGGCGGCGCGGTGGATCTCGGCGAGAACCCGGCCGACACGCTGGTGCGCGAGCTGCGCGAGGAGTGGGCCGTCTCCCCCGAGCGGGTGCGCGGCGAGGCGCTGCTGCGCCTGCCACACAGGCTGGTGATGTTCGTCGGGCAGGCGTGGCTGGCCGAGGGCGTCGAGCAGCACGTCAAGCCGGACGCCGAGCACGACGAGTTCGCGTGGTGGCCGCGCGAGGTCGCCGACTGGCCGCCCGAGGCGGGCGACACGCTCGCGCGGATGGCCCAGTGGCTGTCGGACTGACGCGCGCGCGATGGCCGCGGGAGTGAACCCTCCGACGGCCTCGCGCCGGGTCGCGCACCTGCGCGCGGGCGTCGGGCCGCTGACGTTCAAGCGCCTGAAGTGGACGTCGTTCACGCACTCGTGCATCTACACCGCCCTGCTCGTGTGTGCGTTCGTCGCCGGCAAGCCGCAGCCGCTGACGTTCGTGCTCGGCCTGTCCCACGGGTTGCTGTGGATCTGCATGTCGCTGGCGTGCATCGCCGCGGCGCGCCTGCGCGTGGTGTCGCTGAAACTCGCGGTCGCCGTAGCGGTGCTGGGCGGGATCGGCCCGTTCTTCGGCAGCTTTCAGTTCATCCGCGAGCAGCGCGAGCGCGCGGGCGCGTCCGCGCGCTCGGCGCGCGACACGCAGGAACAGATGTCACAGCCGCCGCGCTAGAGTTAGAAGTCAATGGCCACCAGCACCCCGGCAGTGCACACGATCGATGTCGTAACCCCTGCCGCGGGAGAGTCAGTCACCGAGGGAACGATCCTCGAATGGCGCGTCAAAGTCGGTGACCCGATCAAGCTCGACGAGACGATCGTCGAGATCTCGACCGACAAGGTCGACGTGGAGCTGCCGGCGCCCGCGAGCGGCACCGTCACCGAGCTGCTGGTCGCCGAGGGCGACACCGTGACCGTCGGCCAAGTGATCGCGCGGATCGCTGTGGGCGGCCGGAGCCCGACCGTGCCCGCGACGGCGCAGCCGGACGCGAACGGCTCGGGCAACGGCGCTGGCGGCGGTTCGGCGAGGGCCCCAGCGACGCCCGACGCCCCGAGCGGACGGATGGTCGACGTCGTGACGCCCGCGGCGGGCGAGTCGGTGACCGAGGGAACGATCCTCGAATGGCGCGTCAAGGTCGGTGACCCGATCAAGCTCGACGAGACGATCGTCGAGATCTCGACCGACAAGGTCGACGTGGAGCTGCCGACGCCGGCGAGCGGCACCGTCAGCGAGCTGCTGGTCAGCGAGGGCGACACCGTGACCGTCGGCCAGGTGATCGCGCGGATCCTCGTGGGCGACGCCGCGAGCGCGCCCGCGCCGCCCACAGGCGGCGGGGCGCCGGCAGCGTCCGAGCGTCCGCAGGGCGCACCGGCCGAGGGAGCCGCCGCGCAGGCGACGCCGGCCGAGGGAACCGCCGCGCAGGCGGCGACGACGGCGCCGCAGAGCGCCCGCGTATCGCCGGTGGCGGCGCGCGCGGCGGCCGTCGAGGGCGTGGACCTGGGCGAGGTGGCGGGCAGCGGGCGCGCGGGCAGGATCACGAAGTCCGACGTGCTCGCGAGCGCCGCGGGCAACGGCGCTGGGACGCAGACGCAGACGACGGGGACGGGCGACGGCGCGGGGGCGGCGACGCGCGACGGCGCGGGGGCGACGACGGGCGACGGCGCGGGGGCGACGGGGGCGGGCGCCCAGCCGCTGCGCGGCGGCGCGGCGGCGCTGGCGCGCTACATGGAGGAGTCGCGCTCGATCCCGACGGCGACGAGCTTCCGCACGCTGGCGGTGACGGTGCTGGACGCGCGCCGGCGCGAGCTGAAGGCGGCGGGCGTGAAGGTGTCGTTCACGCACCTGATCGCGTACGCGATCGCGCGCGCGGGCGAACGGATGCCGGTGATGGCGACGCACTTCGCGGAGATCGACGGCAAGCCCCATCGCGTGGTGGACGGCGCGGTGAACCTGGGCCTGGCGGTGGACGTGGAGAAGAAGGACGGCTCACGCACGCTGATGGTGCCGGTGATCCGCGACGCGGGGCGCCTGCCGTTCGACGGGTTCGTGCGCGCGTATGACGCGTTGGTGGAGAAGGCGCGCACGAACACGCTGAGCGCGGACGACCTGACGGGCGCGAACGTGACGCTGACGAACCCGGGCGGGATCGGCACGGTGGCGTCGGTCCCGCGGCTGATGAGCGGGCAGGGCACGATCGTGGCGACGGGTTCGATCGGCTATCCGCCGGGGCTCCAGGAGATCGGCGCGAGGATCGGCGCGGAGAAGGTCATGACGATGACGTCGACCTACGACCACCGCGTCATCCAGGGCGCCGAGTCGGGCCGCTTCCTGGCGCTGATCGAGGGCGCGCTGCGGGGAGAGGAAGATTTTTATGAGGAGGTGTTCGGTTCGCTGGGCGTGGACCTCGGCCCGCTTGCGAGCGCCACGGCGCCGGCGCGGACGACGGTTGCACCCGCGCCGAGCGGCGCCCCGAGCGACGGCGCCGGCGCGGACGCGGGCGGCGAGGAGCTGCTGCAGGCGGTGCAGGCGGCGAGCACGCTGGTCAGCCGCGTGCGCAGCCACGGGCACCTGGCGGCGCACCTGGACCCGCTTGGCTCGGAGCCCGAGGGCGACCCGGGCCTTGACCCGGAAGCCCTGGGCTTGACGCCCGAGCTGCAGGCGCGGCTGCCGGCGAAGATCTTCCAGATGTACGTGACGGGGGCGACGCTCGCGGACGCGCTGGCGCATCTGCGCGAAACGTACTGCGGGACGATCGCGTACGAGGTCGAGCACATCGCCTCGCACCGCCAGCGCGTGTGGCTGCGCGAGCACATCGAGTCGGGCGCGTTCCGCAAAGACCTGACGAGCGAGGAGCGCAGGACGCTGCTCAAACGCCTGGTGGAGGTGGACGCGCTCGAGCGCTTCATGCACAAGGCGTACCTCGGCCAGCACCAGTTCTCGATCGAGGGCCTGGACATGACGGTGCCGATGCTCGACGAGCTGATCCAGCTGTCGGCCGCGCACGGCGGGCAGGAGGTCGTCGTCGGCATGGCCCACCGCGGGCGCCTGAACGTGCTCGCGCACAACCTGGGGCGCGCGTACGACACGATCTTCGCCGAGTTCGAGGGCGCCTCGACGCTCGAGGCGGTCACGACGATCCCGCAGGGCGGCACGGGCGACGTCAAGTACCACCACGGCACCCAGGGGACCTACCGGCTGCCGGACGGCGGCACGATCCGGGTGAACCTGGAGTCCAACCCGAGCCACCTGGAGTACGTCTCGCCGGTGGTCGAGGGCGCGACGCGCGCGGCGCAGACGACGCGCAAGGGCCCGCACGCGCACCAGGACACGAGCGCGGCGGTGCCGATCACGATCCACGGCGACGCCTCGTTCCCCGCCCAGGGCGTGACCGCGGAGACGCTCAACCTGCAGGCGCTGGACGGCTACAAGGTGGGCGGCACGGTGCACCTGATCATGAACAACCAGATCGGCTTCACGACCGACCCCGACGACGCGCGCTCGACGCGCTGGGCTTCGGACCTGGCGAAGGGCTTCGACGTGCCGATCATCCACGTGAACGCCGATGACGTGCAGGCGTGCATCAGCGCGGTGCGCCTTGCGTTCGCGTTCCGCGAGGAGTTCGGCCACGACGTGCTGATCGACCTGATCGGCTACCGGCGCTTCGGCCACAACGAGTCCGACGAGCCGGCGTACACGCAGCCGGAGATGTACGCGAAGATCAAGACCAAGAAGCGCGTGTGGGAGCTGTGGGCCGACCGCCTGATCGCCGAAGGGGTGGTATCCAAGGAGGAGGTCGACCGCCAGTCCCAGGAGGTGTGGGACAACCTGACGCTGCTGCATCAGCGCTTGAAGGCGAAGATCGCGGCGGCGGTCGAGCACGAGGGCGAGCACATCACGGGCGAGTACCAGCTCGACCGCTCGCCGAGCCCGGAGGTGGACACGGCGGTGCCGGCGGCGCACCTGCGCGAGCTGGGCGAGCAGCTGCTGCGCGTGCCCGACGGGTTCACGGTGCACCCGAAGCTCGTCAAACAGCTCGAGCGCCGCCGCGAGGCGCTGGCGCAGGACGCGGCGAGCGAGACGAACCTCGACTGGGCGCACGCGGAGGCGCTGGCGTTCGCGTCGCTGCTGACGGAGGGCACGCCGCTGCGGTTGACCGGCCAGGACACCGAGCGCGGCACGTTCAGCCAGCGCCACCTGGTGCTGCACGACGCGAAGACCGGCCAGACGGTGTGCCCGATCCAGAACCTGCCCGACGCGCTCGCGCCGCTGGAGCTGCACAACAGCCCGCTGTCGGAGCTCGCGTGCATGGGCTTCGAGTACGGCTACAGCCAGGAGGCGCCGGAGACGCTCGTGCTGTGGGAGGCGCAGTTCGGCGACTTCGTGAACTCGGCGCAGGTGATCATCGACCAGTTCATCGTGTCCGGCCTTGCCAAGTGGGGGCAGACCTCGCGCCTGACGCTGCTGCTGCCGCACGGCTACGAGGGCTCCGGCCCCGAGCACTCCTCGGCGCGCCTGGAGCGCTTCCTGCGGGCGGCGGCGGAGGGCAACATCCGCGTGGCGAGCCCGACGACCCCGGCGCAGTACTTCCACCTGCTGCGTCGCCAGGCGCGGATCGCCAAGCAGCGCCCGCTGGTGGTCATGACCCCGAAGTCGCTGCTGCGCCTGCCCCAGGCGGCGAGCTCGATCCTGGACATGGCCGAGGGCACGCGCTTTCACCCGGTGCTGGCCGAGCCGGGCGTGGCCGACGAGCAGGTCACGCGCCTGGTGCTGTGCACGGGCAAGATCTACTACGACCTCGTCGGTCACCCCGAGCGCGCCTCGCACCCTGCATTGGCGGTCGCGCGCGTCGAGCTGCTGTACCCGTTCCCCGAACGCCAGATCCTCGAGCTGATGGCGCGCTACCCGAACCTGAGCGAGGTGCTGTGGGTGCAGGAGGAGCCGCGCAACATGGGCGCGCGCGCCCACATGTTCCCGCGCCTGATGCAGATCATGCCCCCGGAGATGCACTTCGGCTACGTCGGGCGGCCCGAGCGCGCGAGCCCGGGCGAGGGCTACCCGGCGGCGCACATCGACGAACAGAACCGGATCGTGACCACCGCGATCGACCTGCGCCAGCCGATCTCCCAATACCCGCGCAAGACGCCCGGGGAGCGCTGATGTGGGCGCTGTTCAAACGCTGGCTGCGAATCCGCGCCCAGCGCAGACGCAAGAAGCGCGGGCTCTAACGCCCTTTCCACACCGGCTCGCGCTTCTCCTTGAACGCGCTCGCGCCCTCCTTGGCGTCTTCTGAGCCCATGACCGGCGCGGTGATCGCGCCCTGCTTCTCCCACATCTCGGCGCTCGACCAGTCGAACTGCTCCTGCAGGATCTGCTTCGAGGCGGCGAGCGCGAGCGGGCCGTTCTTGGAGAGCTCGCCGGCGAGCTCGAGTGCGACCTCGACGGCCGAGCCGGGCTCGGCGAGGCGGTTGACGACGCCGAGCTCGTGGAAGCGGTCGGCGGGGAACGGGTCGCCGGTGAGCGCGAGCTCCATGACGAGGTGGTAGGGCATGCGCCGCGGCAGGCGCAGCAGCGCGCCGCCGGCGGCGACGATCGAGCGCTTGGCCTCGGGGATGCCCATTTTGGCGCCCCGCGCCGCGACGATCAGGTCGCACGCGAGCGCGATCTCCAGGCCGCCGGCGACCGCGAAGCCCTCGATCGCGGCGATCAGCGGCTTGCGCGAGGCGCGCATCGCGATGCCCGCGAAGCCGCGGTCGCCGAACCACGGCGACTCGCCCTTGACGAACGCGCCCAGGTCCATGCCCGCGCAGAAGAAGCCGCCGGCGCCGGTGAGCACGCCGACGGACAGCCGATCGTCGCCGTCGAGCTCCTCGAGCGCCCCCGCCACTCCGGCGGCGAGCGCGGCGTTGACGGCGTTTCGCACCTCGGGCCGGTTGAGGGTGATCAGCAGCACGTTGCCGCGTCGCTCGGTAAGCACGGGGTCGGTCGAAACGGCTTGCTCTGCTGCGCTCATCGTCTCTCTCCTCGCTCGGGAATGTCGAGCAGCCTAGATGATCACTCGCGCGGTCGAGCCCGGCCGTCTACGCGGGCTCGGCGGGCGGCGGTGCCGCTCGCGCGCCTTTCGGCCCGCTTCCATGCTCGAGCGCGCTCGACGACGCTCCTCGCCTCGACCTCGTCGGCGGCCGTCGTCGTCGGGAGCTTCAGCACGTCTGAAAGGTAACGTACGGCTGGGGTTACGCGGCGAACAGCTTGAGCTCCGGCTCGCGTTCCCCGCGCAGCACCTGCGGATCGACCTCCACGCAGTCGATCCCACGCGCGCCGGCGAGCACGCGCGCCTGCGGTTTGATCGTCTGGGCCGCGAGCACGCCGCGGCAGGATCCGAACGCGGGGTCGAGGCGGATGCGCTCGAGGTAGCGCGTGAGCTGCTCGACGGCGTCGATGGTGCCCACGCGCTTGATCTCCACGGCGATCCACTCGTCCTCGCCGTCCCTGCACATCAGATCGACGGGCCCGATGTCCGTGGGCCACTCGCGCCGGACGAGCCTGAACCCTTCCCCGCACGTCTGGGGAGCGCCGGCGAGCAGCTCCTGCAGCTCGCGCTCGACGCCTTCCTTGTCGAGCGTCGCGAGCGTGTCGAGCCCGTGCTCGACGTCGGAGAGCACCTGCGCGATCGCGATCACAAGACGCTCCTCCCGGCCGCGCTTGCGGACGATCAGACCCTGCAGACGGCCGTCGTCGCCGTCCACCTGCTCCTCGATGACGGTCGGGGCGGCCATCCAGTTGAGCGGCTTGACGTTCGAGCCGCCGCCGTCGGCCCACACCATGAACGTGCCGTCGGCCTTGATCATCAGCAGGCGCACGGCCTCGGGCAGGACGGTGGACAGGCGGCCGGCGTAGGAGACCTGGCAGCGGGCGACGATCAGGCGCACCGCGCGAAGCTAGCGCGTCGAGCGGATCGCACGACGTTCGCCACCCGCGTCGCTCGCGCTCGCGGCTGCGATCCGCCCTTTGATCGCCGCGGGAAACGCCGCGTCCAGATCTATCGCCCGCTGGGTGGGCGCCGGGCGGGCGATGCTGCGCACGACCGCGCCGCCCGCGCCGAGCCATTCGACTCGGATCGGCTCGGCTTGCAAGATCACCCTCAAGACGCGCGCGAGCAGCGCTTCTTCGGCGTGGTGCTTCTGTGCCTTTGTGAGGTGCTCGTGACGGAGCTTCCGATGCCCCCGAGCGGAGGTCGCGTAGGCCTGCGCCTCGATGCGCTCAATCAACCCGGCAGGCGCGCTGAACGAAAATCCGTTTTCATCGACGCCCGCGAGGACCGGCGCGCCCGTCTCGTAGACGACCCTCACCGACGCGACTTCGTCCGGGACGAGGGCCACGATCGGTTCCCCCAGAAGGGCGGACTGAAACACCCGCGTGGCGCTGCCCACCTCGGCGAACGGTTCGCATTCCGGGAGCCCGCCGTCGATGCTCGTACCGCCGGTGCGCACGATGCAGTAGACGAGCGTCGAAGCGCGTCTGCGCTGTTCTGCGAGGAGCTTGGAGCGCTTCGAGCGCAGAGAGCGAGGCAGGCAGTGGGCCGCAGGAACGCGCTCCGGGCGTTCGAACGCCGGAATCACGAAGTAGCGGGCGCCGTCGGGAAGCTCGACCAGCCGGCGCACGTAGCTCGGGTAGTAGCTCGAGAGCTGGACGTCGAGGTCGCTGGCCGCGGGGTTCAACGCGGGAGGGGCGTCGCTCGGCTGAGCGGCCCTGCGAAAGATCGCAAAGTCAGCGAGAACCGACGCTTCCAGCGGCCCCGCGAGTTCCTTGGGCGGGTCTTCGCCCACGGCTTCGCCGACGCTCAGCGTGCCCGAGCTGCATGGCGGCACGCTGACCAGCGACTTGTGCGCCGCGGCCGGCTGAGCTGACGCCAGCGCCGCGGCGAGCACGATCGCGGCGAGCGCCGCGGTCGCCGCGGTCGCCGCGACGCGCTTGGACCCCGGGAGCCGCCCCATCTGCGCGCCAAGCTACCAGCCGGCTCAGACCGCTTCGCCGCCAGATGCTCCACGTCCCGCGAGTCTCGCGTTCGGCGGCGTGGCGGCGACCCGGTCGCGCGCCGTCGGACTCCGTCGTGGGGTGAGATCCCCTCCGACGGCGCCCCTACGCTCTGGCTCGTGGCAAGCCCAGCCTTGCGTCCTTCGGCTCGCACGTACCCTCCGCCGGCGAGCGGCGAGGCGGCGTGGCCGGCGCAGTGCACGGCGCTGGTGGCGATTGGCCTGCAGCTGCTGCTGCCGGCGCGACTGGCGGCGGGTCCCACCTGGCTGGTGCCGGCGCTCGAGGGCTTGCTGCTGGTCGGACTGTCGTTGACCACGCCGAGGAAACTCGAGCACGAGCACTTCCGCCGGCGCCGCGTGGCGCTCACGCTGATCGCGCTGGTGAGCGCCGCGAACATCTTCGCGCTGGTCGAGCTGACGCACCTGCTGCTGCACCGCAAGGTCGAAGATGGGCGCACGCTGATCGTGTCCGGGGTGCTGATCTGGCTGACCAACTTCCTGATCTTCGCGCTGTGGTACTGGGAGCTCGACCGCGGCGGGCCGGGGCGGCGCGCGGAAGGCCGTGACGCGGCGCCCGATTTCCTGTTCCCGCAGATGGCCGATGACAGCATCCAGCCGCGCGGCTGGCGGCCGAAGTTCATCGACTACCTGTACGTGGCTTTGACGAACGCGACCGCGTTCTCGCCCACGGACACGATGCCGCTGAGCGCGATGGCCAAGAGCGTGATGGGCGTGCAGTCGATCGTCTCGGTGGTGACGCTCGCGCTGGTGGTCTCGCGCGCGGTGAACATCCTCTAGCCCGCGAGGCTGGGCTCGATCGCGAGCGCTTGCGCGACGAGCTCGTGCACGTCGCCGCCCGCGCCGAGTGCGAGCGCGCGCCGGAAGGCCTCCAACGCTCCCTCGCGGTTCATCAGCGCCAGGCGCAGGCGCCCGAGCCGCTCCCACGCGCCGGCGTCGGAGGGGCCGCGCTTGGCCGCGCGCTCGGCGGCCTCCTCGGCGAGGTCGATCGCGCCCATGTCTTCGTAGATGCGGGCCGCGAACCTGTGGGGAGCGGGACGGCGGCCGTCCACGCGCGCCCAGTCGCGCACCGCGCGCGCGGCCTCCTCGAGCTTGCCCGCCTGCCAGAAGGCGAGCGTCATCAGCCGCAGCACGGCGACGTCGCGCGGCGCGGCGTCGCGCGCGTAGATCAGGCGCTGCGCGGCGAGCTCGTATTCGTCTTCGGCCATCGCGCGCTGGGCCGCGAGCATGAAGCGTTCCACGCGCTCCTCCGCGGGGTCGGGCTTTGAGAAGTCCACGAATTTCATGCTTCCGGCGGGCACCGTGCGGATGCCGTGGCTGAAGCGCACCCGCGCCCACTGCTGCTGGCCGATCTCCGATCGGTCCTCGCCGTCCCCGTTGGCGTCTGCGGAGAAGTAGATCCCGGCGACCGTGCCGACGCCCCACTCCGGGTAGGTCAGGCAGCGCGCATAGCGGTGGACGACCGAGTGGTCGGGGACGCGGCTGCCGAACGGGTCGTTTTCGGCACGGTCCTTGGCGGCGGCGCGGGCGCGCTGTTCGGCCTCGTACGCGCGCCTGCCTGCCTCCTCGCGCTCGCGGCGGGCGGCCGCCGCGCTGACTTTGACGGCGTTGCGGGTGACCTTGCCGCCGCGCGAGCCCTCTGCGAGGCGCTCGAGCTGGTCGGCGGCCTCGTTGATCGCCTTCAGGTGGCGCTCGTGCTCGAACTGGCGCCCCTGGGGCGCCACGTCGGGGTGCCAGCGCTTGGCCATGCGCCGCCGGGCGAGCTGCACGTCGCGCTTGGTGAACGGCGCCTCGAGCTCCAGCAGGAGCAGGTGCTGCTCGACATCGAGGACCGTTGTAGGCATGACCTGACAACGTTAGCGAGCGCACGGACCTCCTATCCTGCGTGCGAATGTCCTCCCAGTACATCTTCACGATGCACCGGCTGTCCAAGCTCGTGCCGCCGGAGCGGACGGTGCTCGAGAACATCACGCTGGCCTTCTATCCGGGCGCGAAGATCGGCGTGCTCGGCTACAACGGCGCGGGCAAGTCGACGCTGCTGCGGATCATGGCGGGCGTCGAGGAGGAGTTCCGCGGGGAGGCGGCGCTCGCGCCGGGAGCGAGCGTGGGGATGCTCGAGCAGGAGCCGGCCCTGGACGAGAGCAAGGACGTGAAGGGGAACGTGGAGGACGGCGTGGCGCAGGCCAGGGCGCTGCTCAATCGCTTCAACGAGCTCGCGAGCAACTACTCCGAGGAGACGGCCGAGGAGTTCGGCGAGATCCAGGCGAAGATCGAAGCGGCCGACGCATGGAACCTCGACACGCAGCTCGAATACGCGATGGACGCGTTGCGCCTGCCGCCGGCGGACGCGGATGTGAGCGTGCTCTCCGGCGGCGAGCGACGGCGCGTGGCGCTCTGCCGGCTGCTGCTGCGCGCGCCGGACCTGCTGCTGCTGGACGAGCCGACGAACCACCTGGACGCGGAGTCCGTGGCGTGGCTGGAGCAGCACCTGGCCGAGTACAAGGGGACGGTCGTGGCGGTCACCCACGACCGCTACTTCCTCGACAACGTCGCCGGCTGGATCCTCGAGCTCGACCGCGGTCGCGGCATCCCCTACGAGGGCAACTACTCGAGCTGGCTCGAGCAGAAGCAGGCGCGCCTGGCCCTCCAAGAGCGCACGGAAAAGGCGCGCCAGCGCACGATCGCGGCGGAGCTCGAGTGGGTTCGCACGAACCCCAAGGGACGGCGCAACAAGTCCAAGGCGCGTCTGGCGCGCTACGAGGAGCTGGTGGCGCAGGAGCGCAACGTCAAGCTCGACGACGTGCAGATCCACATCCCGCCGGGGCCGCGGCTGGGCGAGCGCGTGCTGAGCGCGACCGATCTCGTCAAGGGCTTCCCCGTCCCGGGAGGATCCGGCGAGCGCCTGCTGATCGACTCGCTGTCCTTCGATCTCCCGCGCGCGGGCATCGTCGGCGTGATCGGAGCGAACGGCGCCGGCAAGACGACGCTGTTTCGGATGATCACCGGCGAGGAGGCACCCGACGGTGGCGCGCTCGAGCTCGGAGAGACCGTGCAGCTCGCGTACGTCGACCAGTCGCGCGACGCGCTTGACCCGGAGAAGACCGTGTGGGAGGAGATCTCCGAAGGCTACGAGCACATCAAGGTCGGTGAGCGCGAGGTCAACTCGCGCCAATACACCGCGGGCTTCAACTTCAAGGGCTCCACTCAGCAGGCCAAGATCGGCAGCCTCTCGGGTGGGGAGCGCAACCGCGTGCACCTCGCCAAGCTGCTGCGCAGCGGCGGCAACCTGCTGCTGCTGGACGAGCCCACCAACGATCTCGACGTGGACACGCTGCGCGCGCTGGAGAACGCGCTCCTGGAATTCCCGGGCTGCGTGATGGTGATCTCCCACGACCGCTGGTTCCTCGACCGCGTCGCCACCCACGTGCTGGCGTTCGAGGGCGACTCGCAGGTGACGTGGTTCGAGGGCAACTTCGAGGCCTACGAGGAGCACCGCCGGGCGTTGCTCGGCGCGGCCGCCGAGCGTCCGCATCGGATCACTTACAAGCGCCTGGTCCGTGGCTGATCCAAAGACGGGCGAGCCGCCCGCCGGCTCCCGAAGCGAGCGGCCGACGGCCGCGCTGAGCAAGTTCGACCGCGACACGGCCGTGTGGCGCGTCGGGGACCCCGACCGACTCGCCGCACGCGGCGCCGACGAGGACGCCCTGAGGCGAGCCGCGGACGGCGGGCGAGCGCAGCAAGCAGGAGAGACGCTGTTCGCCGCGGAGGTCGCGCCCGACTGGCGCGCGGGTCGCGGACCCCACGGTGGCTACCTCGCGGCGATGCTGCTGCGCGCGCTGATCGAGTCCGTCGCGGACCCCGCGCGCGATCCGCGCTCGCTGACGATCCACTATGCGCGCGCGCCCGAGCCCGGGCCGGTTGCGATCACGACGACGCTCGAGCGCGAGGGTCGCTCGCTGAGCACGCTCTCGGCGCGCATGCACCAGGGCGAGCGGTTGATCGCGCTCGTGCTCGGCGCGTTCTCGCTGCCGTGGAGCGGGCCGGAGATCTCCGAGGTCAAAGCGCCGGACGTGCCGCCGCCGGATCCCTCGCGCGAGGGGCTGAAGCTGGTCGAGCACGGTCCGGAGTTCGCGCATCACATCGTGCTGCAGCCGCGGATCGAGGGCCGGCCGTTCTCCGGGGTCGAGCAGCCGATGGCGATTCGCGGGTGGATGGGGCTGGTCGAGCCGCGCGCGATCGACGCGCTGTCGCTGGCGTTCTTCAGCGATGCGCTGATCCCGGCGCCGTACATGCGCATGCGCGAGTGGTCGGCTGTGCCGACCGTCGACCTGACGGTGCACTTCCGCGCGCGCATGCGCCCCGAGCCGGACGCCGACCCGCACGAGCTGTGCCTGGCGCAGACCACGAGCGAGCTGGTGCACGACGGCTTCTTCGTCGAGGACGGAACGATCTGGGCCGCCGACGGCACGCTGCTGGCCCAATCGCGCCAGCTTGCGATCGTGGTTCCGTTTCACCCGCCGCGCTAGCGCTGCTCGCGCTTTAGTTTAAGTTTCAGGCGCTAGGCTGACTGCCGTCCCAGCTGCCCGACCAAGGAGCGATCGATGGCTGACTACACCGCGAAGCGCATCGCCGAGATGGAGGCGTCCTTCGGCGGCGGCTTCGTGAAGGCGAGGGCCGAGCTGGGAGTGACCTCCTTCGGGATCCAGGTGATCCAGCTTCCGCCCGACAGCGTCGACTACCCCGAGCACGACCACCTGGAAGACGGCCAGGAGGAGGTCTTCCTGGCGCTCGCGGGCTCGGGTTGGATCGAGCTCGACGGCGAGCGCGTGGAGCTCGACGGGGACACGCTCGTGCGCGTCGGACCGGCGGTCAAGCGCAAGCTCTGCTCAGGACCGCAGGGCCTTCGCGCGCTCGCCCTCGGCGCCTGCCCGCAGCAGCCATACAAGATCAAGCCGTTCAGCGAGCTCAGCGGCGCCGGTGCCGGCGCCTGAGGCCGCGGCGGCGGGCGCCGCTCGCGCCCGCGTGCAAGCGCGGCGTCACGGCCCGCCGGCCGGCAGATCGAGCTCGCGCAGCCGAGCGGGGTCGGGAGCTCTCGCCCCGCCGGGCACGCGCCGCCGGGCGCGGCTCGCAAGCTGCCTGGCGGCTGACGAGCCTCAGCGCCCAAACGAGCCGTCGCGCTCGAGCGCGAGCGCGGCCGCGGCGATCAAGCGCGCGCACGCATCCACGTCCTCGAGCTGGACGAGCTCGACGGGCGAATGCATATAGCGGATCGGGATCGACACGAGTCCGGTGGGAACGCCGCCGCGGCTGATGTGTACGGCATCGGCGTCGGTGCCGGTTGCGCGCGCGGAGGCCTCGACCGTGAACGGGATCTTCTCCGCCTCGGCGGTCTCGTGCAGCAGCTCGAACAGCTTCGGGCTGAGGTTCGAGCCACGGCTGATGACCGGGCCTGAGCCGAGCTCGTGCTTGCCGGCCTCCTTGACGTCGATGCCCGGGGCGTCGGTCGCGTGGGTGACGTCAATCACGATCGCGGCGTCCGGCTCGAGCGCGAACGCGCTCGTGCGCGAGCCGCCGAAGGTCGTCTCCTCCTGCACGGCGGCGACGGCTGCGAGCTCCCACTGCGCACCGCCCGCGTGCGCGACCAGGCGCGCGGCCTCGAGGGCGACGAACGAGCCGAGACGGTTATCGAGCGCGCGCGAGACCAGCCGCCCGTTGGGCAGCTGGACGGGGGTCGCGTCGATCACGGCGACGTCGCCCACGCGCACGAGCGAGCGCGCCTGCTCGCCGTCGCGCGCGCCGACGTCGATGTGCAGCTCGCGGATCTCGGCGACCTTCTTGCGGTCCTCATCGCGCAGCAGGTGGATCGGCTTGCGGCCCACGACTCCCGCGACCGGGCCCGCGCGCGTGTCGATCACGACACGCTGGCCGACCAGGATCTGCGCGTCCCAGCCCCCGACGCCGGTGAACCACAGGTAGCCCTCGTCATCGATGTACGTGACGATCAATCCGATCTCGTCGATGTGACCCATCACGAGCAGCCTGCGGGAGTCGCTCTCGTAACCGTGCTCGGGCGCGACGAGCGCGATCGGAGTGCCGACCACGTCGCTGCTCGCGCTCGCGAACTCGCCCGCCGCGGCGCGCCATACCTCGGCGGGCGCGTGCTCGTAGCCCGACGGCCCGCGCGCGGCGAGCAGGTCGAGCAGCACGCGCGGCGGGCGCTCGCCGTCGCCGGCGCGCCCTGCGCCCGCGTCAGCGCACTCGGCGTCCGCCGCCTCGCCGGCGGCCCGGCCGGGCTCCGGGTCGGCGGCCGCGTCCTGCGCGGGCTGCTCGCTCATGCTTCGAGCAGACCGCGCAGGACGTACTGAAGGATGCCGCCGTGGCGAAAGTACTCCGCCTCGCGCGGCGTGTCGATCCGCACGCGCGCGTCGAACGCGATCGCGTCCGCAGACGACCCGTCGCCGGGGTCCTTGCGCGCGCTCACACGCACCTGGTCGGGCGGTGCGCCGCCGTCGGCCGTCGCGGCGGCGAGGCCGCTGATCGTAAAGCTCTCCTCGCCGCTGAGGCCGAGCTCGCGCGCGCCCTGGCCGTCGGGAAACTGCAGCGGCAGCACGCCCATGCCGATCAGGTTCGAGCGGTGGATGCGCTCGAAGCTCTGCGCGATCACGGCGCGGACGCCGAGCAAGCGCGTGCCCTTGGCGGCCCAGTCGCGCGAGGAGCCCGTGCCGTACTCCTTGCCCGCGAGCACCACCAGCTCGATGCCCTCCTCGATGTAGCGCATGGCCGCGTCGTAGATCGGCATCTGCGCGTTCGAGCCGTCCGCGAGGTAGCGCGTGAAGCCGCCTTCGGGAAGCGGCTCGCTGCCCCCCTGCGCGCCCGGGACCGTGAGCAGGTTGCGCAGGCGGATGTTGGCGAAGGTCCCGCGCATCATCACCTCGTGGTTGCCGCGGCGCGCGCCGTAGGAATTGAAGTCCCGCGGCTGCACGCCGTGCTCCTGCAGGTAGACGCCGGCGGGCCCGTCGCGCTTGATCGAGCCGGCGGGAGAGATGTGGTCGGTGGTGACGCTGTCGCCGAGCAGCGCGAGCACGCGCGCGTCACTGACGTCGCGCAGCGGCTCTGGCTGCGCGGGCATGTCCTGGAAGAAGGGGGGCAGGCGCACGTACGTCGAGTCCGCTTCCCAGGCGAAGCGCTCGCCCTGGGGGACCGCCAGGCCGTTCCAGCGCTCATCGCCCGCGAACACCTCCCCGTAGCTATGGCGGAACATCTCGGCGCGCACCGCCTGCCCGACCGTGTCGGCGACCTCATGCGCCGAGGGCCAGATGTCCCTGAGGTAGACCTCATCGCCGTGCTCGTCGTGGCCGAGCGGGTCAGCGACGATGTCGATGTCCATCGTGCCCGCGAGCGCGTAGGCGACGCACAGCGGCGGCGAGGCGAGGTAGTTCATCTTGACGTCCGGGTTGATCCGGCCCTCGAAGTTGCGGTTGCCGGAGAGCACCGAGACGACCGCGAGATCGTTCTCGGCGACCGCCGCGGAGATCTCCTCGGGCAGCGGACCGGAGTTGCCGATGCATGTGGTGCAGCCGTAGCCGACGAGGTTGAAGCCGAGCTGCTCGAGCGGCGCGGTCAGACCGGCGCGGTCGAGGTACTCGGTCACGACCTTCGAGCCGGGCGCGAGCGAGGTCTTGACCCACGGCTTGGTGCGCAGCCCCCGTGCAAGCGCGTTGCGCGCGAGAATGCCCGCCCCGATCATCACCGACGGGTTGGACGTGTTGGTGCAGCTGGTGATCGCGGCGATCACCACGTGGCCGTGGTCGAGCTCGACCTCGCTGCCGTCGGCGAGCGTGCAGCGCGTGGCGCTCGCGGTCTTCAGCTTCACGCCGCCGTAGTCGGGGCCGTCGACGTAGCTCGGGCCGCCGTCGTCGGGTCGCGGATGGTCGTTGCCGTTGGCGGGCGGGTCGCTCGTAGGGAAGCTCTCGGCGTCTGCCTCGTCGCGTCCGTCGTAGCCGGCGACGTAGCCGTGCAGGGCCGCGTGGAAGGACTCGCGGGCATCGCTCAGCGCGATCCTGTCCTGCGGGCGCTTGGGCCCGGCGATGCTGGGCTCGACGCTCGCGAGGTCGAGCTCGATCGTGTCCGAGAAGGTCGGCTGTTCGGAGCGCTCGTCGTGCCACAGGCCCTGCTCCTTGGCGTATGCCTCGACGAGCGCGATCTGCTCGGGGGCGCGCCCCGAGAGCTCGAGGTAGGTGAGCGTCTCGGCGTCGATCGGGAAGATCGCACAGGTGGAGCCGAACTCGGGCGACATGTTGCCGATCGTCGCCCGGTCGGCGATCGGCAGATCGGCGAGCCCGGCGCCGTAGAACTCGACGAACATCCCCACGACGCCGCGCTCGCGCAGCATCTGGGTGACCGTCAGCACAAGGTCGGTGGCCGTGGCCCCCTCGGGCAGCTGCCCGTGCAGGCGGAAGCCGAGCACCTGCGGGATCAGCATCGACATCGGCTGGCCGAGCATCGCGGCCTCGGCCTCGATCCCGCCGACGCCCCAGCCGAGCACGCCGAGGCCGTTGACCATCGTCGTGTGCGAGTCGGTGCCGACGAGCGTGTCGGGGTAGGCCAGGGGCAGGGCGGAGCCGGTGCGCTCGCGGGTGAAGACGACGCGCGCGAGGTACTCTAGGTTGACCTGGTGGACGATGCCGGTGTCGGGCGGGACGACCGCGAACTCGTCGAACGCGCCCTGACCCCAGCGCAGGAAGCGGTAGCGCTCCTGGTTTCGCTCGAACTCGCGCTCGGCGTTGACGCGAAAGGCGTCGCGCGTGCCGAACGCGTCGACCTGCACGGAGTGGTCGATCACGAGCTCGGCGGGCACGAGCGGGTTGATCTTCGCCGGGTCGCCGCCCATGCCGGCCATCGCGTCGCGCATCGCCGCGAGGTCGACGACGGCGGGCACGCCCGTCAGGTCCTGCATCAGCACGCGCGCGGGGGTGAACGCGATCTCCTTGCTCGGCCGCGCCTTGGCGTCCCAGCTGGCGAGGGCTTCGACGTCGGCGGCGCCGACCGAACCGGAGCCCTCGGTGCGCAGCAGGTTCTCGAGCAGCACCTTCAGCGAGAACGGCAGCCGGCTGACGTCGAAGCGCTGCTGCAGCGCGTCCAGGCGGAAGATCTCATAGCTGCGCCCGCCGGCCTCGAGCGTGTTCTTGGCGCCAAAGCTGTTCTCGGACATGGCATCTCCCTTGCGGGCCGCGGGTCTACTGGCAACTGACGCCAGTCTCGCAGAGTCGCGCTCGCGACCTGGCGGTCAGGAGGCGAGCTCGCTGGCGGAGCGCGTCACGCGACCCTTGCCCTGGCGCTTGGCGCGCAGCAGCGCGGCGTCGCACGCTCGCAGCAGCTCGTCGGTGCCCATCGGCGCCTGCCACTGCGCGACCCCGATCGACGCCGCCACGCCGGGCCCGATGCCGTCCTGCGACGGGATCGCGCGCAGGCGCTCGAGCGCCCGCGCTGCCGCCGCGGCGGCGGCGTCGAGCCTGGCGTTGGGGAGGATCACGACGAACTCATCGCCGCCGTAGCGTGCGACGCGGTCGAACGCGCGGAACTCGCCGACGAGCGCGTGCACGACGGCGCGCAGCAGCGTGTCGCCCGCCTGGTGGCCGTGGCGGTCGTTGACGAGCTTGAAGTCGTCGAGGTCGATCAGCAGGCACGAGAGCGGCGCGCCGGTGCGCGTCGCGCGGTCGATCTCCTCGCCGAGGCGCCGGCGCATCGCGCGGTGGTTCAGGCAGCCGGTGACCGCGTCGGTGCCGGCCTCGGCGCGCGCGCGTGTCAGCGCGAGCGTGGTGGCCGCCTGCTCGACGAGCGCCGCGCCGAGCTCGACCTCGGCGGGCGTGAAGACCTCCCGTTCGCGACGCACGAGCACGACCACCGCCTCGACCTCGCCGCGCTCGGCGAGCGGCAGCAGCAGCGCGCTGCCGACCGGGCCGGTCTGAGTGAGGCGCGGGATGCTCGCCACCAGACCGTCGGCGTCGGTAGCGAGGAAGCTGCTGCGCGTGCTCGCGACCCAGCTCACGCCCGGCGGGCGCTCGGCGCGCGGCTGCAGGTAGCTCAAGCGCCCAATGCCGGCGGACATGTACACGGCGACCAGCTCCTCGTGGCGGTCGCGATCGAGCGCGAGATGGTGGACGTGCACCTCCTCCGCCCCGGGCACCGCCAGGAGCTCGCGCGCGAGCACGCGGAAGACCGAGTCGGCGCCGGCGGGGCCGTCGGCCAGGGCGCTCAGGCGGCGGATGCCCGCGAGCAGGCGCTCGACGCCCGCCGACGACATCGAGGCATCCGTACCCGTTAGGACATCCATCCCGACAGGGTACGGCATGCGCTGGGCGCTGTGGGAGCGCCGGCTCGGTCGCCGGCGACGTTCAGCGCGGCCCGGAAGACGCGGCGGGGGCGGCCACTGGCCGCCCCCGGTGTGACTGTCGATGAGCGTGTGGCGCGTTCAGCCGAACCTGACGGTCACGCTGGTGCTAGAGGACTTGGCGCCTTTCTGCTTGGGCGTGAAGCCGACGCGGACCTTGACCTTGAACGGGCGCCGGCGGCGGCGGCCGCTGCGCGAGAGCGGGACCTTGAGCGTCGCGGCGCCGCTCGCGCTGGCGAGCTTGCGCCTGGTGGTCGACAGGCCGCTGCCGCTGCCGCTGATGCGCCCGGCCGAGTAGGTCCTGACGGTCAGATAGACCGTGTTCCCGACCACCTTGCGCCCGACGATCTGCACGGGACATTCGGCGGGCTTGATCACGGTGTTCTGTTTGACCACCTTGCCGTTCTGCCCGGTGATCGTCGTCGGCATTATCAGCTTCGCCGTGCACAGGTTGGTGGTCAACCTTTCGGGTGCAAGCGCCGAGTTTTTGCCGAGCGGCAGGTTCACCGTGATGCTCGACACGGGCACGTCGGGCGACGATTCGAAGAACGTTGTCGTGATTTTGTTTTTGATGTGCGTCTTGCCTTCGACGACCACGCGGACGTTGTCCGCTTCGAGCACGAGCTCGAGGCTGGGGAATTCTTCCCCGGCGTGCGAGACGAGGATCGCGGGCCCTTCCATCACGTTGGGCAGAACCGGCGTGACCGCCCTGACGGTGCCGACCACCGATTCGGGTGAGACGGTCTTGCAGCTCAGCGGGTTTTCTTCGAACGTCTTTGCCAGACAGGCTTTCTGGAGCGTCGTCAGGCGCGAGGGCAGCTGTTTGGGCAGCTGCACGAGCACCGACTTGATGTTCGCCTGTCCCGGCGCCTGCGTGATCGTGGTCACGAGGCTCGCGCCGTTGAGTTTGACCTGCGCCTCGGTGCCCGCTTTGGCGTACTTGCCGCTGGTCGAGGCCGTGAACGTCGGTTTGAAGGCCAGGCCGCTACAGCCTTCGACCGTCAGCGGCGACTTCAGACCCGACTGGACAGTTCCGAACGTCGAGGTGAGCGTCGATTCGGTTTCGAGGCCCGAGCAGTGCGTAGGGTTGTACAGATAGCCCTGCTTGGTGATGTTCACGTTGAGCGAGCGCAGGCGTATGGGCACGCCCTTGACGATCGTCGGAAGCGTCGCTTCGGTCGTGACGCGAGTGGTCGTCGGGTTGATGTTGATCGTCGCCCGTGTCACGACCTTGCCGAGATCGAACGGACCGGCGACCGCTTCGATCGGGATCAGCAGGCCGTACGGCGCGCCGTCGTACGGTCCGGTCAGGTATACCGGCCCGGAGAACGAGAACGGGAAGTTGCCGGCGCCGGCCGTGACAGTCGCGGTGCCGATCCTGCTCGCCGCCGCGCATTCGTCGTTGGCCGCCTGCGGTTCGCCGCACTGCGTCACGTCGGGGATCGCGCCGACGAGCCCTTCCGGAAGCGTCGTCTTGACCTTTTCGAGGTACTGTTCGCCATCGCTGCGCGTCAGGCTGAAGTCATACGACGTGTGCGCGCCGGCAGTCTGCGTGTCGCCTTCCGTCGACTGGCGGAGGCTGAACGGCAGCGGTTCACCGCAACCCGTGATCGAGACGCCGAATGTGGCCGCCGCGGCTGGAACTCCTTCCGTCGCCACGGGCGTGAAGTTGCTGGAGCCGCTCGGAGTGCCGCACACGAGCGGGTTCGCCACCGATGTGAGCACGCCACGGTTGAAGTGCAGCGTCAGCTTGGTGAACGGTTGTTCGGGGTTTTCATCGAACACCGCCGTTAGCTGGCCGGTCGCTTCGTTGGGGATCACTTCACCTTTCAGCCTGACGGATACGTCATAGCGTGTCGAGTTCGCGACGACGTAGATGATGTAGGGGGGACCCGTTATCGGAGCCGTTTCGGAGCCTGTGACAGGGCCGCCGAGATACACCGCGCCCGTGAGCGAGCCGGCGGGCAGCGTCGGCACTTCGAGGCTCACCGTTCCGAGTTCCGAGCCGACAGGGCACGCCACCCCGAAAGTTTCGCTGTGGATCCTCGCCTGCGCGACCGTGCAGGCTTCGAGGCCGGCGGCAGCGGACGGGTTCAGCGTCATGCCTTCCGGCAGCGTGATCGATGCCGTCTTCACCTGCGAGCTGTCGATTTCTTCTTCACCCGAGAACTGCGGGAGACTGAATTCGGTCGTTATCTGGTCGGGTTCGTCGTGCCCGCTTGCTTCGGGCGTGAGGCTGAAAATGGGCTTGAAGGGGTCCTTGTTGCATTCCTGCAGACCGATCAAGGTTTCGTATGGCGTTCTCGACACTTCGCGGACGCCGCTTTCCAGGCTTTTCTGCATTTCCGCTTCGCTGCCGAGCGGGATGCTTTCCAAGGTCAGCGTCGTGGTGTGGTTACCGGGGCAGTTCGTGGCGTTCGTGATGAACGCCCCGTTACCGGCCCGGCCGTAGTCGACCTGCCGCGACCTCACGAGTGGCAGAAACGGTGAGACGTTGACTTCGAAGTAGTCGTGATAGTCGCCCGCGCCGGTGCCCTTGGCTTCTCGACCCCATTCGACGTTGCCTTCGACGAGCGTATGCGAGTAGTACTGTTTGGCGGCGGGCGCTCCGGTGATTCCACGGGCTTCGAGTATGCCTTTGGTGAGTCCTATCGGAAGTTTCAGGGCCGCGCCATACAACGAGGCGCGCGCCCGTTCGGGCGGCTTTGGTTGTTCGAGGTTGTAGAGCACGCCGGATAGCACGACATCGCCCGCCGCTCCGGCGAACACCGTCGCCGATTCTTCGCCGATCACCGTGCTTTCAGGCCCTGTTTCGTGGGGTCCGAGTCCCCCCGCTTTACATTTGGGGGCTTCGTAGAATCCAAATCCCGGTACAGGAACTTCGGTTTCCCCGAATTCTTTTCTCGTGCACTGGGGAACGTTTGCGGGGCTCGTCGCGAGCCCGGGGGCGACGTCGACCCTGACGTGCGTCACGGCGGCGGTTGGGACGGCATTGTCTTCTTTGAAGCTCCCTGCGTGCGCGACCGTGAAGTCGGTCACGCCCCACGGGACGTGGCCACCGGCTTGGGTATAGCCTTGTTCTTCGGACGCCTTGTGATCGGGTTCCTTGGTTTCGTACAGCGTGGAGCCAAAGACATCGGTCGTTTCGCTCGATTGCTCGCCGCAGGTTTCGGCCGCCGGCTTGCAGTTGATCCCGACGAAGCTTGCGATTCCGAGGCTGGCCTGGGCAGCGGCCGCCGGGACGGCCATGAGCGCGCTCACCGCGAGCGCCACGAGCGAAACACGGACCTTGACCCTCACGGCTACCTCCCTATCGAAGCTCGGCTGGAACGAGACGAACACACGCGTCTGTGCCCACTCTGACTCCGAGCAGGCGAAGAAGTTGCGGTTGACCAACGGCTGTATTAGACGGGCCTCGCGAAAGTCCTCCATGCACCATCGCAGATCATCTGGACGGTTCAGCGGCCGCTCGCACATCCGCAGGGCTCGGATCGCTCCTCGCCCCGAAGCTCACCCGCACGAGCGCCCCGCCACCCGGGGCGTTCTGCGCCTCCGCGAAGCCCCCGCACGCCTCCGCCGCCTGCCTGACGATCGCCAGGCCGAGCCCCGAGCCGGGCAGCCCGCGCGCCGCTTGGGCTCGGTAGAAGCGGTCGAACACGAACGGCAGGTCGGCCTGCTCGAACCCGGGGCCGTGGTCGCGGACGCTCAGCACGCCTTCGTGCAGCGCGACCTCCACGGTGGCGCCCGCAGGGCTCCACTTGCGTGCGTTGTCGACCACGTTCGACACGGCCCGTCCGATCCGCTCGGCCGCTCCGCGCACGACCGTCGGCTCGAGGCTGAGCTCGAAGCGCACCTCGCCGGCGCCTGCCTGACTCCCCGCGCGCTCGCCGCGCCGGCGGGCGCTCGTCACGGCCGCCGCGACCAGCTCGTCGAGTCGCACGTCGTCGGCCGCGCCGTCCGGCGCCGCGCCGCGCGCGAGCTCGACCACGTCGCCGACCAGCGCCGTCAGCTCGTCGAGCTCCGCGACGATGTCCGCGCGCAGGCTCTCCTGCTCGGCCGCCGGCAAGCGCTCGGCGTCGCCGAGAACCTGGATGTTCGCTCGCAACGAGGAGATCGGCGTGCGCAGCTCGTGGCTCGCGTCCGCGATCAGGTGGCGCTGCGCCTGCACCGAGCGCTCGAGCGCGTCGAGCATCGCGTTGAAGCTGTCCGCCAGCCGCGCCAGCTCGTCGCGGCCGCGCACGTCCAGGCGCCGCGAGAGGTCCAGATTGCCGCTCAGCGTCTCGGTGCGCTCGGTGAAGCGCCCGATCGGCGCGAGCGCCGTACGCGCGACCAGCGTGCCGAGCAGCGCCGCGAGCACCACGCCGCCGACGCCGATCAGCACGAGGATCAGCAGCAGGTGGCTGAGCTCGTGTTCGACCTCCGTCAGCGGCTGGGCGATCAGCACCGCGCCGCGCGCGCCCGTGCCGCTCGTGAGCACGCGCAGCTCCGTCCCGTCGACGCCCCGGTCACTGAAGCGCGAGCCCACACCGCTCGCCGCTACCGCGCGATCGCTCGCACTCACCGGGATCTTCCTCCTCGAGGTGCCCTGGCCGCCGGGCACGAACGCTTCGCCCCGCGGCGAGACGAACTCGACGTAGCCGGACGCCCCGCCGAACGGCGCCGGTTCGACGCTGCCCGGGAAGCCGTGGCCCGGCGGACCGCTGCCGGGATAGGAGCCGCCCACAGGCGCACCCCCTGAGTTCGGGCCGCGCGCGCTCCCGGTTTCGCTGCCCGCGGGCGAGCCCGGAAGGCCCGCGGCGATGAACGAGCGCGCCCGTGCCCGCAGCGAGCTGTCGACTTCCCCGCGCAGCTCCGAGCGCACCGCCACGTACAGGCCGACCGCCGCCGCCAGCACCGCGAGCGCCACCGACACGCTCGCCACCGCCGCGATGCGCGTGCGCAGCGTCACCGCGCCCGCCTCACGGCTCGCGCAGCGCGTAGCCGACGCCGCGCACCGTGTGGATCAGCTGGCGCGCGCCCGCGTCCTCGAGCTTGCGACGCAGGTAACCGACGTACACGCGCAACGCGTTCGAGGTCGGGCCGAAGTCATAGCCCCACACGCGGTCGTAGATCATGCTGTGGGGCAGCACCCGCCGGGGGTTCAGCATCAGCAGCTCGAGCAGCTGGAACTCCGTGCGGGTCAGCTCCACGAAGCGCTCGCCCACCTGCGCGCCGTGGCGGTCGGGGTCCAGGCGCAGCTCGGCGAACGACAGCATGTCCGTGTCCGCCTGCGGGTTCGCGCGGCGCAGCAGCGCGCGCAGGCGCGCCTTCAGCTCGCCGACGTCAAACGGCTTGACCATGTAGTCGTCCGCGCCCACGTCCAGGCCGTCGATCCGGTCGGCGACCGCGTCGCGCGCCGTCAGGATCAGGATCGGAACGCGGTTGCCCAGGCGGCGCACCCGCCGGCACACCTCCAGGCCGTCGATCCCCGGGAGCCCCACGTCCAACACCACCGCGTCCGGAAGCGCCTGCACGATCTGCTCGAGCGCCTGCTCGCCATCCTCCGCCGGCTGCACCTCGTAGCCCGCGAGCGTCAGCGCGCGGCGCAGCGCTTCGCGCACCGCGCGATCATCGTCGACGACCAGCACTCTCACGAGTGTGATTCTCGCGCGCCCACGCGTTCGAGCGCCGCCGCGTCAGCTCTGCAGTCATACAGCGTGCCGCCGCTCGCGCTGGTCGAGGCGCCGTTCGAGGAGCGCCCGGCGCCGGAGCCGAGCGTCACCGCCCGGCACGCCCGCTTGACCGCCGCCATCGCCTTTCTCGAGCCTGTGCGGGTTTCGCGCTGCGGCGTGCCGTGGCCGTTCGCCGCGGCAGCGCCCGCGAGCGGGCCAGGGAGCGAGCCGCGGCCAGGGAGCGAGCCGCCGCCGGTGAACGAGCCGCCGCCGGGGAGCGAGCCGCCGCCCGTGAACGAGCCGCCGCCCGTGAACGAGCCGCCGCCGGTGAACGAGCCGCCGCCGGGGAGCGAGCCGCCGCCGAGACCGGCTTCGTCTTCCTCGAGCACCCACGAGATTTTGCCCGCGCGCACCTCCAGGGCGAGCCACGAGATGCTCACGTCGCTCTCGCGTCCGGAGAAGCCGCCGATGCCCGCCACTTGCGCGTCCTGCTCGACGATCGCCGACGCCGCGTCCGACTGGCTCTCGACAGCGATCGTGCCGCCGCCGTGGTGCTTGACGTACGACAGGATGCCGCTCGACACGCTCGCGCCGACCGGCGCGCCGATCGCCCCGCCGCGTCCCGATGCGTGCGCGCCGGCGCCGGCCTGCTGGCCGCCGCCCGCGCCCGAGCCGAACAGTTGCGGGGCACCCGAGCCGGAGCCAGCGGCCGCGGGAGGGCCACCTGTCGCGCCGCCGGGAAGGCCAGCCGTCGCGCCCGCGCCGCCCGGGAATCCGCCCTGCCCGCGCAAGCCGCCAGCGTGGGTCCCGCCACCGGGCGGCCCGCCGGCGCTCGCGAGCGCCGAGGCGGGACCGCCTTCGGGGAACGTGCCGCTGGTCGCGTGGCCGAGCGTGTCGAACGCCCACACCGCGGGCGCCGCCAGCAGCGCCGCCAGCGCCGCGCCGGTCGCCGCGAGCCGAACGGCGCGCACCCTGGAGAGCACACGCCCGTCGGGGGCAGCGGCAGGCGAGCGCAGCGCGAGCAGCGTGAGCGCCGCGAGCGCGCCCACGACAATCAACACGGGCGCCAGCCACGTCAGCTGCCCGGGGTAGTCGGCGCGCACGACCAGCTCGACGAGCACCCCGACTACCACCGCGAGCGGGCCGAACACGCGCACGCGCACGCGACCGGTGATCAGTTGCGAGGCTCCCGCGCCCACGAGCGCGGCCGCGAACGGCGCGAGCAGCGAGACGTAGTACGGGTGGAAGATCCCGCTCGCGAAGCTGAACAGCACGGCGGTTGTCGCGAACGCGCCGCCGACCGCCAGCAGCCAGCCGCTGCGCGCGTCCGCGCGGCGCAGGCGGCTCGCGAGCAGGATCGCGACCGCGCTGACCAGCGCGAAGCCGAGCAGCCAGCCGGCCTGCCCGCCGAGCGCCGAGTTCAGCAGGCGCAGCGGGCCGGTCGAGCCGCCGAACACGTCGTTCGCGGTGCCGCCCGGGCCGCCGGCCTGGCCATCGACGCGCCCGAGGCCGTTGTATTCGAAGATCAGCGACAGGATCGTGTTGTCGCTCGTGCCCGACACCCACGGGCGGTCCGCCGCGGGGGTCAGTTCGACGAGCAGCGGCCACGCGCCGCCCACGATCAGCAGCGCCAGACCGCCGGCAAGCAGCTGACCCAGCGCGTGCGCGCGCCAGCGCGCGCGCTCTCGCAAGCGCGCGCGCTGTGCGAGCTGCTCTTCGGGGAGCGCCCCGGACGAGGCTTTCCCCGCCGCGCGGCGCGCGGCGGGCGCCGAGCACAGCCACGCGAACACGATGCCCGGCACGACGACCAGCGCGACCAGCATCTTCGTCTCGAAGCCCAGCCCGACGCACACGCCCGCCGCCACCAGCCAGCGCGTGCGTCCGTTCTCGAGGCCGCGCACGGTGCACCACAGCGCGGCCACCGAGCACAGGATGAGCAGCGAGTCGGGGTTGTTGTGACGCGAGATCGCGACCGTGATCGGCGTCAGCGCGAGCGCGAGCGCGGCGATGAAGCCGCCCAGGCGGCCGAAGCGCCGGCGCACGAGGTCGTACACGAGCGCGACGCTCGCCACGCCCATCAGCGCCTGCGGCACGAGGATGCTCAGCGAGTGGTAGCCGAACGCGCGCACCGACAGCGCCTGCACCCACAGCGCGAGTGGCGGCTTGTCGACGGTCATCACACCCGCGCGGTCCATCGAGGCGTACAGGAAGTCGTGCCAGCTCGTGCTCATCGAGCGCACCGCCGCCGCGTAGTACTCGTTCGCCCAGCCGTTACGCGACAGGTCCCACAGGTTGAGAACCGCCGCGAGCGCCATCACGCCGAGCAGCTCCGGGCGCGGGATCCGGGCCACGAGCGCCCGGGCGCGAGCGCGAGCGCCCCCTGCGAGGCCGTCGAATGTGTCGCTCGACGCCGATGCCGGCGGGGCGGACGCTGCTGATTGGGTCTCCCATGAGTAGCTCATGGCGGGCAGCATCGCCGGGTCGAGTACGGGCACCCTTTGCGCAACGTCTGAGATCTATAAGTCGCCGAGCGCTCGCCGCTCGCGCCCTGCCATGAGTCGCCGAGCGCTCGACGCTCGCGCCCTGCCGACTCGCCCGGCACCTCGGACACTGTACGAACGTCACTCTTGGACGCCGGTCCATACAGCCGCCCGGCGCGCTCGGCGATCCTTCTCCCAGGCTGTTCGCTTTGCACCCCCAGCCGAGGAAGAGGGCCGTGCCGCACACAACTCCACAAATCGTCGCGCTCGGGGGCGGAGGCTTCTCGATGGAGCGCGACAGCACGCTGCTCGACGACTACGTGCTCTCGCTCACCCGGTCCGCGCGGCCGCGCGTGTGCTTCCTGCCGACCGCGTCGGGCGACGCCGACCACTACATCGTGCGCTTCTACCGGCGCTTCGCGGCCGACTGCGAAGCCAGCCACGTGTCGCTGTTCCGCCGCGACCAGGGCACCAGCGGCGTCGAGGACGACCTCGCCAGCCACATGCTCTCGCAGGACCTCATCTACGTCGGCGGCGGCAACGTGCTGAGCATGCTCGGCGCCTGGCGCGCGTACGGCCTGGACGCGATCCTGCGCAAGGCATGGCGGCGCGGGATCGTCCTGTGCGGGCCGTCAGCCGGCTCGCTGTGCTGGTTCGAGCACGCGCTGTCCGCCTTCCACGGCGCGCCGCGCATGGTGCGCGCGCTCGGCTTCCTGCCGTACTCCAACTGCGTCCACTACGACGCCGAGCCCGCGCGCCGCGCCGAGTACCACCGGTTCGTCGCCGACGGCATGCGCGCGGGCTTCGCCGCCGAGGACGGCGTCGCGCTGCACTTCAGCGGCACGCGCCTCGCGCGCGTCGTCAGCTCGCGCGCCGACGGCGCCGCGTACCTCGTCGAGCCCTCCGAGAGCTGCCACGCGGGCGTGCGCGAGACGCGCCTGCCCGCCGACCTCCTCGCCGGCGTCGAGCGCCCCGCCGCGGCGGCGCGGCTCGAGCTCGGGCGGGAGCCGGTCGCCGCGTGAGCGCCGGCCGGCTCGCAGACGACGACCGCGGGCGGGCGAGCGTTGACGGACCGACCGTCGAGCCACACCGACGGCTGATCTTCGCGATGGGCGGCGGCGGCTTCACGATGGAGCCGGCCAACCCGCTGCTCGATGACTTCGTGCTCTCGCTCGTCGACGTCGGCGAGCCGCGCATCCTGTTCCTGCCGACCGCCTCCGGCGACCCCGGCATGCAGGTCAACGCCTTCAAGGAACGCTTCGGCGAGCGCGCGTGCGTCGCCGAGCAGCTGTCGCTGTTTCACCTGCGCGAGCACGCGCGCCCCCTGGCTCAGATCGTGCGCGAGCAGGACATCGTGTACGTCGGCGGCGGCTCGATGCGCAACCTGCTCGCGCTGTGGCGCGCTCACGGCCTCGATCGCCTGCTCGTGCGCGCGTGGGAACGCGGCACGGTGCTCGCCGGTCTGAGCGCCGGCGCGATGTGCTGGTTTGAAGGCGGCGTCACGTGCTCGAGCGGGCGCCCCGAAGCGATCGACGGGCTCGCCGTGCTGCCCGGGTCGCTCACCGTGCACGCCGACGGCGAGCCCGAGCGCCTGCCCGTGTGGCTCGCGGCCGTCCGCGACGGCACGCTGCCCGGCGGCTGGGCGCTCGACGACGGCGTCGGGCTGCTGTTTCGCGGCGAGCGCCCGGAGCGCGCCGTCAGCTCGCGTCCGGGGGCCGGCGGCCAGCGCGTGGACGCGATCGCCGGCGAGCTCGTGCGCAAGCGCCTGGACGTCGAGCTGCTTGGCGAGGGCCCGCGCGCGACGCTCGGCGGCTTCGACGAGGCCGTCGAGGAGCTGCGCCGCGTCAACCGCATGCGCCGCGGCGCCCCCGGCGGGCGCTGAGCGGCTAAGACACCCGTCCACGCTCACCAAAAAACTGCATGCAAGCGCCAGAAAAGCGCGAATAGCACGAAAAGGACGACATCAATTGCCCGAAAAGGGCAGGAGCGTGTCGTCCCAAGCGAACGACAAACGATCCCATGTTCACATCCATCCCCACATCCGAGAACAGCCCCGACAGCCTGCTGCGCTGCGTGCACTCCGGCTATCTCGACGGCGGCTGCTCCTGCCAGGCGACCGTGCCCTCGGGCATCGTCGCCAATGCCTGGGGCCGCGAGCTCCAGCGCAAGCCGGCGCGCGAAGACCAGTTCTTCAACTTCGTCTGGCGCGGCGGCCAATGGCTCGGCTACGGCCTGCGCGACGGCCGCGTGCGCGGCGTCTACTGCCCGGAGCACTGCGCCAGGCGCGCCGCCCACTCGGGGCTCGCGAGCGCAGGCGTCGCCTCCTGAGTCGCGGCGCCTATGCGTCGACGCGCTCGAAGATCGCTGCGAGGCCCTGTCCGCCGCCGATGCACATCGTCTCCAGCCCAAGCCGCGCGTCGCGCCTGTGCATCTCACGCAGCAGGGTTGCGAGGATTCGCGCACCGGTCGCGCCCACGGGGTGTCCGAGGGAGATGCCCGAGCCGTTCACGTTGACGCGCTCGAAGCCGTCCTCCAGGTCCCACTCGCGCATCACCGCCAGCACCTGCGAGGCGAACGCCTCGTTCAGCTCGATCACGTCGATGTCCCGCAACGTCACGCGCTCGCGCCCCAGCGCCGCGCCCGCGCGCGCCAGCGCCGCGCGCGTCGCCGGGATCGGGCCGACGCCCATTGTCTCCGGCGCGACGCCCGCGACCGCCCACGACACCAGGCGCGCGAGCGGGCGCAGGCCGAGCTCCGCCGCGCGCTGTGCGTGCGTCACCACGCACACCGCCGCGCCGTCGTTCTGACCGCTCGAGTTGCCAGCCGTCACCGTCGCCTCCGGGTCGCTCGCGCCCATGATCGCCCGCAGCCGCCCGAGCGCCTCCATGGTCGTGTCCGCGCGCGGGTGCTCGTCGGTGTCCACCACGCTCTCCCCCGAGCGCCCCGGGACGCTCACCGCCACGATCTCCTGCGCGAACGCGCCGCTCTGCTGCGCCGCCACCGCGCGCTGGTGGGAGCGCAGCGCCACCTCGTCCTGGTCCTCTCGCGAAACGCGGTACTCGCGGCGCACGTTCTCCGCCGTCTCCAGCATCCCGCCCGGCACCGGGTGCTTGGCGCCGCCGGCGTTCACGCGCGCGCGCTCCAGGCGATCCTCGAGCTCGATCGCACCGCCCTTGACCCCCCAGCGCGGGCTCGCCGTGTAGAACTCCGCCTGGCTCATGCTGTCCGCGCCGCCGGCCAGCACGAGCTCCGCCGCGCCGCTCGCCACCTGCATGCAGCCGTAGATCACCGCCTGCAGCCCGGAGCCGCAGCGGCGGTCTATCTGCAGGCCCGGCACACGCACAGGCAGCCCCGCGTCGAGCGCCGCCACGCGACCGAGCGCCGGCGCCTCGCCGCTCGCATAGCACTGGCCCATGATCACGTCGTCCACATCCTCGCCGCGCAAGCCCGTGCGCGCCACCAGCTCGCGGATCACCGTCGCCGCCAGCGCCTGCGCGCTCACCTCGCGCAGCACCCCGCCGAAGCGGCCCACCGGGGTGCGCAACGGCTCGCAGATCACCGCGTCTCTCATCGTCATCACCTTCGCGACACCTCCAGGAGCATTGGTTCGCCGCTGACCCTATCTTGCCGGAGCCGTGTCGCCGGCGGCGCGAGCGGACCGGATGCTCGCGGTCGTCATTCGCTTGACGGTCGAGAGATGATCAATATAGATATGGAGGTCGGCAGCTGGTGACCGTCCGCGGGAGGCGAATTGAGCGAGCGTAGAGCGACGTTGCCGGCGCCCGTCGCGCCCAGCGACGTGATCGACTTCCTGCGCGCACACTCTCCCTTCGACGCGCTCGAGCTCGCGGACGTGGAGCGGGTGGCGTCGAGGAGCGAGGTGGAGTTCTTCCCGGCGGGGGAGGTCATCTTCACGCAGAGCGCAGGGCCGATCGAGCACGTGCGGGTGGTGCGCACGGGCGCCGTGGAGATCGTGCACGACGAGCAGGCGCTGGATTTGCTGGGAGCGGGCGAGCTGTTCGGGCAGGCGTCGATGCTGTCGGGGCTGCCGCCGGGGTTCGCTGCGCGCGCCCACGAGGACACGCTCTGCTACCGGATCCCCCGGGAGGTGGCGCGGGAGGTGCTGGCGCGGCCGGCGAGCGTCGGCTTCGTCGCCCGCTCGCTGCTTCAGATGAACGCCAAGAGCCCCGTGTCGCTTGCGCCGCGCAGGCCCGCCCCCGACCCCGCCAACCGGCCGGTGGCGGCGCTGATCCGCGAGCCGCCGCTGCTGTGCCCGCCGGACACGACGATCCGCGAGGCGGCGGCGCGCATGACCGCCGCGGCCGCCAGCGCGATCGTGATCGAGCTGGACGGCTCCTTCGGGATCCTCACCGACCGCGACCTGCGCTCGCGGGTGATCGCCGACGGGATCCCCTACGACGCTCCCGTGTCGACGGCGATGAGCGCCCCCGCCCACGTGGTGGAGCCGGGTCGGCTCGGCGGCGACGTGCTGCTGGAGATGCTCGAACGGGGCCTGCGCCACTTCCCGGTGGTGAGCGCCGAGGGCCGGGTGCTGGGGGTGGTGGAGGCGGTGGACCTGATGGCTGTGGAGGCGCTGTCCTCGCTGCACCTGCGCCGCGCGCTCGCCCGTGCGGGCAGCGTGGACGAGCTGGCGGCGCGCACCCGCGACCTGCGCCCGGCGGTGGTGGCGTTGCACGAAGCGCGCCTGGCGGCGTCCAGCATCGCCGCCGTCTACTCGGTGGTGCTCGACACGCTCACACGGCGGCTGCTGGAGCTGGCGCCGGCGGGCGCCGGGGAGCTGCCGGCCGGCGCCGGCGAGCCGGCGCCGGCGGACGCCGGCGAGCCCCCGGCGGAGTTCTCGTGGCTCGCGCTCGGCAGCCAGGCGCGGCGGGAGGCAACCCCCGCCTCCGATGTGGACAGCGCGATCGTGTGGTACGGGGAGGCGCAGGAGGAGCGCGTGCGGCCTTACCTGCACGCGCTCGCCCGCGAGGTGGCCGCGGGGCTGCGCGAGTGCGGCCTCGTCGTCGGGGGTTACGGCGCGGGCGCCTCCGAGCTCGTGTTCGTGCGCTCTCTCGAGTCGTGGACGCGGACGGCGCGCAGCTGGGTCGAGCGACCCATCCAGGAACAGGCGCCGCGGCTCGTGTCCGTGCTCGTGGACGGCCGGCCGGTGTGGGGGGAGCGCCCCAACCCGGTCGCGGACGCGCTGCGCGCGGCCCCTGCGAACGACGAGCTGCTGCGGCTGCTCGCCCGCCACGCGCTCTCCCACCGCCCCCCCACCGGCTTTCTGCGGGGGCTGGTGGTGGAGCACGGCGGCGAGCACCGCGGTCGCCTGGACCTCGAGCGCGGAGGGGTGCTGCCGGTCGTCGGCCTCGCCCGCTGGGCGGGGATGGCGGCGGGGGTCGCGGGCGCCTCGACCCGCGAGCGCCTGCGCGCCGCGGCGGGCGCCGGAACGCTGGCGGCGGGCGACGCGCGCACGCTCGAGGACGCCTTCGAGTTGTTCATGGAGCTGCGCGTCGAGCACCAGGTGCAGCGCCTGCGCGACGGACGCGAGCCGGACGACCACCTCGACCCGGACGAGCTGAGCGCGCTCACCCGCAGCTACCTCAGGGACGCCTTCCGCGCGGTCGCCTCGATCCAGCGGAGCGTCGCCGGCAGGGTGGGGCTGGCGGGCTGGCGGTGAGGCTGCGGCTGGGCCGCGAGCCGCGCGGCGCGGGGGCGGCGGCATACCGGAGCGCCCGCCCGCCCTCGCGGCGCACCCCGTGGCGGGCTGGCAGTTACTGCGCGGTGGACCTGGAGCTGACCGGCCTCGACCCCCGCCACGACGAGATCGTCTCCTTCGGGGCGGTCCCGATCGAGGACGGGCGGGTGCAGCTGGGCGCGGCGGTGGCCGGGCGGGCGCGCCCCTCGCGGGCGATGGGCGCGGCGGCGATCCGGGTGCACGGCCTGCGCACCGCCGACCTCGCGGACGCCCCGCCGCTAGAGGACGCGATCGAACCGCTGCTGGCGGCGATGGCGGGGCGGGTGCCGGTGGTGCACGTGGAGGCGGTCGAGCGGGGCTTCCTGCGCCCCGCCCTGCGCCGCCAGGGGGTACGGCTGCGCCGGGACATGATCGACACCAGCGTGCTGGGGCCCGTGTGGCTGCGCGAGCGCGACGGGCGGCCCCCGCAGCCACTGTCGCTCGGCGACCTCGCGACGGCGCTCGCCCTGCCCGTTCACCACCCCCACGACGCCCTCGGCGACGCCCTCACCACCGCCCAGGCGTTCATCGCGCTCGCCACCCATCTCGACGCCGTCCGCGAAGAGACGGTCGGGAGCCTGCTCGCAGCGCCCAGGCGGATCGAGTGGCTCAGAACAGCTGCAGGTAGCGCTCCAGCTCCCACGGCGTGATCTGCTCGTGGGCGGCCTGCACTTCGCGGCGCTTGACCTGCACGTAGTAGTCGAGGTAGTCGCCGTCGCCCGTGCGGCCGAGGCCGGCGCGCAGCACCTCGTCGCGCTCGAGCTCGCGGGTGGCGTCGAGCAGGTTGGCTGGGAGCAGCTCGATCCCGGCGGCGGCGCGCTCGGCGTCGCTGAGGTTGTACAGGTTGACCGCGTTCGGCTCGCCCGGGTCGAGTTCCCGTTCGATCCCGTCGAGGCCGGCGGCGAGCATCGCGGTGGCGGCGAGGTAGGGGTTGCAGGACCCGTCGACGGTGCGGTCCTCGATCCGCCCCGGCGCCGGCACCCGCAGCATCTGGGTGCGGTTGTTGTAGCCGTAGCTGACGTACGCCGGCGCCCACGTGGCGCCGCTGGCGGGCGCGCCGACGGCCAGCCGCTTGTAGGAGTTGACGGTGGGGGCGGTGAGCGCGATGTACGCCTTCGCGTGCGCCTTCAACCCGCCGAGGAAGTGGTAGGCGAGCTCGGACAGCCCCAGCCCGCGGGGATCCTCGGCGGCGTCGCGCTCGAACAGGTTCTCGCCGTCGCGCCACAGGCTCACGTGGAAGTGACAGCCGTTGCCGGTCAAATGCGCGAACGGCTTGGGCATGAACGTGGCGATCAGCCCGCGCTCGTGGGCCAGCGACTCCACCATGTAGCGGAAGAACACCGCGCGGTCGCAGGTCGCGAGGGCGTCGGCGAAGGCGAAGTTCTGCTCGAACTGGCCGTTGGCGTCCTCGTGGTCGGTGGCGTAGTTGTCCCAGCCGAGGCCGGTGAGCGCCCTCGCCACCTCGGTCACGAAGTCGAGGCCCCGGGTGAGCGCGCGCATGTCGTAGCAGGGCTGCTCGAGCGTGTCGTGGACGTCCGCCAGCTCCAGCTCGCCGCGGGGGCCGCGGCGCAGCAGGAAGTACTCGAGCTCGGCCCCGAGCCTCGGCTCGAAGCCGAGCGCGGCGGCGCGCTCGAGCGCGGAGCGGAGGATCGTGCGCGGGCAGTACGGCCACGGCTCGCCCTCCACGGTCACGTCGCAGGCGAAGCGCGCCACGTCCCTGCGCCACGGCAGCACGGTCAGGCTGCGCACGTCGGGCATCGCGATCAGGTCGGGGGAGTCGGGGCCCTGGCCGATGTCGCCGGCGGCGAAGCCGGCGAAGCCCGCCCCCTCGCTCAGCAGGTCGTCCAGATGGGAGGCGGGCACGAGCTTGGCGTTGGGCTTGCCGTGCATGTCCACGAACTGCGCGAACAGGAACTCGATGCGCTCCCGCGCTACGGTCGCCCGCACCTCCTCCGCGCTCTGCGGCTGTGCGCGAGACGCAGCGGCGGGAGAGGAGACGAGGATCCCTCCCCGCTCCTCGGCGATCTCACGCTCCTCGGCGATCTGTGACGGAGCCGACACGGGCGCCGAACATACCCGCCCGGCGCGCGCCGGACAATGGCCGCGCCCACCTCTCACCGGGCCGGTAGCATGTTCATCCAGCACATATGTCCACTACCACCGAGCTGAGCGGCCTCCGCGAGGAGAACCGCACCCTCTACAGCGTCATCAAGCTCGTCTCCTCCTCGGTTGAGCTCGGGCCGATGCTGCAGGGGATCGTGGAGCTGGCCACGCAGGCCACCGACTGCCACGCCTGCTTCATCTACCTGCTCGAACACGACCGGCTCACGATCAGGGCGGCCTCGCAGGTGTTCGCCGACGCGGTGGGGCGCGTGCAGCTGGCGATCGAGGAGGGCCTGACGGGGTGGGTGGCGCGCCACCGCATGCCCGAGTTCATCCGCGAGGGGGCGATGGCCGACCCCCGCATGAAGTACGTGCCGCTGCTGCAGGAGGAGCGCTTCCAGTCGATGGTGGCGGTGCCGATCCTGTCCCGCGCGAGCGACACGCTGGGCGTGATCGTGCTCCACACCGAGGCCCCGCGGGAGTTTACCGAGGACACCCTGAAGCTGCTGGTGCACATCGCCTCGCTGGTGTCGGGGGCGATCGAGAACGCCCAGCTCTACCAGCGCGAGCGCCGGCGCGTGGACGCGCTCACGCGGCTGTCGAGCCTCGGCGGGGAAGTGGCGTCCGCCACCGACGCCGAGGACCTCGGGGAGATCGTGGCGAGAGGCACCCGCCGGCTGCTGGAGGCCGAGCTCTGCCAGGTCTATCGCCTGGACCCCGAGGGCAGCGGTCTGCAGTTGCTGACCTCGGATCCGCCGGAGGCCGCTTCCCAGGCGACGGTGCCGGCGGCGGGGTTCCTGATCGACGCGCTCGACGGCCGCGGCTCGGGCAGCAGCGCGCGCTCGCTGTGGCCGGGGCTGGACGTCGGCGACCTGCTGCTGGCGCCGCTGACGGCCGGCGGCGAGCGGCTGGGGCTGCTGTGCGCCGGCTCCCCGTCCGGGCGCAGCTTCTCCGGCGAGGACACCGAGCTCGCGCGGGCGATCGCCCACATCGCGGCGGTGGCGATCAAGCGGGCGGAGCTGATCGAGCGCCTGACGAACGCCAACATCGTCAAGGACCTGTTCGAGGCGCTGGCGGCTGGGGCCGCCGCCTTCGCGGTGGCGAAGGCGGCGGAGGTGCGCTGCAACCTCAACGAGCCGTTCCTGATGGTGTGCGCGGAGCCCGCGGGGGGCCTGGAGCCGGCGTCGGTGGAGTGGCGCCAGGCGGCGGGGACGCTGGGGCGCGGGCTCGGCGCGCTCGCCCACCACGCGGCGGTCGAGGCGGGCCCGGGCCCGGTGCGGGCAGCGATCCCGCTGGGCGTGGGCGCCCGCGAGCGCACCGAGGAGCTGCTGCGCTCCTGCCGCGAGCTCGGCCAGCAGGCGGGGGCTGCGATCGGGCTCAGCCAGGTGCGCTCCTCGGGCGCGGAGGCGGTGCGCGCCTACCGCGAGGCGCTGGACGCCGCCACGATCGGGCGGGCGCTGCTGCATGACGGCGGGGCGATCGCCTACTCCCAGCTCGGCGCCTACCGCTACCTCGTCCACATCGACGCCGAGGACGCCCCACGCGACCGCATGCGCGACGCGGTGGACGCGCTGATCGCCTACGACAACCGCCGCCGCGCCGCGCTCCTGGACACCCTCGAGCGCTACCTGGCCGAGCGCCGCAGCGTGATCGAGAGCGCCCGCGCCCTCTACATCCACCCCAACACCCTGCGCCAGCGCCTCGCCCGCATCGAGGAGCTGACGGGGGTGGAGCTGGACAAGGACGACCTGCTCTCGCTGGAGCTCGCGATCAAGCTGGCGCGGCTGCACGGGCGGCCGGAGGGACAGCACGGCGCGAGGGCGCGGTAGGTCGGCCGGACCTCCGCGCACGGCCGCGTCCACGAGCAGCGCCGGCGCATCCTCAGAGGGCGCCCGTGCGCGGGCGCTCATCGGCGGTGAGATGGACCGGGACTCTGGCGCGCCGGCGCACCGCCTGCGGCTCCTGGGTCCACATCATCCCGGCGATCAAGCGGTTGCGCGAACGGTCCGCGCCCATCACGATCGCGCCGGCGCCGAGCTCGTCGGCCAGCGCGCAGATCCGCTGCGAGGGCTTGCGGGTTCCGAGCACCTGGCCCTCCGCCCGCAGGCCGCGGCGCTTGAGCTTCGCGACGGCCTTCTTCACGTAGGCGTGCTGCTCGTCCCACTCGGCCTTCGTGGGCATCAGCCCCGGTGTCTGCATGCCGAACGAGACCCCGTGGACGCGGGCGATCGACAGCACCAGCACGACGCCGCCGGCCTCGCGGGCGAGGTCCCCCGCGAGCGCGATGCTCGCGGCGCTGAACTCGCGACCCTCGCTGGCCAGCAGCACCGAGGCGCTGCGGCTCGAGGCGAGAGGGGTGCCCCTGACCTTGACCCCGGCCAGACGTCCTCGCGCCGCCTTTCCCCTGCGCGCGGGCACCACGGGGAAGGCATCGGCGCTCACTCCAGGATCACCCCGTCCGCCACCGCCGTCGCCGGCGTCGTCGCGGGTGAAGCCGATGCGTCCGCCGTCGCGTCGGCCCGTCTGTTCTCGACCCTGTGCCGCCACAGGTACAGCGGCAGGTACATCGCCAGCGCGCCGAAGCCGAGGAAGTAATAGATCAAGGTCTTTTTGCCCGCCGCGTTGCACGCGCAGTCGGCGTAGATCGGACCTCCGTAGAGGTAGATGAACAGGTAGAACGCGAGCACGGCCAGCGCGACGTACTTCATGAACTCGGGCAGCTTGACCGGTCGCGGCAGGTTCGGCCGGGTCCGGCGCAGGTGCCAGTAGGCGAAGAACACCAGGAAGAACGGGATCAGATAGCCGACGTTGGAGAACGTGTAGATCTGGACCGCGCCGCCCATGAACGTGACGGCGATCGCGCAGGCGACGGTGAAGAGCATGCCCGCGGCGGGTACGCCGTGGGAGTTCAGGCGTCCGAAGATCCGCGGGAAGTTCCCGTCGATCGACATCTGCGCCAGGGATCGCGCCGTTCCCGTGATCGCGTTCAGCGCCGACAGCACCAGCGCGATGATCAGCATCCAGGCGACCAGCCAGGTGAGCACCGTCGAGGCGGCGCTGACGCCGAACACCTTCGAGGTGAACGTCACGAAGATCGTCTTCGGGTCGACCAGCGCGGAGTTGCCGAGCGCGTGGTTGCCGATCACGATCACGAACGCGATCGGAATCAAGGTGAAGACGTACAGCCCGTAGCCGGCCTCGAGGTTCAGCGCGATCTTGGCGTCGCGCGCCGGGTCTTTGCACTCACCGATGTAGCACGCGGCCGCCTCCATCGCGATCACGTTCCACGTCAGCAGGAACGCGAACGCGGTGTAGACCGTCCACCAGCTGTGCCCGTAGGCCGGGGAGAAGAAGCCGCCGCCGGTGACGTGATCGAAGCTGAACAGCTGCCCGAAGTGGGCGGCGGACGGGTTGAAGATCCACGCGATCCCCATGTACGTCAGGGGAATGATCGAGAGGACCGCGAGCGTGGTAGCGAAGCCGGTGCCGAACTTCAGCCCCCTGTAGGACGGGATGAAAATCAGCAGGATGCCGACGATCGAGATCGCGAGCGTCCAGTAGGTGATCGGCGTCCCGAGCGGAGAGAAGCCCGACGAGGAGAGGTGGAAGAGGTTCGCGACGTAGGCCGACGCGAGGATCATGTTCAGCGGCGCGACCGGGAACCACCCCATCCAGTAGCCCCACGCCGAGAACGACCCGGCGTGTTTGGCGAAGGTCGGCCAGCGGTCCTGGAGCGCCGGGTAGACGTAGGACGCCATTCCGCCCGTGCGCTCGGGCATCATCGCCGACAGCTCGGAGAGCAACAGGCACACGAGCCAACCGGTGAGCGTGATCAGGATCATGATCGGGATCGCCGAGGCGCCGAGGCCGACGACCATCGTCGGAGCGATCCCTGTCACCAGAATCGGGCACGCGAGGCCGATGACGAACGCGCTCCACCAGTTGCCGGTTTTCGGCATCCCGGCGTGGGCGTAGCTGAGGGTGTCCGTGTCCGTCGCCGATGGGTCGATCGCCGCCATTGAAGCCTCCGCCGTCGTTCGATTTGCTGGTGCCCGCGTCTTGCTTGCGACCCGTGCAGGAGGAGACCATGCCGGACGCGCCCGCGGCTGGCAACGGCGGACCTCTCCACAATCCGCCGCCTCGATATGGACGTCGCCGACACGGACCGTCTGTCGTTGCGATATGGACACGGAGACGATGGCGGCGAGGACCCGGCAGGCGTAAGAATTCTCTGGCCGTGACAGGACTCCGTCAGAAAGGATCTGATCTACGTGGGCGTATATCTGAGCATGCAGCGCGTCCGCTTCTCGAGCCCCGACGCGTACGAGAAGTTCAAGGTGGTCTTCGCCGACACCCGCAACCATCTGATGGGCCTGCCGGGCTTCATCCACCTGACCTGGTGGGAGCACCCGGACGACCCGGGCTGGTTCAACGAGGTCAGCCTGTGGTCGAGCGAGGAGGCGCTGCGCGACTGGCACATGAACACCTACCACAAGTACGCCAAGGCCTGGGCGGCGAACGGCGCGATCATGGAGGACATCATCAACAACTTCGAGCTCACCTCGACGCGGCTGCTGCGCGTGTGCCCGTGCTGCGGGGAGTTCCAGGACAAGGCGTACGACATCGGCGCCGAGCAGGCGGTGCTCCGCGAGCAGTGCCCCAAGTGCACGTTCCACTTCCCCGTGCTGACGGAGCAGCCGTCCAGCTTCGCCGTCTTCAAGGACCTGGTGCCCGGTTCGGACGCCGAGGCGCTCGCGAGCGACGAGGGCTTGGAACCCGCGCTGACGTGATCGAGGCGTTGACGTGACCGGGTGATCGCCGCGAGGGGTCGCCAGGCGGAGAAAGCGCGGGGCGGATGTTCCTCCAGGTGGCCAAGGCCACTCGCCTCGCCATGCGCTGACATTGAGCCTGAGATGGCCTCCTTGGCGGGCGATGACGTCAGCACCAGGCTCCAGCTTCGACTCGAGCGCCTGAACGAGCTGGCCGGCGTCGTCGCCTCGACGGCGCAGCTGATCCAGGGGACGGTCGCGGCCACGCGCACCGACGGGAGCCCGCCGCAGACGGCGAGCAGGGCCGAGCTGTGCGCGCAACTGGTGGACGACCTGATCGACCACGAGATCCTCGAGGGCGAGAGCGTGGTGCGCCGCGCCGCCGAGCTCGGGTGCGATCTGACGATGGGGGCGCTGGTGCTGTGCGTCGAGCTCCACACTCCGCGTCCGAGGTTCGTGATGTCGCTGATCGCCGACGACTGCGCCGACGCGCTCGTGCGGGTCGGCGAGGACGCGGGAAAGCCGGATCGGCTGCGCGTGTATGCGGTGTTGCCGGCGACCGGCGCGTGCGTCGCGGGGAGCATCGGCGCCGTGCGGCGGCTGACCGAGCGGATCGCGCCGTACGGCGTCGTGGGAGTGTCGAGCTTCCAAGCGCAGGCCGGGGAGCTGGGACGCGCCCTGCGGGAGGCCGAGCTGATGCTCGACGTGATCCGCAACTGCGAGGCGCCGGTCGCCGAGGAGGTAGGCAGCGGGACCTACCGGCTGCTGTTGAGGATGCTCGCCTCCCATCCCGACGACGTGCGCGGGCTATACGACACGACCGTGCACCCGATCGTCCGTTATGACGGCGAGCACCGCACGGACCTGGTTGCCACGCTCCGCGCATATCTCGAAACCAACGGCAACCTGAACGCGACCGCCGCCGCGGTTCTCGCCCATCGCCACACGATCTCCGCGCGCCTGGAGCGGATCCGCGCGCTGACCCGCCTGGACCCGCTGCGCTACGAGGATCGCGAGCGGCTGGGCCTGGGTCTGAAGGCATACCGCCTGCTCGCGCCGCAGCTCGCAGACGGCGCTTGACGCTCAGGTCTTCCCCGCGAGCGCTCCCTGGAAGCCGACCGAGGCGTGAGACCCGTCGCAGAAGGGCTTGTTCGACGATGCGCCGCAGCGGCACAGGAACGCCCGCTTGCCGATGATCTCGATCGGGGTCCCCGCGGGGTCGACGATCGTGATCGGACCGGTCACGACGTAAGGACCGTCCTCGCTCACCGTGATCTGCACCTCGCTCATGTCGCCGGCTCCTCAGCTCGTGGGACTCGGCGCCCTGTCGCGCCGAGACTGTCTGTCCCAGATTGCCACCAGGCCGGCAGGCGTCACGGGCGAGATCTGAACACAATTGTTGGGTTCGACATGGAGCACCTGGACACATTCCTCTCGGCGCAGCCACCGTTCGACGCGCTGCGCCCGAGTGAGATCGCGGAGCTCGCGGCGGGTGCGCGCGAGCTCGCGCTCGCAGCGGGCGAGCTGGTGCTGGTCGAGGACGGGGTGCCGGCGAGCGGGCTGTACGTGGTGCGCAGCGGCTCGGTCGAGCTGCTGCACGAGGGCGAGGCGGTGGTCACGCTGGCCCCCGGCGAGTGCTTCGGGCACCCCTCGCTGCTGACGGGCATGGCGCCGGCGTTCACGGCGCGCGCGCGAGAGAGCTCCCGCTGCGTGCTGCTCGCCGCCGACGCCGCCCGCCGGGCGCTCGCCACCGCCGCGGGGAGCGCGTACGTAGCGCGGACGATGCGCGCGCGACTCACACACACCGGCCACACCGTCCACGGCCTGCTCGACGTCGGCACCACCCCGGTGTCGGCGATCATGCGCCCGGCGGTGTTCTGCGAGGCGGAGCTGCCGCTGCGCGAGGCCGCGCGGCGGCTGGGGTCGGAGGGCGTGTCGGCGCTGCTCGTGCGGATGCCGGCGGACGGCCTCGGGATCGTCGCCGACGAGGACATGCGCGCATGGCTCGCCTCCGGGGACGGGTCCCCCGATGCGCGCGTCGCCGGCGTCGCGCGCACGCCGGCGCCGAGCGTGCCGGTGGGCCAGCTCGCGGTGGAGGCGGCGGTGGACATGCTCGCGGGCGACACCGAGCACGTGGCGGTGCTCGACGGCGAGCGAGTGTGCGGGATGCTCTCCGCCGCGGACCTGCTCGGGCTCGACGCCCGCAGCCCGATCGCGCTGCGCCACACGATCATGGGGGCGGCCGACGAGCGGGTGCTGGAGCGCGCCGCCTCGCACCTGCCGCGGCTGTTCAGCCTGCTCGCGGGAGCGGGGGTGCCTTCGCGCGACCTCGGACGGGTGCTGAGCCTCCAGCACGACGCGCTCACCGCGCGCCTGATCGACTTCTCGCTGTCGCGCAACGGTCCGGCGCCGATGCAGTGGGTGTGGATGGACCTGGGCAGCGCCGCGCGACGGGAGTTCACGCTCGCCTCCGACCAGGACAACGCGCTCGCCTACGCCACCCCGCCGCCGGGCACGGAGCTCGCGGTCGATGCCTACTTCGGGCGGCTCGCCCAGGAGGTCAACACGGGCCTCGCGCGCTGCGGCTTCGGGGTGGACGACAACGACGTGCTGGCCGGCAACCGCAAGTGGCGGATGTCAAACGCGGACTGGCTGCGAACCTTCGACGAGTGCCTGCGGGTGCCCGACGAGTCGCATCTGATCCGCGCGTCGGTGGCGTTCGACTTCCGCACGCTCGTGGGTGGGCTCAGCCTCACGGCGGCGCTCGGCGAGCGCATGCGGGCGGCCCGCGAGCACCCCGCGTTCATGCAGCTGATGGCGCGCACGGCGACCGGCTATCCGGTGGCGCTCGGCCGGCGCGGGAACATCGCCGTCGAGCGCCGTGGCGAGGCGGCGGGCCGGCTCGACCTCAAGCGCAGCGCGATCGTGCCGCTGGTGAACCTGGTGCGCTTCCACGCGCTCGCCAACCGCATCGCGATCTCCCCCACCGTCGACCGGATCGAGGCGCTGGCGAGCGTCGGCGGCCTCGAGCCGCCCTTCGCGCAGGCGCTCGCCGAGGCGTTCGCGGTGATCACCCGCGTGCGCTTCGCCCACCACGCGGAGCTGATCGCGGCGGGCGCGCGGCCCGACAACCTGATCGACCCCGGGGCGCTGACGCCGATGACCCGCGGCGAGCTGCGCGAGGCGCTGCACACGGTGCGCCGGGGACAGAAGCAGCTCGCGGGGTGGCTGCCGCCGGTGGCCTAGCGTCCTGCGAGCAATCGAGCGACACGAATCCGGCGTGTAGCGCGGAGCGCCACATTCGCGGCTGAAAGTGTGCACACGCGCGCCATGTGCGGCGCCGGCCGTGGGCTCTACAGTGGCGCGTCATGTGCGGAATCGCGGGGATCTACACGAAGTCCCCCGCGCTGCGGGCCCGGCTCGGGGAGCGCCTGGCGGGGATGCTCGAGCAGCTTTCCTTCCGCGGGCCGGACAGCGCCGGGGTGGCCTTCTATCGCGACCCGGCGCCGGCCGGGTCGTGCAAGGTGTCGCTGTGCGCGAGCGATCCCGCCTGCGACTGGGGCGCGATCGCAGCCGAGCTCGCCGACGCCTTCGAGGACGCCTGCGAGCCGCGGGTGCGGGCCAGCCACGCCACGATCGTGGTGGGCGCCGAGGCGCACGAGGTGCAGTCCTGGCTCGCCGCCGAGCACCCCGAGCTGCGGCGGATGAGCGCCGGCGCCGCGATCGAGATCTACAAGCAGGCGGGCCCCCCGGCGGAGTTCGTGCGGCGCTTTCAGATCGGGGAGCTCGACGGCAGCCACGCGCTCGGCCACACCCGCATGGCGACCGAGAGCCGGGTGACCACCGAGCACTCCCACCCGTTCTCCACGGGCCTGGACCTGTGCCTCGTGCACAACGGCTCGCTCTCCAACCACAACCGCCTGCGCCGCAAGCTGGTGCGAGAGGGCATCCAGTTCCACACCGACAACGACAGCGAGGTGGCCGCCGGCTATTTGACGTGGAGGCTGCTGGAGGGCGCCAGCCTGGAGCAGGCGCTGGAGGGCTGCCTGCAGGACCTCGACGGCTTCTACACGTTCGCGGTCGGCACGGCGGACGGCTTCGCCGTGCTGCGCGACCCGATCGCGTGCAAGCCGGCAGTGATGGCGGAGACGGACGAGTGGGTGGCTATCGCCTCCGAGTACCGGGCGATCGCGGCGCTGCCGGGGGCCCAGGACGCCGTCAGCTGGGAGCCCGAGCCGGGGCGGGTGTATGTCTGGGGTCCCACGCGGCCCAGCCACCCCGCCGGCCCTGCCGGCCCCGCCGGGCCCGCCCGCCAAGCGCTGGTGGCGTGATGGCGATCCCGGACGCCACCCGCGAGGCGCTCGTCGCCTTCGATTTGGAGAGCGCGAGCGTGCGGGAGCTCAACCGGCGCTTGCACGACGCGAGCGAGCCCCGGCGCGTGCGGGTGCTGAACCCCGGCGGACGCCACTCGCTCGCGGTGGGGCTGAACGCCGGGCACGAGGTGGAGATCGAGGGCCATGTCGGCTACTACTGCGCCGGCATGAACCAGCTCGCGAGCGTGCTCGTGCGCGGCAACTGCGGGGTGGGGGTGGCGGAGAACATGATGTCGGGGACGGTGACCGTCGAGGGCAGCGCGAGCCAGTCGGCGGCGGCGAGCGCCCGCGGGGGCCTGTTGGTGGTGCACGGCGACGCGTCCGCGCGCTGCGCGATCTCGCTGAAGGGCGCCGAGGTGGTGGTGCGCGGCGACGTCGGCCACATGAGCGCGTTCATGGCGCAGAAGGGCACGCTGGCGGTGTGCGGCGACGCGGGCGAGGCGCTGGGCGACTCGCTGTACGAGGCGCGCCTGTACGTGCGCGGGGAGGTGAAGTCGCTGGGGGCGGACTGCGTGGAGAAGGAGCTGCGCGAGGAGCACGTCGAGGAGCTGCGCGAGCTCTTGGAGCGGGCCGAGCTCGACGACATGCGCGCGCAGGACTTCCGCCGTTACGGCTCGGCGCGGACGCTCTATAACTTCCACAAGGACAACCTCGGAAGTTATTAATTATTTTAATAATAAATATATTGATATGAGAGAATCGGCGACGTTCGACAGGGAGGCGATTGCGGAGATCCAGCGCGCGGCGCGCGAGGGGCTGTACGACATCCGCGGCTTCGGCGCCAAGCGGCGGGTGCCGAACTTCGACGATCTGCTGCTGCTCGGGGCGAGCGTGTCGCGCTACCCGCTCGAGGGCTACCGCGAGCGCTGCGCCACCGACGTGACGATCGGCACCCGCTTCGCGCGCGAGCCGCTGCGCCTTGAGATCCCCGTCACGATCGCCGGCATGAGCTTCGGGTCGCTGTCGGGGCCGGCGAAGGAGGCGCTGGGGCGGGGGGCGAGCGAGGTCGGCACGAGCACCACCACCGGCGACGGCGGCATGACTGCCGAGGAGCGCGAACACTCGCGCACGCTCGTCTACCAGCTGTTGCCCTCCCGCTACGGCATGAACCCCGACGACCTGCGCCGGGCGGACGCGATCGAGATCGTGGTGGGCCAGGGCGCGAAGCCCGGCGGCGGGGGCATGCTGCTCGGCCACAAGATCTCCGAGCGAGTGGCGGCGATGCGCGACCTGCCGGTGGGGATCGACCAGCGCAGCGCCTGCCGGCACCCGGACTGGACGGGACCCGACGACCTGGAGATCAAGATCGAGGAGCTGCGCGAGATCACCGACTGGCGGATCCCCGTGTTCGTGAAGGTGGGCGCCTCGCGCACCTACTACGACGTGGCGCTGGCGGTGAAGGCGGGGGCGGACGCGATCGTGCTCGACGGCATGCAGGGGGGCACCGCCGCCACCCAGGAGGTGTTCATCGAGCACGTCGGCATCCCGATCCTGGCGGCGATCCCCCAGGCGGTGGAGTCGCTGACGGACCTCGGCGTGCACCGCGAGGTCCAGCTGATCGTCTCGGGCGGGATCAGGACGGGGGCGGACGTGGCGAAGGCGCTCGCGCTCGGCGCGGACGCCGTGTCGATCGGGGTGGCCGCGCTGATCGCCCTCGGCGACAACGCCCCCGAGCTCGACGCCGCCTACCGCGAGCTGGGCTCCGCCGCGGGCTTCTACGACGACTACCAGGCGGGCCTCGACCCCGCCGGCATCACCACCCAGGACGAGCAGCTGTCCGCCCGCCTCGACCCCGTGGAGGGCGGCCGGCGCCTCGCCAACTACGTGCGCACGCTCGTGCTCGAGGCGCAGACGCTCGCCCGGGCGTGCGGCAAGTCCCACCTGCTCAACCTCGAGCCCGAGGACCTGGTCGCGCTGACGATCGAGGCGGCGGCGATGGCCCGGGTGCCGCTCGCGGGGACGAGTTGGGTGCCGGGGATGACGGGCTGAGCCGCGCGGGGGCCGATCGGTTCGCCGGCGGGCCGAGCCGCGCGGGGGCCGATCGTTTCGCCGGCGGGCCGAGCCGCGCGGGGGCCGATCGTTTCGCCGGCGGGGTCAGCCCATCGGCGGAGCACGACCGTTGGCCAGCCGACCCGCGGCGATCGCCCCGGCGAGCAGCATCACGACGCCGTAGACCCCGGGCACCGCGCCCGCGCCCGCCCCGAACGCCTGGGTTGCGAGCGCGGCCGCGACCGCGAAGTCGCGCATGGCGATCGCGAGCGCGCCCGGCACCGCGTCGCGGGCGCGCGCACGGGCGCGACGCCACAGCTCGGCTAGCAGGGCGGACACGGCCAGCAGCGCGAGGCTCGCGAGCAGCGCGGCGCCGAGGTGGTGGGCGCCGCGGGCGCCGCTGAGCGCGGCGTACACGAGCAGGGCGACGGTGAGCGCGGCGAGGCCCTCGCGCTCGCCGTCCACGCGGGCGAGGCGCGGGGCGAGCGCGGGGCGGCTGCGCAGGGCGACGCCCACGGCGAGCGGCACGAGCACCACCAGGGCGAAGCGCCCGAGCAGGCCGCCGGAGCCGACGTGCACGGCCGTGCCGGACAGCGGGCCGATCACCAGCGGGCCGGCGAGCGCGGCGAGGATCAGCGAGCCGGTGACGGCTCCGAGCGCGATCGTGGCGTCGGCGCCGGCGAGCGCGACGAGGCCGACGGAGGCGACCTCCGAGGAGGACAGCCCGACGGCGAGCAGGCCGTCGCGGACGAGCGGGGCGAAGGGGCGGCCGATCACCCAGGCGAGGGCCGCGAGCACCGGCAGCGGCAGCAGCGAGAGCGCCGCCACCGCGCGGGCGTGGGCGCGCAGGGCGGCGAGCTCGGCGAAGGGGATGCCCAGCGCGGTCGCCAGCACGAGCAGCGCGAGCAGCAGGTCCGAGCGGGAGGCGAGCGCCGCCGAGGGGAGCGCGAGACCGAGGACGGCGGCGAGCAGCGCGAGCGGGGTGAGCAGGCGGGGGACGGCTGCGAGAGCGCGCACGGACGTGGCGGTCCTATCGCGCGGCCCCGAGCGCGCGGGTGAGCGTTGCGGCCCCGTCGCGGAGGTCTGCGAGCAGCCGCGTGGGGTCCCGCAGGCGCGCGGCGGGGGCCTGCAGGCCGAGGATCGCGGCGAGCGCGCCGGTGCGGTCGAACACGGGGGCGGCGATCGCGTTGACGTCCACCTCGCGCTCGCCGAACACCGTGGCGTAGCCGCGCCGGCGCGCCGCCAGGACCTCCTCGGCGAGCTTCGCGCGGTCGGTGATCGTGCGCTCGGTGAGGGGGCGCAGTTCGCGCTCGCGCGGAAGAGAGACCCGCCCACCCTTGCCGCCGAACGCGAGCATCACCTTGCCGACCGCCGTGGCGTGCGCGACGCTCGGGCGCCCGAGCCGGGCCATCGAGACGACGCTCGCGCGGGAGGGGACGGAGTCGACGGTGATCGCCTCGCGCTCGCCGGGCACCGACAGCGTGGCGGTCTCCCCCGTGCGCTCCATCAGCGCTTCCAGCACGGGGCGGGCGAGCGCGCGCAGGTCGAGCCGCGCGAGCACCCGGTCCGCCAGCGACACGAGACCCATTCCCAGCCGGAAGGGACCGCCTTCCTCGCGCTGCACGAGCCCCGCCCCCTCGAGCGTGGCGAGCAGCCGCGAGGCGGTGCTCGGGCTGACCCCGATCTTGCGCGCGAGCTCGTTGACCCCCACGTCGCGCTCGCTCTCGCGCAGCGCCTCCAGCAGCGACAGCGCGCGGGCGACGGACGCGACGGGGCGGGCGCCCAAGTGTTGCGTCATGGGCAACAGTATTGCGCTTCGCGGCACACGTGTCTAGGATCGCCGCGATGTCGTTCGTACTCGAGTGCCCCCACTGCGGCGTCCGGGAGGTGGCCGACTTCGCCTTCGGCGGCGAGCTCAGCAGCCGCCCGCGGCAGGCGCCGTCGCTGCGGGAGCTGTGCGAGTACAACTACTTCCGGCGCAACGTCGCGGGGGTGCAGCGGGAGTGGTGGTACCACCGCTCCGGCTGCCGGACGTGGTTCCAGGCCGAACGCGACACGCGCACGAACCGCGTGCTGCGGGTGGGGCTGCCCGGCAAGCTCGACCGGGAGGGGCTGCCCGGCGAGCTCGACCGGGAGGCGCGCGCCGGGGATGCGGCCGGCGGGGCGGCGAGCACGGACGGCGCCGCGTGAGCAGGCTGGCGCCCCAGCCAGGCGAGCTCGTCAACCGAGCGGAGCCCGTGGACTTCACGTTCGACGGCAAGCCGGTCGCCGCGTTCGCGGGGGACACGATCGGCTCCGCCCTGTACGCCGCCGGGCGGCGGACGTTCTCGCGCAGCTTCAAGTACCACCGCCGGCGGGGGCTGCTGTGCTGCGCGGGACACTGCCCGAACTGCCTGGTGGCGGTGGACGGCGCGCCGGGGGTGCGTGCCTGCACCGAGCAGGTGCGGGAGGGGATGCGGGTGGAGCACATGAACGCGAGCCCCGGGCTGGAGCGCGACGCGATGGCGATCACCGACGCGATCGGCGGGCCCTTCACGCCGCCGGGCTTCTACTACAAGACGTTCATCCGCCCGCGGCGGCTGTGGCCGGCGTACGAGTGGGTGCTGCGCCATGCGGCCGGGCTCGGGCGGTTGCCGGACAAGCAGGCCGCGCGCACCTGGCGAACGGAATACCGCCGCCGCCACGCCGACGTGCTGGTGGTGGGCGGAGGGCGCGCGGGCCTGGGCGCGGCGATCGCCGCGGCCGAGCAGGGCGCGGACGTGGTGCTCGTCGACGACGGCCCGGAGCCGGGCGGGCGGATGCTGTGGGAAGGCGCCCGCGAGCGGGCGCGCGCCCTCGCCGCGCGCGCCCGCGAACTCGGCGTGGAGGTGCTCGCGCCGGCCAGCGCCCTCGGCCACTACGACGGCCTCGTCGCGGTGTGGCAGGGCGACACCCTGCACCAGGTGCGCGCCCGCGAGCACGTGTACGCGACGGGGACGATCGAGCAGCCGCCGGTGTTCGCTGGCAACGACCTGCCCGGCGTGATGCTCTCGGGCGCCGCCCGGCGGCTCGTGTCCATGTACGCGGTGCAGCCGGGGCGGCGGGCCGTCGTCGCGACCGCCTGCGACCGCGGCCTTGAGGCGGCGCTCGCGCTGGCGCAGGCGGGCGTCGAGGTGCTCGCCGTCGCGGATCTGCGGACGGCTGGTTCGAGGCTCGCGGCACATCCCGACGCACCCGCGGGGGGCTCTGTCCTCGCGGCGCGGCTCCGGGAGCGCGGCGTGGAGGTGCTGAGCGGCTGGACGATCGTGGCGTGCAGGGGACGCCGTGCGGTCGCGAGCGCCGTGCTCGCGCCGCCGGCGCCCGCGGATGACGCGGGCACGCGCGTGATCGCGTGTGACCTGGTTGTGGTCAGCAACGGCGAGGTCCCGGCCACCGCGCTGATCTCGCAGGCGGGCGGCAGGACGGAGTACGACCCCGAGCGCGGCTGCTTGCGCATCGCGGAGCTTCCCCCGGGCGTGCGCGCCGTCGGGGACCTCGCCGGCGAGGACGAGGAGCGGGGGGCTGCGCGCAGCGGCGCGACGACGGCGGCGACGACGGCAGCGACGACGACGACGACAACAACAACAATAACAACAACAACAACAACAGCGGCAGCGACAGCGACGGCGACGGTGGCGGCGAAACCGAAGGGCAAGGCGTTCGTGTGCCTGTGCGAGGACGTGACCGCCGAGGACATCGCCCTCGGTGTCTTCCAGGGCTACGACTCGATCGAGCTGTGCAAGCGCTTCACGACGGTGACGATGGGGCCCTGCCAGGGCCGCATGTGCCAGCTCGCCTCGGTGCGCCAGATCGCCGCGGAGACGGGGACGGCGATGGAGCGGGTCGGCTCGACGACCGCGCGGCCGCCGTGGTGCAGCGTGCCGCTCGGGGCGCTCGCCGGCCGCCCGATCGCGCCCGCCAAGCGCTCTCCGATCCACGGCCGCCACCGCGAGCTCGGAGCGCACGTCAAATGGGCGGGCGACTGGAGGCGGGCGTACGACTACGGCGATCCCGAGGGGGAGGCGCTGAACGTGCACCGGGCGGCCGGCCTGATCGACGTCTCGACGCTCGGCAAGCTGCTCGTGCGCGGCCCCCAGGCGGGGGATCTGCTCGACCGCCTATACCCCAACCGGCTCTCCAACCTCGAGCCGGGACGGGTGCGCTACGGGGTGCTCGCCAGCGACGCGGGGCGGATCATGGACGACGGCACGATCACGCGGATCGACGAGGAGACGTTCTACGTGACCACCACCTCCAGCGGCGCGGGGGCGGTGGAGCAGTGGTTCTCGTGGTGGCTCGCCGAGTGGGGGCTCGAAGCCCACCTCAGCGACGTCGCGCAGGCGCTGTGCGCGGTCAACCTCGCGGGACCGCGGGCGCGGGAGGTCCTGGCGCGGCTCACCGACCTCGACTGCTCGAACGCGGCGTTCTCGTATCTTGACGCGCGCGAGGGAGCGGTGGCGGGGGTGAACGCGCTGCTGATGCGGATCGGCTTCGTGGGTGAGCTCGGCTACGAGATCCACTTCCCCGCCGCCTACGGCGAGGACGTGTGGGAGGCGATCCTGCGGGCCGGGGAGCCGGAGGGCATCCGGCCGTTCGGCCTCGAGCCGCAGCGGATCCTGCGGCTGCAGAAGCAGCACATCATCGTCGGCCAGGACACCGACTCCGAGTCCACCCCGTTCGGCGCGGGGATGGCGTGGGCGGTGAAGCTGGACAAGGAGGAGCAGTTCATCGGCAGGTGGGCGCTCGCGCACGCGGCGCGGGCGCCCGCCGCATCGTCCCCGCAGCGGGAGACCGCGCTCGTAGGCTTCAGGGTCGCGAACGGCCACGTGCCGACGGAGGGGGCGGTGGTGCTCGACGACCGCGGCCGCGCCGCGGGACAGGTGACGAGCGCCCGCCGTTCGCGCCAGCTCGAACGGGTGATCGGGATGGCGTGGGTGCCGCGCGAGCTCGCCGAGGACGGCGGGCGCATCACGATCGCCGACGATGGCGAGCGGATCGAGGCGGCGGTGGTGACCGAGCCCTTCTACGACCCCGCCGGGGAGCTGCTGCGCTCGTGAGCCTCGCCTTCCTCACCCCCGACGCGCCGCCCGCGCGCGACCGGCGGGCGCGCTCGCCGATGGAGCGGCCGGCGCTGGCGGCCGGGGCCCGGCTCTCGCTGGTCGAGGGCTGGAACGTGCCGAACGCATACGCCAAGCGGACGAGCGAGCGCGAGCGCGCGACCCGCACGGTGGGCTTCGCGGACCGCTCGAGCCTGACCAAGCTGGAGCTGCAGGCGCAGCCGCGGACGCTCGCGCGAGTCCTCGCGAGAGCTAGCTCGGACATCGTGGACGCAGACACCGGGCTCGACCCGGGGACCGCGCTGCGCTCCGCGGACGGGGAGCTGGCGGGGACGTGGTGGTGCGGGGTGACGCCCTCGCGCGCGCTCCTGCTCACCGAGCCGGCCGCGGGCGCGGCTCTGCGCGCGGCGGTGGCGCAGGCGGCCCGCGAGGAGGGCATGGCGGCCGGCGAGGAGGGCATGGCGGCCGGCGACGAGGGCGCGACGGCCGGCGAGGAGGGCATAGCGGCCGGCAACGAGGGCACGACGGCGGGCGTCGTGGAGGTCACCTGCGGCCTGGCGGCGCTCGCGCTCGCCGGCCCGCTCGCACGGGAGCTGCTGGCGCGCTTCTGCGCGATCGACGTGCGCGAGCGGGCGGCGGCGCCCGGGAGCTTTCGCCCGGGGTCGGTGGCGCGCACGCCCGGCTACGTGCTGGTCGAAGCGCCGGAACGGCTGCTGGTGCTGGTCGGGTGGGCGCTCGGGGAGTACCTGTGGGAGGTGGCGGCGGATGCGGCCGAGCGCCTCGGCGGCGGCCCGATCGGGGCCGAAGCGCTCGCGCACGTGCAGGAGCACGCGGATGCGTGAGATCTTCCGGCCGCGGCGCATGTGGCGGATGGACCGCGACCTGCGCGACTCCTACGACGTGGTGATCGTCGGCGGCGGCGCGCACGGGCTCGCGACGGCCTACTACCTGGGCCAGCTCGGGGCCGGACGGGTGGCGGTGCTGGAGCAGGGCTACATCGGCTCGGGGGCGGCGGGGCGCAACACGACGATCCTGCGCTCCAACTACAAGACCCCCGAGGGCGCCCGCTTCTACGACGCGAGCATCAAGCTGTACGAAGGGCTCGCGGCGGAGCTCGACTTCAACCTGCTGTTCAGCCAATGCGGGCACCTGACGCTCGCGCACAGCGACCGGGCAATGTTCGTGATGGCCAACCGCGCGGAGGTCAACCGCCTGCACGGGATCGACTCCCGCCTCGTCGACGCGACCGAGGTCGCGCGTCTGTGCCCGCAGCTGAACGTCTCCGAGGACGTCACGTATCCGATTCTGGGGGCGCTCTACCACCCCCCCGGCGGGATCATCCGCCACGACGCGGTGGTGTGGGGCTATGCGCGGGGGGCGGATAGGGCGGGGGTTGAGATCCACCCGTACACGAAGGTGGAGGGCTTCGAGATGGGTGCCGACGGGCGGATCGCCGCGGTGCGCACCAACCGCGGCACGATCGGGGCCGGGGAGGTGCTCAGCGCGAGCGCCGGCTGGAGCACGCTGGTGTGCGCGCTGGCGGGGGTCGGGCTGCCGATCACCACCCACATCCTGCAGGCGTGCGTGACCGAGCCGGTGAAGCCGCTGCTCGACGTGGTGGTGGTCTCCTCGCAGATGCACGTGTACATCTCGCAGTCCGACCGCGGGGAGTTCGTGATGGGCTCTGAGATCGAACCGTGGACGACCTACCGCATGCAGGGGACGCTGAACTTCCTCCAAGACCTCACGCGCCATACGCTGGAGCTGTTCCCCCAGCTCGAGCACGCACGGCTGCTGCGCAGTTGGGCGGGGCTGTGCGACCTCTCCCCCGACTACAGCCCGATCCTCGGGCGCACGGAGGTGGAGAACTTCCACGTGAGCGCCGGTTGGGGAACGTACGGCTTCAAGGCGGCGCCGATCGTCGGCAAGACGCTCGCGGAGCTCGTGTACAGCGGCCGCACCCCCGAGCTGATCGCCCCGTTCGCGTTGGAGCGCTTCTACGAGGACCGGCTCGTCTCCGAGCTGGCGGCGGCGGCGGTGAGCCACTGATGGCGAAGCGGCTCCCGACGGAGCGGTCCCCAACGGACTGCGTCCCGGCCGCGCGAACGACGGCGGAGGCCCGCTGATGGCGAGCACCGCGCCGGAGGCGACGCACGACGCCCAGCACAGCGCGCGGCTCTTGATCAGCTGCCCGGACGGGCCGGGGATCGTGGCGGCCGTGTCGGGGTTCCTGTTCGATCAGGGAGCGAACATCATCAGCTCGGACCAGTACTCGACGCACCCCGAGCATGGGACGTTCTTCATGCGCTGCGCCTTCTACCTGCCGGCGATCGCGGAGGACCGCGAGGGGTTCGAGCGGTCGTTCGCCGCGCTCGCCGAGCGCTTCGGGATGAGCTGGCGGGTGTCCTACGCGGGCGAGCGCCCGCGGGTGGCGCTGATGGCGTCGCGCACCGACCACTGCCTGCTCGATCTGCTGTGGCGGGCGAGCCGCGGGGAGCTCGATATGGAGGTCACGGCGGTGATCTCCAACCACGAGCTGCTGCGCGCCGGGGTGGAGTCGCTCGGGGTCCCATACCTGCACATCCCGGTGACGAGGGAGACCAAGCCGCAGGCGGAGGAGCGGGCGCTGGAGATCCTCGCGGGGTCGGTCGACTTGGTGGTGCTGGTCCGCTACATGCAGATCCTGTCCGCGGACTTCCTGGAGCGGGTGGGCTGCCCGGTCATCAACATCCACCACTCCTTCCTGCCCGCCTTCGCCGGCGCCGAGCCCTACCGCCACGCCTTCGAGCGGGGCGTGAAGCTGATCGGCGCCACCGCCCACTACGCCACCGCGGACCTCGACGAGGGCCCGATCATCGAGCAGGACGTTATCCGCGTCGCCCACGACCACACGCTCGCCGACCTCGAGCGGGTGGGGCGGGACGTCGAGCGCACGGTGCTCGCGCGGGCGGTGCGACTGCATCTGGACGACCGGGTGCTGGTGCACGCGGGGCGGACGATCGTCTTTTGAGGGCCGCGCCAGGGGGCGGCGAGCCCTTGGGGTCGCGCACCGGATCGGCTAGCCTGCCTGAGTCGTCCCCCAGGAGGGGTGGCAGAGCGGTTGAATGCGGCGGTCTCGAAAACCGTTGTGCGTCTGATTGGCGTACCGGGAGTTCGAATCTCCCCCCCTCCGTTTTGGCCAGAACCTGACTGTTTGCAGGTGAATCCGGGTGTTCTTGGCTCGCGGGAGCCGTGGCTGCGAGACCGCAGGAGGGTGCCTGAAGCCGCCTTAGCCGCACCTGGACTGGCGCGCAATTGGCGCGCAAACGGCGAAGTTGGTTGAGGCTTTGCGGCACCCCGCGGCGGCTCGTAAAGGGGAACTCTCGAGGTCGCGGGAACGACGGGGGTCGGACGCGCTCTGGACAACACATTGAGATCCGGGGGTAGCGGGTCAGGGCGAGCTGTGCCGACTATCGTCGATTGGACCGATGACCGCCAAGGAACAACTCCTGAAGGAAACGCCCGCCTGGAGCGAGCACGATGCAAAGGTCGCCCTACAGGCCGTCCAGCGCGAGCACGCTTGCGGCAGCGCAGACGAGTGGGGCGACATCTCCAAGGCTCACGACGGGACCTTCGCAGAAACCATGCAGATGCTTGCCAAGGAGGAGCGCGTGGCTGAACACGACCCGTGGTAGGACGCGGCGAGGTTTGGAGGCCGAGCACCAGGCTCTGGATGCTGGATCGAGATTCGTGGGTAGTCGCCCGAACGCACGATCGTCAGGTGCTTCCTGCACGGCCAACTCATCCTGCCAGGTGGCGCGACTCAGCAGACTTTGTGTAATTCTGTGTTTTCAGGATTGGGTCCTGCCCCCCGAGCACCCGGGATGGCGCATACGACCAGGCTCGTCGGAATAGTGAGCGATGCATTCGGAAACACGATCGAGCGCAGGAGAGGCCCCCCGCGATCTGCCGGTGCTCGGCACGCCTACCCGCTTCTCGGGTGAGACCACGGGCCTCGGGCGCCGCGGCGGGGCGCATCTGGTCAAGAGCCCCGCACCCGCTCAGTACCTTTCGGCAGGTGCGATCAACAACCGTCCACAGTGGGGCGCCCTGGAGACGACGGCGGCCTGCAGCGTCCGATTCTCCCCTGTGGCCACTCCTAGACCATCGATTACCCCGTCAATCCGAGAATCCAGAACGCCGCGCCTCGCCCAGCGCGGCACCGAGCTCCTCGAGCAGCCCTTCGGCCCGCTCGATTGCAGGCAACCAGGGCCGGTACTCGTCCGTCGGCGCAGCCTGTGGATCGACGGGCAGGTCGAGCAGATGCTCTGCCGTCGTACCCAGCACCGCGGCCATTTTGCGCACGGCATCGACGTTGACCGGCCGTTCCGGTCCGTTCAGCCATCTGCTGACGGTTTCCTTGTCCACACCGCTAAGCTTCGCCAGCTCGCGGACGCCGAAACCGCTCCGCGCGGCATGCAGGCGCTCTCGAAAGCGCGGCGCTGCAACCATCACCGGTCGTGCAGTGTACGGATGCACCCGTACAGTCTAGGTGATATGTCCGGGTCAAGCCGTACAGTCTGACCATGGCGTCCGCATCGATCCGTACACCCAAACTCATCCCACTCGAACCGGGGGCTCCGAGCAGCGTTAGGGTGGAGCAGATTTGCATCCCGCCGTCGGGGCGTCTCACGAGGTTTCTCGACGCGGCGGCGCAGGCGGGTCTCGACGCTCCGCTCGCAGTACAGCTGGCCCTTGAACGGGCGGTCGTACTGAAGGATGGCCGGGATCTCAGGCTTGACGTCGAGCGCATCCGCCGGACGCTCGGCCGGGAGGCGCGCCGGGCGCGTGCTGCGCGCCAGCTGAGCGGAAGGCAGGCTACTTACGTGCGCATGCTCTATCGCGAAAAACCTCGCCAGCCATGCCCGGCCGCCGGAGGACTGAGCGTGGTGATACCGGATGAGCTGCTGACGCAGATCCGAGACACCATCCCCGAGACGGTGCTACATCCAAGGGCGGTGCCGGAGATGCTCGCATGGGAGCGAGCGGCGAGGCTCGAGGGACGGACCATGCTTGAGTGGTCCCTGAAGGTCCTTGCGCGACTGTTCGTAGCTCGTTAGACCGGCTGCTTACGCGTCCTCGCTCGCGTCGACCTCTTCCTCGACAACCGGCTGGACGTCGAACTGGCGGTCGGCTGTGCCCGGCGACGGCAGCTTTAGCAGTGCGCTCTCGGCAGTCTCCCGCATTCCCCTGGCGAGACGAGCGATGGCCTCATGGCTGTCGACACGACAGGGCACCGTACTCATAAGAACGTCGCTACTCTCGATCTCCGCGAGCGTGAGCGGCTCGCCCCATGTCGCGATGGGCTCACGGAGCAGCTCCTCAGAGCATTGCTCCGCGGCGTCTTTCGTCAACATCACGAGCTTCGCCTCGCCCTTGCCGTCGCCGTGCTTGGCGAGCTTGGCTGCCCCATTCAGGCACCGCCCGATCAGGTTGTTGTTCTGGGGCTCGACCTCGCCGCAGTCGACGCCGCTGTGGAATCGCCAGCTGATCGTGTCGATGCCGGTGGAGCGCAGCGCACGTGTGTGGCAAAGGACCGCAGCCGCAGCGAGTGCGATGGCATCGCCGCCCGCCTCGGATTCGATCGTGATCTCGTCGCCGTTGCGCACCGGCAGTTCCCATCCGCCGAACGCCCGTGTCCACTGGGCGGCGAGGTCCAAGCCGTCTTCCACCCACGTTGTGTGACTGCGCGCGCTGCTGACGCTGTGATGCGAAGAGTCCGCTAGGTCGAGCGACAGCACCGTCCGGTGCTGCGCACCGCTGGGTTCGCGTCCTCCCCTGACGCCTCGGAAGACACCTGTCAGCGACGCCGCGAAGGCCCCGAGCAACTCGGTCATGTCCAGCAGCTCGCGCGCCGCGTTCTGAAGCGTCGCCTCGCCGTCCTGCGGCGTACGAGGCTCGTCCGAGAGCGATGTGAGCGAACGCCGTATGCGAGCACACCAGGCGAGCGCTGTCGCGGCGGCATCGCGTGCGACCTCGGGGTTACCCGCTTCCAGCGAGTCAGAGTACGCGCCGTCAAGGAGATCCACAAGCTTTGCGACCAGCTTGACGAGCTGCGTCAGGCTGCTCGCAAAGGCATAGAGCTCGACCGGACGGTCCGGCCTAGCCAGCGACACCAGCAAGCGCTGCTCGCGCCGTTGCGATCGTTTGCTCCAACGTTGCCTCGCGGGGGCGCTCCAATCCGCCAGCAGGACATCGAGCTTCGCTGTGGCGCTGTCCGTCGCACCCGTCGCCTGCTCGTAGATCCCGCCTTCTCGTTCGTCCGAGCGCTCGTCCTGGCCTGGTCTCGCGCACGGCTCGGCGCCCGCGCTCTCGCCGCAGCTCGCTCCGTCCTCGTGGTCGCCGCGAAGAATCCGCTTCAACGGTGAGCGCAGACCCGCGAGGCCGACGTCCAGCGACCGGCGCACGTGAGTCAGGCCGAGACGCTCGTCAGTGCTCATCGACCAGCCTTTCAACAGCGCATCGAGCTCCCCATCGTCCAGTGTGTTGATGAACTGGGCGAGTTGCTCGACATGGGTCTCGATGCCCTCTGTGCAGCCCTCGACATCGAGGTCCAAGCGCTCGCGGTCGTACTCCTCCTCGAAGTGATCCGTCGGCCTTACGTGCTCTTGTTCGTCTGACGGGTCGTCGTAGATCGTGAAGTACTCTGAGCGCTCGGCGTGTATGTCGATCGGCTCGATCGAGTCGAGCAGGACGAGGCGAGGTTCGTGGGTATCGGCAAGCGTCTTCAGCTCGATCGACTGCTCCGCGAGTATCAGCGACCGAAGGATCGACACTACATGGGTGAGCAGCCGTCGAGGAACGCCGGTCCCGAAGCTCGGACAGCACTCGCACAGCGTGCGACAGATGAGCGCCAGCGCCTGCTCGGACTTTTCGCAGCGCACGATGTCGAGGTCGCGATAGGCCTGCTGCTCGGCTCTCTCCGAGACCCGATAGCGACGCTCGACCGCGATCGAGCCGTCAGCGGCGTCGATCGACTCTATGTAAGGCACGAGGGTCGTCATCGCCAAGCCGAACGTGACACAGCGACTCGCGAGGAGTGGATCGCGCCCAGAGAACTGCTCAATTACTTCCGGCATCGACAAACCGCGGTGCTTGGCCGGCTGATCGGGCTCGGCCGGGAGATAGAGGTCGCTGAGCCGCTCGGCGAGATCGCGAGTCACGCGCGCGACTGACGAGTCGAGGTACTTCGGCTCCGGCAACTCAAGCAGCTGATCCGTGTGGAGCTCGATCGCCTCGGCCTCCGTCAGCGCGCTGTCGATCCTGGACCTGACGCAGACGGTCGCCGCGAGTCCGACCTCGGGGCCGTAGAGGCGGTCGAAGATGTCCTGGTAGGTGGTCAACGCCGACCCGGGAATCGCCGCCCCGAGCAGCCGAGCGATCCCAGCGATCAGCTCGAGCTCGCGCGCGGTGGAGATCGCACGAAAGACCGTCAACGGGTTCAGCTCCCTGGCTCTTTCGATAAGGAGCTCGCCGATCTCGGACTCCGCCCCGAGCGCGTCGCGTAGGATCGCGCGCGCGTCAGCTTGGGAGAGAGGCCTGCCTTGTTGGGCCCGGCCGGGTGGCAGCGTGACGGAGGGAAACGAGATCGGAACCACGAAAACCTTGTCGCCTCCCGGATCGGGCAGAAAGCGGAGCTTGTTCGGGCCGGGGACAACACCGTTGGCGAGACCCTCGGGAACGCCGGGCAGCTGTGGGAAGTGGAGCGTCATCGGCTGCATCTCCTCGCCCTTGCTCGCCGGGCCGTCCACGGTAAGCGCGCCGTAGTCCGCGAGCAGCGCCTGCAGCTCTCGCCACGCGGGTCGAAGCCGGATGGGCAGGCGCAGGTCGAACACGAAGTGATCGACCTCGGGCGGTAGTCCACGCGCGACCACCAGCTCCGTCAACTGCCACAGATATTGCGTGTAGCGCTCAGGATTCACGCGCAGGTAGCAGTCGACGTCTGGGTGTCTTGGGTTGCGCTCGCCACATGCCATGCACGCGACCGCCTCGATGTCAGTGACGCCGTGCGTTTCGATCGTCGTCCGATGCTGGGCCATGGTCGCGCCCGTGTTCACTGCATTGTCGATCGCCATCACCCTGCTCTCGCGCAGAACCTCGGACGGGAGGAAGGCCAACGCGCTCGTGTAGAGAACCGGCGGTGCGTTCAGGGTGCCGAGCTCGTCCCGCGCATAGGCGAGCGCGGCGTCGAGCACGTGGACGCCCTTAGTCTCGGCTGGAACCAGAAAGTCTGGTTCCACGCGCTTGATCTGCTCCCGCAGCCATTCGGCGAACCCGGGCAGCAGGTTGCGCTCAAAAGCCGTGCGACAGCTTCTCGGTCCCACGCGGCGTTGCGACTCGGCAATGATCCCGCCCATCATGCGCATCCTATTCATCTGACTTACAGCGCGGGTGTGACGTATGTCCACAAGGCCGCGATTCGCCGCAACGACCAGACAAATCTTCCGTCTCCCGTGAGCCTTATTCCGCTATTCGGCAAGCTTCTACAGGCCACGCAATGGTGCATCGCGTTGCCGTGTGGCCAGGCACGGTTAGGCATGCGCTTGACGTGATCTCGGGCTGCTAGTCGTTCTGCCTGATGACGTCAGCGAGCAGATCTCGGCGCGCGGCGCGACAGCACCATCACTCGATCCGCTGCTGCGACCCATGCGCCTCGCCCGATACGACGACGACGGCCCGCGTCTCGATCCACACGCGTGCGCCGCAAGACAATGGCCGCTCGGCCGAGTAGACGACCTTACACGCACCCTCGATCTCGACCGCATGCGCATGGACATTGCCGCGGCTCGTCTTTACGGTAAGCGGCGCCGCACGCTCGCCAGTCTTCGTGTTCCGGCGTATGACGTGCTGATTTACATGGATGCGCTTTAGCATCGACAGACAGCGACGTCCACAGCTAGCAACTCAACCGTAGCTTCGATCCGCTCAACCGCAGGTTCGCGTCGCCAGTTCCAATCGGCTATGCGCAGCTCTCGCGCGAACACCTGCCGCATAAGCTGCGAGGGAAGTCCGGTGTCCGTCGTAGCGGTCATTCGTTCCCCGTCAGGCGTCTCATAGAGCAGATACTCGGAGTCGCCCACTATGTCTCGTAGGTCAGCGATCTCCTTCCCTACGGGCCGCCAGACGGCGAGGTCGCGGATCGCCCGGCGCACGTCAGCCTCACACGGCAGCACATGGACATGGGCGTGCTCGACCGAGCACGCGATACGCCCGCCATACCGCGCCGAGCCGTGCTCAAAGACATGTGTTGGTAGGCCCACGGCACTTTCTAGCCGCTGTCTTACGATGCCCAATAGCTCTTGCACGTCGCCTGCGATCGATGTTGGCGTCGCGACAACACTCCGTTGGTGGCTCGCTGGGCAAACCAGCGCGTGCCCAGGCACGAGCGCCCCGATGCTGGGCATCGCGACCGCCCCGCCCACCTCGGCAAGCACCGGTCGCAGTGCCCACGGATCGTCGATCAGGGTGAGGATCTCATTGCGCTCCGGATTACCAGCGACTTGGCTGCAGAAGCTGCAATCGGCACTCACGAGATGTCCTCCCGGTGCGGATCGCTCATCCTTCTCTGCTGCTCCACGTACACGTGCATCGCCTTCCGAGAGATCGTCAACGCCTCGTCCATATCATGTACCACAGCGCGGGCGGACTTGATCGCAGCGTCCGCATCCGCCCATGGCGCAGTAGCGGCCAGCCTACGTGTTGCTCGCTGCAGCTCAGAGCGCGAGAACCGCTCACTGCCGAGCACGAGCGCCTCCAGCGCCACGTCGAGATGTTCGCACGGCACGAGCTTGGCGCAGAGGTCGACGACGATCGATCGACGCCCGTCCTCGTCCGGTGGCCCGACGCCGATCCTGTGGTCCATGCGCCCACCGCGCAGCACAGCCTGGTCCATCATCGCAACGTGATTGGTGCAGATGAAGAACAGGACCTTGCCACGGTCGTGCAGATCCTGCAGCTTGGGAAGCATGCTCGCCGTCACGAACGCGCTGATATTGCGCACCTGCTCGGTGGCGCCGGCAGGGTTACGATCCCGGAACAGCTCATCGCACTCGTCGAAAATGACGACTACCCGCCGCAGCTCGAGCAGACGGGAGAAGACGGACTTGGCGCTGGCCTCGATCGCCTCCATACCCTGCTCGATGAAGCTGCCCGGGCTGAGGAACACGATCGGCCAGCCAAGGCGCTGTGCGACGGCCTTTACGATCGTTGTCTTGGACGTACCCGGAGGCCCGAACAGAAGCACCGAGGCCGTCTCTTGCTCGCCGGAGGGCAGCCGTTGGGGATGCGCCTCGATCGGCTCGATAACCCGTCCCAGCAGGTATCCATAGACCGGGTGCTCGGAGTCTGGCTCGCCGCTGTCGGCGAGTTTGTCCCAACGCAACCACTCCGGCCAGTTCGAATCGGTTGGGAACGTCGCGTTGAACGATCCCAGCGCGTTGAGGTTTCGTACATGGTCGCGCAGCCGCTCGCCGGCCAGCGCGAACTGCAGCACAATCGCCGATGTCCACGACTCGATGCGTGCGCGCTGGTAGGGATGATCCGACGCCCAGCCGCTGTGGGCACCGTCGATCTCTACGAGCGAGCGCAGCGCAAACGTCCCGGCTCGCCAAATCGCCTCGAGAATCAAGCTCACGTCCTCAAGCCGCGTGCTGCGCCTGGTGTCGCCAAATGCGCCGTCGAGCAGGCGTCCCACCGTTTCCGTCATGGCCCAGGCAACCTCGTACGTTGAGATCTCCAGGCGGCTCGGCTCGTCGTGCACTACACGCCCGAGTGGCCAGCTGCCAGAGGCATCCTGGGCGGTGGCGGCCGCATTCAACGCCGCGAGCGCGAGGCGCTGCTCGCGGGCTCCGGGGCTCGTGCTCAGCGCGTTCGCACAGAACACGAGTACGACCGACTCGGCAGGCGTGATCAGGCCCGCATAGTGACGCGCAAGCAGACTCTCGCTTGCCGCAGCGATTGAGCGTCGCAGGGCACTGATGTAGTCGTCGAACGCATCCGTTTCGAGTACCCGCTGACACTCGCTCGCGGCCCGCAACGCGTGCTCCTGCACGAAAGGGTGCGCGTCCGGAAGGTCCGTCTCGGGCAACTGCTTGCGCAGCAGCTCGATCCGTCCGGGTAGGCGTTCGCGGGCAGCCTTTGCACTGCTGGTCTTGCTCGCAGCTGCTTTGGCCGTGGCGAGCGCCCAAATCGCAGCGGTGAATTGCATGTACTTGAGCTCAGACGCTTTCTCCACGGTCCTGCTGTCCAGATTGACGACGCCGGCCGTCGCCTGCTCGACCAACTTGCCGTGCTCCTGTAGCAGCGTGGGTTGCTGCTCCATCACCGAAAGCAGGACCTCGACACAGCGGAACGTGACAGTAGGGCGCAGTTTCGCCTTCTGATTGTCGATCGAGGAGCGCAAGAAACTGCGCGTTGACGCGCGCCATAGGGAACAGACAGCGCGCAGGCCGGTATCCGCGAGCGAGGAGAAGTCGAAGCTTCGCAGCGACTCGCCGGCGTCTGGCGCCTCGCTCACGCCAGCTCCACGGGCAGGCTCAACTGGCCCTGACCCTGCGATGGCGCTCGGAGTTCGAGCGTGAGCTCAAGCTCCGAACCGTCATGTCGAAACCTGATGGTGCCCTGTCCGATCTCGAGACGATACTCGCGCAAGGGGACCCCTTTGCGTGTCGGCGCCATCGCAGGCACCCGGAGCACTATGCGCTGTGCGTTCGACTCCTCGATCGTTACCGCTGGTGACGCGGGCTGGGGCGCCGGGACCTGACCACCTCCGGCTTCTGTGCCAAACAGTGGCGGCGCCTTGATGCTGTCTGGCTCCTCCTCGGCGTGTGAGCTCGTTGCCTCCAGGTAGATGAGCTCGTCGAAGCCGCCGCGTGCCGCGCGCTTCTCCGCCCGCGCGCGGTCGATAGCCTCGGGCTGTACGTCGGCGTGGCGAACGAGTGCAGCCAGCACCTCGGTGAGATCTGCCAGCTCCTCGACGAGTTGCTCGCCGCTCGCGCCGGCAACCTCGAAGGCCTCCTCTACTAGCTTGTGCCGAAGCAGCCAGCGAGCCTCGGTATGAGAAGCACGGACGACGCGCGCGCTTCCGCCGCTGCTTCTGACGACATCGGGTACTCGATCCCTGACAAGCTTGTTGTATTCGATGCGCGCACCGCCGGGCTCATTACGCCCAACCGGCACGACGACCGCGCCAGCGGATCGCAGGAGATAGTAGGGGTGCCCGAGGATGCTGCCTTCGAAGTAGATAGGCACGTCTGCTTGGGCGACAATCATGCCAACCTCGGCCAGGAAGCTGGCATCGCGACGCACCATCGCGTCGGGGCGGAGCAAGACGCCGCGCTGCCGGGTGAGGTCGACGTGCTCCAGGTCGGATGGACGCCTAACCACGACCACGCCGGCGGAGGGCGCGACAGCGACGTGCTGCTGGGCAGGCGGAACGATGTGGTCGGTGTAGTGCCACGCGAGCATCGCGTCCGGTCCTCGACGACCGTCGATACGTGCGAGCACCATGAGCTGGACCTCACGGTCGAGATGGTCTGCCAGGCGCCGTGCCCAGCTGGCGGCGGTGCGTGCCTCGAGTTCGTTGATCGTGTGCCCCCAGTCATGCGGCTGTGGCACCGGCTCGAACCTCCAGCCCTGCCCATCGACGGGCAGGCAACAGCTGGCCTTGTGCGCGCGGCGCTCCTCGACCACGTCGGTAGCCATATCGCACGACCACTTATCGTGCCCGAGCAGGCCGACGCCATCCGGGAACCCCCATAGCGCGTGCAGACGCACGAGCTGACTACCGGGACGCGCCTGCGCCATCACACTGGCCCTCGCGAGCACCAGCGTTGCAGGCAGAAACGCCCATTCCTCGGGCTCGATGCCTGCGAAAGCAGTTGACGACGCCATCTGCATGAACTCGAGCGCCGCAGCAGCGCTCGTGACAGGGTCGCTTGTTTGAAGCGACAGATCCTCGTAGCCTCGGTCGGCGGCGACGTCGCAGCGCACAACGAGCGGCCCCCGTGCGACGAGCGCCTGAAGGTCAGCGAGCACGCTGCTGTAGCCGTTGTGGGCGTCGGCGAGGAACGTGTTGCCCTCGAGGTGCCACACCGGCGCGGTTAGCATGCCGAGGGCCTGCATGACCGTTGGACGACGCAGCTTGCTCCACTTGGAGGTTTCCTCGGCAGCGAGCCGTCGGATGACGGCGGTCTGTGCCTTATCGGCAGGATCGTTCGTCGCTGGTCGCGCAGAGAGATAATCGTGGACAGAGCCACCGCGGCGCTCGACTTCAGTGTCCCGCTGGACGACCCATAGACGGCTGCCATCCCAGATCCACTCGCAATGCACGCGCTGCTCGCACTCCGACAGCCGGAACGAGACGTGGCGCAGCGCGCTGAGTAGTGCGGGACGGTCGGCCGCGAGTAGGTCATCGGAACCCTTGTCGCGAGCACTGAGTGTCTGCGCCTCGCTGCCGACTCTCATGCTCTCCTCGTCGAGCACCCACTGCGTCCGGCGCTCGGCAACGTGTCGTTCGTTTGACAGATGTCCGGCCGCCAGCGCCCTCACCGCCACCTGTACGACTGCCAGCATCTCATCGCCCGGTCGCGTCGGCTGCGCGAGAACCCGCTCGATCGCGTCGCGGACCGCGGCGCGATCACAGGCGACTGGCACCGAATCGTAGGCGCCGCGAGCGTCGGACTGACTCTCGCTCGTGGCGTTGGAGCGGACGATGATGCCCTGCCAATCGGGCTTGGCTCCGGCGACAGCAAGGAGCCATTCAAGTGCCTCCGCATACTCCCAGCCGCGCCCAATAACGAAGAACGGCGGAGTCCAACCATCGGGCAGGACAAACAGCCCCGCGGCCTTGCCGCCGACATCGACATCGAGCACGCTCTCGGGCTGCGGCTCCAATGATGTGATCGCTGTGGTGGAACCGGGCGGCGGCATTGCGGACTCTGGGCCCGAGGCTAGCTGCGGCACGCCCGGCACCCCGGATCGTGATCGACTTGATCTTCCTCGCGGGTCGAGCTAGTCGTTGTCCACGTCCAATCTGAATAGCGGCCGGGACGGGTGTTGGTCGCACCCGTCCCGGCCTGTAGCACCGAAGGGCGGACCTTCGGCGCCACTGGATCACCGTACTTCCTGCGGACATGGTCCTGCGCGTTGCTGCGTCCGTGCGTCGGTGCGGAAAGGAGCCGCAATGAGCACCACGGAGCAGGGAGACGAGACGCCCGACGACGGCATCGAGCTGCCAGAGTCGGCCCGGCGATTCCATGAGCTGTATGCCGCGGATCTCAGACGCGTCGAGCCGGTCTCGGATGCGCAGATCCTGGCGGCGATCCACCGCGCGGAAGTCCACGACGAGCAGGAGGACGCCTCGCGCGCAGACATCGCTGCGCACCTGGGGTTCGTGCACAACTCGGGGACGACGAGGCGCCTTCGCCCGCAGCTCGACGCGCTGAGGGCCGCCGGGCAGGTCCGCGATGTTCGTCGCAATGGGCTGGACCTGCTGGCGCTGACCGTCGCCGGCCGCCGCGCGGTCGAGGAGGCGCAGAGCGAGGGTGCGGTGGTCCTGCCCGAGTCTCCTCAGCATCGGAAGTGGCGGCACTCGCGTGCGATGGCGGGTGATCGGATCGACGGGTTCCGCGACGCGCTCCGCGCTTCGTTGGCCGAGATCGTCGTGCTGCTCGACTCGCCGCGGGCGTCGTCGGATGCGTGGTTTGGGCTTGGCAAGCGGCTGGATGCTGAGTGCAAGCGTCTCGGCTCCGCGACCTACTGCCTGTTCGAGTGGGTCGAGCCCGGCGACGCGCAAGCTGACGTTGACGAGGTTCTCGGCCGCCGCAACGTCTGGGGATGGGACAACCAGTACGGCCGCTAGACGTTTGCCGCTCGCCCGCGGATGCCAGCCGCCGCACCGGGCGATGGGCGGCGAGTGTCAGCGTCGTGACTGGCTCTGACAGGCGGCCCGATTTCACGCGGATTCACGGGGCTTTGCAAGAACCGTGCGGAGCCCTTGACTTCCCCGGCGCGTGGAGCTACACCGTCCCGTCCGCGATGCCCTCCACCCCCACCGCCGCCGCCAGCGTCGCCCCCGACCTTCGCCGTCTTCCACGCCGGGCTGGTTTGCCGTTCGCTCGTGCCCGGCCTGCAAACCAACAGGCGACGGTTTTGGCGTGCTGTTGCGGTTTGTGGCGAGTTCTGGCGCGCCCGACTATTTTCTCCACTGGAGGTCTGTCTTGTCTAACGCTGCTTCTGGCGACCGGCTTCGTGTCGTGCGGCCTCGTCGTCGTCCTGACACCGGCTGCGCGTTGACCGATCTTGACCGTCGTCTGCTTGATCTCCTGTGCTCGCTGCGGGTGGTTCGCCAGGACCAGTTCGAGCGTCTGTTCCCCGACGTGCCGCCACGCACCCTCCGTTACCGGATGCGTCGCCTGCACGAACACGGGATCGCTGGTCGCAGCCGTCCCTACCGTGAGCGGGGCTCTGCACCGAACCATCACTGGCCAACACGCCGCGGCGACTGCATCGCTCACGGGAAGCCTGTCCCGCGTGGTGGTGAGCGCAGCGAGCCCCGCCCGACGTTCGTCGCGCATGCCGCCGCGATCACCGAGCTGTACGTCGAGCTCGCCATGACCACGGACCCGGTGTTGCGTGAGTTCGACCGCGAGCCGCGCATCCGGTTCCGCGACTCAAGGCGCGAGAGGACGCTCGCCCCCGACGCGCTCGTGACGCTCGCCAGCCAGCACGGCGAGCGTTCCTTCGCATTCGTGGAGATGGACCTCGCCACGATGTCGCACACGCGGCTTCGCGCCAAGGCGGAGATGTACGTCGCGTTCGCCGCATCAGGTGCGTGGCAGGACAGTTACGAGTTCCTGCCCGCCCTCGTCTTCCTGACGACCAGCGAGGCCCGCGCGCTCAGGTTCCTGCGCGACCTGCACGCCGTCATCGAGCAGCACGAACGCCACCGCGTCATCGTTCGCCTGTCTGCCGCCGCCGGGCCGGTCGTGTTCGCTCCTGGCCGGATGCTCGACGAGGCGTGCCTGTCGCATCTCGACGGCGAGAGCGCGGTGTCGCTAGTCGATGTCCTCAACGAGGCTCGCGCGCCGTTTGACGATGAACGGCGCGCCGCTGAGAAGCGACGGCGAAAGCGGGAGCGCCAGCGCAGCCAGATCCGAGAAGACCCGCTGGCCGTGCGCCGGCTGCTGCGCCGCGAGGACACCGGCATCCCCGCCTACTTGGCGGAACTCGGCGACGTTGGATGCGTCGTGGCCAAGATGGCGATCACGTCCAACGACGATGCGCTGCCCGCGGAGGAGCGAGCGATGTTCGAGGTCATGGGCCGCGAGCTGGAGGACGTCCTGATCGAGCCCGGCTTCCTCGAAGCGAGCCCCACCGACGCTGTCGCTCGAACAGTCGATGCGCTGGCGAGGCGCTACCGCGCCGAGCAGCGCGCGCAGATAGACCGGCTGGCCGCACACTACGGCGAAGGGCCGGGCCTGCGCCAGGTACGCGCAACGCTCGATCACGGCGAGCTGCTCGACACCGTCACCGTCGATGGGCTGGTGCTCCGAGCGCGCGCGGACGGCGAAGCGATGATCGAGCAGGAGCAGCGACGCGCCGCCTATGAGTGGTGGCGCGAGCACGCCGCCGCCCAACGCGTCAGGCGAACCGGGCTGCTCAAGCAGCTCGCACACTCCCGCGAGGAGTTCTACGCCGCGATCGACGACCAGCACCTACGCACCTGCAGCCGCTGCCACGAAACCGTCTACCCCACGCTCGACACGACCGACGCAGGCGAGCCGACGAACGCGCCATGCCCCTACTGCGACACGCCCCGCCGCGAGCCCGACCCGTTCGGCCCACCCGACCGCCTGCCCGACGAGGAGGACTACCTATGAGACCCCAACCACCAGACCGCTGCGAAGCACCAGGACGACGCCGGCCCCGCAGCAGCCGAGCCACGCCCACGCGGACACACCGGAAGAGTCGAGACGTATGCCCTGCAAGCAGCGCCCGCAAGCCCCGCACCCCAGGAGGAACCGATGACAGACACCTCGCCACCCACGACCTCGATTTCGAAAACTTCGCGCGCTGGTTCGCCGACTGGTGGCTGCGCCGCGGCCGCGACCTCGCCGGACACGGCGGGTAGCCGGCGGCGCGCGGTCGCGTACATCCGCGAGTCAACCGAGGAGCAGGGCCAGGGCTTCTCGCCTGACGCGCAGCGCGAGGGCATCCGCCGCTTCGTGCCCGAGAACGACCTGGAGCTGGTCGGCGAGTACTGCGATTTTCACTCCGGGTGGCGCAAGTCCGATGCGCGCCCGGAGTTCCAGCGGCTGATGGCAGACGCCGCCGCCGGCGCGTTCGACGTGGTGCTCGTGTTCCACACCAGCCGCTTCGCGCGCAACCAGGTCGAGGCGCGCCGCTACAAGCAGCTGCTGCGCGAGAGGCTCGGCATCCGCGTCATGTCGGTCACCCAGCCGATGGGCGAGGACCCCTCCGACCCCTCAACGTTCCTCGCGGAGTCGATCCACGAGATGTTCGACGAGTACTACTCCGTCTCGCTGTCCTTCTGGACCCGCAGCGGCCTGAAGGAGAAGGCCCGCCAGGGCCACCTCGTCGGCAGCCTGCCCTGGGGCTACATACGCCACCCCGCCACCAAGCTCGCCGTCCCGCACCCTGAGCGTGCGCCGCTCGTGCTCGAGATGTTCGAGCGCTACGCCGCCGGGCAGGAGTCAGACCGCACGCTCGCCGCCTGGCTAAACGCCAAGGGAGCCCTCAGCGCGCGTGGCCGGCAGTTCGGCAAGGACACCGTCCGCGACATGCTCTGCAACGCCTCCTACGCGGGGTATGTCACCGGGCTGCGCGACCAGAGCCGCGCAATCAAAGGGCTGCACGAGGCGATCGTTCCCGAGGCACTGTTCGACCGCGTGCAGGAGATCCGCGCCTACCGCGCGACCGTCAAGCAGCCAAGCCCGCCGTCAGACGAGTACCTGCTGCGCAAGCTGCTGCGATGCGAGCGCTGCGGCGGGCGCATGCACGGCACCCGCGGCTCACGGCCACCCGTCCGCCGCTACCTGTGCGCCACCCGCCGCCACGGCGAAGGCTGCGACCAGACGATCACCAAGGCCGAGCCGCTCGAGAACCAGCTCGTCGACTGGCTGCGCGGCTTCCAGCCCGACGCGCACCTGCGCGACCTCGTTCTCGACGCGATTATCAGCCAGGCAGGAGAGCAAAGTGCCCACGCTGCACGCCGCTCCGAGCTGACCGACCGGCTACGACGCCTGCAAGACCTCTACGTCCTTGGTGACCTCACCAAGGCGCAGTACGTGATGCGCCGTCAAGCCCTCCAAGACGAGATCGAGCGTCTCGCACCACCGGCCGACCCTCAGCTCGCCCAGGCCGAGCGGTTGCTTTCGGACTTCGCCGCGTTCTGGGAGGCCGAGACCTCGCCCGCCGAGCGCCACCGCCTGCTCACCACGCTCTTCGAGCAGATCTGGCAGGACAACGGCACGATCGTCGCCGTCAAACCGCGCGGCGCTTTCGTACCGTACTTCCAAGCCGCAACCCAAACCCATAAAAGCCGGTCTGGAAGCAGCGGTGTCCAGAGCGGGAGCGACGGGGGTTGCACCCTCGATTGTTGCCTCGCGCCCGCCGATTGAGATTCGGCTTTAGCCGCGCCGTTCACGGCCTACCGCTCTGCTCGACCGACGATACCAGCGGCTGCCCCTTGAGATCAGCCGCGAGTTCTGCTCTGCTCTGGCGGCAGTCCAGACAACCGAGTGGCCGGACGAGCGCGACGAACGCCCGCCCGGCCGTGCACCGAAGGGCTACGCCTTCGATGCCACGGACACCGTAGTCCGCTCAACTACGGACGGTCATGTGCCGTGTTCGTGGGCGTGGCCCTTCCTCGGTGCGGGAAGGGAGCGAGTGGCCCAGCAGTCCCCACGCTCGCGTGAGCTTTCGAGCCAGTACCCCGGCGTGTTGCTGGTGTACGGCGAGCAGCGGGCAAACGCCGCGCTGGCGGGCGAGCTTGAGCTTGATGGCTACCGCGTCCATCGCGCCAGCCACCCCGGCACGCTGACGGAGCGCTGCCGGCCCGGCGAGGTCGATCTGGTCATCTTCGGCCGCTCGCCGCACCGAGGCCTCGATGTGCTGCGGGCTCTGCGCACGGGCGAGCTTGCGCCGGGCGCAGCCGGTGTGCGCGTCCTGTGGATGAGCACGAGCCGCGAGACGACGACTGCCGTGCTGCGCGCGTTCGACGCGGGTGCCGATGACGTGACCCGCATCCCGCTCGGTTACGCCGAGTTGCTTGCGCGCGTGCGTGCGCTGCTGCGCCGCCACAGCCTCATCGACGGTCCTCTCGTGATCGTGTGCGGCCCGCTCGAGATCGACACGGCGGCGCGCACCGCGACCTTCGCAGGGGTGCCTGTCGAGCTTCGTCGCCAAGAGTTCGCGCTGCTCGCGCATCTCGCGCGCGACCCTACCCGCGTCCACAACAAGCACGACCTCCTGTAAGCCGTCTGGGGCTACCGCGTGGTCGGCGCGACGCGCACCCTGGACTCCCACGCCAGTCGTCTGCGCCGCAAGCTCGCCAGCGTCGGCACCGAGGGCTGGGTGTGCTCGTCCTTCGGCGTCGGCTACCGCCTCGCGCCGGACCTTCGCACAGCCGCGCTACGGCCAGTCGGCACATGAGAAGCAAACCTCGAAACGAAGGGAGTCCACGACATGAGCACTGACAGCAGCCGCGAGCAGGAGTTGGCGGCGTTCGGGCAGGCCGTCCGCCAGTTGCGCGAGCAGCGCGCGATGAGCGTGGACGGCCTCTCCAGCGCGAGCAGACTGCCGAGAGGACGCAAAATGTCCCCCCGGCGCATAGGCCGCATCGAAGCCGGGGAAGTCGATGCCCGGTTCGAGGAGTTGATCGCGCTCGCTGACGCGCTCGGCGTCACAGCCGGAGAACTCGTCGACGACGCCGAACAGCTATGACGGACGAGGCGAACCTCGTCACCTGCCATCATTGAGGCCGGTCGCTACGTGATCACATCGCCGGCCCACCGGCGGGCTGACGCACTCGGCGTCAGTACGGGGAAAGCTCCGCGTAGCTGTCGACGCCGAGCGACGCAAATCGGGGCGGCGCTGACCCGCGGGCCGCTGGGTGGGGGGCGTTCTCGGCTCAGACGGCCGGGCCCTGCGAGCCGCAGCCGGCTACTCGCCGGAGGCGACGTGGTGGGCGGTGTCTGCACCTGCGAGTAGCTAGCGGTTGCTGTTGGCGCCGTCGGGCCGCTCTCTTGCAGGCGGCGGCGTCGGACGCGGAGGCGCAGAGGCATTGCCCTGCTTGCTCGGCTGTTCAGGCGGGGTCGCCGACGGGCGAGCCGTACCTGTGGCCCACTTGGACGCTTCCCCTTCTGCGGCGTACATGACGCTCCTTTCAATCATAGTGTCGTGGCGGGATGTGCAGGACTGGCTTGGAGATCCAGCGGAACCCGTCATCAGGGAGTATGGCTGCGACCTGTAGCGGCCCGCCGCACGCAGGGATCCCCGGAGCGAAGCGTGAGAACCCGATCGTGGTATCAAGAATGTAGGTCGCGAAGTTAACGGCGTCCTGAACCGGCATCCCCTCGTAGGCTACGCCGATCTCCAGGGGCTCGATGAGCTCACCGATACGCTCGGCCGTGAGTCCGTCCTCGTTGACGAGCCTGTCCACCATAGCCGGCGCAAATCCACGCCATAGCCGCACGAAGGGGAAGTCGATGCCGCGCCAGGTTGAGCCGAACATTTCTAGCCCAGCAGCCTCACTCGGTCCATCGGCAGCGGGGAACTCGAACTCGTACACCGTCGCGAACGGATCGTCCGGCGAGTAGCCGCCAACCAGGAGGCCGAACGCAGGCCGATTCTCCATCTCGACGCCCTCGAACGCTTCGTCGTACTTCTCGCGCAGGTGGTCGTAGAGAACCCGCGCGACATCCTTGACTCGCGTAGCGTCCGCTGGCATACGCTTACACGCTTCGAGCACAAGGCCCTCCATCGAGCGTGGCCCGATATTACCGAGCCCGTAGGTCACCGCGCCAATCGGCAGCTCGCCCATCTGGAACAGCTTGCGGCCGTGCTCGTAGGACTTGAAGAACTGCGGTCCTTCGGGCGTGGGAAGAGTGACCGTGGTCATGCTGTCGGCTGCGAGGATCAGCCCGTCGCGCGTCTTGACGGTCGCGACGATCGTCATCCGAGCATCCCGCTCGCCCGAGTCATCGGCCAATGCTGCCCACGCTTGAGGGCGCGAATGTGAAGATCAACACCGATCCTGCCGACGGCCAAGCCCCACGACTCCTTTCGTTGTTCCGGGGCGGCGAATTATGGCGCACAACCGGCAGGTCCGCTTGCTCTATGCCGGATCGCGACTTTGCACGCTTCTGCCGGCGATTCTGGAGCTGGCCGATGGGGGGCCGTCACTCTCGCCGGCATCGAGGCGGGGCTTGCGTGCGTCAGGGCGAGTCGTCGCCGTCTGTTCCGTCGGGCGCGCGCTCGCCGGAGTGGTCGTCGTCTTCGCCGTTGGGCGCGTCTTCGCCGTACTGGTTCTCGATGTGCTCTTCTTCGGCGGCGCTGAGCCGTTTGCTTCGATGCTCAAACTCGGGTTCGGCCATCCGGACCTCGATGACCTCGACCTCGCTCCAGCTGGTGTTTTCATCGTCCCAGGTTGCTCGAAAGTCGATGTCGAAGCCGGATGACTCATCGTCTTGAAGTATCGGGGCGTCAGAGGTCTTGTTCTCGGTTATCCCGGCGAAGCGATCAACGTCGTATGCCGTCGGCGAGAACGAAGCCCATTGAATGTCCGCGTCGATTGTCGCGCTGAGACGGCATGTATGCCGGTGCTCTTCCGATACCTCGACCTCCCGCAAGCGCAGGTCCTCCTTTCGAACATCTAGGAGTTCGACGTGTTCGACGCTGCTCTCGATCGCCTGTTCTGGCCGGAACAAAACGTCGTTTGGCTCAATCGCTTTGAGCAGCGCGTCCCAAAGCTCCTCGCCGCTGTCACCGTGAAGGCCATTCTGGACGGCTTCTTCGCTCGGTGTCATATAGCGGAACTATAGCCTTGAGACGCCTCGGTATGCGTCGATGCCGGAGCATCCCGCTGGTAGTGGAGATCGCGGACCCGTTCTGGGCGCGCTTGAGCGCCAAGCGTAGACGCGGCTTCGACCACGCGCGCTCGGAGGAAAGCGATCGCTGCGCGGTGGCGCCGACGCTCAACGCGACTCGCATGGGTGGCGCTGCCGCGACGCCCGATATACGCCTCGACGCGAGCGTGCGAGCATCTCGCGCGCCACCCGGCTGCCGCGCGGTCGGCGGTATCGAGAGCCCGCTCGAAGCCGCCTTTATCCCACGATCGCACCCGCCCCAGTCGGTCGCCGGCGAGAGGCGCGTTTACGATGCGGGAGATGGTGAGGACTACCTTTGAGTACTACTCCACCCTTGAGGCGGACACGCATCTGACGCGGTGGACGAGAGCCCGGTGATCGCGAGCGCTGTCTCGCCGCAGGGTCGCAGCGTGGAGCTGACCGAGGAGCGTTGGCGCTACATCCAGCGCCACGTCGAGATGCGCGAGCGGCGGGACACGCTGCTTGAGGCGATCCGCCAACCCGACTTTCAGGAGCCGGACCCGCACCCAGGGCGCGAGCGCTACTGGCTGCGCTGCCGCGCGCCCTTCCCATTCCGGTGGTTGCGGGTGGTTGTAGAGTCGCGGGAGACGCCGACCGCTTCGTCACCGCCTTTGGGCAGGACAACGAGCCGGAAGACCTGCCGCGATGACGATCACGATCGGAACCCTCTCGTTCGACAACGTCGAGTACGACGCACACGCGGACGTGCTCTACCTGAGCGTCGGCGAGCCCCGGATGCCGGCCGAGTCGTTCGGCGCCCCCGAGGGCCACAACATCCGCTACGACGAGGCGGGCGCTGTCATCGCCATCACGATCGTGAACGCGAAGTGGCTGCTTGAGCGCGATGGCGAGATCAGGCTGACGATCCCCAGTCGTGTGCCGGCAGCCGACCTGGCGCCTGCGCTCGCCGGCTGACCGCGCCGCGGAACATCGCGGGCGTCGGCTCCGCGAGCAGCAGATTGGCCGTGAAGACCGACCCGCCCCCAAGAACGGCGGACCACCGGCCTTCCCTTACCGCCGGCCTTGGGCGCGAGCTGCGGCTGCGAGCCGCCTTCGCGCTCGTGCGGCCCGTGGCAGGCGGGCACGGCTTAGGGCGCCAGCCAGTGAGTGACCGTCGGGGGGCGGCTGGGGTCGGTCATCGCGGTGATGTCCCGGAGGCGCTGCTCGTCGCGGACGCTGACGCGTTCGTGCTGGTGGAGGTGTTCCTCCCAGGAGCCGACAACGAACTGCTCGAGCACGCGCCCCGGGTCGGCGGCGTCGCGCCACACGCGCCAGCTGATCGCACCTGTGCGCCGCCGCGCGCGGCGGCCGTTGTGGAGCGCCTCGACGAGCTCTTGCTCGCGTCCCGGCGTCGGCCGGTACTCGATCGTCACCTGTACCGGCCCGTCCCTCTCGCTCGCGGCGACGAGCTGCGGGTCCGGCCAGTCGCCTGCGGGCAACAGGTCCTCAGCCGAGATCGACCTGAACGGGAGCAGCAAGCCGGCAAGCGCGACGAGCGCCAGCCCGACCGCGGCGACGAGCAGCGCCGTGTGCAGCCCCGCGTTCTGTGCGAGCACGCCGAACACGGCGCTGCCGAGCGCGCCGCCGCCCTGGAAGATCACCAGGTAGTAGGCCATGCCGCGCGCCTTGGCCCAGCCGGGCAGCGTCGTCTGATACATCGAGTTCAGCGTCGAGAGCACGAGGATCCAGGCGACGCCGCCGATCACGAGCGCCAAAGCGGCGAGCGCGCTTACGCGCACGTACGCGAGCGCCAGCGTGACAGCGGCGAAGACGAGCGTGCCTACGGTCATCAGAGCGCCTGGCGCCATGCGCGCGCGCAGACGCGGCAAAAGCGCGGCGCCGGCGACCGCTCCGATGCCGACGCCGCCGAGCAGCACCCCGTAACCGCCCGAGCCGAGATGCAGCCGCGTGTGCGCCACCACGGGCAGCAGCGCCCAGATCGAGCTGGCGAACAACATGAACAGCCCGGCGCGCAGCAGGATCACGCGCAGCGCGGGGCTCCCCGCGACATAGCGTGCCCCGGCGCGTACCGCCTCGCTGACGTGCTCGGGCGCGGTGGCGCTCGCCGCGCGTGCGCCGCCGCGCCAGCGGGCGACCGCGCCGATGACCGGCACGAAGCTCGCCGCGTTCACGAAGAACAGCGCTGCGGCGCTCGTGGCTGAATAGAGCACGCCACCGAGGGCCGGTCCCACCGCTCGGCTCAGGTTCTGGTTGACCGACCCCAGCGCGATCGCCTGCGTGCGGTCCTCCGGCGCGACGAGTTCCGGCTGCAGCGTCTGCCACGTGGGCGAGGTGAGCGTCTGGCCGACGCCGACCGCGAAGATCAGCGCGAGCAGCACCCACGGCGCGAGCAGCCCGGCAAGCGCCAGAACGGCCAGCGCGAGGGCGGCGACCAGCATGAACGACTGCGACGCGATCAGCAGCCGGCGACGATCGACGAGATCGCCGATGGCGCCCGCGGGCACGGCGAGCAGCACGACCGGAAGGCCCGCCGCCGTCTGGATCAGCGCCACCAGCGTCGCCGATGTCGTCAGCGACAGCATCAGCTCCTGAGCGCCGACCGTCTGCATCCAGCTGCCGACGTTGCTCACGAACTGCGCCGAGGCCATGCTCGCGAAATCGCGGGAGCGAAACGGCGCCCACGGTGAGGAGCCGGCTCGGCGATTCGCCACGGAGTCCGGCGTCATAGATGGCCTCTCCGGGCCTACGCGGCCGCGGCTACGCGTTCGGCCGCCTCTTCGCACTCGCTCCCCCGATGAACAGGGCTGTCGGCAGCAAAGCGCCCGGCGACGCGCACGACTTCGCCGCCGAGCGTCTTGAGCTGCACCTCGACGCCCGCGTCCTGGACCTGCCCGTCCTGACCGAAGACCCTCGCCGCAGCTGCCACGGGAACGACGTATGGGACATCCCACGCGCGAAGCGCGCGGGTGGCGAACTCCATCGTGTTGATCGCCTGCAGGCCCTGCGTTCCACCGGCGGCGCTGATCAGCCCGATCACCTTGTCATGCAGGAACGGCGGCTCGCGGGCACCGAGCGCGTGCAGCCAGTCGAGCGCGTTCTTTAACGCGCCTGAGATCGTCCCTTGATACATCGGGCTGCTCCAGAGCATCCCATCGGCCGAGTAGCACGCCTCGATCAGCCGTGCAGCCGAGGCGGCCGGCTCGGCATCGTCGGGGTCGTACATCGGCAGGCCGAGCTCGCGCAGATCGAGCAGCGTCGTCTCGGCACCCGCGCTCGCGGCCCCTTCGAGCGCCAACTGCAACGCGGCGCGGCTCCTCGACACCCTCGCCAGCGAGCCGCCGAGCCCAACAATCCTCAGCGTTCTAGTCACGGACCGCGTCAGGCTACACCGAGGCGTCCACCACGATCGTCCTGGCCGCCAGCCACAGCAGCGCGGCCGTAGCATTCACGGCGTGAGCGTCCTACTCGTAGCGGAGATACACGGACGGGCAGCGCTCGCCGAGCCCCAGCTGCGTGCGCTGCTGCGCGAACTGGCTGACGCGAGCCGCACCGAGCCTCGATGCACCGGCTTCCGGGCGCTCGCCGCCGAGGAGCCCGGCGAGTTCGTGCTGCTGGGCTCCTGGAGCAGCGAGACGGCCATGCGCGAGCACTACGACACCAGCCACTACCGTCACTATCGCGAGCAGGTCGCGCCATTGCTGGCACGCCCGAGCGACGTCGTGGTCTATCACGTCAGCACTGCCGTCCACGCACTCGACCCCAATCCCCCCGACCCCGGGCTGTTCGGGTAGCAGGAGCCGGCTGCCGCGCGGCGCGATCACGAGCGCGGCGCAGCTACTCGATGTCGCGCTACCGGGACCCGCTCACGGAGCATCCACCCGGCCGAGCAGCACGACCGCCTGCCCATTGAGCCGAGGCAGTCGCACCACGGGCCCGAGAAAACCGCCTGGGGAGAAGTCGAAGGCGACGACGTGATCCTCGCCGACGCAGTACAAGCGGCCGTCCGGTCCGAACCTCAAACCCCGCGGCCTGCGGAACTCCAGTGAGCGGTCCGGAACGAAGACGCGCAGCAGCGCTCCGGTGGTTTGGTCGTATTCGCGGACGCTGGCGAGGGCGTCCGGGGCGCCGAAGGGGCGCTCACTGGCGACCACGATGTGGCCGTTCGGAGCGACCGTCAGGTCGAGCGGACTCAGCTCGGGGTCGGTGACCAGGCGGCGCGTGCGCAGTGCCCGGTCATGGTCGAACACGACGATCGTGTTATCGCCTTCCCCGGAGGGACCGATGCCCGACGCGAGATACAGCCGGCCGTCGTGCGCAAAGCCAAACCCGCGCGGGAACGGGACGACGCCATCCGGCAGAACAGCTTGTGCATCCCCATCGAGGGCAGCGGGCATGGCCAGTATCGTGCGCCGCCGTCGCGAGCCGAGGTAGTAGCGGCCATCGTGCCCGAAGGTGCCGCCGCCCGGGTCCAGTTCGGGTATCCGGCCGGAGTCGTGCACGACCTCTCCGCGGTGATCGAGCGCCAACACGCGATCGTCGCCGCTGTTGAGATACACGAGTGCGCCCGACGGGTCGACGGCCAGGCCGCGCGGATCGGTGATCCGCGTGTCATTGCTGAACGGGCCGATCAGTCCGCCTTCGGCGTCGAAGCCGAGAATCGCATCGTAGCCCCCGCCGTTGGCAGCGCCCGCGCTGGTGACCAGAAGGGGCATCACCGAGACGACCAAGCCGGCGTCAGGAGACCAAGCCCGGCGAATCCGCGAGGCGGTGCATGCGCTCGTGCGCGAACTGGACCACGGTTGCGCCCTCGCCGACGGCCGTGGCACAGCGCTTGATCGAGCCGGCGCGCGCGTCACCGGCGGCGAAGACGCCCGGCACGCTTGTCTCGAGCAGGCCGTCGGCGCCGGCGTCGGTGCCCGTCAGGATGAAGCCGTCGGCGTCACGCGCGAGTAGGTCGCCGAGCCACTCGGTGCAGGGGTTGGCGCCGAGGAACAGGAACAAGAACGAGAACGGCGGCTGCTCTCCATCGGCGAGGGTGACAGCGTGCAGTTGCCCGTGTGCTCCTTGCAGGCCGACGATCTCAGAGCGGTCGCGTACAGCGACGCCGTAGCGATCCAGCTCGTCGATCAGATACTGCGACATCGTCTCTGCCAGGTTGCCGCGACGGTGCAGGAGCGTGACGAGCGCGCCGCCGCGCGCCAGCCAGACAGCGGCCTGGCCCGCCGAGTTGCCGCCGCCGACGACCGCCACACGCTGGGCCGTGCAGAGCTGTCCCTCCGGCGGTCCGGCGGCATAGAACACGCTCAGTCCCTCGTAGGCCTCGAGTCCCGCGACGGGCAGACGCCGGTATTCGGCGCCGGTGGCGAGCAGCACCGCGCGGGCAGCTATCTCGTTGCCGTCCTCGAGCCTCACGAGGTGGCGCCCGATGCCGGGCCTCAGTTCGTGGGCGCGGTAGGGCGAGGCCAGGCGGGCGCCGAACTTGCGTGCCTGGGTGGCGGCGCGGCTGACCAGTTCGCTGCCGCTGATCCCCGCGGGGAAGCCCAGGTAGTTCTCGATCCTGCGCGACGTGCCCGCCTGGCCGCCGATGCCGCGGCCCTCCACGATCAGCGTGTCCAATCCCTCCGAGGCGCCATAGACGGCTGCAGCCAGTCCCGCGGGACCGCAGCCGACGATCAGCAAGTCGACTTGCTCGCGCGGCGCGAGCTCCAGGCCGATCCCGAGCGCCCGTGAGAGCTCGCCGTCGCTCGGGTTGATCAGCTCCACCCCGCCGGGCAACCGCACCAGCGGCAACTGCGCGCTCGAGCCGGCGCCGTCGGTCGTCCCGGTGGGCTCGGTCCAGGTGTGCGGGAGCCGCTGGGCGCGCGCGAACTCGAGCAGCCGGCGCGTGTCGGGCGAGTCGCGCGGACCAACGATCTCAGGACCGACGCCGCTGCGTGCTTGGAGCAACTCGCGGCGTTCGACCAGGGCGCCCAGGATCAAGTCCGAGAGCGCGGGGTCGTCGAACAGCAGCGCACGCAGCTTCTCGCGCGGGAGCGCGATGTAGCGCATCGGCCGGGTGACGACCGCGGTGACGAACACCGCCTGCCCGCTGAGGAGGTTGACCTCCCCGAGAAAGCCGGAATCGGAATGGCGGACGATCTCGTTCCCGGCGCCGTCCAGGATCGCGGCTTCGCCCTCGACGATCGCGATGAACGGATAGGTCGCGTCGCCGATCTCATACAGCTTCTCGCCCACCTCGGCCGTGTGCTCCTCGCCGTGCTCGGCGAGCATCTCGATCTGAGTGCTCGACAGTATCCGAGCCGCCGGGGTCGCCTGGTCATCAGCTTGGGAGCTCACCTCCTGACAAGCCTAGCCGGCTCGACGAGCCGGGTGCGCGAACAGATGCGCGACGGGCCCTCGCCGACGGGCATGAGAGCGGGCGCCCGGGTTCGACGAGGTTGGGCACGCAGCGCCTGATCGCGGCACGGCCCGCTGCGCTAGTCCGCGACCCTGCAGGCGCTCGTCGACCTCGGTATGGACGAACGCGATCAGGCCGGGCCGTGCACGATAGGCGCTGTAGCCGACCACCTCGGCCGTCGATCGAGAGCTCGTAGCGCTCACGCTCGGGCGCGTCAGCCACCTCGATCCGCTCCGCCACGGCCATGCCCGCAACATTAGAACGCAAACGATCGGCTGGTTTTGGGCGCGGGGGAGCGGTCGATGGCCCGATCATGCCCGTGCCTTGTCGGCGAATCGCTGCCGGCCGCCTGTCGGGAGACCCGAGAGCCAGCGCGATGCTCGGTCATCGTCCCCTCATCCGAGAAAGCAGTGGAACTTTGGTCGGCGGGCCGGCATCTTCCCAGTTCTACGAGCGCGTCCCTCGGGCATCACGTCCGCCGGAGCGCTCATGACCTATGGACCGCAAACGGGAGATCGCGCGAACCAGGTTTGCGTTTTCGTGGGGGCGGGTACACGGCGTGCGCGGGTGCTCCCCTCGGCGAAGAGGATCAACCGGGTCTGTAACTGCAACGGCAGGAGGAGAGATGATGGTCACGAGGGGAATGGGATGGCCGGCGCGCGACCTCGCCGGGCGCCGACGGAATCGAGGCGTTGGCGTCCTTGCGCTGCTGTTGCTCCTCGGCTGGGCCGCGCTCGCCGCGCCCGGCGCGCGCGCCGCGGTCCCGCCGGAACAGGACCCGTTCTACAAGTACGAAGGCAAGACGCCGTTGAAGCACATCGCCCCCGGCACGGTCCTGAAGACGCGGTCCGTCCCCGTCCACGTCGAGGGCATCGAACTGCCGCTCACCGCCGTGCAGCTTCTGTACCGCTCGACGAGCGAGTTGGGAAAGCCGACCGTCAACGTGACCTCAGTGCTCTTGCCGCCGGTGAAACCGCTCACGCCAAGCGTGCTTTCCTATCAGTCCTTCTACGACAGCCTCAGCACCGAAGACGACCCGTCGTACGCGATCTCCGGCGGAGACCCGACGGGAGGCGAAATACCGCAGGTCGAGTCGGTCCTGATCTCCCCGGCGCTGCTCGCGGGCGAGACCGTCGTGATCCCCGACACCGAGGGCGAGGAAGCGGACTTCTCGGCTGGACCTGTCTACGGGTACAACACGCTCGACTCGCTGAGAGCGGCGCTCAGCTCTCCGGCCACCGGCCTGACGAGCACCACGAAGATCGGGTTGGCCGGCTATTCCGGCGGCGCGATCGCCACGGAGTGGGCAGCGCAGCTGGCGCCGACCTACGCCCCTGAAGTCGACTCAGACATCGTCGGGGCGGCAATGGGCGGCGTGCTAGTCGACCCCGCGCACAATCTCAAGTACGTCGAAGGCAGCAGCAGCTGGGCGTCCGTCATCCCGATGTCTCTGGATGGCCTGAGCCGGGCGTTTCACCTCAACTTGACGCCGTATCTCAGCGAATACGGACAGGAACTCCTCGAGGATGACCAAAGCGCGTCCATCACCGACGAGAAGTCGGTCCCGGGCCTCACGTGGGCCGAGCTGGCCAAGCCTCGGTACTCGACGCCGGAAACCATCGCCGTGTACGTGCGCACCGCAAACAAGCTCATCATGGGCCGTGAAGGGACACCGACGGTGCCGCTGTTGATCGGACAGGGCAACGGCGGCGAAGAACTCGAAGGAACTCCCGGCGATAAGCCGGGGATCGGGCCCGGTGACGGAGTCATGATCGCCGGCGACGTGCGCAGCCTCGCCCGTGAGTACTGCGAACGCGGCGTACCGGTGCAATACAGCGAATACCAGCATCTCGGCCACATCGAGGGCGCGCTGCCATGGCTCACCGAAACCGCGGCCTGGCTCGCCGGGCGCTTCGCCGGCCTCACAGCGCCACAGGACTGCTCGGAAATCGCGCCCGGGAACTCCCTGGCGCCGATCAAAAAAGCAAAGAGATAGCTCGACCGGGGCTGGCATACGCAGACGCGCGTACCCCCCGATGATCCGCGTGGCTGGTTCAGCCCGCGAGCAGCGGCAACGGCGCGATCTGCGCCAGGTTCCGGCGCTCGGCGAGCGTCGTCGCCCGAGACGTCCACGCCAAAGCCCGACCGGCAGAGCTCCAAGCGTCTCCTGCGGCGCAGCGCCAAATCAGCGCGTCATCGATCACGATCGCGCACTGCTCCCCGGCTAACGCGGCGATCATCGCGTCGACCGCGCCGGGCGGATCGTCCCCCGCCGACGCCATAGAGCTGGCCGCATCGAGGAAGCCCCTCCCGGACGTGGCCGCGCTTACCCGGGCAGCTTGATCCGATGGACGTCACCACAGACCACGCAGTTGCTCCATCAGGCCCGCGACCTCGCGCGCTTCTCGCACGTAGCCCTCGTTCTGCATGAGGCGTCGCGCCTCAGCCGCCAGCCCACCGCGTGGCCGCTCACGCTTGGCCGTCTCGGCGAGCGCGCTACTCGACGGGCGCCTGACTCCCGAGAGGACACGTCGCCGGCCCGCTCGCAAGGCGCGCGGTCGCGCCGCGCTCAAGGAGCACGCAGCCAAGCGCCGATACCGGAAGTGCAGACCACACCGAGCTTGCAAGGACGCCCCTCCATGAGTCAAACCGATCGTGTCGAAAGCAGTTGCCAGATGCCGGCGACGCGGGCGGCGGAGGTTCGGCGACTCCTGGCCGGCGCGCCTGCAATCCCGATGCGGACGACCGCGGCGGGCGTTGGCTGATGGGCCCCGACGTCGACATATACAACCTCAAGCGCGGCTTCGAGCGCGCGAACGAGTTGCTCGACCTCGGGCGCGCGAGCACGAGTCTCTCCTTCCTGAACCATGCGCGCCGCGTGCTGATGCCGCTGCCGGTGATCGATCGCCGGCGACGCGTGCCGAGCGACATCCTCCCGCCCTTCAGAGAACGGCCGATCGCCGCGCTGCAGGGCAAGCGGATCGGCGTCATCGCATCCGGTGGCGGTGGCGGGTGCGTGGCGATGGTGGGGGTCGTGCAGGCCTTGGAGGAGGCGGGAATCCGCCCTGCGATGTACTCCGCCTGCTCGGGCAGCGCCATCTGGGGCGCGATGTGGGCGGCCGGGATGAGCCCGCAGGAGATGGTCGACTTCTCGCTGTCGTGGCGGCCCGAGGACTACCTGGACATCCAGTGGACACGAATTACCCGTTTCGCGCTGAGCGCACTGAAAGGGTTCACGGGGCTGATGAAGGGCGAGGCGCTCGAACATCTGTTCAACGAGCGGCTGTGGAGCATGCGCGTCGGCGACACCGCCTTCCCGATCAGCTCGATCGGCTACAACATGGATCTCGGTCGCGTCGAGTACTTCGGAAGCTCGCAAACGCCCGAGCTGACCGTCGGCGAGCTCGTGCGCATCGCGGTCGCGCTCCCGTTGTTCATCGAGTCGGTGGCGGTCGGCGGTCATCTGTACGTCGACGGCGGCGTGATCGAGCTGTTCCCGGCGCAGCCGATCATCGAGGACGGCGGCTTCGATCACGTCTTCGGCGTCAACTTCATGCTGCCGGCGGGCTTCGAGGCGAAGGACATCACGGGCTGGGCCGAGCGCGCCGGGGGCTTCCTGCAGGCAAGCCGGCAACTGCAGCAGGGCAACCACCTCGAGATGGCCAGGCGAGCGCGCCGACAGCTCGGCGAGGACTTCACGCTGATCGACCCGATCGACCCTTCGCTGCTGCGCGGGGTCTCCTTCTATGACCTGTTCATCGACCGCCGCAAGTGGCCCGCCCTGATCCGCGAGGGCCACGCCGCGGCCACGCGTGCGCTCGACGCGCTGCGCGAGCAGGCGCCCCTTAGGAGCCGCTCCGCGCGCCATCCGCGCGCGCGGGCTGCTTGAGCCGGGCGATCCGGGCCAGCGCCCGGGACTTACCTATTCGAGCACGATGGTCGTGGTCCGGGCGAATCGTCCGAGACTGGGATAGCGAGCGAGTATGCGATCGTCAACTCCGCCCACGCCGCTCGCCAAGCGTCGTCGCAGGCCCGTGGGCAGTATGAAACTCAGCGGCATCAGGGGAATGCTCGCGAGCTCTGCCTCCCTGTGCCAGAAGCCCGGAAATGCTTCGGCGCACATCTCCCAATCGTGCACGGTGAACGGGTGCTCGTCGTCGGTGCGCGCGTTCGGGGTGAGCGTCCTTCCAAGACGCAGGATCGGGTTGTGGGCGAGCGGCTCGAGAAAGACGGCGCGACCGCCCGGCGCCAGGATCCGGCGCAGCTCGGCCAGCGCCAGCCGAACGTCCAGATGGTGAAGGATCGCGGTGCCCACGATCAAATCGAACGAGTCGTCGGGCAGCCCCGTGTCGTGTGCATCGGCGACTTTCAGGTCGACCTTGTCCGCGTAACCATGCTCCTGTGCGATTTGCAGTCCCTTGTCGATCTCAGCCTGTGAGATGTCGAAGCCGACGATCGTGGCGGCGCCGGCGTCCACGAGATCCTTCGCTCCGAGCGCGGGGCCACAACCATACATCAGCACGCGCTTGCCGCGCGCGTCGTATAGCCCGGTGATCTCCTCGTTGCGATTGAACTCGCCGATCGCCCGGCTGATCAGCTGACGCAGACGATCGAAACGGTCGCTCTGGGCATCGTAGAACTCACGCTCGCGAGCTACCCGCTCGGTCGGGTCTGACATTCGCCGAGCATACCATCGAGGTCGCACCGATCACGCGGGACGAGACCACCTTTACTCTCTGGAACGAGCCACGCAGGACGTGCTGTTCTTCGCACCGTTTGATATTGAGATGGAGTTCTTCCTTCCACAGCCGAGGGGCGGTGGCGATTACATCCTCGCGGTCGGCGACGACCGGGACGCGACTTCCATATGCTCGCCCACGGCCTCGTCGAGATCGACTGCCCGGTCAAGATCGCCTACGGCCCGGAGGGCCGATAGGGTCGATGTTCCGAGCAATGGCGCAGGACGCCTCGACGCCCTACCGCCGCGACGCGAAGAACTCGCTGAGCAGCTCGCTGCACTCCTGCCCGAGCAGCCCTCCCGCGACCTCCGGCCGGTGGTTCAGCCGCGGCTCGCCGGTCACGTCGAGCACGCTCCCGCACGCCCCCGCCTTCGGGTCGCTCGCGCCGTAGATCACGCGCGCGAGACGCGCTAGCACCACCGCCCCGGCGCACATCGCGCACGGCTCGAGCGTCACATACAGGACTGCGTCGAGCACGCGCCAGCTCCCGGCCAGGCGGGCGGCCTCACGCACTGCGATCACCTCCGCGTGCGCCGTCGGGTCCTGGCGCAGCTCGCGCTCGTTGTGCGCCGCAGCGACCACCTCCTCGTCGCGCACGAGCACCGCGCCGATCGGCACGTCGTCGTGTTCAAGCGCACGTTCGGCCTCGCGCAACGCCAGGCGCATGAAGTACTGATCGCGTGGGGAGAAGCGTTCGGTCATGGGTCTCGTGGGCGCGGTCTGCGAGAGTGCCACTCCGATCGCCTCGCCCGCCCATCATCATTACCCAACAACCGTGCGGTTCCCCAGCCCCCGTCATCCAGCGATCGGACGTGCTCGCGCCGCTCGCACGTGCTCGTCGCGCGCGTTCGCGCGAACGAGGATCGCGCTCGCGCTGTGCGCCGCGGCGCTGCTCGTGAGCGTGTGCGCACCGGCCACCCTGTCGGCGCCCGCGATCTCCTCGGCGATGCTGATCGCGCGCTCGGCGGGCGCCAGCTCCTCGAGCCAGTACGCGCCGAACGAGGTCGTCGTCGGCTACGCGGGCTCCTCGGCGGGCGCGGGCACGGACCCCGCGCTCGCCCGCTACGGGCGGATCGCGCGCGCGGGCGAAGGCCCCGTGCGCGCGCCGGCGCGAGCGCGCACGCAGCTGCTGCATCTCGCCCCCGGGGTGAGCATGGCGACTGCGCTCGCTCACCTGCGCGCGCAGCGCGGCGTGGCCTACGCGGTGCCGGACTACATCGCACACGTCGCCGACGAAGCGGCGCCCGCGGAGACGATCCCCAACGACGAAGGCAAGGCGCACAAACCGGGCGGCTGGGAGCAGCTGCAGTGGAACTTCGTCGGGCGCTTCGGCGTAAACGCCCCGCAGGCGTGGGCGAACGTCGCCGCCGACGGGGCCCCGGGCGGCAAGGGCGTGATCGTGGCGGTGCTCGACACGGGCGTCGCGTACGCGACTCGGGGGCGCTACCGCCGCTCCCCGGACCTCAGCCGCTACACGTTCGTCAAAGGCTATGACTTCGTCGCCAAAGACCCATACGCGTACGACCGCAACGGCCACGGCACGTTCGTGGCGAGCACGATCGCGGAGGAGACCAACAACCACTACGGCCTCACCGGCCTGGCGTTCGCCGCGCGGATCATGCCCGTGCGCGTGCTCGACAGCGAGGGCGAAGGCGAAGCTTCGACGATCGCCGAAGGCGTGTACTTCGCGGTCAACCACCACGCGCAGGTGATCAACCTCAGCCTCGAGTTCTCCCCGGGCGTGACCGCGTCAGACATCCCGGAGCTGATCGACGCGCTCGACTACGCCCACCGCCACCGCGTGCTGGTGGTGGCCGCGGCGGGCAACGAGGGTCACCGCGCGATCGCCTACCCGGCCCACGCGCCGAACGTCGTGTCGGTGGGCGCGACCACCGAACACGGCTGTCTGGCCGACTACTCGAACGACGGCGCCGGGCTCACGCTGGTGGCCCCCGGCGGCGGCGCCGACGCGGACCTCCCCGGCGACCCCGACTGTCACCCCGAAGACCCTCCTGGCAGGGACGTCTACCAGGTGACCTTCACGGGCAGCTCGCTCACGAAGTTCGGCATGCCGGGCGGCTATGAAGGCACCTCGATGGCCACCGCGCACGTGGCGGCGATCGCCGCGCTGATCATCGCCAGCGGCGTGATCGGTCACCACCCGACGCCGGCGCAGATCACCGCGCGCCTGCGCGCGACCGCGACCAAGCTGGGCGACGCGCAGGACGCGCGCCTGTACGGCGCGGGCCTGGTCAACGCCGCGGCGGCGACCGCGCCGGGCGGGCCGGGAGCCGTCGCGAGGTAGCGCCGCCGCTTGTCGGGCAGCGCCCCCCATCGCGCGCCGCCGCCCGAGCGTTGCGATCTGGCGATCGTCGGCGGCGGGATCATCGGCCTGGCGGTCGCGCGCGAGCTCACACGGCGCCACCCGCGGGCGTCCGTGTGCGTGCTCGAGCGCGAGCCGCGGCTAGCGAGCCACCAGAGCTCCCACAACTCCGGCGTGATCCACGCGGGCGTGTACTACGCGCCCGGCTCGCTGAAGGCGCGCCTGTGCGTGGACGGCGCGCGCGAGCTGTATGAGTACTGCGAGCAGCGCGGGATCGCCACCGAGCGCTGCGGCAAGTTGATCGTCGCGACGGACGCCTCGCAGCTCGCGCGCCTTCACGAGCTCGAGCGGCGCGCGAACGCCAACGGCGTGCCGGGCGTACGCAGGCTCGATCCGGGGGGCATCCGGGAGCTCGAGCCGCACGCGCGCGGCGTCGCCGCCCTGCACTCCCCGCACACGGGCATCGCGGACTTCGCGGCGATCGCGCACGCGTATGCGCGCGACGCGCTCGCGGCGGGCGCGAGCATCGCGACGGGCTGCGACGTGCGGTCGGTCCTCGGCGATGGGCGCACGCTGCGCCTCGGCCACACGCACGGCGCGACCGTGGCCGGCCACGCGGTCTTCTGCGCGGGCGCGTGGTCCGATCGCCTGGCGGTCGCCGCGGGCGCGAGCCCTGACCCGCGCATCGTCCCGTTCCGCGGCTCCTACCTGCGCCTGGTGCCCGCTCGCCGCGAGCTGGTGCGCGCGCTGATCTACCCCGTGCCGGACCCGTCGCTGCCGTTCCTCGGCGTGCACCTGAGCAGGCACATCGACGGCGAGGTGCTGATCGGCCCGACGGCCTTGATCGCTGGCGCGCGCGACGCCTACAGCCTCGCGCGGGTGCGCCCCCGGGACCTGCTGGAGACGCTCGGCTGGCCGGGCACGTGGCGGCTGCTCGCGCGCTCGTTGAGGACGGGCGCGAGCGAGCTGCGCCACGCGGCGCAGCCCTCTGCGCTCGTTCGCGCGGCGGCGCGCTATGTGCCCGAGCTGCGAGCCCGAGACGTGCAGCCGGCGTTCGCGGGCGTGCGCGCGCAGGCGCTCGCGCGCGACGGGCGCCTGGTGGAGGACTTCGCCTTCTCGCACACCGAGCGCGCGCTGCACGTGCGCAACGCGCCGTCGCCCGCCGCCACCTCATCGCTGGCGATCGCGCGGCACGTGGCCGACGTGGCCGAGCGGGCGTTCGCGCTGCGCGGATGACGTTTTTATTAGAGAGAGAGGTTCGCCGGCGCTTTCACCGACGCCGACGGCCGGCCTCTCGCGCGCCACATCTCAAACGCCGTTCGCCCGCCGCGGTCGACATGGATCGTGAGTGAGGAGCAGGCAGTGAAAGACCCTCGGACGATCTCTTGCACGCGAGCACCGTACCCCTAGGCGGCGGGCGTCCAAACTGAGACACTTTCACCGATGGCTGGTCCCGCGTCTCCGGGTCGGGCGGTTTCTGTCAGTCGATATCGTCACGGCGCCATCCGTCCACGGGCGGCGAGCTGGCGACGCCCCAGCCCGCTCGAGCTGCTCATCGCGCTCACGCTCGTCGGCGCTGCCGTGCGCTTTGCCACGCTGAACGTGTCGAGCATCGAGCTCGACGAGTCGGCGACGCTGATCCTCGTCCACCGCGGCTTCGGCGGAATGCTCTCGCACCTCGTCAGCAGCGAGTCCGCGCCGCCGCTCTACTACATCCTCGTGTGGGCGTGGACGAGGGTCTTCGGCGCGGACCCCGTCGGCTTCCGTTCGATGTCCGCGTTGATCGGCACGCTCACGATTCCGGTGATGTACCTCGCGGGCCGCGAGATCTCCACACGGGTGGGACTGTGGGCCGCGGCCTTGACGACCTTCAGCCCGTCGATGTACTTCTTCTCGCAGGAGGCGCGCACGTACGGTCTGCTCGTGCTGTTCACCGCGGCGGCGTTCGTCGCCTGGCAGCGCGCCCTGCGCCAGCCGAGCGCTCGTCGCCTGGCGCTGTGGGCGGCCCTCTCCGGCCTTGCGCTGCTCGCGCACTACTTCGCCGCGTTCCTGTTCGTATCCGAGGCGCTCGTGTTGATCAAGCGCGTCGGTTGGCGGCGCGTACGCGCGCCCGTCGCGGCGGTCGTGCTCGAGGGGCTCGCGCTCGCGCCGCTGGCGATCGCCCAGCGCGCGGACGGCAAGACCGACTGGATCGAAGAACTGCCGCTGGTGCGGCGCATCGGCGAAAGCGTCAAGATGTTCACCGTCGGGGTTTACGGCCCGCTCGTGTTGTTCGCGCTGGTGATCGCCGTCCTGATCATCGCCGCTGCGCTCATGCTCGTCGTCCGTCGGGGGGACGCGCGCGAGCGCGACGGAGCGCGCGACGCCGCGATCGTAGCGGCCGGGGCGATCGCGCTGCCGCTGTTCCTGGCAGTTACACACGTGATCGACGTGTACGACGGGCGCAACATGCTCGCCTTCTGGGTCCCGTTCGCGGTGCTCCTCGCCGTCGGCCTGGGGACGGAGGGCGCGCGACGCACCGGCGCCCTGCTCGGTGGCGCGCTGTGTGCGATCTATTTGGCGATGATCGTCGCCGCCAATGCGATCCCGGACTACCAGCGCGATAACTTCCGGGGCGTCGCCCACGCGCTCTCGCGCCCCACGACGCCGCGGCTGATCATCGCCGAACTGCACGCCGCGGGGCCCCTGTCGATCTACATGGGCCCGCTGAGCGACGTCTCCGGACGGGTCCCCGCGGTGCGCGAAGTGGACTTCGTGGAGCTGCGCCACCTGCGCACGGTCGGGCCTCCGCAGGCCGCGGTCGTGCCCACCACCCCACCCCCGGGCTTTCACCTGGCGGGGGTCAAAAGGCCGGAAACGTTTGCGATCTCGCGTTTCGTCGCGGCGAGCGCGACCAAACCGACCGACAGCCAGCTCGTCCATTTGAGCGGCATGGGCGACGCGGAAGTCATCCTCCAGCGCTGAGCCCGGCGCCTCGGCGGCGCCGAAGACAACCCGCACCGCACCGCGCTTGCGCGGGCTCGCCGCGCGCCGCGGCGCTCAGCGCGTGGCGCGGACGCCGATGATCTCACGAGCCTGGGCAGGTGTGGCGACGGGTCGCCCGATCGCCTCGCACAAGGCCCTGGCACGCGTGACCAGCTGTGCGTTTGACTCGGCGTACTCGCCGGGCGCTACGTAGACGACGTCCTCCAGACCGGTGCGGATGTGGCCGCCGAGCGCGAGCGTGACCGCCATCATCGGAAAGTGCCGCGGGATCGCGGTCACCGCCCAGGGGACGCCGTTCGGGGCCAGCTCGGAGAACAGCGAGATCATCATCGCGCTCGCCGGAGCGCCTCCGACCACGCCGAGCAGCATGTGCATCATCCCCGGCGCGCCGCCGGCCGCGAGCTGGGAGGCGGTGAGCGCCATGCCCACGTCGAAGCACTCGTACTCGGGCACGATCTCGCGGCGCGCCATCTCCTCGAGCAGTTCGGACACGAGCGACGGCGGGCTCACCAGCAGGTCGCCGCCGGGGCCGAAGTTCATGCTGCCGCAGGTCACCGTGGCGAGCTCCGGCTGCGCCTCGAGCGAACGACGCGACTCCACGGCGGGCGCGCCGAGCTGTCCGCCGGTGGTGAAGTTGAGCACCACGTCATCGACCTGCTCGCGAACCGCCTGTGCGATGGCGCCGTAGTCATCGGGGGCCTGGGTCATCTCGCCGCCGCTGTTGCGCGCGTGGATGTGCACGACGCTCGCGCCCGCCCTGACCGCGCCCACGGCCTGCGCGATCACTTCCTCCCTGGTGACCGGCTGGTTGGGGTTGCCCGTGACCAGCCCGCCGGAGACGGCGCAGGTGAGGACCGCCGGAGAGCCCGGCTGCACGGCCGCGGTGCGCGCGAACGCCCTCGCCGTGACCGCACCGGCGCGGAAGCTCATGCGCACCGAGCCCGTGCGAGCGGTCCTCGACCTGCGAGCGCTCCCCGCGGTTTCGGGCGAGCGCCGCCGCGCCAGCGTCTGTCCCGCCGGCTCGCGCTCGAACACGATGCTTGCAACCCTCGCATGGCCCGCGCAGCTAACCTAGCGAATGGCACAGCGGACGGCTACGGCGGACGGTGCGCTCGGCTGCGCTCCGGGCGCACGTGCACCGCCACCAGATGTGCGACGATCCGTCGCCTATGGCAAAGCGGGTGGGGATCGACCTCGTGTCGGTGGGGGCAGTGCGCGACTCGATTCGCGACCACGGCGATCGTTACCTGAAGCGCATCTACACCGAGCGCGAGCTCGACGACTGTCATTCAGAGGATGGGATCGTGGCCGAGCGCCTCGCTGCCCGTTTCGCCGCCAAGGAGGCGCTGCTGAAGGTCCTGCGACCGGTCGATGAGCCGATCCCCTGGCGCAGCATGGGCGTTGTGCGTCATGGCCCGGGATGGGTGACGCTGGAGCTCAGCGGGCGCGCGGCCGAGCTGGCCGCCGAGGCCGGCCTGCACGACTTCGAGCTCAGCATCTGCCACGAGGCGGACTATGCATCGGCTGTTGTGATCGCGGAGTTGGACTTGAGGAATGGGGGTAGCGGTCCGATGATGAGCACATGACAGAGGAGATCCGCCAAATCATCGCCGAGCACGGGCGCCTGTCGGTGGACGTCACCGAGCTTGCGCCCGACACCGACCTCTACCACGCGGGCATGACCTCGCATGCGAGCGTCAACGTGATGCTCGCGCTCGAGGACCACTTCGACGTCGAGTTTCCCGACCGCATGCTCAAGCGCAGCGTGTTCGAGAGCATCTCGGCGATCGCAGCGGCGCTGAACGAGCTCCGCGCGGGCACGCCGGTGTCATGAGCGTCGCCGTCGACCGCGACCAGGCCTTCCTGAGCGCGGTCACGCGCGTCGCCGACGAGTACGCCGCCCCGAACGCCGACGCCGTCGACCGCGACGCGCGCTTCCCCAGCGAGGCGATCGAGGCGCTGCGCGCCGAGCGCGCGCTGTCGGCCTTCCTCGCGCCGGAGCTCGGCGGCGGGGGCGTCGCCTTCGCGACGATCGCCGCCGCGTGCTTCGAGCTCGGACGCCGCTGCGGCGCGAGCGCGATGGTCTTCGCGATGCACCAGATCCAGGTGATCTCGATCGCGCGCCATCTCGAGGACTCCCCCTGGTTCGAGGACTACCTGCGGGCCCTCGCGCGCGAGCAGCGACTGGTCGCCTCCTCGACCTCCGAGGTTGGGACCGGTGGCGACATGGGACGCTCGGTGGCCGCCGTGAGCGCCGGCGAGGACGGGACCTGCACGTTCGAGAAGCAGGCGCCCACGGTCAGCTACGGCGCGCACGCCGACGACCTGTTCGTCACGCTGCGCCGCGCGCCAGACGCAGAGCCGAGCGACCAGGTGATCGCGCTGGCGCGCAAGGAGCAGGTCGAGCTCGAGCCCAAGGGCACGTGGGACCCGCTGGGGATGCGCGGCACCTGCTCTCCCGGGTACGTGCTGCGGGCCACGATCGCCCCCGAGCAGGTGCTGCCGACGCCCTTCCCACGCGTGTCGGCCGAGTCGATGGTGCCCGTGTCGCACATCCTCTGGTCGCACCTGTGGCTAGGGATCGCGACCGACGCCTTCGACCGCGCGCGCGCGTTCGTGCGCGCCGCCGCCAAGCAGAAGCCGGGCGAGCCGCCCCCGACCGCGGTGCGCCTGTCGCACCTGATGAGCGAGCTCTCGCTGCTGCGCGCGGAGGTGCTCTCGGGCTTGGCGGAATTCACCGAGGCCTCCGAGGAGCCAGGACGCGAGCGCCTCTCGACGATGGCGCTCGCGCTGCGCTTCAACAACCTCAAGATCGCCGCCTCCGAGCAGGCGCCGCGGGTATGTCAGGGCGCCCTCGGAGTGTGCGGGATCATGGGCTTCAAGAACGACACGCCCTTCAGCGTCGGGCGCCACCTGCGCGACACGATGTCCGCCTGTCTGATGGTCGCCAACGAGCGCATCCACCAGACGAACGCGAGCCTGCTGCTTATCGCCAAGGACGTCTGATGCCGGGCGCACGCCCGGCCAGCCCCGATCAGACGGCGCTGCTGGGCGCACTGGTCGAGCGTGGCCTGTTGATCGAGACCGGGGTCGCGGGCATCTACGGTCGCGGGGCGCCCTTCGAGGAGGTCCGCGAGGCGCTCGCCGCACGCGTCACACGCGCGGCCACGCCCGAAACGCCCGAGCAGCTGCGCTTTCCGCCGGTGATGCCGCGCCGCGACCTCGAGACGGTGGGCTATCTGAAATCGTTCCCCCACCTAGCAGGCAGCATCTTCTCCTTCGACGGCAGCGAGGCGCAGGCCGCCGAGCAATACGCGCGCGCCAGCCGCCACGAGGACTGGAGCGAGTTCCAGGGCATGACCGAACTGGTGCTCACCCCCGCCGCCTGCTACCCCGTGTACCCGGCGATCGCCGCCAGGGGATCGCTGGCGGCGGGCGGCATCATGATCGACGCCGGCGGCTCCTACGTGTTCCGTCACGAGCCCTCGGGAGACCCGGCGCGCATGCAGATGTTCCACCAGCGGGAGATGGTGCGGATCGGCGAGCCCGAGACGGTGCAGTCGTGGCGAGATTCATGGCGCGCGCGGGCGCTGGAGCTGCTCGGCGCGGTCGGCCTGGAGGTCGAGCTGGACGTCGCGACCGATCCATTCTTCGGTCGCAGCGGACGCATGCTCGCCGCCAGCCAGCGCGAGCAGCAGCTGAAGTTCGAGGTCCTGACGCAGATCGCCGGCCCCGAGCCGACGGCGCTCGCGTCGTTCAACTACCACCAGGAGCACTTCGCCTCCGCCTACGGCATCCGGATGAGCGATGGCAGCGAGGCGCACACCGCCTGCCTGGGGTTCGGGCTCGAGCGGATCACGATCGCGCTCTTGCGCACGCACGGCCTTGACCCGCACAGCTGGCCGGCGGAGGTTCGCGGCGAGCTGTGGCCGGCATGAGCGCCCCCGCGACAGGGCCGGTGTCCCTGTTCGGGCTCGACCCCGACGGCTACGCCCCCCACTGGCTGCACTCCTCCGAGCGCACCTACCTGGAAACGAACTGCTACGCCGACGTGCTGATCGAGCTGCTGCACGCGCGCGGCGCGGAGCCGGTAGCCGCGATGGGCTGCACGCTGGGCATCGACTTCGAGGGCGACCAATGGACGTTCTTCAAGCCGTTCCCCCAGGACCTCGAGCGGCTGTTCGGCGTCGACGTGCACGAGATGCAGCCCTACCGGCCGCTGCCCGAGCAGGCGGCCGAGCAGCTCGCCGAGGGCAGGACGCTGATCGTCGAGCTCGACTCGTGGTACCTGCCCGACACGGCCGCCACCAGCTACCGGCGCGAGCACGTCAAGACGTCCGTCGCGGTGGAGGCGATCGACTGCGCGGGCGAACGCATGCGCTACTTCCACGCGGCCGGGCTGCACGAGCTCTCCGGCGATGACTACCGCGGCGTCTTCCGTCTCGGACGCCCGTACTCCGATGACGTGCTGCCCCCCTACACCGAGCTCGTGCGTTTCGACGCCGGGCCGCGTCTGCACGGCGATGAGCTGCGCGAGGCCGCGCGCGCGCTGCTGCGAGAGCATCTCGCGCGGCGCCCGTCGAGCAACCCGTTCGAGCGCTTCGGCGCCCAGCTCGAGCGCGACCTGCCGCGCCTGCTGGCGGGCGACGCGGAGCAGTATCACGCCTACGCGTTCGCCACCGTGAGGATGGCCGGCTCGGCCTTCGAGGTCGCCGCCTCGCAGGCAGACTGGCTGTTCGGCGAGCACATGGCCCCTGCGTGCGAGGCGCTGCTGGAGATCGTCGAGGGCTGCAAGGTCCTTTCCTTCAGGCTCGCCCGCCGCCGTGCCTTCGAGCCCGGCGAGATGCTCGCCACGCTCGCCGGCGCGTGGGAGCGGGCGATGGGGCTGCTCGATGACGCTCTCGCGTGAGCGCGCCGCGACGCAGCCGGTCGCGGGCGTGCGCGTTCGGGTCGAGAGCCACGAGTTGCGCGAGCTGTCCAGCGGCTGGCGGGCCGCGGGCGCGGCGCCCGACGAGCGCGCCGACGCCGCGCGCATCGACGATCTGAGCTGGGTCCCGGCCCGCGTCGCCGGCACGGCGGCGGGCGCCCTGCGCGACGCGGGCCTTTGGCAAGCGGGGGACCGGCGCGACTTCGACGCCGAGGACTGGTGGTTTCGCACGAGCTTCGACGCGCCCGCGCCGGCGCCGGACGAGCGGACCTACCTGTGCCTCGACGGGATCGCGACCGTCGCCGAGGTGTATCTCAACGGGGAGCTCGTGCTGGAGAGCGACTCGATGTTCGCCGCGCACGCGCTCGAGGTCAGCGGGCGGCTGGGTCAGAGCAACGAGCTGGCGATCCGCTGCCGTGCGCTCGCCCCGCTGCTCGCCGTGCGCCGGCGTCCGCGCGCGCGCTGGCGCACGCGCCTGGTGAGCGACGGCAACCTGCGCTTCTTCCGCACGATGCTGCTCGGCCGCTGCCCGGGAATCGCGCCCGGCCCGGCGGCCGTTGGACCGTGGCGGCCGGTGCGCCTGGAGCATCGCCGGGACCTGGACATCGAGGAGCTCGTGCTTCGCCCGCGCGTTGACGGCGATGACGGCGTGCTGTCTTTGCGCGCGCGCGTGCGCCCCCTGCACGGCGCGCGCGTGAGCTCGGTCGAGGCCCAGCTGAGCGGGCCTTCGGGGACCGAGCGCGTGCGGCTCGCGCTCGAGCCGCACGGCGAGCGCGAGGCCGAGCATGGTCTGCTCACGGCGCTCGGCGAGTTGCGCGTCAAAGGCGTCGAGCGCTGGTGGCCGCACACCCATGGCCAGCCGGCCCTGTATGACGTGCGCCTGCAGGTCGAGCTCGCGGGCCGGGGGCCGGTCGGGATCGACGCCGGGCGGGTCGGCTTTCGCGAGCTCGCGTACGGCGCCGGCGCGGCCCACGTGGTCGAACGCGACGGGCTCGACCTGCACGTCAACGGCGTGCGCGTGTTCGCACGCGGGGCGGTGTGGACGCCGATCGACGCGGTCGGACTGGCTCCCGCGGAGCACGAGCTGCGCGCGCAGCTGACGCTCGCCCGCGACGCCGGCATGAACATGCTGCGCCTGCCCGGCACGGGCGCGTATGAGACGCGTGCCTTCCACGACCTGTGCGACGAGCTCGGGATCCTCGTGTGGCAGGACTTCATGTTCGCCAACCTCGACTATCCGATTGCGGATCAGCCGTTTCGCGAGGCCGTCGAACGGGAGACCGCGAGCGTCCTCGCGGCCGTCGCCGGACGCCCGAGCATCACCGTCCTGTGCGGCAACAGCGAGGTCGAGCAGCAGGCGGCGATGATGGGAGTGGACGCCGCGCTCGCGCGCGGTGAGCTGTTCGGCGAGCTGCTTCCCGGGCGGGTGCGCGACAGCGCGATCGACTGTCTTTATGTCCCGAGCGCGCCCTGCGGCGGCGACCTTCCCTTCCGTCCCGCCGATGGCATCGGCACCTACTACGGCGTGGGCTGCTACCGGCTGGCGCTGGAGGACGTGCGCCGCGCAGACGTGCGTTTCGCCGCCGAGTGCCTGGCGCTCTCGCACGTGCCCACGGAGGCGGGCGTCGAGTCGATCTCGCCGGGAGCGCCGGAGCGCCTCGTCGGCCACCACCCGGTGTGGAAGGCGGGAATCCCCCGCGAGAACGGGGCGGATTGGGATTTCGAGGACATCCGCGACCACTACCTGCGGCTCCTGTTCGGCGTCGATGCGGACACGCTGCGGTGGGTCGATCACGCCCGCTACCTCGAGCTCTCGCGCGTCCTGACCGGCGAGCTGCTCGCGGAGAGCTACGGCGAGTGGCGCCGCGCCGAGTCGGCGTGCGGTGGTGCGCTGGTGCTGTGGCTGCACGACTTGCTGCCCGGCGCGGGCTGGGGCCTGATCGACGCTCGCGGCGCGCCCAAGCCCGCATACCACCAGCTCAAGCGCGTGCTCGCGCCGGTCGCCGTGTGGACGATCGACGAGCAGCTCGGCGGCGTCGTCGCACACGTGGCCAACGACCGCCCGACGCCGCTGCGGGCGAGCCTGCGCGTGGCGCTCTACCGCGAGCGCGAGCAGCTCGTGGAGCAGGCGCGGGCTCCCGTGGATCTCGACGCTCACGGCCAGGCCCGGTGGAACGTCGAGGATGTGATCGGCCGTTTCGTGGATGCCGCGTGGACGTACCGCTTCGGCCCCCCGGCTCACGACACGATCGTCGTCTCGCTCGAGCGCGACGAGCGCGACGGCACTCGGCTTCTCTCGCAGGCGATGCGCTTCCCCGCGGGATGGCCGCTCGACCGCGAGTCCCCGGAGCAGCTCGGCCTGAGGGCGCTTGGCCGGGCACTGCCCGACGGGAGCGCCGGCCTGAGCATCGCCAGCAGGCGTCTCGCATACGGCGTTGCGATCCACGCCCCCGGCTTTCTGGCAAGCGACGAGTGCTTCTCGATCGAGCCCGGCGGCGAGCGCGCCCTGACGCTGCGCGCGCTCGCTCCGGAGGCGTCCTTGCAAGACGTGAGGATCGCAGCGGTGAACATGAGCGGGCGTGTCAAGATCGCGGTGCAATGACCGCGACACCCACCTCAAAGGCCTTCTACCTGGGGGCGGACGGAGCGCCGCTGTTCGCCTTCTTTCACCCAGCCGCGGGGCAGCGCAGGCAGCGCGCGGTGCTGCTGTGCCCGCCGTTCGGCTGGGAGGACATGTGCTCCTATCGCAGCCGTCGCGACTGGGCCGAAGGGCTCGCGCGAGCGGGCTTCTCGACGCTGCGCTTCGACCTCCCAGGCAGCGGCGACAGCGCGGGCGACCCGGGCGATCCGGGCCGGCTCGACGCCTGGACGCGGGCGCTGGCGAACGCCGCGCGATGGCTCGTGCACGCCGACGGCGCCTCGCGGGTCACCGCGATCGGGATCGCGCTCGGCGGCATCCTCGCGTGCCGTGCGGCGCTCACAGGCGCGCCGATCGAGGAGCTCGTGCTGTGGCACGTGCCCGCCGAGGGACGCGCGCTCGTACGCGAGCTGCGGGCGTTCTCGGCGCTGGAGGTCGCCTACATCCCTGGCCCGGGCGAGAGCGAACCCCAAGCCGAGCCGCTGGAGGGCGGAGCGCTCGTCGCCAACGGCTACCTGCTGAGCGCGCAGACCGTCTCGGACCTGCAGCAACTCGACCTCGCGCAGCTCGCGGCGCCGGCGCGCGGGCCGCGGCGGGCGCTGCTGCTGGGGCGTGACGGCCTGAAGGTCGACGGGCGCCTGCGTGAGGCACTCGAGCGCGGCGGCGCCGCCGTCACGGTCGCGGACGGTCCGGGCTACGGGGCGATGACGGTGGAGCCTCAGGAAGCCCGCCCGCCGACCGCGGTCTTCGAGCTCGTGGGGTCGTGGTTGCAGGATGGAGAGACGGCCGCCGCCGAGCACGCGCCGCGCGCGCGGGCGCAGACTCGAGCACGGGACGCCCACGCAGAGACCGGCGCCGAGGACGAAGCCGACACGGACACGGCCGCCCGGATCTCGGCCTGGGCGGAGCAGGAGCTGCAACTGAGCTACGGGGGAGCGGAGCTGCGTGAGCGCCCGGTGAGCATCGATGCGCCCGACGGACCGATCTTCGGGATCCTCGCCGAGCCGCTCGGCGAGCACGGCGAGCTGTGTGCGGTGCTGGTGAACGCGGGCGCCCAGCGCCGCACCGGGCCAAACCGGATGTGGGTGGAGATCGCCCGTCGCTGGGCCGCGCGCGGCGTGCCGACGCTGCGATTCGACCTCGGCGGGATCGGCGACTCCGACGGCGACGCCGCGGCGCTCGTGCACGTGGCCGGCATATACACGCCGGCGTATGGCGCGCAGGCTCTCGCCGCGCTCGACGCGCTCGCCGCTCGTGGACTGGCGCAGCGCTTCCTGATCCTCGGTTTGTGCGCAGGCGGGTACTGGTCGCTGCAGACAGCGCTCCGCGACGAGCGCGTGCGAACGGTGGTGATGCTCAACCCTCGCTCCCTGATCTGGGACGAAGGCGTCTACGGCGTGCGGCGCGTGCGCGAGCTCAGGGAAAGGCTGCTGCTCGCCTCGACATGGCGCAAGGCGCTGCGCGGCGAATTGAACCTGGCACGACACGCCGAAACGGCTCGCGCGCTCGCCGGCCGCGTCACGCGCTCCTCCGGGCGCCCGCGGGGACGGCCCGCGGCGGACGCGCGCGAGCCCGTCGACCGCACCGCCGCCTTGGCCGGGATCTTCGACAGGCTGAGGGACCGCGATCAGCGCGCCCTGCTGCTGTTCACCGGCAGCGAGCCGCTGCATCGCGAACTGGCTGCGCGAGGCCTGCTCGACCACGCGGACCGCTGGCCGAACCTCGAGCTCGCCGTCCGCGGCACCTCCGCCGACACCCACACGCTGACCCCGCTGTGGTTGCAGCGCCAAGTTCACGAGCTCGTCGACCGAGCGCTCGAGGCGGAGCTCGCGCGGCTTCCCGAGATCGCGAGGCCCTGAGCGCGTGCAGGCCCCGCCCCGCGCCCAGGCTGGCGTGACGGCCGTGGTCGTGACCCACAACAGCGCACGTCACCTCGCAGCGCTGGGGCGCGCGCTGGCGGCCGGCTCGTTGGCGCCGGCGCGGATGCTCGCCGTCGACAACCTGTCCGTCGACGAGACGATCGAGCAGGCGCGGACGGCCGGCTTCGACGTGATCGAGACGGGCGCCAACGAGGGGTTCGGCGCCGGCTGCAACGTGGGTTTGGGCGCGGCGAGCACCGAGTTCGTGCTGTTCTGCAACCCGGATGTGCGGCCCTCGACGAGCGCGCTCGCGCGGCTCGCGAGCGCGCTCACCGGCAACCCGAGCGCAGCGATCGCGGGCGCGGTGTCGGGCGATCAGGTGCGGGGCCGTCGCTTCTCCCGGATCTCTACGAATGTCGCCGGCTTCCTTCCAGCTCAGCTGCCGGGCGCAATCCGGCGCTTCAAACGCGGGCGCCCCGCCGACAAAACCGGCGAGGATCTGGTGGTCGACTACGTGGTCGGGGCCTTCATTCTCTGCCGCGTCGAGGCGCTTCGTGCCGTCGGCGGCTTCGACGAGCGCTTCTTCCTGTATTGCGAGGAGGAGGATCTCGCCCGCCGCCTGCGCGAGCGCGGCTGGCAGACGCTGCTGATCCCGTCGGCGCGCGTCACTCACGAGCAGCGTGGGTCGAGCGACGGCTTCGACGGAGCGGCGATGGCGCCATTCTTCACCCACAGCCTGTACTGGTACTACCGCAAATATCACTCCCGCGGGTACGCAGAGCTCGCCCGTTGCGTGATTGCCGCGTGCGTGATGATCGATCGTGGCTGCCGTGCGATCGCGCGCAAGCCGCAGCTCTACGGGCCCGGAGCCGCGGCCGCCCCGTTCCGCAGCGCGGAGGCGGTCCGGCGCGATCAGGAACGCTATGCGGGCGGGCGCCCGTGATCGACCGGCAGCCTCGCCGAGATCACGTACTGGGCCGCGACATACTCGCGCAGCGGCGTGCGTGTGAGGGTCTTCGCGACTTGCAGCTTCCAGCCCTCGGTGAAGAAGTTGGGATGGATCCGGATCGGCTGCAACCCGGCCCCGCGTAGCATTTCGAGGGCATCGCTGCGCGTGAACCAGCGAAGATGGGTCTCGTCAAAAGTCCCTTCCGGGTCGCGCGGCCAGCTGCGCGCCCGAAGCAGCCTGAAGATCGCGCGTATGTAGACGATGTTCGGAAGACTTATGACGACGTCCGCCCCCGGCGACAAGAACGTGACACAGCGCGCGAGCGCGCCCCACGGGTCGACCAGATGCTCCAGCACGTCGGCCGCGATCAGGCAGTCAAATGGCGCCTCGGGAGGGGCCGAGTCGCTCGCGAACGCCTCGACGTCGGAGACGATCACGCGGTCGAGTCGCTCGGCTGCGACCTCGGCAAACCGCCGATCGATCTCCACGCCGACGACCAGCGCCCGCTGGCGAGCCTTGATCGCGGCGCCCAGCGAGCCGTTTGAGCAGCCGAGCTCGAGGATCCGTTCGCAGCTGAGCGGGACCAATGCCTGGACGTCGCAGCGCGGCGTCTCATAGCCTCTGGCTCGCTGGGCGCTTTGGGTGTCGCTCATGCCGGTGTCGCGGTCGCGGACGCCTTGGCCCGATCGGTCGGCCGCGGGAGGGCAAGCGCTCCGAGCGTAGCGTTCACGATCGCTCCAGCGCCTGCGCGATCTGCTCGAGCCGCGACTCCCAGGAATGTGCCTGCGCTCGTTGCGAGCGCTCGCTGCGCGCGGCAGGCGTGTCCTGCGCGATCGCCTCCTGCACTCGCGCCGCGAATTCCCGGGCGGTGGCCGCCTTGAGCACCTCGGGCACCTCGCCCAGCGTGTCCAGCGGGGTCGCCACGACCGGCCGGCCGGCGGCGAGATACTCATAGATCTTCATCGGGAAGACGCTGCGCATCTCTCCGTCGAGCAGGTACGGGACGATCGCAGCGTCCGCTCCCCGCAGCACGCTCGGCAGGCGCTCGTAGGGTCGGTAGCCGAGCATGTGCACATTTGGCAGCTCGCGCAGGGCCTGGACGTCGGTCCGCGGGTCTCCCGGACCGACGGGGCCGACGAAGGCAAAGCTCCACTGGGGTCGCGAGCGCGCGAGCTCGACCACGAGCGCGATGTCGATCTTCGCCGCCAGGATCGCGCCGACGAACACGATCCTCGGCTCTGGGAGCGCCGCCAGGCCAGCGTCGAGCGGGCCGGGCTGCAGCGCGGTCGCGAAGAGCTTGGTGTCGGCCACGTTCGGCCCGTAGTGCACGTTGTCGTTGAGCGCGCGCATGCGCTCGACGAGCTCGGGCGCGCTCGCGATCACCGCGTCCGCGCGCCGCGCGAAGCGCGACTCGGCGGCCAGGAAGCTGTCGGCGTCGATCCCGGCCTTGGCCGCGTGATCGTCATCTATGTAATAGAGCACCTGCGAGGGCGAGAGCACGTCGATCAGGGCCTCCGCCTGGGGCACGAACGACCACAGCAGTGGGCTGCGCAACTGCAGCTTGGCGACCGCGCGGCCGACGTACCGGCGCAGCAGCGCCGCGTTCACCGTGCGCAGCAGCTCGTTGGAGTGAAGCGGCAGCACCAGCGGCGAGAGCACGTGCAGACCGTCGACTTCCCGCAGCGGGTGCAGCGCGCTCGCCAGCCGCCTGCCGATGCGCCGCAGATCACGGGCGGCGAGCTGCGGCCGGCGCAGGCCGAGCGACTCGACGAACAGGATCCGGTTCTCGGCCGCCGCCCGCACGAGCAGGTGCTGCTGGTTGGTGAGCAGGTCGGTGCGCCAGTCGGAGAAGCCGATGCAGACGATGTCGCGCCCGCTGAGCGTCATGTCCGGCGCTTGGCGGCGAGGCCGGGGGCGACGACCCCGAGTTCCGCGCCGGCGACCATGGGCTCAGATCCGTTGGGTCGGCGCGAGCGTGCGCATGCTTTTGATCGCATGGACCGGACCATATAGCCCGGCCATCTTCAGGCGCAGGCGCAGCGGCGTGACCGAGGAGTAGATCGGCTCACGGGGAATGCTCAGCGACTCCCACGGGCCGGGCCCGGCGCACACGCAGGCGATCTCGTACCCCGCCTCGCGGGCCGCGCTGATCGTCCGCTCGCTGGCCCTCCCATAGGGGTAGGCCATCGACTTCACCGGCCGGCCGATGAGGTCCTCGAGGACGGCGCGGCTGCGACGCAGCTGATCGAGGGCCTCGGCGTAGTCGAGCTCGTCCAAGCGCACGTGGTCGACCGAGTGCGCGCCGATCTCCACCCCCGCGGAGGCGAGCTCGACGACTTCCGCCGCGGTCATGATCATCGCCCCGTCGAGATCGGGGTGGGGCTTGCCCATGAGCCCCGTGCTGATGAACATCGAGCACGGGATCCGGCGCTCGAGCAGGATCGAAACCCCCTCGTGCGCGGTCCTCACCAGACCGTCGTCGAAGGTGATCGAGCCGGTGTGCGCCGCGTCCGAGCCGTCCTGGATCGACCGCCACAGGTCTGTGACCGGGAGCAACTCGTACCCGTGCCCCTGGATCACGTCGAGATGATGGCTGAACAGCTCGCGGCTGACGAACAGGCGCAGCGGGTCCCCGTAGGAGGCTATCGGGCCGACGCCGTGGTAGCAGAGCACGAACGGATAGCGCCTGCCGAGCAGGGTGCCTGCGGCGCGAGCCGGCCAACGCTCCGGAGCCGTCATGCGCCCCCGCGTTCGGCCGGGCGCGCGGTCGAGTGCGCGTGTGCGGTCACGCGGCGATCCGCTCGGCCAGAGACTCGATCGAGTATTCGCGTTCGGCCAGCCGCCGCCCCTCGGCGGCGGTCTCGATGCCGTCCCCGCGCAGCACGGCGACGATTGCCTGAGCGAGCGTCGCGGCGTCGTGGCCCTCGCGGTAATGGACGCCGGCGAGGACACCGAGGCCGCGGGCCGCTTGCGGCGTGGCGACGACGGGGACTCCGTAGGCGAGCGCTTCGATGAACTTGAACGAGCTGCCGGCTCCCTCGGTGATGGGGACGACGACGCAGTCCGCCTGCGCGTACAGTCCCGCGAGGCTCTCGACCCATCCCGTGACTTCGATGCGCGGGTCCGGCGCCCGCCACGCTTCCGTGTCACGCCCGGCGATTTTCAGCCGGGCATCGGGCAGCGATTGCCACACGACCGGAAGCACCGAGTGGACGAGCAGTTCGCGCCCTCTGCGGTTGGGCGGGTATGTGAAGTCGCCGACCATCAGAACCTGTCCGCCATCGGGTGAAACCGGGCGCCGATCGGTGTCGTGGTCGACTCGCTTGGCCAAGATCGCCGCCACGTCGACGACATTTGGAACGTAACGGACCTTGGCCGTCGGAACCAGCTTGCGAGCGGATTCAACGTCGACCTCACTGACCATCCAGGTTTCTGCGGCCAGGCCGATCAGTTTTCGCTCATACCTGCGCCTCATCGCACGCGCCAGCCCATGATTCCCAAGGATAGGACTGCGCACGTAGTCGGGCTCGAAGTTGTGTGCGTTGTAGATGATCGGCCGCCGCCGCGCGATCGGCATCATCGCGGTCGCACAGTTCGCGTCGGCGACGATCACACGACCGCGGTCGGGCCGCGCGGCGAGATCGCGGCCGGCTGCGATCAGCTCGGGACTCGTGCCCCGGCAGCAGCGCGCCGGTATGCCGCGGGCGCGCTCGCTCGCATAGAGCGCGGCCCGGCGCCACCCGCGCGAGGGCTGGATCTTGTGAAACTCGACGTTCTCGATCGCCAGGTACGGAGCGGCCGGCTCGTCCGTGTCGTGAGGCACGTAAACGAGATCCACCGGCCTGAACATCGCGAGCGCGCGGATACAGGTGTAGGTGCGCATGTCGCGCCCGGTGCTGAGCGCGGGAGCGCTCGTGGTCATGTACAGGTCGCGCAGCTTGCTCATCGGCGATCGACACGAGACGGCTCGCGAACTTTCCAGTTCACCGTGGCGGGGTCGGTTTCCTGCGTGATCTGGGACAGCTCGCCACGCAGGCCGCTGGGAACCCCCAGCATCAGCAGCCGGGCCCGCCAGCCGAAGGACACCACGGCATCGACGGGGCGCAGCTGATCCTCGGCGTCGAGCGCGCGGATCAGCGCGAGCGGTCCTGCGCGAGCAAGCGGACGTACGCGGAGCGCCCCACCGCGGACGTCGACGTCCTCGCCCGCCTCGCCGCCGGCGCCCGGGCGGATCAGCGCGACGTCCGCGCCGGCGGCCTGCGCGCTCGCGAGCCACCCCCCGGCCCGCTCGGCCGAGCTCGGGTCCGCCGCTACGCCGACCGCCCGCAGGGAACCGCAGCGAATTTTGCGCGAGCCGTAATGGGTGTCGCCTGCCACGCCGGAGGCGCCGAGCTCCGCTCCCCGGCGCCCGAGCACATGGCGCGTCCAAACCACCGTGTCGGTGGCGCAGTCGAGCGAGATCCTTGCGAGCCCCGGCCACCCGTCCCGCCAGCCGCCGTCGACGGCCAGGCGATAGACCAGCTTGACGGCGGGCCGCAGCAGTGCTCCCTTGAGCCACGCGGCCGGCGTGCAGCGTCCCTGCAGCTGTCCGGCCTCCAGGCGCGCGTAGCGCCACGCGTCAGCGAGCGCCTCGCGCCAGCTCGAGGCGAGCAGATGGGTGAGGTCGCCCTCCAGCGGCTGCACCGCTCCGTCCGGCATGAATCCCTCGTGGACGGTGCGCGCTTCGTCGTGGCGATAGGCCCCCCGGCGTACCAAGCGGTGACGATACTTGGGGTACTTGGCGGACGGCCCCAGCGGATGGCCGAGGAAGATCTCGCGCAAGGGCAGCCCGGCGAGGTCGGCGCCGCCCTTCGCTCCGTTCGGCGAAGCAGCCAGGAAGCGCTCGATCTCGGCACGCAACTCGGGTGTGACCCGCTCGTCCGCATCGATCTCCAGCACCCAGGTGCCGGTGGCGTGGTCGAGCGCGACGTTGCGCTGGGCCGCAAAGCCAAGCCACGGCTGCTCGATGACACGCGCTCCGGCGGCGCGCGCGATCGCAGTCGTGGCGTCGCTGGAGCCGGAGTCCACGAGCACGATCTCGTCACAGAAGGCGACGCTCGCAAGGCAGCCCGGCAGGCTCGCGGCCTCGTCGCGGGCGATGATGCACGCCGACACCGTCGCGCGTGCCTCGATGTCCGTAGCGGCCGTCGGCACTGCTGTCATGATGCCCGATGGTCACGCGGATCCGGTTGCGCGCGACGAGATACCCGTTGCGACCGTCGGCACTGCTGTCATGATGGCCGATGGCCGACACCATGGGCAGCGAGAGCCAGTCGACGGACGCGAACCTGCGCGCGCCGGCGTCGGCCACGGTGATCTCGGCTCCCGTGCACGCCCGGCGGGCCACGGCGGATGTCCTCGTGCAGGTGGTGGCGCGGCTGCTGAACCTGCTGCTCGGCGTGGTGGCGACGGCGGTGCTGGCTCGTAAGCTCGGAACCGCCGGTTTCGGCGAGTGGAGCACGATCCTGCTGATTCCGGGCCTGCTCGGGAACCTCAACAACCTCGGGTTCCTGCAGGTGGCGGTGCGGCGGGCCGCCGCCGACCAGGATTTGCGTTGGCTTGGGGCGCTGGTAAGCATCCGCGTCGCCCTGTCGGTGCCGACGACGCTGGCGAGCATCGTCGCCGTGGCGCTCGTGGCGCACGGCACCGAGATGCTGGTGGCCGGCATCGTCGTCGCCCTGCAGGGCCTGCTGGCCGGGGCGGCGTCCCTGACCAGCGTCTTTCAGCTTCAGGCCCGAAACGACCTGCCGATGCTGACCATGACGCTCAACAGCGTGCTGTGGACGACTGCCGTGATCCTCCTCGCGAGCTCGGGCAGCGACCTGGTCGTCTATGCCGTGGCGCTGACCGCGATCGCCGTGCTCAGCACGGCGATCGAAGCGCTGATCGCGCTGGGGCGCGTCAAGATCCCGATTCGCGGCGCGCGCAGGCTCTGGAGCGAGCTCGTGCGCACGGCCGTGCCATTGAGCATCGGCAGCCTGCTGATCCTCGCCTACGCGAAGATCGACGGCTTGATCGTGTACACGATCTCCGGCTCGAGCGCGGCAGGTCTGTACAGCTCCGTCTACCGGATCGTCGAACAGGCCGGATTCTTCCCGCTATCGCTGGTCGTCACACTGATGCCGATCGTCTCGCGTCTTTATCCCAATCGCATCGGCGACGCGCGGCGGCTGCTGCAGTTCGCGCTGGACGTGCTCGCGATGTTCTCGCTGCCGGCGCTGGGCTTCACGCTGGTCGCGTCACGCCCGCTGGTGGAATTGATCTACGGCCCGCGCTTCGTCGACGCGAGCGCCGCCCTGCCGATCCTGATGGGCGCGTTCGTATTGATCTGCTTCGGGTACGCGCTCGGCGTCTTCACGCTGGTGCTCGGTCTGCAGAGCCGGTTCGCACGCTATGCGCTGGCGGCGCTATGTGTGAACGTCGCGCTGAACCTGGTGTTCGTGCCGCCCTATGGGTACATGGCGGCAGCATGGGTGACGCTCGTGACCGAGGCCCTCATCATGGTGCTCACGGGCCGGGCCGTGCTGCGCCGGCTTGCACAGCGACTGCAGTTCGGGCGTCTGTTGCGAGTTGCGCTGGCTGCCGCGGTGTCCGCGGGGGTGACGCTGGCGCTGCGTGAGCTCGGAGTCGATGTGATCGGCCTGCTGATCGCGGCCGGCCTCGTCCAGCTGGCGGCCTTGTTTGCGCTGCGCGCGCTGCGCCCGGACGAGCTGCGAGCGCTCCTGCGACGTGATCCGATGAATGCCTTCTGAGCGTCGGCGCGCGGCCCGAGTCGCCGTGACCTGCGGTGGCGACCCCGCCGACCTCGCCGGGTACTCCGGTACGCCGGCGGCGCTGCTGGCGGGCCTGCGCCAGGCCGGGGTGCAGCCGCTCGCGCTGCGCGGAGACCTCGGCCCGCACGCCCACGCATGGTTCGACCGGCTGCAGATCGCGGCCGCGCTGCGCCCGCGCGACCTCGTTCATCCTCGGCGCTTGCGCGTGCGCGGACGCGAGCTCGGCGCGACCCGCGATATGACGCGCGCAACCCCGATCGTGCGGGCGCTGGGGGCGCGGCGCGGCCTCGCGCGCCTTGGGCCGGTCGATGCGATCGTCCAGTACGGCGCCGGCTTCGATCTCCCGCGAGGAGTCTCGTTCGTCACCGTCGAGGACGCCACGTTTAAACAGGTGGTGGAGGATTTCCCCTGGCTCTGGATCGGGAATCCCAGCCCTGCTCTGTTGAGCAAGCAGAACGAGCAGATACGCCGCCGCTACCAGCGTGCCACCGCGTGCGCTTTCATGAGTCACTGGGCCGCTCGGTCGGCGATCGAGGATTACGGCGTAGGTCCGGAGAAGGTGCACGTCGTGGGCGCCGGGCGCAACCACGAGCCGCCGTGTCGCGAACGCGACTGGTCGCGCCCTCGCGCGCTGTTCGTGGGTGGTGACTGGGAGCGCAAGAACGGGCCTGCCGTGCTGCGCGGGTTCGCACGGGTGCGCGAGCGCTGGCCCGAGGCTCGGCTCGACGTGGTGGGCGGCCATCCGCCCTTGGAGGGTCTGCCCGGGGTCCACGGGCACGGAGCGCTCTCGCTGGCCCTGCCGGCCGAGCGCCAGCGGGTCGAGGAGCTGTTTGCGCAGGCGACCTTCTTCGTGATGCCGTCCGTGTATGAGCCGGCCGGGATCGTTTACGCCGAGGCCCAAGCGGCCGGCCTGGCCTCGATCGCGACGACCGCAGGAGGGTCGCGAACGATCGTCGGCGACGCGGGTATCGTCGTGGACCCCCGCGACCACGATGCGATCGCGGCTGCGATGCTCGAGCTCGCCGAGCCCGCAACCGCGGCCCGCATGGGCGCGCTCGCGCTCGCGCGCGCTCCCCGCTTCACCTGGAAGGCGGTCGCCGAGCGCCTGCTGCGCGCGCTGGCGCCGGCCGGCGTGGACGTGGGCGAGCTCGCGCAGTTTCTGGACGGGGAAACGTGAGCCGAAGCCGATCGCGCTCCTCGCTCTCCGGCGGTTTCGCGACCCCAACCGCCGCGGGCAGCCCAGGCCCGTCGGCGCGTCCCGGCCCTAGCGCGAGTTTCCGGCGGGCGCGCCAGCCTCATCTTCCGCCCTGGGCGCCGCGAGTGCGGAAAACGCGCCTAGCACTCGCCTAGCGCGGGACTGCGCGCTCGCCGCCGTTGCATGCCTCGCGGAGATAGCCCTCGAAGCGGACGATCTGCTTGCGGACGTCGTAGTGCTGCTCACAGCGAAGCCGCGCCCGCTCGGCAAGCTGCGCGCGCCTGGCGGGATCGGCGAGCAGCGAGTCGAGCGCTCGCGCAAGCTCCCGAGCATCGCCGTAGGGCACGAGCACACCCGCCCGGCCCCCTTCGAGCATGTCCGGGATTCCACCAACCGGCGTCGAGACGACGGGGGTGCCACACGCCATCGCCTCGAGCAGCACCCAGGGGTTGGTGTCTCCGTAGGTGGGCAGAACCATGATGTCGGCCTGCTGATAGAGCTCGAGCAGCCTCGGGTCCGACGCTTCCAGCCGGTGGACGCGCACGCCCGGGCGCTCGGCGACGGGACTCGGGGTCACCAGGTCCAGCTCGACGTCGCGCCCGAGCTTCTCGCCCAACGCGACAACGAGGTCCTCGCCGCCCTTCTCCACGAAGCGGCCCCCCACGAACAGCACGCGGGCGCGGCTACGCGGTTCTCTGACGGCTGGCGCGTAGCGCTGCAGATCGATGCCGGGATGGTGCTCGACCACGTGCGCCTGCGGCGCGGTGGCTTCGGCGGCGCGGCGCGCCCACGCCGTCCAAGCCAGGACCAGCGCGGCCCTGCGCATGGCGCGCCGCTCCAATGCCTGGACCGGGACGATGGTCACCGCCGCATTGCCGTTCGCGGACGACCAGGAGGGCATCGCCAACCACTGGCGGACGGTCGAGTCGATCGACAGCACCACCGGGACTCTGCGCATCAGATCGGGCATCGCGAACGCGATCGACTGCGTCTTGACATAGACCACGTCCGGCGGCCAGCGCCCGAGCTCCCGGCGCAGCTGCGAGCGTGCCCGCAGCGACTGGACCATGTGCCAGCGAAATGCGTGGAAGCCGAGTTTCCGGCCGGTCAGCACGGGGATCCGACGCGTCGCGAGCGCTGTCGCCCAGCGGCCCATCGGCGTCAGCTGGACGAACCGAGCCTCGATCTCGGGGGCCGTGGCGAGCCCGACTCGCATCGCTGCCTCTCCCTGGGCCAGTCCCATGATGTAGCTGCCGTAGTTGCCCTCATTGAAGAAGAGCACGCGCATCGCGCGGTCACCGTAGCGCATGCGCCCACAGCCGAAGATAGTGTTGTGGATCGGTGCGCGTTCTGGTCGTCTCAGCGCTCTACCCGCCGGTCGCCTTTGGCGGATACGAGGTCGAGTGCTCGGCGGTTGCCGACCGCCTGGCCGAAAAGCACCAGGTGCTGGTGCTGACCGGTGACCGCGAACGCGCTACGGCGAGGTCGGCAGATGCCGCCCGCCGCCAGGTCGATGTGCGCCGCGACCTCGCGTCGTTGACCGCGGACGAGTCGGGGGCGCTGCGCGCGCCGCTTGCGTCACTGCGGGCGGTGGGCACGGCGCGCCGGGCGCTCGCGTGGGCGCCCGATCTGATCTACGCGTGGAACGGCGCGTCGATCCCGCAGGCTTCGCTGCGCGTGCTCGCCGACAGCGGAGTCCCGCTGGCGTTTCGCGTTTGCGAGCACTGGTTCGGCGGTCTCTTTCGCCGCGACCAGTTCATGCGTGAGCTGCTCCCGCAGAGACGGGGCGTCGCGCGCGCCGCCTGGGCGACGGGCTGTCGGCTGCTGAACAGGCTGCCGGCGCTGCGCCTGAATGTCACCGCGCCGGTTCGCACGGCCGTGTCCTGGAACTCGCAGGCGATCAAGAACATGATCGAGCTGCCGCCGTTCATCGAGGTCGCGCTCGAGCGCGTCGACCACTCGGTGCCGCGCTTCGGCGACGTCTACGCCACGGTCACCCGTAAGCCCGCGGAGCAGGCCGAGATCGCATTCGTGGGTCGCGTCACTCCATACAAGGGCGTGGACGTCGCAATCGAGGCCCTCGCGCTGTTGCACAGCGACTACCAGATCCCCGCGACGCTCACCGTTGCCGGCCCCGTGGACGGCGACTACAGCTCGCAGCTCCGCGAGCTGGCGTCACGTCTTGGCGTGGCCGATGCGCTGCGGTGGCCGGGATCGCTGCCGCCGGAGTCGATCGCGGCGCTGCTCGCGCGCGCGAGCGCGATGATCGTTCCTTCGACCTGGGACGAGCCTTTTCCACTTGTGACGATCGAGGCTGCGCTGGCGCGAGTTCCGATCGTCGCCTCGGACGTCGGTGGCATCAGTGAGGGTGTGGCCGATGAGGAGCACGCGCTGCTGTTTCCACGGAGCGACGCGCGGGCGGCCGCGGGAGCGCTGGCCAGGGTCCTGAGCGAGACCGAGCGGACATCGGCACGCGTGGCGCGTGCGTATGACCGTGCCCAGGCCTTTCGGCTCGGACCGTATCTCGACAGTCAGGAACGCTTCGTGTTCGACGCGCTCGCCGCGCTGCGTGGGGACGACCGTCCAGCCTGAATCGCGACAGCGCTCGCTCCCAAACGGCGTCCCCCGCTGTCATGCCCACAGCCGGCGCACCATCCGGCGCCGGCGCGCGCGCGACCAGTCGAACATGCTGTCGTTCAGTTCGTAGTCTCCGCGCTGGGCGTCGGGGATCTCGCCTGCCTCGATGCGCTCGATCAGGCGCGGGAGCTGACTGTAGAACTCATCCGAGCGGTACGGGGGGTGCACCGACCACATGCCCGGCGGGGCCCCGAGAAAGTCGACCCTGTAAACGCCCGCGTCGGCCATCGCCTCGCTGAGCACGAGCTCCGCCGCCCGGTAGGGCGGATTGCCGTGCAGCCGCGCCTTGGCGCTGCTGATCGCGCGCGCCGGGCCGCGCAGACGCAAGGGCAGCAGGCGCGCGCGCAGCCGCTGTCGGTCGATCAGGAACAGCCGGGTGCTGAGCGTCTTGAAACGGTAGGCGGGCGAGCGGTGCTCGAAGCGCGGCGCGGTCTGCCTGCGCAGCGTCGCGTCGGCGGTCGGCGGACCAGGCAGCGGGCTGCAGGTGAGCACATCCGGATTCTCGGCGAGCAGTTTGCGAGCCTCCTCGATCCAGCTCTGGCTGGCGCCGCCGAACATCAGATCGGAATCGAGGTGAAGCACGAGCTCGCTGCGCGCCTCGTGCAATCCGTAGAAGTACGGGTAGAAGGGCGCGCCCTTGGTGTCCTTTGCCGGGATCGGCGATCCGGCGGTATACACCGCGGCGATCTCGGCCATCTTCTCGGGTGAGTAGTCGATCTCCGCGATCCGCGCGCCAGGTCGATCTCTGCACAGATCGTCGAGCAGCTCGCGCATCGGCGCGCGACGCTCGTCCCAGCCCTCGCCGAAGTGCCCGCCGCGAGCCGTGCGGTGAAGGTCGAAGGTGAACAGGACCTCCTGCACCTGTCCGCCCCACTGACGCAGCTGGTGGGGAAGGATGTGGGTGGCGTGGGGCAGATCCACCGGCGCGACGTTGATCTGCAACGTCACGGAGCCCACCGACGTCATCGAGCAGACTCTATCGCGGACAGCAGGCGTCCGACGCGGACGCGCCACGATGCATCTGTTTTGGCGGCCCCCCGGCGCCGGGGAGCAAGCTGCCCCGCGGCGCCGGGCGGCTCAGCCGTTCAGAGGGATCCGGAGCCCACCGCTGCGAGCGGCGTGCTCGTGGCGTCGGCCGTCGATTTTTCTTCTACTTCTGCGCGAGCTTCCGCGAACGCCGCCGCGGACGGCTTGGCCTGCAACGGCCATTTGTACAGGCCGTAGCCGCCTTCGCCCGTGTCGATGCCCTCGTACAGGTAGATCGAGGCGAGACCCCATTCGGCCGCCTGGTGGATGTACTGCCTGACGTCCTGCGCCTGTTCGGCTTCGGTCACCGGGGTGTTCCCATCGGTTCCCTCGTACGTCGGCTGGCCGACCTCGGTGATGTTGAGCGGCGCGTATACGTGATCTGCCTTCATGTAGGCGATCATCCGCGGCACCGTCGCCCAACCGGGCCGGTGTTCGGCGTCGCCGAAGCCGTCTGCGCTCATCGGACCGTACGGATGAAAGCTCCATGCGTCGGGGACGTACCCGAGCGCCTGCACGAACAGCACGCACCAGCCGCCGCCCGATTCCCACTGCGACCACCCGCCTTCCGGCTTCGGCGTGTCGGTCCAGGCGTCGGCGATCAGCTTGATTCCGGTGCCCGCGAGCGCTTCGTGCGCAGCGCCGTAGTCCGCCGCGTAGCCCCACGCCGTGGAGCCGTGGTAGTAGACCTCGTTTCCAAGCTCGAGTTCGGTCAGGCCCAGTTCGCGCAGGTGCGGCACGTAGCTGAGGACGCCTTCGGCGACCTGCGCCGGGGTCATTTCCGCGAGCGGGGTGCTGGGGTCATACAGGATCAGCGGTGTGACCCCGTCGCCGACCTCTTCCTTTATCTGTCCCCAACCTCCGGGGCCCAGGGCTCCCCTGGTGTATTTCACCCCGGTCTGAGCGCGGATTATTTCGCCGGGGCCGTTGCCCCAGCCGAAGATCCCGCCGATCAGGCCCACCTTCAATTTGCTCGTCGCGTCAGTTTCTTCGCCACCCGACCCCGACCCCGAGCCGCCCTTGCCCGAGCCCGAGCCGCCCTTGCCCGAGCCCGAGCCGCCCTTGCCCGAGCCGGAGCCGCCGCTGCCCGAGCCCGAGCCGCCCGCACCGGAGCCCGAGCCCGACCCGGAGCCGCCGTTGCCCGAGCCCGAGCCGCCTGCACCGGAGCCCGAGCCCGATCCGGAGCCGCCCTTGCCCGAGCCCGACCCGGAGCCGCCGGACCCGTGGCCGTCGCCGGACCCCGGGTGGCCGGAGCCGGCGCCTTTGCGCAAGATCTTCACGATCGCGCCCGCCGGCCCGTAGGTGATCGCTATGGGAGATCCCCACGCGCTCCCGCGCACGTCGGTCCGCACGTCGTAGACGACGGTGGCGCCTCGGACGGGCGCGAGGTGCACCGAGGTCCCGGCAAGCACGCGCCTGATGGTACGCCGCCGGCCCGCCCGGTGACGAGCGAACATGTAGTCGCTGACGCCGCCCACGCGTGACCACTTCAGGTCGTGACCGACGACCCTGAGCTTGACCGGTGAAAGGCGGGCGGCGCGCGCGCGAGCCTCGCGACGGGAATGGCCGCTGGCGCTCGCGCTGGCGCTCGAGCCGAGCGCACTCAGGGCGATGGCCGCAAGGCATACCGCAAACGCCAGCGGGCGGAGCAGGACTGCTGGAGCTCGGTGCAGCCGAGCTAGGTTCGTCATCGATCATCACTCCTTCAGTAGCTGGGCCGTCTCCTGGAGACCCCTGGCTTTGCGAGCCCGCCTCGCGGCGGGTGTGCCTTTTTCGGTTGACTTGATGAGGGATCGGCGCGGTCGCGGGCACGCCGAAACGCCGGCGCCACGCCGCCCATGCCCTATCGGCGCGCGCGCGTCCGGACATGCGTCTTGCAACGAAAGATGCACGCATGTTCGATCGCTCCGCGTGAGCCCGCCGTCGCGTGCGGTTCCCGACGTCGTCCTGGCGCGAACCTCCCAACGCGCGCGGCTTCGATCGCCCTCGGTATCATGGCGGTGGTTGCGCGCCCCAACCCGCGGGCTCACGGCCCGTGCGCCCCTTCAAGTCCCTGCGCCGAGCCGACGATAGGAGCCGTAAGATGAGACGACTGGCTTGCACGCTCGCGTCCCCGCATCCGATCGAACGGCTCGATGAGCACGGCTGAGTCGAGCGCGGGACGTGCTGGCGGAGTGGGCAGACCGGAGGGTCTTCGCGCCGAGATAGAGATCCTGCGCCGTCGCTGGCGCACGATCGTGGGCGTCGTGTTCGCCTCGATCCTCGTGTTCGCGCTGATCCACGAGCGCGCGGCCAAGTCCTACACGGCGACCGCCAGCGTCGCCTTCCAGAACAGCACGCTGCTCGACTCGGCGCTCAACATCGCGACCGCGACCAGCAGCGAACCGCAGCGCGAAGCCGACACCGAGGTCTTGATCGCGCACTCGCCGGAAGTCGCCGAAGCGGTGCGCGAACAACTGAAGACGACGGCCAGCGCCAGCGAACTGCTCGGCGAGGTCAAGGTCGAAGCGGCGCCGACGGCAGACGTCTTGAACGTCGTCGCCACGACCCACGAACCGAAGACCTCTGCGACCCTCGCGAACGCCTTTGCGACCCAGTACATCGCGTTTCGCGAAAAGGCGCAGCTCGTGGGCATCGCCTCCGACGAGAGCAAAATTCGCGCCCAGATCGCCGGGCTTTCCGCCACGTCTCCGGAAAGAGTCACGCTCGAACAGACGCTCCTGCGCCTGGGCTCGCTGCAGGCGGTCGCGTCCGGCGGGACGAGCGTCATCGGGCGCGCCACGCCTCCGGGGAGCCCGAACGGCGGCGGCCTGTCGGAGGCGATCGTGATCGGCTTTCTCATCGGCGCGGCGATCGCGCTGTCGGTCGTCTTCCTGCTCGAATCTCTCGATCGGCGGGTCAGGACGCTGGCGGAGTTCGAACGCGGCTATCGCCTGCCGGCGCTCGTGGGCATACCGCAGACGAGCTCGCGCACCTTGCAAGACGAGAGCTCGCCGCTGCTCGAGCCTTACCGCATCCTGCGCAGCGCGCTCGGCTTCACGGCCGTCACCCGCCCGCTCAACACGCTGCTCGTGACCAGCGCCGTCGCGGGCGAGGGCAAGACCACCGTGGCCGCGAACCTCGCCTACGTCCTCGCGTTGAGCGGCCGCAGAACGGTGCTCGTCGAGCTCGATCTGCGCCGCCCGACCAGCTTCGGGCCGATCGAGCTGCGAGCGTCGCGGGGAGTGACGAGCGCGATCACCGGCGCCGGAGAGCTCGGCTCGCTGCTCGTCAAGCCGCTGCCGGCGCTGCCGAGCCTGCTAGTGCTCCCTTCGGGCGCGCTGCCGCACAACCCCTCCGAGCTGCTCGGCTCCGAGCGCGTCGCCGACCTGCTCGCCGAGCTGACCGCGGATGGCAGCATGGTGATCATCGACACGCCGCCGCTGAACCCGGTCGCCGACGTGCAGGTGCTGCTCGACAACCCCGCGATCGACGCAGCCGTGATAGTCGCGCGCGTCGATCGAACCACGCGCGAGCAGATGCGCCACGCCCGCTCGGTCCTCGACCACCACAGGGTCGAGCCGATCGGCATCGTCGTCACGGGGGTGCGCGACCCGGACCGCTACGGCTACGACTACGGCGCCTACCAGGCGGCGCCCGCCGAAATCGAGGTCGAGGACACGCGCGCCGCTGCACGACACGGGCAGCCCAAGATCGTGGAGGACGAAGCCGAGATCGACGCGCTGGCGACGCCCGCGAACGGTTCGGCGTCCCCGCCTGCGAACGGCTCCGCCTCGGCGCCCGCGAGCGGTTCCGCACCGAAGCAAGCATCCGACTAGAGGCGAGCACCAGATGGCGTCGCGATCGCTGAGCCTGCGCGCGTTTTCCCGCTGGGAGGTGATCCTCGCAGCGGCGCTCGCACTGGTCGCGGCCGCCGGCGCGCACGTGCTCGGCACTGCCGGCCTGCTGCTGCCGCTGGCGCTGATCCTCGCCGCGATCCTCATCACCAGGCCGCTGCTGACGCTCACGCTCGTGGTCGGGCTGACCATCTTCTGTGAGGGCTCCGGCTACGGACTGTTCGAATTCACGTCGACCCTCTACACGCAGGTATACAAAGGCCTGTCCCTGCTCGACGTGCTCGTCGCTCTCGCCGTGCTGTCGGCGTTCCTGGACGTCCTGCGCGAGCGCCGTCCGCTCTGGATACCCCGAGCGCTCGCGCTCCCTCTCGCGATCCTCGCCCTGGCGATGGCGGCGGGCGCGTTCGTCGGGCATGCTTCGGGCACCAGCCTACGCTTCTCGATCTTCTCCGAGCACGTGCTCTTCTACCTGCTGCTGGTGCCAATCGCGGTCGCGAACCTCGAGCTCGACGAACGTCAGATCATGCGGCTGCTAACCGGCGCGATGGCGCTCGCGGTGCTCAAGGCTGCGCTGGGCCTGATCGAGGTCTCAGAGCATCTCGGCAGGCCGATCGAAGGCTCGGCGACGTTGACCTACTACGAACCGACGGCCAACTGGCTGATCATGATCGCCGTCCTCGCGATCATCGCCGGCCTGCTGCTGAGAGCCAGGGTAGCCCTGTGGGTGGCGCTCGGCAGCCCGCTGTTGATCGCCTGCCTCGTCTTCTCCTATCGCCGCTCGTTCTGGATCGCCGCAGTGCTGGGCGTGCTGCTGGTGGTGCTGCTCGGGACGTCGCCCGCCGGCAGGCGCATGCTCGTACCCGCGGCGCTCGCCGTCGCGGCCGCCATCTGGCTGCTCGGCTCGATTCACTTCCAGTCCAATCTGCCGCTCGTCAAACGCGCCGAGTCGCTCTCGCTGAGCAAGATCGAAGCCAGCCGCGAGGATCGCTACCGGATCGACGAGCGGGAGAACGTGCTCGCGGAGATCCGGGCGCATCCGATAACGGGCCTCGGAGTCGGCATCCCCTGGCAGGCGACCGCCGCGCCGTTGTCGATCGAACACGAAGAAGGCCGTGACTACGTGCACTTCGCCGCCCTGTGGTTCTGGCTGAAGCTGGGCGTCCTCGGGCTGTTCGCGTACGTGGGCGTGATCGCCGGCGGCATCGCGCTCGCGTGGCAGGCGTGGCACCGCGCCCGGCGCGTGTGGCTGCGCGCGTTCGCGCTCGCCTCGGTATGCGGGATCGCCGGTTTGATCGTGATGGACACGACCGCGAGCTTCACCGGCGTGGAAGCGCGCTTCACGGTCGTGCTCGCCGCCCAGCTCGGCCTGCTCGCACACCTCGCTCGCCGGCGCGCGCCCGAGCCCCTGGGCCGGTGAGCGCGCCGCTGCTCGACGCGATACGCGAGCGCGCGCCGCGTGTCGCGATCGTCCACGAGTGGCTGACGATCCCCGGAGGCTCCGAGCAGGTCGTGCTCGAGCTGCTCGAGATGTTCCCGTCGGCGGAGCTGTTCACCTCGATCTACGATCCTGGGCCGTGGCCGGCGGCGATCACCGAACGCCCGGTGCACACCTCGGCGCTCAATCGCATTCCGGGCGCAAGCCGCCGGTATCCGAAGCTGCTGCCGCTGATGGACAGGGCGTTTCGGTCCTTCGACCTGTCGGACTTCGACCTCGTGCTCTCGAGCAACCACGCGTGCGCCAAGAACGTGCGCACACCCGCGGGCGCGTTGCACGTCTGCTACTGCCACACGCCGATGCGCTACGCCTGGGAGGAGGGTTTCCTCGACGGGGAGGAGATGGGGCGCCTGGCGCGGCTGGCACTGCCGCGGCTGTTGCGAGCGCTGCGCCGCCAGGACCTCGCGGGCGCCGCCTCGCCCGACGTGTTCGTCGCCAACTCCCGCCACGTGGCCGAGCGCATCGCGCGCTATTACGGACGTACGGCGCAGGTCGTGCATCCGCCGGTGGACGTCGAGCACTTCCTCGCGCTCGAGCGCGCCGACGAGCAGGGCTTCTATCTGGTGTTCGGCCGGGTCGTCCCGTATAAGCGCGTGGAGCTGGCGGTCGCCGCCTGCGAGCGGCTCGGTCGCGCGCTGATCGTGGCCGGCGACGGCAGGGCGCTGCCGGGGATCCGCGCCGAGACGGGAGCAAGCCGGCACGTGCAGCTGCTCGGTCGGGTGGACGAGCCCGCTCGCGACCGGCTGCTCACGCACGCGCGAGCGCTGCTGTTCCCCGGCGAGGAGGACTTCGGGATCGTCCCCGTCGAGGCGCAGGCCGCGGGCGTGCCGGTGATCGCCTACCGCGTCGGCGGCGCAAGCGAGTCGGTGCTCGATGGTCAGACGGGCGTCCTGTTCGACCCCCAGGACGCCGCTGCGCTCGCCGCGGCGATCGAGCGCTTCGAGCGCCTGCAGCCGGACGTGGATCGGATCCGCGAGAACGCCGCGCGCTTCGGGCGGGAGCGTTTCCGCGCCGAGATGGCAAGCGTGATCGACGCCGCGCTCACCGCGCGGGCTGCCGCCTCCGGCGAGATCCGCTCCGGCGCGGCGTCCGCCGCGCGCTGACCGGCGCCGCCGGCCCGCGCCTCGGGACCAGCGCCCGCTTTCAGGTCGTGCGGATGATCAGCACCGAGCAGGGCGCGTGATGGGAGACCTTGTTTGGCACCGAGCCGAGCAGGAAGCGCTTGGCGCCGGTCATGCCCTTGTTCCCGACGATCACCAGGTCGGCGCCGCGCTCCTCGGCGACGTCGAGGATCGCGTCGGCGGGGTCGCCCTGGCGCGGGTACACCGTCGCCTGCACGCCCGCCTCGCGCGCGATCTTCGCCGCCGCCTCCAGCGTCGCATCGACGTCCTCGCGCGGGCTGATCGCCCATTGCATGTCCTCGGGCGCCTGCCGGCGTTCCTCGGCCAATCGCTGGGAGGAGACGGGCTCGTAGGCGCTGACCAGCTCGAGCGTCGCGCCGACGGCGCGCGCCAAGTCGACCGCCTGGCTCACCGCCTTGGTGGCCGTATCCGAGCCATCGGTTCCCACAACGATCGAACGGAACATGATCCTCCCTTGCCGGTGGTCCCCGCCGGACCGCCCCGCGGTCGGCAGGCCGGATCATAGCCTCGCGAGCGTCCACGGACGCTCGCCGTGCCCGCCGGGTGCGAGCTTCTAACGTTCAGCCGCACAGTGATCGACCTGCACTTTCACGTGCTCCCGGGCATCGACGACGGACCGAGGACGACCGACGGCTCGCTCGCGCTCGCGCGCGCGGCGGCCGAGCTCGGGGTGCATACGCTGGTCGCCACCCCACACGTCAGCTGGCGCTATCGCAACAGCGCCTCGCGGATCGGTCAGCTCGTGGACGCGCTGCGCCCGCGACTGGCCGCCGAGGGCGTGGCGCTCGAGCTGCAAGCCGGCGCCGAGGTAGCGATCACCTACCTTTCGGAGATCGAGCCCGCGGAGCTCGCGCGGCTGCGCCTCGGAGCCGGTCCCTGGCTGCTGATCGAGCCGCCGTTCACGCCCGCGAGCTCGGCGCTCGAGGAGATCCTCCGGGACGTTCAGCGCGCCGGGCACCGGGTGGTGCTCGCCCACCCCGAGCGCTGCGCGGCGTTCCATCGCGATCCGCGCATGCTCGCGACGCTGGTCCGCGACGGCGCGCTCACCTCGATCACCGCCGGCTCGCTCGTCGGGCACTTCGGCGCCAAGGCTCAGAGCTTCGCGCGCGCGCTGCTGCGCGAGGAGCTGGTCCACAACGTGGCCTCCGACGCCCACGACCTCGGCGGCCGAGCGCCGGGGATGCTTGCCGAGCTCGCCCAGGCCGGTGCCGCGCCGCTCGCCGACTGGCTCACTCAGGCGGTGCCGGAGGCGATCTTGAACGGCTGGGAGGTCCCCGCGCGGCCACACGTCGAGCCGAGCGCCGTCAGGCGGCGCTGGCGCCTGCGTCTGTGAGGCGGTCCGCGGCGTCAGGCGAGCTTGATGATCGGCGACGGTCCGGGGCGTCAGGCGAGCTTGGTGATCAGCGACGGTCCGGGGCGTCAGGCGAGCTTGATGATCGCGATGATCATTCCGGCCAGCACGAACACCACGATCGCGACCTGCATCCAGATCCATGCCGGCGACATCGGTGCGAGCAGCGTAGCGTCCGGGCTGCGCCTCGGCGGCGAACCCGTGACTATCGTGTGCGCATGGGCAGGCGCCCCCACCCGCCGCTCGTCGGGCTCGTGCTGGCGCTCTTCGCGCTCGCCTGCCAGGCGTCGCCGGCGGCCGAAGGCGAGGCCGCGCCGGCCCGCTCGGCCGCCGCCTCGGGTCTCGACGGAGTGACCATCGGCGGGGTCGAAGGGTTCGCCGACCCCGCGGAAGCCGGGCGCGCGATCGCCTTCGCGCATGAACTGCACGCCAAGGTCGTGCGCATCGAAGTGCCGTGGGCGGCGCTCGAGCCGCTCGGGCCCGGTCGGATCGAACCGCGCGCGCTCGCGCAGGCCGACGAGCTCGTCGCGGACGCCGGCGCGGACGGCCTCGGCGTGATCATGCTCGTCCAGCGCACACCCTGCTGGGCCTCTTCCGCGCCAAAGGCGCTGTTGCGCAGGTGCGTGCCCGGGAGCCTCCGCAGGGCCAACTCGTGGCCGCCCGCGCATCCGGCTCAGTTCGCCGCGTTCGTCGCCTACCTTGCCTCGCGCTACGGCGCACGGCTGACCGCGATCGAAGTCTGGAACGAGCCCGACCAGGCCAATCAAGACTACTTCGCCGGACCGCACAAGGCCGCGCGCTACGCGGCGCTGCTGCGCGCCGCCTACCCCGCGATCAAGCGCGCCAACCCCACGGTCGAGGTGCTCGCCGGCGCGATCGTCGGCTCCAACGGGGAATTCCTGCGCGCCCTGTACAAGGCCGGCATCAAGGGCTACTACAACGGCCTGGCCGTGCATTTCTACACGCTGACGCTCGCCGCGCTCAGCTACATCCACGGAGTGCAGGCGGCGCACGGCGACGCCACGCCGCTGTGGTTGACCGAGTTCGGCTGGAGCAGCTGCTGGCCGCGGCGCAAGCTCCAGCAGGAACAGCCGTGTGTCACGCCCCAAGTCCAGGCGGCGAACATCACGAACACGTTCCGCGCGCTCGCGCGCATGCCCTATGTGGCGTCGGCCGTCCTGTATGAGCTGCGCGACGCCGCCAACGAAGAATTCGGCGTGCTCTCGAGCGGCTCGCAGCGCAAGCCGGCGTTCGCGGCGCTCGCCCAGGTGCTCGCATCGCCCCGGGGGAGCGTCAGCCCCACCACGCTGCGGCTGCGCCGCAGTCGCGGCCGCGTCCTCGCCAGCGGCTCGGCCGCGGTCGGCGACTACATGCAGCTGGAAGCCTTCAAGCGCGGCGTGCTGCGCTACCGGGCGCTGTTCACGCTCAATCGCTTCAATCGCTACTCGATCGCGTTGCCCTCGGTGCTCGGCACGAGCGGGCTGCGCGTGCGCGTCTACTCCTACGCCGGCGGGCCGGGCAGCGCCGCTCAGGCCGGCGTCTGACCGTCGCGCCCGGGGCCGGCGGAACGGGCAGCGCCGCTCAGGCCGGCGGGCATCCGCTCATTCCGCGTTGTGGAACAGCGCGAGCAGCGTCAGCGCCATGATCCTCAGGTCCAGCCCGAGCGACCAGTTGGCGATGTAGTAGTTGTCCCACTCGACCCGCTCGGCCAGCGAGGTCTGTCCCCGCAGACCGTGCACCTGCGCCCAACCGGTGATGCCCGACTTGACCCGGTGACGGTCGCCGTAGCGGACGATGTCCTGCTCGAACAGCTCGACGAACTCGGGGCGCTCCGGACGCGGCCCGACGAGGCTCATCTCGCCCCGCAGCACGTTGAACAGCTGGGGCAGCTCGTCGATCGAAGTGCTGCGCAGCAGGCGACCGACGGGCGTGCGGCGGTCCGCGCCCTCGACGCCGCCTGGCGCCGTGTCGCCGCCCAGCAGGAAGTCCAGCGCGCTCGTTCCCTCGGGCTCGAGCGCCGCCTGCGCCTGGTGCACGTACATCGAGCGGAACTTGTACAGGCTGAACACCTTGCCGTCGCGCCCCACGCGCCGCTGGCTGAACAGCACCGGCCCGGCGGAGGTCAGCCGCACCGCCAGCGCCGCCAGCGCCAGCGCCGGCGCGAGCGCCACCAGCAGCACGAGCGCGAGGACCACGTCGAGCGCGTGCTTGATCGCGAACTGCGCGCCCTTGGGATCGACGGCGCTGAAGGTCATCAGCGGCAGGCCCCCGACGGTGTCGTAGCCGACGCGGCTGTTGATCGTGTCGAACATGCGCGGCACCACCGATACGGCGACGCCGAGCTCCTGGCACTCCTGGATCAGGCGGCTGACGCGCGCGTCGGCCGCCGAGGAGAAGGCGACGATCAGGCGCTTGACGCCCGTGCGGTGGACGATCTCTTCGAGATCCTCGGTCGTCCCCAGGATCGGCACGTCGCGCCCGCCGACCTCCGCGAGCGGGCGCGGTTCGTCATCGAGGAAGCCCACGGGCACGAGGCCGTACTCCGGATGGCCCTCCAGCCGGCGCGCCACCTGCGCCCCGACCATGCCCGCGCCGAGGATCAGCACGGGCTTGCCCACGAGCCGCTCGGCTCGCGCCCAGCGCTGGGCGAAAGCGAGCAGCACGCGTCCGAGCCCCACCCCGAGCAGCGCGAACAGCCAGGTCCGCAGCCACGCCGACTGCGCGGGCACCTGCCCATTGGCGAACATGCCGAGGATCGCCACAGCCATCGCCGCGACCGACACCGCGCTCACGACCGGCACGACCCCGTCGAGCACCAGCGCCCGCAGGCGCGTGCGATACAGGCCGCGCAGGTAGAACAGCAGCATCACCAGGGGCGGCAGCGCCAGCAGCGGGGCGCGCGCCGGCGGCGCGTGCACGACGCCATGCACGCCGCCCAGCGCGAGCACGACCGCCGTGCACAGCACGGCGAAGTCGACGGTCGGTCGCAGCAGCGACCATCCCGGGCCCTCGAGCGCCCACTGCAGCCGTCCACGGAAGTTCCCGGCGCGTGAGGCGCGCGGCAGCGGCGCCTCGTGAGCCAGGGCGCCCGGTAGCGGAAGCGTGGTCGTGGTCTGCTGGGTGATTCGCGGGTTATCCATGACGGGCCGACATCCCTGTCGCTTAGGTATCTACTCGGGCGCTGCTGAACATCGCTTTAGCTACTCCCCCTTCGGCTGGTGGCCCCACCGTCTGGTCAGGGCGCCAGTGATCGCAAGCACGGCCAACGCCATGAACATGTACACAAGATCCTCGCCCGATAGCCCCAAGGTGCGCCCGCCGACGGCGCTCGTGTCCGAAACCTGACCCACGAGCGCCCGCGAACCGTGCCCCGAGGCCCCCGCTCGGCCTGCGCCGGCGCCCCGCGCGCCGTGTTTCCCGGTGCCCGAGGACGAGCCGGCGGCGCCCGCGCGCCGGCCGCCGGAGCCCGCGGGCGCGCCGCTAGCCGGCGCGGCGCCGGCGGGCTGCGCGCCCGTGCGCGCGCCGGAGGACGTCGAGCCTCCCCCGCCGGAGGGCCCGTTCAGCAGCGCGGAGCCCAGGATCGCCTGGCTGCCCTGTCCCGGACCGCCGTAGCCGCTCAGCAGCGAGCCCGCGCTCGCGACCGCCGGAAAGGCTGCGCATAGCCCAAACACGAGGACGGCTATGAGGGTTGTCTGGTGATGCCGCATCACGCGTCCCTGCCTCAGTTTCCTTTCGCCACACGAGCACGTGCCCCCGCTCTTTGTGCAGCGCGACCGCGATGGCTTCGGCAACCACTCGTCAAGCCTTCTTGAGCTCTGAGCACCCAGGTCAACGAATTGACAAGGCCCGGCGAACAAGCTAGCGAAGGATCGCGGCCGTGTCGAGCCGAAACTGGGATTTTCGCAGCTATCGACACGCATTATGCGAGTTCGTCAGCTTTGAGCAGGATCGCGCGGCTCAGTTCGTCCAGGTCCACCCGGCGCCCCTCGCGCACCCGCCGCAGCGCTGCTCGGGTGAGCGTTTCGCGCGGACTCAGGCGCACGGCCCGCTCGAGCAGCGCCAGCGCCGCCGCGCGATCACCGCTGGCCGAGGCGATCGCGCCCCTCTCGAGCGTCGCGTACTCGTCGTCCGGGCTGCGCTGCAGCGCCGCGGCGAAGTCCGCGTTCGCCCGTGCGAGCTCGCCGTAGCGCAGCGCGATGCTCCCCGCCACCAGGTCCGCTTCGTCGCTCAGCGGATTCAGCCGCGCGGCGTCTTTCAGGCGCGCGAACGCAACCTGCGGCGCCCGCGTCCACACGGCCGCGGCGCTCTCGAGCTCGAGCTGGCTGAGCCACGGGGCGGCCAGCGAGACCGCGGCGCCCAGCGCCAGGAGCCCGAGCGCCGCCGGCGCGAGCCAGCCCGGGAGCAGCCTGCGCCGCGCGGGCGCACCGTCCGGCTCGCGCGCCCCGCGCCGCGCGGGCGCACCGTCCGGCTCGCGCGCCCCGCGCCGCGCGGGCGCACCGTGCGGCTCGCGGACCCGGCGCGGCGCGAGCGCGCACGCGAGGCCGAGCAGCGCGAACGCGGGCGCGCCGAGGCCGGCGAACTCCCAGAACCAGTCGAACGAGCCGTGCACCGCCCAGTACGCGAACCCGGCGAGCGCAGCCGCCGCGACCGTGCTCGCCAGCGGGTCGGCACGCCGCGCGGCGCGCATGCCGGCCGACAGCGCTGCCGCCAGCCCGACCACCGCGAGCAGCGTGCCGAGGATCCCCGTCTCGACGAGCGTGCGCAGCTCGACGCTGTGCGGGTAGCGCGGCGTCTCGTCCGAGCGGCCGTGCCGCAAGTACTGCACCTGGAAGTTGTCCGCGCCGATCCCCAGCAGCGGATGCGCGAGGAATTCGTCGAGCGCCACGCGATAGAAGTCGTAGCGGCTGCTGCCCAGGCCGCTCACCAGGCGGCTGCCCGTCGTGCTGTCGGCCGCGTAGCCCACCTTGAACGTGTGCCACGCGTGTTCCAGTTTCGCCAGCGGGTCTCCCGCCGCCGCCGCGCCGCCGCCGAGCGCGAGCGCCAGCGTGAGGATGCCCGTGAGCGCAACCCCGCGTTGCACTCGCCTGGCGTGCGCCGGCGCGAGCCGCGCGCGGCTGTCGATCGCCGCGGCGAGCGCCACCAGCAGCCCGACCGCGACCGCCGCGAGGAACGTCGTGGCCAGGGCGCGGTGCAGCGTGCTCGCGACCACGTCGCCGTCGCTCAGGCGGTCGCCGAAGTGCACGATCCCGGGAGCCGCGACCGCCACGCCCACCGCGACCGGCACGAGCGCCGCGAAAGTGCGCGTGCGCTGCGCCAGCAACGCGAACACGAGCACGAGCATGATCGGCGTCGCGTACAGCGAGCCGCGGCTCTGGCTCAGCAGCGCCACCTCCGCGAGCAGCACCGCGCCGCCGCCCAGCAGCCCGCGAAGCCACCACTTCACCCGCGCGCTGCGCGCGAGCAGCAACGCCGGCCAGAAGGCCATCAGCCATTGCGCGGCGTTCGCGTTCGGGTAGCCGCTCGGGTACTGCAGGCGACCGCCCGGCGCGAGCCGCTGCAGGCTCGCGCCGCTCGCCGCGTCCAGGTGCAGCGCGACGAACAGCGCCAGTCCGGTCATCGCGAGGATCCACGCGCCGAGCAGCGCCAGCGCGGTGCCCGCCTGCTGCGGCCAGCACGCGAACAGGCAGAACACGAGCAGGTACAGCAGCGTTCGGTCTGCGCCTTCCCACGCCTCGCCCGGCACCGCCGCCCACAGGATCGAGCAGAAGCTCAGCGCCGTGTACGCGGCCATGCACGCCAGCGAGATCCTCACCGCGACCGGCACCTGCGCCCGGCGGACGCCGACGAAGGCCGCCGCGATCGCGAGCAGCCCCAGCACGATCAGGCCCCCCGGCGCCCAGTGGGTGAGCGGGTAGCCCGCTTCGGCGCTCGCCCACACGACGAACAGCGCGAGCGCCACGAGCGCCGGCACGGTCACCGGCGCCTCGCGCAGCGACGCCGTGAGCTTGCTCGCCATCACGAGCACAATAATCCCCGCCGTGCACGACTTTGCCGGCCTGAGCCGCTTCTACGAGGACGCCTACACGCGCGCGAGCGCCGACGCCGCCGTGTACGCGCGCTGGCGCGCGCTCGGGGCGATCGGCAAGGCCGACCACGTGGTCGCGCTGTGCTCGCGCGCGCGCCTGCCGGCGGGCGGGCATCCGCTCACGACGCTCGAGGTCGGCTGCGGCGACGGCGCGCTGCTGTGCGAGCTTCACAGCCGCGGCTTCGGCGGCAGGCTGTTCGGCGTCGAGATCTCCCGGGCGGCCGTCGACATCGCCCGCCGGCGAGCCGCGATCGAGTCCGTGCAGCTCTACGACGGCGTCCGCGTGCCGGCAGCCGACCGCGCGTATGACCTCGGGGTGCTCTCGCACGTGCTCGAGCACGTGCCCGACCCGCCCGCGCTGCTGCGCGAGCTCGCGCGCGCGTGCCGCGCGGTGCTCGTCGAGGTGCCGCTCGAGGACAACATCTCGGCGCGGCGCGCTAGCAAGCGCGAGCACGCGGCCGAGGTCGGCCACCTGCAGCGCCTGGACCGCGACGGCGCGCGCGCGATAGTCGCCCGCGCCGGCCTGGCAATCGCCGCCGAGCTCGACGATCCGCTGCCGCTCGCCGTCCACCGCTTCTTCGCCCACGGCCCGCGCGCGAACACGGCCGCGACCGTCAAGTGGGCGGTTCGCGCCGGCGTGCACCGCCTCGCGCCGGCGCTCGCGCGGCGGGCTTTCACGGTGCACTACGCGTGCCTGTGTCTGCCTGCCGCGTGACCGCGGCGAACAGCAGCGCGAGCACCCTGCCCATCAGCTCGTCCGGGACCGCGTCCGGGTCGGCGAGCTTCTGGCGGGCGATGCCGTCCGCGAGCGCGTCGATCGCGATCGCCAGCTGCTCCGCCGGGAGCGCCAGCTCGAGGTCGAAGTCGCGCACGCCGTCCGCGATCAGCCGGGTGAGCACCGTGCGCATCTGCGCGAAGCGCTCGGCCACCTTCGGGCGCACCTGCGGGTCGCGCACGCCGTACGCCCAGAACTCCATGAACAACAGCAGCAGCTCGGGCTCGCGCTCGATCATCGTCATCCAGCGGCGCGCGCCGCCGGTCGCGCGCTCGGCGATCGACGCCTGGGCGCGCACCGCCTCCTCGATCTCGCGCGCGTGCTCGTCGATCTCGCGCTCCATCAACGCCAGGAACAGGTCCTGCTTGCCGTCGAAGTTCGAGTACAGCGCGCCCGTCGAGAAGCCCGCCTCCGACGCGATCTCCTCGACCGACGCGCCGTGAAAGCCGCTGCGCGCAAACGCCCTGCGCGCGGCCCCCAGCAGGCGCCCGCGCGTGTCCGCGCGGCGTTGCTCGCGCGTCATGCGCGCGCTCGCCGGCCCACCATGCGCCCCCGGGGAGGCCGGCTCGCGATCGTCGATCCTCATTTTTAAATATTAATAATAGACGTTGACAGAGCGATCGTTATTACGATAGCGTTCGTTATCCCATTCCGACTGCTTGGTCCGAGAGGAGCGACATGGCCACCGCGACGAGCCCGACCCCCGCCGGCGCAGGCATTCTCGCCAGCCTGCCCACCGACGCGATCTCCTACGAGGACCTGTACGCGCGCTGGGAGCGCGGCAACTGGTCGGCCACCGAGCTCGACTTCTCAGAGGACGCGCGCCAGTGGCGCGAGGACTTCACCGAGTTCGAGCGCACCGCCGCGATCTGGAACTACTGCCTGTTCTTCTGGGGCGAGGACGCCGTCGCGGACACCCTCTCCCCGTACATCGACGCCGCGCCGCGCGAGGAGCAGAAGTACTTCCTCGCCACCCAGCAGGTCGACGAGGCCCGCCACGCGGTGTTCTTCAAGCGCTTCATGCACGAGGTGTGCGGGATCGGCGACGGCTCCATGTCCAGCGGCCTGCGCGCGATCAGGCCGCAGCTCACGCCCGGCTTTCGCAAGATCTTCGAGCGCCTGGACCGCATGGCCGGCGAGCTGCGCGCCGACCGCTCGCCCGCCAAGCTCGCCGCCGCCGTCGCGCTCTACCACGTCGTCATCGAGGCCTCGCTCGCCCAGCCCGGCCAGCACTTCATCTGCAGCTACCTCGAGAAGCGCGACCAGCTGCCCGCCTTCCGCGCCGGCATGGAGAACATCGCCGCCGACGAGCAGCGCCACATCGGCTTCGGCGTCAAGCTGCTGTCGGACCTGCGCCGCGAAGACCCCGTCGGCGTGCCCAAGGCGGTCGCGCGCCTGCTGCAGGACGTCACCCGCTACACCGCCCAGGTGCTCATGCCGCCCGGCTGGGACGAACGCTACATAACCGTGTTCGGCTCGAGCTACGAGGAGGTCGGCGTCGAAGGCATCACCTCCATGACCAGCAAGCTGCGCTCCGCCGGCCTCGCCGTCGACACGCTCCCCGGGCCGCCCGTGCTGCCGCCCGGCCTCTCGCCGCTCGAGCTCACCCAGCGCGGGCGCGCGCTCGCCAAGGCCAACATCCTCGGCGTGCGCGAGGGCCCCTCGCGGCGCGACCCCGAGACCGTCGCGCTGCTGTTCGACATGATCCGCCGCCAGGTCAACCCCAAGCACGGGCTCACGCGCACTACCACCTTCGAGTGGGACTTCACCGACCCGGACGTCCCTGCGTGGCACCTCACCGTGCGCAACGGCACGAGCAGCGTCGCGCAGGGCCAGGCCCCGCACGCGGACCTGCGCCTGCGCCTCTCCTGGCAGGACTGGGCGGACATCGTCGGGGAACGCCTCGACCCGCTGCGCGCGCTCGCCACCGGGCGGCTGCGCCCGCGCGGCAACCCGCTCGCCTTCCGGCGGCTCGCCAAGGTCTTCCCGCGCGGCTGATTGCGCGCAGCGAAGCAGCCGAGCTTCAACCTAACGCTGCGGAAGTGCCGCCAGCCGGCGCCGCCGCGCCGCGTTCGGCCGGTCGACCTCTGCTTACACGGGCCGGTGTCCTCGGGCGCATGCGCGCGCATCCACATGTTGGAAACATATCGGTCATACGCTTTTCGCAGAGCGGGGCTCTGTTTGGCTCTGGGAAGCCACATGAGAGGTACCGCCGGCGCACACACGCTTCGCGGTTGCGCGCACCCGGATTGGGAGTAGCGTCAACCGAGCAGCATCACCGAAAACACTTCGCAAAGGGGGCTGAACATGAAGCGACTTGTGGTCGTGCTCGGATTGGTTACCGGATTTGCCATCGCGCTCAGTGTGGTAGGAACTACGGCCGCATCCGCCCAATTCACGATAAGCTGCGCGGAGCTGGCCGCGGGCCAAAGAGGAGGCCTGTGGAGAAACGCGAGAGAATGCGAGAGAGAGGTAATGCCTCCTCCAGGGGGACAATGGACTAGAGCGATATTAATGACGGGTAGACGGATAAGTGACGCTCTGGTATGCGACAAGGTCGCGGAACCCGAAACCGGTAATTACACCAACGAAAACTGCACCGGCGAACAAGTTGAAAAAGGCAGCTACGTTGAGGTAGACGAACAGGAGGGCGTGTGGCTATGCGGGGAAGAAGAAGTGACGACAGCGAAGACGTGCTTAGTCGATGGCGAAGGTGAAGGCTCGATTACGTTTGAAGATATGAAGGAGGAAGCCGCGGTCGAATGCCCTGGGGCAGATGTGACGAGCGAAGGCTGGGTCGGCCCCGGCTCTGAAGACGAAACCACGGCCGTGACGTTCAAAGAATCGAGCAAAAACTGTAGACCTTCGGCAAAAGCGTTAAACGAGGCAGGTGAATCAGTCGCGAATAAATGTGAAGAAGTCAAGGAAGTCAAAACGGTGGATCTTGGCTGGAGTACGTTACTTGAAGTGGTAGCGGGCAAGAACAAGGACAAGATCAAAGAAATCACCAAAGGCCAGCCCGGCTATACGGTCAAATGCAAAACGTCCATTATTGAAATCTCGGATGAATGCAAGGCGAAAGAAGCGGCCGGCGATGAGCGTGTCGAAGTTGAAAACTTACTAGGCACGTCGACGGAACCGCCATTAGTCACTGTGACATACCCTGAAGAACCTGAACGCAAGGCCGAATGGGCGGACTGTTCGCTCGGAGGCGCTGAAAGCGGTTTAGTACGCGGTAAAGTGTTACTCGCGGCGTTAAGCAGCGGTGGCACCCTGGAGACGCTCGAACTGAGCGAACTCTGACGTCAAGCGGGCTGCGGCAGTGTGGAAGCAGCTAGATCTGCTTGAGTTAGCCTGGCTCTCGGCGCGGACCCGCATTTGTGGTCAGTGCCGAGAGCCTTCCCGGGCGTCCTGCGGGGTACCATGCCGGCCTCTACTGGTTGGGACCCTGCCGGCATATGCTCTCGGCTGGGCGGGCGCTCAGCTCTGATTGGCTCTAGGATGTCGGACGGCGCGCTGCTGCCGACGCACCTCTGGGAGACATCTCTCTCGTTTTCTTGACAAGACGGGATGCTAGTGCTATGCCCATAGCCACCTGCCAGCTGTGTTCATGTGGCAGGCTGATAAGGACGCGGATCCTTGCCGCGTCATGGGTTGATCTGCCCTGAAAGAAAGGGGGAATCATGTTGAAGGCTATCCGGTCGCCTGGCTCGCCCGCGTCGATACAGTCTCGTGCTAGTCGATTATCAGTGTGGCTGGGCGACCGTTTGAAAGCGCTGATGGCTGTCTCCGTATGCCTAGCCACCGCAGCAGCAGCGTGTGCCGCAACGAGCGCGTTCGCCGCGAAGCCGGAAATGGAGGTACTCACCAAGCAGGGGGTCTCCTCTGTGCGCGCCGAACAGGCATTGGCGCTGCAGAGCCGAGTCTCAGAAACTAAACTAACAAAAAAGCTGATCACTGCTCTTGGTAACGACTACGCCGGAGTATGGTTTGAGCCCGCGGCCGCAAGGTTCCATGTAGGCGTGACCTCGAACGAGAGCCGGCGCGTGGCACGACTGGTCGCCGCCGAGGCAGGCTTGAGCACGGACGTTGTCGAGACGCCCGTGCGCTCGACCTGGTCTGCCCTTCTAGACGCGCAAACCCGCTGGAATCACAAACTTGCAAGACTTCTGGCTAGTGCGCAAGCAATGACCGGGATCTATGTGCAGCGTAATGCAGTGGAAGTCACGTTGAGCTCGTCCGTTCCCGGGAGCGAACGTGCGACGCTCATCCGCGAGGCCGCGCGCGACAGCGTGACGGTCGTGGTCGTCGTTGCACCACCTTCACGGCTTCATCTCGAATATCGGGCTAGAAGAACCTGCAAAACGCCGTTTCTACCGCTGGAAGCACTTTGCGAAGAAACGATCACCTCAGGAACGAATTTGTGGATCGAAGGTTCACTCGCATGCACGGCGGGTCCGATGCTAATTGAAGGAAACGAAACCTATGTGCTAACAGCCGGCCATTGTTTTAACCGCAGAGAAGCGGCTGAAGAAAGAATCACAGCGGTAGTAGCATCAGAATATCCGAATACGGCGGGACCAAAAGAAATCGGTAGAGAAGTCACGCGATGGTTTAACAGAGAACATGACGTTGCCGAGGTTAAGGTGGCGGCGAGAAGCGCATTTGAACAGGGGCTGCCGATCCCGGTGCCGGCGCTTATGGCCGAATGGGTCAGAGAACCGGGAACGCCTCACGCTGTCGTAGGCGCTAAGGCTGCCGAAGAAGTGGTTCCGGCACAGGAGATCTGCCATGAGGGGATATCAAGTGGCGAACCTTGCGGGGAAGTTGAGAGAGTGAACGTGACCTTGACATCAGGGACATACGTCGTGGAACACGTCGTGGAAGTCAGCGCGTGCTCGAATGCAGGCGACAGCGGGGGACCCTACTTCTTCCGCGTGGAAAGAACGAATGAAATTCTGATGATGGGAACGGAAGTAGGGGGACCCCTACCCGATTGCAACGAAAAAGGTGTCTACAAAAGCTACTTTGAACCCCTGCTGGAAATACCGGGAGTCAGAAGAACCGGCAGTCTCGTTCTGTTCCCGGGACAGTCACTGCTGACCACGGCCAATGAAAACCGGAGAAAAAACGAAGAAGAAAAGGAAAAAGAAGAAAAAGAAAGAAAAGAAAAAGAAGGGAAAGGCGGGGCGGGGAACGGCGCCTGGTTATGCAACGGTGCCGAAATCACCGGCACCGGTACGAACAGGTGCTTAACCAATGCCGAAGGCGAAGGCAAATTCACGCTGGAAGACATGAAAGAGGAAGCCGCAGTCGAATGCGAAGGGTCGGACGTGACGAGCGAAGGCTGGGTCGGCCCTGGCTCTGAAGACGAAACCACGGCCGTGACATTCAAAGAATCAAGCAAAGACTGTAAACCTGCGGCGAAAGCGTTAAACGAGGAAGGCAAAGAAGTAACGAATAAATGTGAAGAAGTCAAGGAAGTCAAAGCAGTTGATCTTAGCTGGACCACGTTACTTGAAGTGCTAGCGGGCAAAAACGAGGACAAGATCAAAGAAGCCACCAAAGGACAACCTGGCTACACGGTCAGGTGCAAAGTATCCATTCTCGAAGTCTCAGATGAATGCAAAGCGAAAGAAGCGGCCGATAATGAGCGTGTCGAAGTTGAGAACTTACTAGGCACGTCAACGGAACCGCCATTAGTCACCGTGACGTTCCCAGAAGAAACAGAACGCAAGGCCGAATGGGCAGACTGTTCGCTCGGTGGCGCTGAAAGCGGCTTAGTGCGCGGTAAAGTGTTAGTCGCGGCGTTAAATAGCGGTGGCGCACTGGAGAGCCTCGAAGTAAGCTAGATTTGAGGTCAAACGGGCTGCGACCGTTTGGAAGCTTCTAGATTGGCTGGCGTTAGCCTGTGCTCTCGGTGCGGACCCACGTTTGGGCCCGCACCGAGAGCGTTGCCACTGATACTTGGCGCAGCCCACCACAAGATCGCGCGGCATAGTCGACCACGGAGCTCGAGCGGATGGGAGAGCGGCTCAAACATCGACCGAGTTCGGACGGACACGGATCAGCCCGGCGAGAACTCGCGCTCGGCGGCAGCTGAGTCGCTCCCTGCCCCACCCGACGATTCGTTGCCCGGCGGTTGCGTGCCGGCGGCGGCCGACCGCCCGCCGCCCGGCTGACCTTCCGCGCCCGCGCTTGCGCCGTCGGCCACCCCGGCGCTTGCCGCCTGCGCTTCGCCGGGCTGGGTGCGCGCAGAGCTCGAGGACGCCGAGCGCGCGGTCGCCCGGGCGTGTGAGTCCGCGGCTGCGCCGCTGCCCGTCGACAGCTGCTCGGGCCCGAACTCGCGCTCCGCTCGCGCGGCGGGCGTCAGCGCGGCAGCGCCACCGGCACCTGAGGCCAGCGCGCCGTCGCCGACCGCCTGTCCGGCGCTCGCAGAAGCGCCGTACGCGAGCGTCGCGGCACCGGTGCCGCGCGCCGCGGGAGCCACGGCTCGGCGCGCGTGGCGCGACGGCGCGGACGCCCGATGACCGCCTTCGAGCGCCACGCACCCCGCGCCGACGCCCAGCGCGAGCAGGCATCCGGCCGCGAGCTTCGCGCCGAAGGATCCCGCCCCCAGCGCCCAGCCGCCGCCCGCCGCGCCGCCCGCGGCCGCGCCCGCGCCCGCGCCCGGCAGGGCGCCGCCGAGCCCGCGTCCGGCTTGGACGGCCGAGCCGGCCCCGCCCGGCGCCCCGCCGCTGCCGGATCCTGCGGACCTGGCCGTCCCGACCGCCCGGGCCGGGCCGCTCAGCCCGCCGGCGCGAACGCCCTCGGCCACGTCTGCGAGGACCGTCGCACACACGCTCCACGGCAGGAACACGGGCGGCAGCGCTACCGCCAGGCCGCGCAGCGAGACGACATACGCGCGGCACGCCGGGCAGCGGTCGCTGTGCGCCAGCGCCAGGCGATAGCGCTCGCCCGCGGGATCGAGCACGCCGTACGCGAGCGCACGCATCAGCGAGCCCTGCTGCTCGCACCAGCGCTCGCCACGGATCGTGTCGACGAGCGCCCCGACCTTTCCCGCCACGCCCGGCTGCCCAGCTCCGCGGCCCTCCATCAGCTTGCGCATCCGCCGCTCGCTCACGCCCATCCGCTGGGCTGCCTGCGCCCGCGAGAGCCCGTGCAGGTAGCACAGCGTCGCGGCCTCGCGCTCGCGCGCGTCCAGGCGCCCGCGCAGGCCCTCGAAAAGTTGGCGCAATCGGGCACGGTCGTCGAGCTCGGTGGCGAGGTCGCGCTCGCTCGTGCCCGCGCCCCCGTTCCTCGCCTGCGGCTCGCCGCCACAGCGGGCGCGGGTGCGCGCGCGGTGCTCGTCGAGCGCGCGGCGGTAGGTCACGAGCACGAGCCAGCCGACCTGGCTCTCGATCCGCTGCCCGTCGAGCACCGCCGCATACATGCCCTGCCAGGCCTGGGCGTACGCCGCCTCGAGGTCCGCCCGGTCGAGGCTCACGCCGCTCGCCCGCAGGCGCCCCCGAACGCTCGCGAGCACCTGTCCGCGCAGTCCCTCGAACTGCTCGCGCAGCAGGCGCTCGGCGCGATCTTTGCGCAGTCTCAGCGGGCTCACAAGCGCCAGATTATGTAAAGCCCACGCTGCTGTCGAGTTCCATGATCCGGTCGATCTGCGCGAGGCTCACGTCGCGCATCCGCTGCCCGTCGCGCTCGGCGCGGTGCCACGCGACGGTCAGCGCGAGCGCGCCCTCGAGGTCGCACGACGGCCGCCACCCGAGCTCGCGTTCGGCGGCGCTCGAATCGAGCGCCAGGTGAGCCGCCTCGGGCGGGTTCGCGCGCTCGTCCAGCCGCCACTCGAAGACGCCGTCCCACAGCGCGGCCACGCGCTCGAGCACCCAGCTCACCGGGCGCTCCTCGCCGGCCCTCGGGCCGAAGTTCCAGGCGCGCGCGAGCGCCGGCTCGCGCCACACGCGCTCGGCGAGCAGCAGATAGCCGCCGAGCGGGCTCAGAACGTGCTGCCACGGGCGCACCGCGCGCGGGTTGCGCACGAGCATCGCCTCGCCCGCGTCGACCGCGCGCAGAACGTCCCCCAGCAGCCGGTCCTCGCCCCAGTCGCCCCCGCCGATCACGTTGCCCGCGCGCGCGCTCGCGAGCCGTGCGGCGCCCTCTCCTGAGAAGAACGAGCGCCTGTACGCGCTCACCACGAGCTCGGCGCACGCCTTCGAGCTCGAGTACGGGTCGGAGCCGCCCAGGGGGTCATCCTCGGTGAAGCCACGCGAGCCCTCGCCGGGCCGCCGGGGCCCCGCGCTTGGGTCGTGCCGGCCCTCGGCGCGGTTCTCGTAGCACTTGTCCGAGGTCACCGCCACGACCGCGCGCACGTGCTCGCCCGCTTCGCGCACCGCCTCGAGCACGTTGACCGTGCCGATCACGTTCACCTCGTAGGTCAGCGCCGGGTCACGCAACGAGCGCCTGACCATCGGCTGGGCGGCCAGGTGCAGGACGACCTCGGGGCGCGCCCGCGCGAGCGCGTCGCGCAGCGCCGCCGGGTCGCGCACGTCGAGCGCGTGCTCAGCGTGCATATGGCCGCCGACGTCCGCCAGCTGATACAGCGACGGGCGCGTCGGCACGCCATGCGCCACCCCCGTCACCTCGGCTCCCAGCGCCTGCAGCCACAGCGACAGCCACGCGCCCTTGAAGCCCGTGTGGCCGGTCACGAGCACGCGCCGGCGCTTCCAGAAGTCGGGGTCGATCCGCACGAGGGCGGCTATCTTCACGCAATCTCCACGCCGCCCGCACGCCGCTCATCCTCATCATCGTCTTTCCCGCCCCTGCCCGCGCGCGCAGCCGTGCTCGACGTCCCGCTCGCGATCTCCGACTACGACGAGGTGATCGCGTGGATGGGCGCCGTGATCGCGGCCGGCGCGCGCGCGTCGGTCACCGCCGCGGCGGTCAACCTCGTGATGTCCGCCCGCGAGGACCCACAGACGCGCGCCGCGGTGCTCGGCGCGACGCTCGCCGTGCCCGACGGCCAGCCGCTCGTGTGGGCGCTGCACGCGCTCGGCCATCCGCGCGCCACGCGCGTGTACGGGCCCGACCTGATGGCCGGCTTCTGCGCGCGCGCGGCCGCCGCCGGCACGCCCATGTACCTGTACGGCGGGCGCACGCCCGCGGCCCTCGAACTGCTCGAAAGGCGGCTGCGCGAGCGCTTCCCCGGGCTGGTCATCGCCGGCGGCCACTCGCCGCCGTTTCGCGAGCTGAGCGCCGAGGAGGACGACGAGATCGTCGCCGCGATCGACCGCTCGGGCGCGCAGGTCGTCTGGGTCGGCACCGGCCAGCCCAAGCAGGAGCGCTGGATGGCGCGCATGCGCCCGCGCCTGGCCGCGCCGCTGCTCGTCGGCGTCGGGGCCGCGTTCGACTTCCACGCCGGCCTCGTCCCGCAGGCGCCCGCGTGGATGCAGCGGCGCGGGCTGGAGTGGAGCTATCGCCTCGCGCGCGAGCCGCGCCGGCTGTGGCGGCGCTACGCGCGCTACAACCCGCGTTTCCTCGCCTGCTTCCTACGCCAGTACGTCCGGCACGTCAGGCGAGCGCCGAGCTGACGTGCTCCGAATCCGCACCTTCGGTCGATGCACGGGTGCAAAAACGGAGACCGCGACGCTCGGGCCGCAAGCAGCCCGCGGCCACATCCACGCCGCTAACCTCTGGGCTCTGATGGACGGAACCCGGAGAACGCCCGACGTGGCCGTCGTCGGCCTCGGCCGCGTCGGGCTGCCGCTGGCGTTGTCTTTCGCCGACCGCGGCCTGCACGTGGTCGGGCTCGACAACGACCCGGCGCGACTCGGCGCGGTGCGCGAAGGGCGCATGCCCTTCCACGAGCACGGCGCGCAGGAGCTGCTCGCGCGCATCGTCGCAGGCGGCGGCGGGCACGGGACTCGCGCCGACGGGGCGGCGCGCGGGATCGACGCGGCGGGCGCGACCGGCTCGCTGTCGCTGTCCGAGCGGGTCGCAGACGCCGCGCGCGCGCGCCACATCGTGATCACGCTCGGCACGCCGTCGTTCTCGCACATCGAGATCGACATGCGCGACATCCGCTCCGCGCTCGATGACCTGCTGGGCGTGCTCGCACCCGGGCACTCGCTGATCCTGCGCTCGACGGTCGCCCCCGGGACGACCGAGTTCGTCGCCGGCTACCTGGCGAAGCACCGCGGCTTTCAGATCGGCGAGGAGGTGTTCGTCGCGCACGCCCCCGAGCGGATCGCCGCCGGTCGCTTCCTCGAGGAGATCGACACGCTGCCGTGCATCATCGGCGGCGTGGGCGCGCGCTCGGGCGACGTCGTGGGCGAGCTGTTCGGCGTGTTCGACGCGCCGATCGTGCAGACCACGCCCGTGCAGGCCGAGCTCGCGAAGATCTGGACGAACATCCTGCGCTACGCGAACTTCGCGCTGCCCAACCTGCTGATGATGGACTGCGAGCGCCACGCGGCGAACGTGTTCGAGGTGATCGACCTGATCAACCGCGACTACCCGCGCGGCGGGATCGCACAGCCGGGCTTCACCGCCGGCACGTGCCTGCGCAAGGACTTCGCCTTCTCCGAGGAGCGCTCGGCGGCGCCCGGGATGCTGCTGGCGGTCTCGCGCGTGAACGAGTCGGTGCCGCTGTTTCTGCTCGAAGGCGCCAAGCGGCGCCTCGGCGGACTCGCCAACCGCAAGGTCGCGGTGCTCGGACTGGCGTTCAAGGCGGACACCGACGACGAGCGCGACTCGCTCGCGCACAAGCTCATCAGGCTGCTCGAACGCGAGCTCGCGGACGTCGCCGTACACGACCCCCGCGTGGCCACGCCGACGATGTCCTTCGAGGAGGCGCTCGAGGGCGCCGGCGCGGTGATCGTCGCGACCAACCACTCGGAGTTCCGCGAGCCACGCGCGCTCGCGGCGATCGCCGAGCGGGCCGCCGAGGACTGCCTGGTCGTCGACCCGTGGAACTGCTGGGGCGTCGCGCAGGTGTTCGCGTACGCCTCCGAGCTCGTCGCGCTCGCGCCCGCGCAACCCGGTCGATGAGCCGCGTCCTGGTCACCGGCGGCGCGGGCACGATCGGCGCGGCGGTCGTCCGCCGGCTGCTCTCCGACCCCGCGTATGAGGTGCGCGTGTCCGACCAGCGCCCGGCGCCGCAGTGGATGCGCGAGGGCTGCGAGGTCCACACGGGCGACCTGCGCGTCGGCGAGCAGGCGCGCGCGGCGATGCGCGGCTGCAGCCACGTGATCCACCTGGCGGCGATCGTCGGCGGCATCGCCAACTTCCACAAGCTGCCGCACACGCTCACGGAGGTCAACAACGCGCTGTACAACGCGATCGTGCGCGCCGCGCTCGATCTGCAGGTCGAGCGCTTCGTGTACGTGTCCTCCTCGATGGTGTTCGAGCGCGCCGAGCTGTTCCCCACGCCCGAGGAGTACCTGCCGCAATGTCCCGTGCCGGTGTCCGCGTACGGCTTCTCCAAGCTCACCGGCGAGGTGTACTGCCGCGCGGCCCACGACGAGCACGGCCTCCCGTACACCATCTGCCGCCCGTTCAACGCGTACGGCCCCGGCGAGCTGCCCGACGCCGAGCCGGGCATCGCGCACGCGGTCCCCGACCTGATCCGCAAGGTGCTCTCCGGCCAGCGCCCGCTGCAGATCTTCGGCTCGGGCGAGCAGACCCGCACGCTCACCCACGTCGAGGACATCGCCGACGGGATCGTCGCCGCGATGAGCTCGCCGGCGGGGTGCAACGAGGACTTCAACATCTCCGCCGCGCGCGAGCTGAGCGTCAAGGAGATCGCGCGCATCGTCTGGGAAGCCTGCGGCGAGGACCCCGCCGAGCTCGAGCTCGAGCACCTGCCGACGTTCGCCGTCGACGTGCAGCGGCGCTGGCCGGCGGTCGAGAAGGCGCAGCGGCTGCTCGGCTGGCGCGCGCGCATCGAGGTCGAGGACGGGATCGCCGCGACCGTGCGCTGGCTGCGCACGCGCCACGACGCCGGCGCGCTCGAGGACGCCGGCGCGCTCGAGGACGCCGGCGCCAGCCGCAACGGCATCCGCGCGATGCCCTCGCCGCCGGGCGCCCGCAACGGCAGGGCCACGCCGGGCGCCGCCGGATCGCGGCGGCAGGCCACGACGAGCGCCCCCGGATCGCGGCGCCACGCGAGCAAGCCGGCGGGCGATCCGGCGGACGGCCGTCGCGGTCGCTCGCTAGGCTCTCGCGCGCGATGACCGACCGGCGCTCCGCGCTCATAACCGGTGTGACCGGTCAAGACGGCTCCTACCTGGCCGAGCTGCTGCTGGAGCGCGGCTATGAGGTGCACGGCATGGTGCGCCGCGCGTCGACCGAGAAGTTCGATCGGATCGAGCACATCCGCGACCGCATGACCCTGCACCAGGGCGACCTGCTCGACCAGCGCTCGCTCGTCGACGCCCTGCGCGCGTCCAAACCAGCGGAGATTTACAACCTCGCGGCGATGTCGTTCGTGGCGGTCTCCTGGATTCAACCCACGCTCACCGCCGAGTTCACCGGCACGGGCGTCACGCGCATGCTCGAGGCGATGCGCGAAGTCTGCCCCGACGCGCGCTTCTACCAGGCCTCCTCGAGCGAGATGTTCGGGAAGGTGCGTGAGGTGCCCCAGACCGAGACCACGCCGTTCTACCCTCGTTCACCTTACGGCGTCGCGAAGGCGTACGGGCATTTCATTACCGTTAATTATCGTGAGTCTTACGATCTTCACGCTACGTCGGGGATACTTTTCAACCACGAGTGTCTGTCCGAGACAACCCCTCTGCTCGTACGTGAGGACGGGGTGATCGCAGTCAAGACACCGGTGGATCTCGTGCCTCTGGCCAGAAAGGGAGGCCTGGTCCAGAACTTCCTGCCCAGGCACTTCCTCGAGATCTGGGACGGGGAAAGCTGGACCCCTGTCAGCGCAATCACTGCGACGCGCCGGCGACCGGACGACCGCGACCACGAGCTGCTCTCGATCGAGGCGCGCGCGGGCGTCGTACACGCGACCGCACACCACAACATGCTTGGTCAGAACTACGAAAAGATCGAAGCGCGCGAGCTCGAGATAGGCGACGAGTTGGCGCTGGCGTTCGAGATGCCGGCACCGGCCGGCTGGAGCGTCGCCACGCCGGAGATGGCCGAGTTCCTCGGTCTGATGGCGGCTGACGGGTACGTGGCGCGCGACCGGGGTGCGTGTCGCTTCACGAACAACGACGCGCTGTTGCGGGCGCACGTGAGCTCCCTGTGGTCACGGCTGTTCCTCGGGCGCTCCGAGGAATGGTCGTGCGCCTCCGGCTGGGACGAGAGCGCATCGGTCAAGCACGTGAATCTCACCGGCTGCCCGTCCGTCGCACCGTGGCTTCGCGAGCAGCTCTACACCAAGACCGGGCTCAAGCAGGTCCCGCAGGTGATCCTCAACGCCAGTCTCGAGATCCAGGAGGCGTTCCTCGAGGGCTACTACAAGGGCGACGGGCTCAAGCGGGGAAATGGAGCGTCGATCAAGACGAACAGCCCCGTGCTCGCTCAGGGCCTCTGCTGGATGTACCACGCCAACGGACAGCCGGCTTCCGTGTACGTCGAGCAGCGGGCGGACAAGACGTACTACCGGCTCAATCTCGCGTCGGCCGTGCGCGTGGGCGGGAAGGGCCGGCACCTGCGCAAGAACCCCGCGGAGGTGCGGCGGATCGCGCCGGCGACCGTCGGCGACGACGGATGGACGTTCGACATCGAGACGGAGAGCGGGATGTTGTGCGCCGGCGTCGGGCGCATCGTGATCTCCAACTCCCCGCGCCGCGGCCTGGAGTTCGTCACGCGCAAGATCACGTGGCACGCGGCGGCGATCAAGCACGGCCTGGCCAAGGAGCTGCGCCTCGGCAACCTCGACGCGGAGCGCGACTGGGGCTACGCGAAGGACTATGTGGAAGCGATGTGGCTGATGCTCCAGCGCGACAGCCCGGAGGACTACGTGATCGCGACCGGGAAGGCCCATTCGGTGCGCGAATGCTGCGAGGTGGCCTTCGAGGAGGCTGGGCTGGGCGACTTCGAACGCTACGTGACGATCGACCCGGCGTTCGTGCGCCCGGCGGAGGTCGACCACCTGATCGGCGACCCGAGCAAGGCCGGGCGCGACCTCGGCTGGAAGCCGCAGACGAGCTTCGAGCAGCTGATCCGGCTGATGACGCGCGCGGACGTCGAGCTGCTTGCGTGAGCGCTGAGCGCGATGGCCGTGCCGCTGTTCGACACCTCCACGCCGCTCGCGCCGCTGCGTGCGCAGCTGCGCGCGGCGATCGACCGCGTGCTCGACTCCGAGCGCTACATCCTCGGTCCCGAGGTAAGCGCATTCGAGCGTGAGTTCGCCGCGCACTGCGGCGCCGAGCACGCGGTGGGCGTCGCGAACGGGACGGACGCGATCACGATCGCATTGCGCGCGATGGGGGTCGGCGCGGGCGATGAGGTGGTCGTGCCTTCGTTCACGTTCTACGCCTCGGCGGAGGCGATCCCTCCCACGGGCGCGACGCCCGTGTTCTGCGACGTCGACCCCGACACTTTTTGTATTACGGATGAGACGGTTCGCGCGGTGCTCACCCCCCGCACGCGCGCCGTCATCGCGGTGCATCTGTTCGGCAACGTAGCTCCGATCGCGCAGATTCAGGCGCTGGGTGTGCCGGTGCTCGAGGACGCGGCGCAGGCCGCTGGCGCACGCGCGGGCGAGCGGCGGGCTGGAGCGCTCGGCACGGTGGCGACGTTCTCGTTCTTCCCGTCCAAGAACCTCGGCTGCTTCGGCGACGGCGGCATGATCACGACGAGCGAGCAGTCGATCGCCGAACGCGCGCGCACGCTGCGTTTCCACGGCTCCCGCGACAAGGTCAGCTACGAGCTGCTCGGCTACAACTCGCGCCTGGACGAGCTGCAGGCGGCGATCCTGCGCGTGCAGTTGCCGCACCTCGACGACTGGGCCGATGGCCGCCGGCAAGCCGCGCTGCATTACGAGCACGCTGGCCTGGGCGAGCTCGTCGCGCTGCCGCGCGCGAGCGCGGGAGCCTCGCCGGCGTGGCACCTGTACGTGATCGCCGACGCCCACGTCGAGCGCCTGGAAGCCGCGCTCGCGGCGGCCGGCATCGGCCACAAGCCGTACTACCGCACCCCGGTGCACCGGCAGAAGCCGATGCTCGAGTGGGGCGCCGGCGCCGAGCTCCCGGCGACCGAACACGCCGCGCGCACGCACCTCGCGATCCCGATGAGCCCGCTGCTCACGCGCGAGCAAGCGGACGAGGTGGTCGCGGCCGCGGCCGGCGCCCGGCTCAGCGCCGGCGCTCGAGCAGCTCCCGCTCGCTGACCTGCCGCTGCGCCGCAGAGCGCCCGGCTCAGCGCCAGCGCTCGAGCAGCTCCCGCTCGCTGACCTGCCGCTGCGCCGCAGAGCGCCCGGCTCAGCGCCGGCGCTCGAGCAGCTCCCGCTCGCTGACCTGCCGCTGCGCCGCAGAGCGCCCGGCTCAGCGCCAGCGCTCGAGCAGCTCCCGCTCGCTGACCTCGCGCACGATGCGCGCGGGCGCGCCCATGACGAGCGCCCGCGGCGGCACGTCGCGCGTGACGATCGCGCCTGCGGCGACGAACGCCTCCTCGCCGATCTCGATCCCGGGCGTCAGGACCGCGCCGGCCCCGACGCGGCAGGCGCGGCGCAGAATCGCCCCGCGCAGCGGCTCGTCGGGCCCGTGGCGGGCCATCGTGTTGTCGTTCGCGGTCAGTGCCCCAGGGCCGACGAACACGTCGTCCTCGACGAGCGTGAACGCCGTCAGGTAGACGTTCGTCTGCACGCGCACCCGCGCGCCGACGCGTACATCGTTGTCCACCACGCTGCCGCGCCCGATCACCGAGCGCTCGCCGATCAGCGAGCGCTCGCGCACGAACGCCTGGTCGCCGACGATCGCCTCGGCGGCGATGCTCGCCGCGGCGAACACCACGGCGCCGGCGCCCACGCTCACCCGCGCCCGCAGCTCGAGCGGCCGCAGCGCCCCGTGCGCGGCCGAATGGCGCGCCAGCCGGGGACGCTTGCCGAGCACCGCGTGGTCCTCGATCGCGCAGCCCTCGCCGATGACCGTGCCCTCGTGCACGACCACGTACGCGCCGAACGACACGTCGGCCGCGACGCGCACGCCGTCCGCGAGCAGCGGGCCGCTCCTCACAGCCGCACGACGTTGGCGGTGCTCGACGCGCGCGTGACGCCGCGCAGGTCGACCACCAGGCGCGCGCGGCGCGCGAGCAGCTCGTGATCGACGCTCGGATGGGCGGTGACGATCAACGCGAGGTCCGCGTCCGCGACCGCGTCCGCGAGCGGCGCGCTCGTGAGCGCGAGCTCCGGCAGGCTGGGGACGTGCGGGTCGTGGTAGCGCACCTGCGCGCCGAGGTCTTTGAGCAGCGAGATGATCTTCAGCGCCGGCGATTCGCGCACGTCGCCGACGCCCGGCTTGTAGCTGACGCCCACGACCGCCACGCGCGCGCCTTTCACCGACATGCCGACGTCGTTGAGCGCGCGCTGCGCCTTGGCCACGCAGTGGTAGGGCATCTGCTGGTTGATCTTGCCCGCGAGCTCGATGAACTCGGTCGTCATGTCGAACTCGCGCGCCCGCCAGCTCAGATAGAACGGATCGACGGGCATGCAGTGGCCGCCCATGCCGGGCCCCGGCTCGAAGCGCATGAACCCGTATGGCTTGGTGGCCGCGGCGTCGACGACCTCCCACACGTCGATCCCCATCCGGTCGGTCAGCATCGCGAGCTCGTTGACCAGCGCGATGTTCACCGAGCGGAAGATGTTCTCGAGCAGCTTCGTCAGCTCCGCCGCCTCGGGGCTCGAGACGACCACGACGTGGTCGCACACCAGCTCGTAGAGCTCTCGGGCGCGCAGCGCGCACGCGGGCGTCAACCCGCCGACCACCTTCGGCACGGTCCGCAGCGTGAAGTCCGTGCGGCCAGGGTCGACGCGCTCGGGCGAGAACGCGAGGTTGAAGTCGCGACCGGCGGCAAGTCCCGACTCCTCCAACAGCGGCGCGACGCGCTCGCGCGTAGTGCCCGGATAGGTGGTCGACTCGAGCACCACCAGCTGGTCTGCGCGCAGCACGCGCGCGAGCGCGCGGGCGGCGTCGATCAGCGGCCCCAGGTCCGGCTCGCGGTTGGCGCTCAACGGGGTCGGGACGCACACGAGCACCGCGTCCACGTCCGCGAGCCCGGCGTAGCGCGTGCTCGCGCGGATGCGCCCGGCGAGCTCGCGCAGCACGTCCGAGGGAACGTCCTCGACGTAGGACTCGCCTTCCTGGACCGCTTGCACCTTGCGCGCGTCGACGTCCACGCCGAGCACGTCGCAGCCCTCCTGCGCGAACGCCACCGCGAGCGGCAACCCGACGTAGCCCAGCCCGATCACGCCGACGGAGGCCATCAGGGCGCCAGTGTAGGCGCTCAGGAGGCGGCGGCCACCGCCTGCAGCGCGCGCACGTCGGCGCGCACCATCCGCTGCACCAGCTCCTCGAAGCCCACGCGCGGCTTCCACCCGAGCCGCTCGCGCGCCTTGGTGGGATCGCCGACGTTCGGGGTGCCCTCCGCGGGCCGCACGAGCGTCTGCTCGACGCGCACGTAGCGTTCGGCGTCGAGGCCGACGCACGCGAACGCCGTCTGCGCGAGCTCGGCGACCGTGTGCGCGACGCCGCTCGCGAGCACGTAGTCGTCGGGGTCGTCCTGCTGGAGCATCAGCCAGGCGCCGTACACGACGTCTCCCGCGAACGACCAGTCACGCACGGCATCCAACGAGCCGAGCGCGAGCTCCTGCTGCAGTCCCAGGCTGATCGCGGCGGCCGCGCGCGTGATCTTGCGGGTCACGAACCGCTGCGGCCGGCGCTCGGACTCGTGGTTGTAGACGATCCCCGAGCTCGCGTGCAGGCCGTCGTGGCGGCGCATCGCGCCGAGCAGCTCGTGCGCCGCGAGCTTCGCGATCGCGTACGGGTTCAGCGGCCTGCAGGGCGTGTCCTCGCGTTGCGGGCTTTCGGGCGCTTCGCCGAAGATCGCGCTCGAGGCGGCCGCGAACACGCGCATCCCGAGATCGATCTCGCGAACGGCTTCCAGGATCGCCGCGCACGAGCCGGCGATCGCCAGCGTGGTCTCGCCCGGGCGCAGCCAGGACTCCGGCACGAACGACGGCGCCGCGAGGTGGTAGATCTCCCGCGGGCGCACGCGCTCGATCGCCGCGCGCAGCGTGTCGGGCTCGAGCAGCTCGCCCTCCACCAGTTTGACGCGGCCGCGCAGGTGCTCGCTCGCGCCGAGCGAGTCCCCGTCACCGCGCCTGACCATGCCCGTCACCGAATAGCCCTTCTCGAGCAGCAGCTCCGCCATGAACGAGCCGTCCTGGCCGCTGATGCCCGTGATCAGTGCGCTCGCGCCGGTGGACACCGGCGCAGCTTACGTGCTGCACCGCTCAAATTGTCCGTTCAAGCGCCCGATCGACCGTCGATCCGTCGTACACCCGCGCGAGCGCGCGCGCCACCGCCTGCGGCGCGCACAGCTCGCGCACGCGCTCGCGGCCGCGGGCGCCCGCCTCGCGATCGCCGGCGAGCCGCCCGATCGCGCGCGCGAGCGCCGCCGCATCGCCCGAGGGCACGAGCGCATCCGCGTCGAGCAGCTCGGGGAGCGCCCCGACGCGGCTGCCCGCGACCGGCAGCCCGACGGCCATCGCCTCCGCCGCGGCCAGCCCGAAGGACTCGCCCGAGCGCGACGGCGCGAGCGCGATCGCCGCCCCCGCGCGCAGCCGCGCGAGCTGCGCGTCCTCGGCGCGACCGACGAAGCGCACCGCGTGCTCATCCGCGCGCGCGGCGAGCGCCGCGCGCTCGGGCCCCTCGCCGGCGACCACCAGGGGCATGCCCGCCAGGCGGCAAGCGTCGATCGCGACGTCCACCCCCTTCTCCGCCGACAGGCGCGAGACGACCAGCGCGTAGGAGCCCGCCGGCGGGTCCGCCGGGGTCGCCGTTACCCGGTCGTCGCGGGCGCGCGGGAGCGCGTCGTCCACGGCGTGCGCGGGCGCCGTCGCTGCCAGCGCGCGCAGCGGCGGAGCGAGCACGTGCACCCGCTCCCAAGGCAGCCGCGCGCCGAGCTCGCGCAGGCGCTCGCGCGCGAACGCGCTCGGCACGATCACGGCATCCGCGTGCGCCGCGAGGCGACGCTGCCACAGCGCGAGCGACGCGCCGTAGGCGAGCGCCTCGGCGTGGCTGCCGCGGCAGTTCAGGCGAACGCCCGCCAGCGTGTTGCGCCCGTGGCAGCGCGTGCACTCGCCACCGCGCGTGAAGCACACGCCGATCGCGCACACCAGGCGGTACTGGTGCAGGTGCAACACGACGCCCGCGCCGGCGGCCCTCGCCGCGGCGAGCGCGCGCCAGCCGAACGACGGCAGCAGGTTGTGCGCGTGCACGACCCGCGCGCCGCTGCCGCGCACCGCGTCCGCGACGTGCGCCGGCTCGAGTCCCCCGCGCAGCAGCCCGATTCCGGCGCGCGCCCGCGCGAGGCTCCCCGGCCCGGCCTGCGGGCGGCGCTCGAGCAGCTGCGCCGGCTCCTGCAGCTGCTCGCGCACGAGCCACAGCAGGTCATCGACCACGCGCTCCTCGCCGCCCGTCGTGCGGTAGCGGTTGTGCAGGAACAGGACCATCCAGGCGTCAAACCTAGACTCTCTGCCAGCCATGGCCCCGCGAGCGTCGATCCTGATCCCCACGCGCGAGCGCCCGTCCTACCTGCAGGTCGCGCTCGCGTCGATCGCTCCGCAGGCGGCGAGCGCAGGGGCGGAGGTGCTGGTGATCGATGACGGCGGCTGCACCCCCGCCGTGCGCGAGCTCGCGGAGCGCTTCGGCGCCCGCTACGAGGCCCACGCGCGCGCGCTCGGGCTGAACGTCGCGCGCAACACCGGCGTCGAGCGCTCGCGTGGAGAGCTCGTGGTGTTCGTCGACGACGACGTCCGGGCGCGCGCCGGCTGGCTGCAGGCGCTGCTCGACGCCGCCGGGCAGAACCCGGAGATCGAGGTCTTCGCGGGTCCGATCCTCGCGCGGCTGGAGGGTCGCCCGCCACACACCTGCGGGCGCGAGCGTCCGCCGATCACCACGCTCGAGCTCGGCGCAAGCGACACCGACGCGGCGCACGCGTGGGGCGCGAACATGGCCATCCGCCGCAGCGCGCTCGAGCGCGTGGGGCCGTTCGACGCGTCGCTCGAGGATGGCGGCGACGAGCAGGAGTGGCAGGAACGCCTGCGCGCGGGCACGCCCGGGGCGAGGATTATGTACGTCGCGGGGGCGTCCGTAGAGCATCGCCGCGCCGGCGCCGACGCGCGCCTGCGCGCGCTCTCGCGCACCGCATACGCGCGCGGCCGCGCCGCCCGGCGCTTCGACGCGCGGCGCGGGCGCGCGCCCTCGCTCGCGCGCGAGCTGGCGACGCTCGCGGGCTGCGCCGGACACGTCGTGCGCCGGCGCTGCCCGGCCGGCCTGACGATGGTCGCGCACAGCGCGGGGCGGCTGCTCGAAGGGGCACGCGAACGCGCCCCGAGCGCCGAGCACGGCGGCGATGACTTCCTGTCCGGCGCGAGCGGCACGGTCGGCGGTCTGGACGCGATCGGTCGCGAGCTGGGCGACGCGGCCCTGGACGCGTGGGAGCTGCTCGGCACCCGGCGGCTGCGGCTGGCGCTCGCCTCTCGTCACGCCCCCTCCCTGCAGCGCGTGCTCGCGCTGTCGGTCCAGCGCCCCGAGCGCCTCGAGCTCTCGCGCGCGATCCGCAGCGAGCTCCTGCGTTCGCGCCACGACGTCGAGCTTCACACGTGCGCCGCCGACGGACGGGGCAAGTTCGAGAACCTCGATCTGCTGCTCGCCGCGCACCCGGCCGACGGACACGACTGGCTGCTCGTGCTCGACGACGACGTGCAGCTCCCGCACGGCTTCCTCGACCGCTTCCTGTTCCTCTGCCAGCGCTTCTCGCTCGCGCTCGCGCAGCCCGCCCACCGCCTGCGCTCGCACGCCGCCTGGGCGGTCACGCGCAGGCGCGCGCGCAGCGTCGTGCGAGAGACCGCGTTCGTGGAGATCGGCCCGGTGACCGCGTTCGCCGCCGCGACCTTCCCCGTGCTGCTGCCGTTCCCCGAGCTGCGCATGGGCTGGGGCCTGGACGTCCACTGGGCGGCGCTCGCGCGCGAGCACGGCTGGCGTTGCGGGATCCTCGACGCGGTCGCCATCCGGCACCTCGCCGCGCCCGCGGCGGCCGCCTACCGTCGCGATCAGGCGATCGCCGAGGCGCGCTCGTTCCTCGCCGGGCGTCCCTACCTGAGCGCGCGAGAGGCCGCGCGCACGCTCACGACCCACCGCAGCTGGTGAGCGCACGGCCGCGAAGGGGACCGCGCGTGGCCGTCGTGGCGGAGTTCTACCCGAGCCGGCGCGATCCAGTCCTGGGCATCTGGGCACACCGCCAAGCGCTCGCCGCGCGCGAGGCGGGGGCCGACGTGCGCGTGCTGGTGCTGCACCGCCTGGTCCCGCCGCGCGCGTCCCTCGCCCCGGCGCCCGGCGGCGCACGCCCGGCGACGCGCCCGCTCGGGCGCCCCCTGATCGGCGCCGGCAGGCAGGCGGCCCGAGCGCTCGCGCAGCTCGTGCGCGAGCCTACGATCCAGACGCGCGACGGGCTGGCCGTCACGTACGTGCCGTACGTCTCGCCGCCGCGCGAGCGCTCCTACCCCGCCTGGGGCGCCTGGGCCGCGCCCACCGTGACGCTCGCGCTGCGCGTGCTCGCGCGCTCCTTCCCCTTCGAGCTGATCCACGCGCACAACGCGGTGCCCGCCGGCGACGCCGTCCGGCGCGCGCGCCTGCAACGCCCGCTCGTGATCTCCGTCCACGGCGGCGACGTGCTGTACACGGCCGCGCGCGACGCCGCGGGCGCGGGCGCCGTCGCCGCCGGGCTGCGCGCGGCCGCGCTGGTGCTCGCCAACAGTCACGGCATCGCCGAGCTCGCGCGCTCCCACGGCGCCGCCCGCACGCGCGTCGTGCACCTCGGCACCGACCTGCCCTCCGCCGAGCGCCCCGCGCGCGGCTCTCGCAGCGGCGAGCGCCCGCCGAGCCTCGTGACGGTCGCGCACCTGGTCGCGCGCAAGCGCCACGCCGACGTCCTGCGCACGCTCGCGGTGCTCGGCGAGCGCCACCCGACCTTGCGCTACGCCGTGATCGGCGACGGACCGGAGCGGATCTCGCTGGAAGGGCTCGCGGCGCGGCTCGGGGTCGGCGCGCGTGTCGACTTCCACGGCCAGCTCGAGCCCCGGGAGGCGATTGAGCTGGCGCGACGCTGCACGCTGTTCGTGATGCCCTCCACGGAGGAGGCCTTCGGCGTCGCCTACATCGAGGCGATGGCCGGCGGGGTGCCCGCGATCGGCTGTCGCGGTGAGCCCGGCCCCGAGGAGATCGCCGCGGCGGGCGACGGCTTCGTGCTCGTGCCGCCCGGGGACATCGAGCGCCTGAGCCAGCGCGTCGACGAGCTGCTGTCCGACCCGCACCGGCTGCGCGAGGCCGGACAGCGCGCACGCGCGACCGTCGCCGCCAACTTCACGTGGGAGCGCTGCGGCGAGCAGACGCTGGCGGCCTACGAGCAGGTGCTGGCGGGCGCGCCTTCGCGCGGGCCGGCGGGCTGAGAGCGGCGCGCGCGTGAGACCAGTCCTGTTCGTGACCGGGCACGCGCCCGCCTACCGCGTGGGAGCGCTCGCGCGCCTGCACGAGCGCGAGCAGCTCGAGCTCGCGCTGTTCGGCGGGCGCATGACGCACGGCGGCGCGGGCGCCCCCGCGCAGCTGCCGTTCCCGCACCGGCACGTGCGACCCGGCGAGCTCTTCTCGCTCGCGGCAAGCGGGCGCTATCGCGCTGTCGTGTGTCCGACCGGCGGGCGCCTCGCGCCGCTCGCCGCCTGGGCGGGGGCGCGGCGCGCGCGCGTGCCGCTGATCCTGTGGGCCTCGCTGTGGGCGCATCCGCGGACCCCCGCGCACGCCCTGACCTACCTGCCGCTGCGACGGCTGTACCGCTCCGCGGACGCCGTCGTCACCTACGGCCCGCACGTCAGCGCGTACGTGCGCGCCGGCGGCGCGCGCAACGTCCACGTCGCCCCGCAGTCGGTCGACAACGACTTCTGGCGCGCGCCCGCGGGCGCGCCCCGCTGCGCGGGCTGGCCGGCCGAGGCGAGCGTCAGGTTTCTGTTCGTTGGCCGGCCTGCCCCGGAGAAGGGGCTCGAGCTGCTGCTCGCCGCGTGGCGTCAGGCGAGCCTGCGTGCGCCGGACGCTGCGCTCGTGATCGCCGGAGTCGGCGACGACGCCGCGCCGCGCGCGCATGACCGGGGCGGCACGCCCCTCACAGCCGAACGCGCGCCGGTCGCCACTGCGCCGGCTGGCCGGGCACAGGTCATCCGCCTCGGCAAACTCGCTCCCGAGCAGCTGCGCGGCGTATACGCGGCGTGCCACGTGCTGGTCGTGCCTTCGCTGGCCACCCGCACCTTTCGCGAGCCGTGGGGGTTGGTTGTCAACGAGGCCATGAACCAGCGGCTTGCAGTGATCGCCAGCGACGCCGTGGGCGCCGCCGCCGGAGGGCTCGTGCGCGATGGCGAGAACGGGCTGATCGTCCCCGCCGGCGACGCGCACACGCTCGCGCGAGCGCTCACGCGCGTGGCCGGCGACGCCGCGCTGCGCTCGCGGATGGCCGCCGCCGGGGCCGGCGACGTGCTCGCGTTCGACCACGACGCGTGGGCCGAGGGCTTCTCGCGCGCGCTGTTCAGCGTCGGTGCCACCCGGGTACGTTGGTAGCGTTGCGCACGCCAGCCATGAGCGTCGCCCTCCCGCAGAGCCGATCGCCCGTCCTGCTGCACCGCCGATTCGTCCGCCGTCGCTGCGCCGCCGTCGCGGCGCTGCTGACAGTCGCGCTGTTCGCCGGCGCGCCGCCGGCGCACGCAGAAAACACCGGCGAAAAGATCATCGAGCGCTGCACTCACGACGAATCGTTCAGCGGCTACACGCAGAGCCAGTACCGCGAAGCGCTCGCCGAGATGGAAGCCGACACCGAAGAGTACGGCGAATGCTCGCAGCGAATCCGCCAGGCGCAGCTCGCCGCAGCCGGCGCCGGCCTCGGCGCGGGGACGGCGGGCGGCGCCGGCGGGTCGGGGGCGCCGGTTGCGACCCTCGCCACCCCCGCCGAGCAACGGGCGCTCGCACACGCGCAGCACGCCGCCCCCGAACCCGTCGCCCTCGGCGGCCGCCTGGTGCGCCCGGGCGTCGTGCGCGTCGACGTCGCCTCCGCGTTCAGCGACCTGCCCAGCCCGCTGCTCGCGACGCTCGCATTCCTGCTCGCGTGTCTGCTGCTGATCGGCGGCGGGGCGCTGCGCAAACGTGTCCGTGGCCGCGCCGACTGAGCTCGCTCCCGCTCCGGCGCCGCAAGCGCGCGGCCCGGCGCCCCCGGCGCGGTCCGGACGCCGGCCGCATGTGCTGCCGCGCGCGTCCGCGAGCCGGCGCCGGCTTTGGGGGCTGACGCTCGCGACCGCCGCAGCCTTTTGCGCGATCACCTTCTACGCCAAGGGCGGCCTGCAGCTCGAATCGACAACCACCGTCGAGATCGCGCTCACGCTCGGCGCAGGGGTGATCGTGGCCGCCGCCGTGCTGCTCGCGCCGCGCGGCGCCCGCGGCTACGGAGCGTGGCCGGCGGGGCTGCTGCTGGCGTTCACCGCGCTCAGCGCGCTGTCGATCGTGTGGTCGGTGCAGCCGGACTACAGCTGGCAGGACGCCGGGCGGCTGCTCGCCTACAGCGGTGTGTTCGCCGCGGGCGTAGCGCTGGTACGCATCCTTCCCGAGCGCTTCCCGGCGATCCTCGGAGGACTCGCGCTCGCGGCGGTAGTCGTGTGCGGCTACTCGCTTGCGAGCAAGGTCTTCCCGGCGAGCCTCGACCCGGCGGACGCCTACGCCCGCCTGAACCAGCCATACGGCTACTGGAACGCCGTCGGCTTGAGCGCCGCGATGGGCGTGATCTGCTGCCTGTGGCTCGGCGCCCGGCGCAGCGGCCACGCGCTCCTGCGCGCGCTCGCGTATCCGGCCGTCGGCCTGCTGCTGAGCACGCTCGTGCTCTCCTACTCGCGCGGCGCGCTCGCCGCGCTCGCGATCGGACTGCTGCTGTGGTTTGGCGCCGTGCCGCTGCGCCTGCGCAGCGCCGCGCTGCTGATCGTCGGGGGGCTCGGCGCCGCGGCGCTCATCGCCTGGGACTTCTCCCAGAACGCGCTCACCGCCGAAGCCGTGCCGCTCGCCGAACGCACGAGCGCCGGGCACCAGCTCGGCGCGCTGCTTCTCGCGATGCTCGTCGCGCTCACGCTCGCCGGCGTCGCGATCGGCTTCATCACCGGTCGCGCCGCCCCCTCCTCGCGGGCCAGGCGCCGCGCGGGCGCGGCCCTGTGCGGGGCGATCGTGCTCGCCGTGCTCGCGCTCGTCGGCGCGCTCGCGCACAGTCAGCGCGGCTTCACGGGGACGATCTCGCACGATCTCGGCGCTCTCACCAACCCGAACGCCAAACCGCCGCCCAACACCGCCGGGCGCCTGACCGCCGTCGCAAGCGTGCGCGCGCGCTACTGGAAGGAGGCGCTGCAGGTCTTCAAAGCCCATCCCGCGCTCGGCGCCGGCGCCGAAGGCTACCGCACCGCCCATCTGCGCTATGAAACCGAGACCCTCCAGGTCAGGCACGCGCACGGGTTCGTCGTGCAGACGCTCGCCGACCTCGGCCTCGCCGGGCTGGCGCTGATGCTCGCGCTGCTGGTCACATGGATGGTCGCCGCCGGGCGCGCGACCCATCCGTTCAACCGCAGCTGGAGGCGCCGCTCGGGCACGGGCCGGCGCGCCTGGCGGGAGCTGCGCGCGGGCGCGCTTCCCCGCTGGCGCCGCCTGCAGGGCGGCGAGCTCAGCCGCTATACGCCCGAGCGGATCGGTCTGCTCGCGATGCTCTGCGTGGTCGTCGTGTTCGGCGCGCACTCCTTCGTCGACTGGACCTGGTACGTCCCCGGCGACGCGTGCGTCGCGCTGCTGTGCGCCGGCTGGCTCGCCGGACGCGGGCCGCTGCTCGCACGCTCCGGCCAAGCCGGCCTCGAGCTGCGCGCCGGCCAAGCCGGCCTCGAGCTGCGCGCCGGATCCGCGCTCGAGCCGGTCGGATTCTCCGGGCGCGCGCGTCAGGCGCACGCGCGGGCCGGCAACATGCGCGTGACGCTCGCCGGCGCCGCGATCGTCGCAGCGCTGCTCGCCGCCTGGTCGCAGTGGCAGCCGCTGCGCTCCGAAGAAGCCACCCAGCAGGCGCTCGCGCTGCTCGCGAGCGACCACCCGCACGACGCGCGCGCTTCGGCCGACAGCGCCGTCTCACGCGATCCGCTGTCTGTCGAAGCGCTGTCCACCCTCGCCAGGGTGCAGCAGGTCTCGGGCGAACCCGCGCGTGCGCGCGCGACGCTCGAACGCGCCGTACGCCTACAGCCTTCCAACTGGCAGACATGGCTGACGCTCGGGCGCTACCAGCTCACGAACGACCCCGCAGCGGCTCTCAGAGAGCTGCAGGCTGCGATCTACCTCGATCCGGAGTCGATCGCGCCGGAAGCGATCGCGAACGGCCAGCGCGAAGCGATCGAAATCCACAATCAGTACATCCAGGCGCTGCAGGCCGCGGCGGCGGCCTCGACCCGAGCCGCGGCGGCGGCCTCAACCCGGGCCGCGGCGGCGGCCTCGACCCGAGCCGCGGCGGCGGCCTCAACCCGGCCCACGCAGCCGGCGCGGCCCGCATCCGCGCGCATCTCCGCGCGCCGGGCGGCCGCGCGACCGCGGGCGCTCGCGCGACTCAGAAGCGCGATCGAACCGCGTGTGCCAGCAACAGCCGGCGCGCGCCAGGCGGTCCGCCGGCTGCGCGAACTCGAACTCGCTCGAACCCGAACCCGTCGATCAGCGCGCTGAGCGTGCCGGCGCTGTAGAAGCGAAGGTGATCGCCCTGGGGGTCGAAACGCGCGGCGAACGCCCGCCGCGAGAGCGCCGCGCGCATCAGCGCCAAGGGCCCCGTCGCGGGCGTGCTGAGCAGCAGGCTGCCCCCCGAGCGCAGCACCCGGCGCACCTCCGAGAGCCACGCGCCGGTGTCGGCTACGTGCTCGATCACCTCGCCCGCCCAGACGGCGTCGAAGCTCGCATCCTCGAGCTCCCGCCACGGTCCTTCGGCGTCGATCAGACGCACGTCCAGCTGCGGCCGGCGAGCGCGCGCGCGGCGCAGCGGCTCCTCCGCGACGTCCACCCCCAGCGGGCGCGCGCCCGCATCGAGCAGCGCCGCCGTGAACCGGCCCTCGCCGCAGCCGACGTCGAGAACGCGTTCACCGGCGCGCACGTGCGCGAGCAGGAAGTCGAGTCGCAGCGCCTCCTGTGAGGGCTCGAGCCCCTCGGGCAGCTCGCGCCACAGGGCTTCGTAGTACGCGCGTGAGGGCATCGAAGGCGCAGGCTAGAGCGTGCAGCCAGGCTGTCACATCTATCCAACCGTCCGCAAAGCGATTAGTGTTGACGCCGATGCACGCTCTCGGGATCTCGCGAAGGTGCGCGCCTGAAACGTGAAGGTCGCGTTCGACAGCCGCCCGGTCAGCGACCCGGAAGGCGTCGGACGCTACTCGCGTTGCCTGCTCGCCGCGCTGCGTGAGACGGCGGCCGGCGAGGATCAGCTCCTGCAGACCGCTCGCCCGTCCGCGCTCGCGCGCACGCGCGGCGCCGACGTGTTCCATTCGCCGTGGATAGACGGAGCGATGCTGCACAGCCCCTGCCCGATGGTCGTCACGCTCCACGACCTCGCGAGCTTCAAGCTTCGCAGCGAGCACCTTCGCGGCGGCCTGCGCCTGCGCCTGCGCCACCTGGCTCTGCAGCGTGCCGCACGCGTGATCGTGCCCACCGAGGCGGTTGCGCGCGACGCGCTCACGCATCTGCGCCTGACGCGCGAGCAGGTGGCGGTCGTGCCCGAGGCGGCCGATGCCGCCATGTATCCGCGCGGCGAGAGCGATCGCGCCGCGGTCCGAGCGCGCTTCGGGCTGCCCGAGCGCTTCCTCGTGTGGGTCGGCGGGCTGCGCCACCCCGACCCCGCCAAGCACCTCGTCAAGCTCGCCGCCGCCGCACGCGAGCTGCCGCTCGTGCTCGTCGGCGCCACGCGCCCGTGGGCGCGCGAGCTGCCGGGCGTGATCCTCACCGAGCAGGTCTCCGACGAGCAGCTGGCCGCGATCTACAGCGCAGCACACGCGCTCGTTCTCACATGCAGCGACGAGGGCTTCGGACTGCCTGCAGTCGAGGCGCTCGCCTGCGGGACTCCCGTGGTCGCGTGCGACTCGCCGGCGCTGCGAGAGGTCCTCGCCGCGCGCGCCACGTTCGTCGCGCCCGGCGACATCGACGGGCTGCTCGCCGCCGCGCACGCCGCCGAGCGGCCCGCTCCGGCGCCGCCCCCATGGAGCTGGGCCGACGCCGCGCGCGCCACCTGGGAGGTTTACGCACGCGCAGCCTCGGGCGCCGGACAGCCGCGCCCAAGCGCGCGCTCGCGTCGCCGTCGCTCGATCGCGGCGCCCGGAATCGACGGCCTCGAAGCTCAGTAAGCCCCGCGGCGCAGACGCCGGGCGCTCGCGCCCGGTCGGCCCCGCGCGGCGAGCGTTTGCGCTCAGTAAGCCCCGCGGCGCGAGAGCACGGCGGGGATCGTCTTCAGCAGGATCGTCAGGTCGAGCGCGAGCGACCAGCTCTCGAGGTAGATGAAGTCCAGGTGCACGAGGTCGTCGAAGTCGAGCTCCGAGCGGCCGGACACCTGCCACAGGCCGGTCAGGCCCGGCAGCACCAGATAGCGCTTGCGGTGCCAGTCCTCGAGCATCGCGAAGTCGCGCTCCGGCAGCGGGCGCGGCCCGACGAGCGACATCTCGCCGCGCAGCACGTTGATCAGCTGGGGCAGCTCGTCGAGCGAGAAGCGACGCAGGAAGTGCCCGACGGGCGTCAGGCGCGGGTCCTCGCGGATCTTGAACAGCGCCCCCGAGGCCTCGTTCAGCCCTTCGAGGTCCGCCTGCGCCTGCTCGGCGTCGCTGTGCATCGTACGGAACTTCAGGCACGCGAACGGGCGCTGGCCGATGCCGCGCCGCAGCGAGCGGTACACGACCGGCCCGCGCGAGCTCAGACGCACCGCGAGCGTGATCGCGAGCAGCAGCGGGCTGAGCACGATCAGCAGCACGCTCGCGCCGACGATGTCGAACGTGCGCTTGAGGGCGAAGTCGATGCCTTCGAAGACCGGCGGGCCGAGTTCGAACAGCGGCACCGACTGCCCGGGGACGAACTCCGCGCGGTGGATCAGGATCTCCATCGTCGACGGTGCGATGCGCACGCGCACGCCGCGCCGGTGGCACTGGTCGACGAGCTCCACCGCGTCGTCCTGCGCGAACTCCGGGTCGGCGATGATCACCTCGTCCACCCGCTCGGCGCCCAGCACCCGCTCGAGGCTCTCGAGCGTGCCGAGCGGGCGCAGCCCGTCGGCCGTCACCGAGCTCGGCGCGAGGAAGCCGACGAGCTCGATCGGCGTGTGGGCGACGTCCGCGAGCGCGCGCGCGACCTCGGCTATGTGGCCGCCGTTGCCGACCAGCAGCGTGCGGCGGCGGTAGCCGGCGGAGCGCAGCAGCAGGGCCGTGACGCGCTCCCACCCGACGCGCAGCGAGGACACATAGAAGATCGCGAACGCCAGCGAACCGTAGAACAGGTAGTAGCTGGAGAAGTGTTCGCCGCTGACCACCGCGAAGATCAGAGCCACGAACGCCACCTGAAACAGCGAGCCGACGATCCGCGAGAGCCCCGGGCGCAGCGCCCGCTGCGCGTACAGGCCCGAGCGCGCGAACAGCAGCGCCGTCAGCAGGTACGCGAACGGCAGGAACTGCTTGGTGCCGTGGTAGGCGTTGGCGGTCTGCACGCGCCCGTGCAGCGCTTCCTTGAGCACGAGCGCCGTGAAGATCGCAAGCGCCACGCCGACGCAGTCGAGCGCAAGCAGCGACGCGACCCGCGCCAGGCGCCAGACCGTCGCCATGCGCAGCAGCAGCGACAGCGCCGGCGGTCGCTTGCGGCGGATGTCGTGATCGGAGCGATCGAGGCGCCACGTGGCCGTCGAGGGCGTCGGGCTCTCCGCCGCTGAGCCCGCGGGACGGCCGCCGTCCGGCGCTCTCAGCGGTGTGAGCGAGCGTGGTGACGTAGGTGCACGCGGGCCGGCTGCTCCGCGCGCGCCGGGCGGCGCCGTCGGCGCGGGCGTGGCGCCGCGCGCGCGCGGTGGCGGGGGTGCTGACGGCGCTGACGTCTCCGACACGCGTGGGCCCATCTCACCGCTCACAACACCGCAGCCTCGCAGACGGTGCGGCCGCGCGGACGCCCGCAAGGCCGTTTGCGCGCGCGCAGCTCCTCAGCCGGGTCCGCCACCGCCCCCTCAGCCGGAACCGCCACCAACCAGCAGCTCGACTCCCGATTGCTCGATCGTGCGCCGCAGACCGTCGCGCAGCGGCACCTGCGGCGCCCACGCGAGCAGCTTGCGCGCGAGGTCGATCTTCGGCTGGCGCTGCTTGGGGTCATCGACGGGCAGCGCCTCGAAGACGATCTCCGAGCTCGAGCCCGTCACGTCCACCACCGTCTCCGCGAGCTCGAGCAGCGTGAACTCGTCCGGATTGCCGATGTTCACAGGATCGTGATACCCGGACTCGGCCAGGGCGATCATGCCCGCGATCAGGTCGCTCACGTAGCAGAAAGAGCGCGTCTGGCTGCCGTCGCCGAACACCGTGATCGGGCGGTCCGCAAGCGCCTGGCGCAGGAACGTCGGGATCGCGCGCCCGTCGTGCGGTCGCATCCGGCTGCCGTATGTATTGCGGCAGGCAACTCCCGTGCCAGCCCAGAAGTTTTCGAGGCTCGGAACCGAGAAGTCGTAGACGAGCGGCGTCGCCTCTAGCTCCCGGATGTGCGTGACCTTGGCCCATACCAGGTCGCCGGTGACGCGTGCGTTCAGACGCTGGCTGACGCCTGTGTCCCATTCGAGCACGTTCCAGGGTGAGACGCGGCCGAGCGTGACCGTCCAGAATGGATACCGGCGCTCACCGGTCTTGTTTCGAAATTTGGTCTCGTACCGTCCAATCGACGGTACGAGCCCGAAACGCGCGAGCGCGACGACGAGGTCGTCCTTCATCTCGTCGCTGACGGTCACGAACGAGTGCCGCACACCCTGCTCCAGTCGTTGCCCCGAGCGCACTCCGTCGCCCTCGCGGTATCCCTCGATGAACCACTTCAGGCGGCTGAGTGGCAGGCCCAGAATCCAGCCGGGGATGCGCTTGCGATTTCCCTCGAATCCAAGGTGGTCCATGAGCCGCAACAGCAGCTTGGAGTGGACGAAGATCGACGCGGCGCGAGCCGAGCTGGCAGGGGCGCATACAACGTGAAGACCCAGCTCCCGTTCGACGATCTCTTGTGCTCTCCGGAGCACGGGCTCCTCGCAGGAGACGGTCAGGAATCCGCCCTTTGGGCCCTCGTACCGAGACCCCTCCGCGACCCACAGGCCGAGCAGCCAAAGCAGCGAATCGGTTATCTCGATGGTGGCCGGCAGCGAGACGGAGTGGCCCGCGTGGTGCTGACGCACGCGTGCGCCGGGCGGCACCTCGTCGACGATGCGTCGCAACACCGGCAATGGCGCACGGTTGGTCCGGCGCATCCTGATGAGCTTCGTCCACGCGCCGTTGCGCCAGTTCGGGCCATTGTTCCGTCGCTGCGAGATGAGGATGCCGAGCAGCTCGCGCCTCTTCTCCCACACGCGCTCGCCCAAGCCCCTCGCCTCGACCGTCAGATCCCACTGATCCGCCTCCGCGTGGCGCCACACGTCCAGCATGCTCACCCGCCGACGGTCGCGCTCGGGGACCTGGATGCGCCGTGCGATCGCCACGTGCTCGCCGACCTGCAGCTGCTCCACGGGGCGCGGCTTAGGCTCGCCGTCGGCGCCGCGCACGAAGATCGAGTGATCGCCGGTGACCTTCACCGAGCGCCCGTAGCGGGTGCGTACCTCGAAGCAGCGCGCCTCGGTGGGGTGCGCGATCAGGTGCGAGGCGGGCGCAGCGACGATGCGCCCGCCGGGCTCGAAGGCCGGCACGGTGTAGCCGTGGAGCGGATATTCCAGCGCCGGGCGCAGGGCAGTGGCCGTCGCGGAGCGCGAGCCCATCGCCGCGCCCGCCGGCACGCGCCTGGGCACGTATCCGGCGGCGAAGGCGTATGGCAGCAGGCGCTCCGCCGCCTGCTCGGCGGTCTCTCGCCGCAGTTCCGTTCCGTCGTCGTAGAGCACCTGCTCGTCGGCGAGAATCGAGTTGAAGATTCGCATGATCGCCGTGTCCACGCCCTGCTGGCGGTGATAGGCCATCGTCAAGGCCTCCGCGTAGCGCTTGGCCTCGTCGTACACGCCGCGTGGGCCGATCGGGTTGACGTGGCCCCAGTAGCTCTCCGCCTGCGGGTGTTCGAGAGGGTCGCCGTACACCTCGCTCGTCGAGGCGATCAGGAAGCGCGCGCGCTTGGCCTTCGCGAGGCCGAGCGTGTGGTGCGTGCCGTACGAGCCGACCTTCAGCGTGTGCAGCGGCAGGCGCAGATAGTCGATCGGCGACGCCGGCGAGGCGAGGTGGTAGACGAAGTCGATCGGCTCCTCCACGAAATACGGCTCGATGATGTCCGTGTTCACGTGCACGAACCGCTCGGGGTCGCGGATGTGCTCGATGTTCGCCAGCGAGCCCGTCTCCAGGTTGTCCACGCAGATCACCCGGTGCCCGCGCTCGAGCAGCGCGTCGCACAGATGCGATCCGAGGAAGCCGGCGCCGCCGGTCACCAGGCAGGTGGCCATCGCCGCGAAGCTTACCTGCGCAAGACGTCCGGGAGGTCGCACGGACCGGCGCGCCCAGCTCCCAGGTCTATGCTTGGCGCATGGCCACCACCGAGGAGCACGCCGCCGGTGGGCGCGGCGCGTCAGCCGAGGGCGCGCGCGGGCAGCCGCACGAGGAGCGTCTGACCGTCGCTCCGATCGTCGGACCGGACGACCCCCGGCGCTTCACCGACTCGGGCATCGAGGTGGCGGAGCTGTACACGCAGCAGGACCTGCCGGCGGAGCTCGACCTCGGCGAGCCGGGCGAGTTCCCGTACACGCGCGGCGTGCACCGCGAGATGTACCGCAAGCAGACGTGGACGATGCGCCAGTACGCCGGCTACGCATCCGCCAAGGAGTCGAACGAGCGCTACCGCTACCTGCTCTCCAAGGGCACCACCGGCCTGTCGATGGCCTTCGACCTGCCCACCCAGCTCGGCCTGGACTCCGACAACCCGCGCTGTCTGGGAGAGGTCGGGCGCACGGGCGTCGCGATCGACACGATCGAGGACATGCGCACCGCCTTCGACGGGATCCCGCTCGATCAGGTGTCCACCTCGATGACCATCAACGCGCCCGCCGCGTGCCTGCTGCTGCTGTACGAGCTCGTCGGCGAGGAGCAGGGCGTGCCGTCGCAGATGCTTCGCGGCACCACCCAGAACGACGTGCTCAAGGAGTACATCGCGCGCGGCAACTACATCTACCCGCCCGGGCCCACCATGCGCCTCACGACCGACCTCTTCCAGTACTGCCACGAGCGCGTGCCCCGCTGGAACACGATCTCGATCTCCGGCTATCACTTCCGCGAGAAGGGCTGCTCGGCCGTCCAGGAGGTCGCGTTCACGCTGTGCTCCGGGATCGCCTACGTGCAGGCCGCGATCGACGCCGGTCTCGCCGTCGACGAGTTCGCGCCGCGGCTCGCGTTCTTCTTCAACGGCCACAACAACGTCTTCCAGGAGGTCGCCAAGTTCCGCGCCGCGCGGCGCATGTGGGCGCACATCATGCGCGAGCGCTTCGCCGCCGGCAACCCCAAGGCGACGATGCTGCGCTTCCACACGCAGACCGGCGGCGTCACGCTCACCGCCCAGCAGCCCGAGAACAACATCGTGCGCGTCGCCCTCCAGGGCTTCGCCGCCGTCTGCGGCGGCACCCAGTCACTGCACACCAACGGCTTCGACGAGGCGCTCGCCCTGCCCTCCGAGCGCGCCGCCAAAATCGCCGTGCGCACCCAGCAGATCCTCGCCCACGAGTCCGGCGCGGCCGACACCGTCGACCCGTTCGCCGGCTCCTACTTCGTCGAGGCGCTCACCGACGAGATCGAGCAGCGAGCCAATGAGCTCATCGCCAAGGTCGATGCGCTCGGCGGCTCCGCCAACGCGATCGAGTTCATCACCGGCGAGATCGACGAGTCCGCGTGGGGCTACCAGGAGCGCTACCGGATCGGGCAGGACATCGTGGTGGGCGTCAACGCCTACCGGGAGGACGATGTCGAGGTCCCGGACCTGCTGCGAGTCGACCCCGAGTCAGAGCGCGAACAGGTGGCGCGCCTGCAGCGCTTCAAGGCCGAGCGCGACCAGGAGCTCGTGCAGCGGCGCCTGGAGGAGCTGCGCGAGGTGGCGCGCGGCAGCGAGAACCTGCTGCCGGCGATCCGTCGGGCGCTTGCGGACCGCTGCTCGCTCGGCGAGGTCTGCGGCGCGATGCAGGACGTGTTCGGCAAGTACGCGCCGACGTTTTGAGACGTCTGAGCACGACCGTCAACAGCGGCCGTGGCGAGAGCCCGCGCTCCGTCCGATCGCGACCGTAGCTTGGCGCCCCGTGGTCAGCCTCCGCCTCGTGCCTTCGGCGATCAGGTTCTCGTGTTCGGTATAAGCAAGGCGCGGTACATCGAGGACTGAGCATGAGCCAGCTTGCCCGCCAATCGCTTCTCTCCGCCATGCGGGACGCCCCGGCCTACCGGACCATTCTGGCCGATCCGCCGTGGCGCTTCCAGAACCGCACGGGCAAGATGGCCCCCGAGCATCTTCGCCTCGCGCGCTACGCGACGATGGACCTCGACGAGATCGAAAGGCTGCCCGTGGCGCAGATGTGCGACGAGCGCGCGCATCTCTACTTGTGGGTGCCCAACGCCCTGCTCGCCGAGGGGATGGCTGTCATGCAGGCGTGGGGCTTTACGTACAAGACAAACCTCGTCTGGTACAAGACGCGCAAGGACGGGGGTCCGGACGGCCGGGGCGTCGGGTTCTACTTCCGCAATGTGACCGAGCTCGTCCTGTTCGGTGTCAAAGGCAAGGACAACCGGACCCTGGCTCGCGGTCGTCGCCAGGTCAACCTCGTGGCCGAGCGCAAGCGAGAGCACTCGCGTAAGCCCGAGCAGCTATATGACATCGTCGAGTCCTGCTCGACGGGCCCCTTCTTGGAGCTATTCGCACGAGCGCAACGAGAGGGCTGGAGTCAGTGGGGAAACGAGCTGGCCGACTATTCCCCCGAGCGGTTCTCGGCCGCTCCTTACGGCGTGGCCCGTAGGGTCGCAACCGCCTGAACGGATCAGGGTGCCGGCCATGAGCACCGAGCCGGTCGCCGCCTCTCTATATGAAGTCGTTCTCGCCGTGCACATCATGGCCGTCGTGCTCGCGTTCGGCGTCACATTCGCCTACCCGATCATGTTCGCCGTCGCCGCCCGCCACGACCCGCGCGGCCTGCCGCTGCTGCACCGCATCGAGTACACGATCGAGCGCGCGCTCATCAATCCCGGGCTGCTGCTGGTCGTGCTCGCAGGCATCTACCTCGCCAGCAAGGGGCACTTCTGGAGCGACTTCTTCGTACAGTGGGGGCTCGGCGCCGCGATCGTCATCGGCGCGCTCGTCGGCGCCGTCATGATCCCCACCGCCAAACGCGCCGAGCTCCTCGCCGCGCGCGACATCGCCGCCGGGGACGGGGACGACGGGGAGATCTCACTCAGCGACGAGTACCGCGCGCTCGTGCGGCGCCTGTCGACGGTCGGCGCGCTGCTCAGCCTGCTCGTGCTCGTCACCATCCTGTTCATGGCGCTGCAGCTCGGCTCCTGACGCGTTCCCCACGCTCGGGCCCGCTCGCTACCCTCATCAGCATGGACAGCGGATACCGCATAGCCGTCGTCGGCGCCACCGGCCAGGTCGGCACGCTGATGCTGCGTCTGCTGCGCGAGCGTGCCTTCCCGGCGCGCGAGGTCGTGGCCTTCGCCTCCGAGCGCTCCGCCGGGCGCGTGCTCGAGGGCGCCGCGCCGAATGGCGGCGAGCTCACGGTGCGGGGCCTCACGGACGAGTCGATCGAGGGCTTCGACCTCGCGCTGCTCTCCGCCGGCGGCTCAACCTCCGAGCAGTGGGCGCCCCGCTTCGTCGCGGCCGGCGCCACGGTCATCGACAACTCCTCCCGCTGGCGCATGCAGGACGACGTGCCGCTCGTCGTCAGCGAGGTCAATCCCGCGGCGCTCGGCTCCCACCGCGGGATCATCGCCAACCCCAACTGCTCGACCATGCAGATGGTCGTCGCGCTCAAGCCGATCCACGAGGAGGCCGGGATCGAGCGGCTGATCATCAGCACCTATCAGGCGGTCTCCGGGACCAGCCGCGCCGCCGTCGAGGAGCTGCTCGAGCAGTCTCATGCGCTGCTGCACCAGCGTGACATCCAGCCGCCCAGCGCGTACGCCCACCAGATCGCGTTCAACGCGCTTCCCCACGCCGGCAAGTTCCCCGCCGGCGAGGATCGCACGGACGAGGAGCTCAAGCTCGTCAACGAGACCCGCAAGATCCTCGGCGACCCCTCGATTCGGATCTCCGCCACGTGCGTGCGCGTGCCCGTCCTAACCAGCCACTCCGAGGCCGTCAACGTGCAGACGCGCCGCGAGCTCTCGCCCGAGCGCGCCCGCCAGGTGCTCGCCGCCGCGCCGGGCGTCAGCGTGATCGACGACCCCGCCGCCGCCCGCTATCCGCTCGCAATCGACGCCTGCGGCAAGGACGGGGTGTTCGTCGGGCGCATTCGCCGCGACCGCAGCCACGAGCGCGCCCTCGACATGTGGATAGTCGCCGACAACCTGCGCAAGGGCGCCGCCACCAACGCCGTGCAGCTCGCCGAGCTGCTGCACCGGCGCGGGCTCGTGCGCGCGCACCGCGAGCCCGCCGCCGCATAGCCCGGCTCATTGGGGTCTGTCCTGGTCGCAGTCCGAGCGCGTGATGTACAGGGCGTCGGAGTCGAATACCGTCGAATCGCCTCGCGCCCCGCCATCGGCGCGAAAAGCGCCGGTCAGCGTCGCCGGCAGCTCGCGGTTGAGCGGTTCGATCAGCACCGGTAGTGCGTGCGTCGGCTCTCGTTCCATCGTGAACCCGCACGCCTGCAGCGGCTCGGCGACGTCACCGGCGCTGCAGAAGAATTCGGCGAACGCCGCGCCCGCGCGCCCGGCGAGAGCGATCACGTCGGACGCCAGCGCGGTCATCGCCGCGGCCTCACCATGCAGCTCGACCATGCGCGCGACCCCGCCGTCGGCGCCGCCGACATCCGCGAGCCTGTGCACCGCCATGCCGCGTACCGAGCCAGCTCGATCCTCAGCCACGCGCACCTCGTACTTGAAGTGGGGGTGCTCCACATACCGCCAGCGCACATACGCCGCGTCCCTCCACGGCCCGATCAGGCGCGGCGCGAGCGTGCGCTCCCACAGTTCGTCCCAGCCCGACGCGTGCGCCTCGCTCCACGTCGAGATTCGCAGCCCGTCGATCAGCGGCGGGGTCTGCGACGGCTCGCCATGCAGTGACGAGCGCTCCCCGAGCAGCGTCGCGAGCGCGTCGTCGGAGATCACCCGCACCCAGCGCGGGATGCTCTCGCGGATCGAGAAGCCGAGCGCCCGGTAGATCGTCAGCGCGGTCTCGTTCGCGCCGGTCGTGCCCACGAAGCCGAACGGCTCCTCGAGCGCGCGTCGCAGCAAGCGCAGCCCCCCGTGGCCCTTCCGCGCCGCAGGCGTCGCGATCCACGTAGTCAGCCAGCCACCGGACGAACGCACCCCGCGCATCCCGAAGGACACGATAATCACACCCAGTGCGCCGACTATCTCCCCTCCAGCTCGCGCCACGAGAAACGACAGCCGCTCCGGGTTGCCCGGGAAGCGATGCTGCCAGCGCAGCAGCTCCTCATCGTACGCCAGGCGATGGCCGCGCCGCCAGTGCTCGTCGATGAACTGCTGCAGCTCCCCGATCTGGTCAGCCGGCAGCCAATCGATCTGTAGTGCGCTCAGCACCGTCATGCAGCTCCTCTACGAACTCGACGATCACGCCGCGCGTATACACGGGGGCGAGGAAGTTGCACAGGAACGCTGCCGCTCCGTGCACCGGCTCGCGCTCGAGCAGGGCGATACCCCGCTCGCCGAGCTGCGCGGTCAGCTCTGCGAGCGAGTCCACCGCGATCGCCACGTGGTGCAAACCGCCGAGCCCTCGATTGAACTCGCGCAGACGCCCGCCGCTCGGCACCACGAACTCGAGCGGGCTGGCCCCGTTTCCCGCCGTGAAGATGCACAGCGCGCGGTAGGCCTCGACATAGCCGCGCTCCTCCTCCACCAATCCCAGCAACCGCATCAGCTCGTCGGCCTGCTCCTTCGACGGAACGACGATGCCGACGTGGTGCAGCCTTCTTGCGCGCTTCGCGCTCACCGGGCGTGCTCGCACAGAAAGTCGTCGATCTTCTCGACGCTCACCAGCTCGAGCATCGCCTCGGCCGGGATGCGCACGCCGAACTCCGTTTCGAGCGCCAGCATCAGCTCGAGCTGGCGAAGCGAGTCCCAGCCGGCGAGCGTCTCCGGATCGGCGTCGTCGGGGATTTCCCAAGGCGCGCACCCGAACACTTCCGCCATCACCTGTTTCAGCCGCTCACGCATCCGCGACAACTCTCGTTCGCACCTCCGCCGGAGACACGGGACGACCGAGCGTTAGGTCGAGGCGGAACGACCCGTCGCCGCTCGGCGCAAAATCGCGCGACGAGTAGAAGTCGGCGGCCTGCCCGTTCTTCGCCGTCGGCTCGAAACGGCCCACCAGCATGCGGGCGCCTCGGGCGCCGGCGCGTTCGGCGAGGAACGCGAGCAGCGCGTCCTCGAGACGGCGCCCGAGGACGCGGCAGCTCATCAGGAATGTGTCGATCTCCGCTCCCTCGTCGGTCAGCCGCAAGATCGCAAGCCCGGTGATCCCGCTGTCTCCGAAGCGGTCGCTCACTGCGAGCGTGAATAGCTCGACGTCGTCCTCGCCCAACATCCGCTCCAGCTCCGCCGTGCTGTAGCGACGCGTCGTCAGGTTGAACTGGTTCGTGCGCTGGCACAGCTGCGCTGCGCGGCCGAGCGATGCATCGCACACCGGCTCGATCGTTGCCTGCTGTTCGAGCGAGGACAGGAACTCCTCGAACGACGACGCCATCGCCGAGAACTCGCGGCGACCGCGCTCGGCCTGATAGGACTGGGCGCGCCCGCGATCGGCGTCGGTCAGCGCTATCCGCCTGAAGCTCGGCATCGATCGCAGCATCGCCGGGCGCTCGACCGGGTCCTCCGCGAGCTCCGGCACGAGCACCTGCGGCAGCGCCCTGCGAACCCACGCGCGCTCGATCGGGTTGTCGTCAAGGAACACGAAGCTACCGAGATCCACACGCAGTTCGTCCGCGAGCTCACGCAGATTCGTCACCTTGTCCTGCCAGTTCACGCGCTCGGCCGACACGTGCTCGCGGCGCAGCACCATCGCCGGATGGCGCTCGAACACCTCGCGCGCGTCCTGCGGGTTGTTCTTGCTGCACAGCGCGAGCACGATGCCGCAGTCGCGTACGCGCAGCAGCTCGCGCTGGAAGTCCCGGAAGGCGAGGCCGACTCCCTCCTCGCCCAGCTCGATCCCGCGCACGCCGACCTCCCCCACGACGCCGCCCCACATCACACCGTCGAGATCGAGCGCCACGACCTTGCACGCGGCGCCGCCAGCAGCCGCCGCGTGGCATGCGATCAGCTCGCCCAGCGCAGCCAGGCCGCCCAGGCCCAAGCGCATTCGCGCCACGTACCACAGCCGCGGATCCTCGACGAAGTCCGCGCCAAGACCGCGCGCGTGCCACTCCCAGTCGAGCACCACCACGCGAGCGCTCAGCCGCCCGAGCGCCCTGACCTCCTCGTGCAGGCGCCTCACGAGCACTTGCCCGCGCTCCGGGGCAAGCGGATCGAGCACGTACTCGAGCGGCGCCGCCGCGGGGCCGACGAGAGCCACATACACGCTCGTCGCCGGCAGGCGCTCGAGCGCGACGCCGATCCAGCCACGCAGCTCCTCGACGCGGTCCGCGACCAGCGCCGCGGCCTCCTGCACGGGCAGCTGTGACGGCGCCAGCGCGAACAGCGGCTCCAGGAGATCCTCCACCGCCAGCACCAGCACCAGCGCACCGGGCGTCTCGCGATATAGGCGAGAGCCCGCCGGCAGCAGCTCCTGCGCAAGTTGGCCGAACGCGCCGACGGAGATGCTTGGCGGACGCAGCCCCGCGCGCTCCAGCGCCTCGGCCACGAACGGGGGCAGCAGATCCACATTGAAGCTGCTCAGCACTGTCATGCGAGGGCCGTCCGAGCTGCCCGCGCGCGCGAGCAGCTCGATTCCTCGCCGGCGCCGCGCCGAGACGTCTCGCGGCGCGAGCTGTTCAAGCATCAGGCTCTACACGCAAACCGGCGCACACCGGCGCGAGTGTAGTTCCGGGCCAAAGCGCCCGCTCGCGCTCGCCAATCGGGTCGACGGACGCTCGGCTACGTCGAACATCCCGCACGCGCCGGTGTCTCTCATTCGTGGCCGATCGCGCTCGCGCAGGCATCCCCGGAAGGACTGACGGGCGATCGCTCGAATCATCCAGCGATGGTCTCCTCGGAGGTTCAGCGCACGCTCGTCAAGTCGCCACCCGAGCTATGGGCCGAGCTCGGCGATCCCGCTTCGCTGGCCCGCCACCTCGGCGAGTTCGGCGAGATCCGCATCATCCGCGCCGAGCCCGAGACGACCGTCGAATGGACGGCCGAGAACATCACCGGCACCGTCTCCATCAAGCCATCCGGTTGGGGAACCAAGGTCACGCTCAGCGTCAGCCGTCAGCTGGACGAGCCGGTGGCCGAGGCCACCGCTCCGGCGCCCCAGCCGGCGTCTGTCGAGCCTGAGGTCGTGGCGGAGCCTGACTCCGTGGCGCAGCCTCGGGTCTCGGCGGAGCCCGAGGCTGCCGCAGCGCCGATAACCGTGCCGGGGCCAGAGCTTGAGGGTGCGGTAGAGCCCAAGGCCGCGGCGGCGCTCGCGTCAACGCAGACGCTCCGGGATCGGGAGCCGCACGCCGGACCCGCTGACACGGAGCAGGCACGTGCGACGGTGCCTTCGTTCGAGGTCGAGCAGGCGACACAGCCGTGCAAGGGCTTCTTCGTCCGTCTGTTCGGGCGTCGTCGCAAGAAAGCGCCGGCCGTTGACGCGCCCGCGCCAGATCGAGCGGATAAGCAAACGTCCGAGAGCGCTTCGCGGCAAGCCAATGCATTCGCAGCGGTCCGCCAGGCGCTTGCGCCGGAGAGCTTCGCAGCCACGCACGCCTTCGCGACGGACTCGCGCGTGCAGCCCACGGATGTCGACCAGGGGGCCCAAGCCTCCGCCGCCCAAGCGCCAGCGCCGGCAAGCACTGAAACGCCGGCGCACGCGAGCACCGAAGCCCCAACTCCCGCTTGCGCGGCTCAGACGGCAGCCGAGCAAGCAGCGACGACGGCCCAGGCCGAGGGCGAGGAGCCCCGGGAGGCCGAGCCAGCCCCGACGGATATCTCCGCCGAGCTGTTGGAAGGCGAGCAGGTGGCGGTCGAGGAGGTCACGGCTGTGCTCACAGCTGTGCTCGACCGCCTCGGGGCGGCACACCACCGCCCGTTCTCGCGCGCTTAGGCCGTGGCGTCGAGCGCACAAGCGCCTGGAAACACTGCGCGCGGATAACATCCTGCGCCCGTGGCGAGCACGCACAACAGGCAGACGGATGCGGCCCTACTCGCGGCCTCGCGCAGCGGGCACCGGAAGCCCGTGCGCCAGAAGGCGCCGGAGACCTACGAGGAGAAGCTCGCGCAGCTCGAGGAGCTGCGCGCGGCGGCGCTGCACTCCGCCCCGGAGGCGGAGGAGAAGCAGCACGCGCGCGGCAAGTACACGGCGCGCGAGCGCGTCGAGAAGCTGCTCGACCCCGGCTCCTTCGAGGAGCTCGACACGTTCGTGCGCCATCGCACGTACGACTTCGACATGCAGAAGAACCGGCCGTGGGGCGACGCTGTGGTGACCGGCCACGGCACGATCGACGGGCGCACCGTGTGCGTGTTCAGCCAGGACTTCACCGTGTTCGGCGGCTCGCTCGGCGAGGTGATGGGCGAGAAGATGTGCAAGATCATGGACCTCGCGGCCAAGATCGGCTGCCCGGTGATCGGCATCAACGACTCCGGCGGCGCGCGCATCCAGGAGGGCGTCGTCTCGCTCGGCTCCTACGGCGACGTGTTCCTGCGCAACGTCCGCTGCTCGGGCGTGATCCCGCAGATCAGCCTGGTGATGGGACCGTGCGCGGGCGGCGCCGTGTACTCGCCGGCGATCACCGACTTCATCTTCATGGTCAAGGAGACCTCGCACATGTTCATCACCGGGCCGGACGTGATCAAGACGGTCACCGGCGAGGAGGTCGGCTTCGAGGAGCTCGGCGGAGCGATGTCGCACAACACCAAGTCGGGCGTCGCGCAGTTCGCCTCCGACGACGAGGACGCGTGCCTCGAGGACTGCCGCTACCTGCTGAGCTTCCTGCCCTCGAACAACCTGCAGAGCACGCCCCGCGTGCAGCCGGGCGACGATCCCGAGCGCATGGACCCCGAGCTAGACCACGTCGTCCCGGACAACCCGAACAAGCCGTATGACATGCGCGAGGTCGTCAAGCGGATCGTCGACGACGAGGAGTTCTTCGAGGTGCACGAGCACTACGCGAAGAACATCATCTGCGGCTTCTCGCGCCTGGACGGCTACACGGTCGGCATCGTCGGCAACCAACCGGCGCAGCTCGCCGGCGTGCTCGACATCGACGCGTCCGCCAAGGCCGCGCGCTTCGTGCGCACTTGCGACGCGTTCAACATCCCGCTGCTGACCTTCTGCGACGTGCCCGGCTTCCTGCCCGGCACCGCCCAGGAGTGGGGCGGGATCATCCGCCACGGCGCCAAGCTGCTGTACGCGTTCGCCGAGGCGACCGTGCCGAAGGTCACGATCATCACCCGCAAGGCCTACGGCGGCGCCTACGACGTCATGTCGTCCAAGCACCTCGGCGCGGACTTCAACTTCGCGTGGCCGACCTCCGAGGTGGCGGTCATGGGCCCGGAGGGCGCCGTCAACATCATCTACAGGCGCGACATCGCCGCGAGCCCCACGCCGGACGAGCGCCGCAAGAAGCTCATGGACGACTACAAGGCGCGCTTCGCCAACCCGTACACGGCGGCCGAGCGCGGCTACATCGACGACGTGATCGTCCCGCGCGAGACGCGCCCGCGGCTGATCACCGCGTTGCGTACGCTGCACGGCAAGCGCGAGCCGGGGCCGAAGCGCAAGCACGGGAACATACCGCTGTAGCTGCGCCCTGGGACTGGGCACGCGCTGCGGCTTTGCGCTCCCCCAAGAGCACCACATGTGGCGATCGGTCGGCCCGCTTACGCCTCGCCGCGTCGGCGCCTCAGGAGCAGTTGCGCGCTGGCCGCGAACCGTTCAAGCGGTAGACGGCGAGCGCGGGGTTCTCGAATACGAGCTGGCTGGCGCTCGATGGCTCGGGGGCGCCGCCGCCATGGAGCCTGTCGATCAGCACGTAGTCGACGCCGTCCCGGGCCAGGCGCCGCAGCGCGGAGGGTGACCCGTGCTCGGTCGCTTCGGTCTCCAGCGCATAGCGCGCCGGGTAGGGCTGGGCCACATCGGCGCCCCTGGGCGTGTAGTACCAGCTTTCGAGGAACACCCGCCGTTCGGTGAACGCGGAGTAGTAGAAGTACACCGACTGCGCCGGAGGCGGCCCGGTGCGATGGTTGCTGACCGCCAGCACATCGCAGCGCGAGGTGTGGTTGCGCACCCACACGAGGCCTTGATACAGCACCGTCGTCATGCCATAGTCGGCAGCCGTGTTCACCTGCGCGATCTGCCTGTGCAGCGCCGTCTTGACGGCGCCGACAGCCGCGAGCGTCGCCGGCTTGACGGCACCGAGCACGACCAACAGGGGCACGCAGCAGGCGATCGTGCGTGCGAGCGTCGAAGGGATCGTAATCGCACATCTGCGCATCCATCTGAGAGCAGTCACAAGCACCGTCACGGCGACCAGTCCGTAGGCGAGCACGTACCAGCCATCGCGGACGATGTTGGTGGGCGGGGAGCCGAGCGCCGAGCCGATCAGCGCGAGAGCAAGCGCGAGAGCGAACAACGCGCCGCACGCACGCGCCATGCCGGCCCTGACCGCGCTGGGTAGATCCCCCCATAGCGTGATGAGACCGACGGCTGCGGCGGGCAGCAAGGAGATGTATCCATACACGAGGAACACACCCTCGACCCCTCCGGGGGCCCCGAGTGAGACGTAGGCGAGCACGCCGACCGCGAACATGCAGATACACAGAGCAAGGAACGGCGAGAGAGACTCGCGCCTAAGAAGCAGCCGCAGCACTCCGAGGATCGGCGCGAACAGTAGCGTCGCGACCAGCGGCGCCGCCGCGATCAGCGCGACGATCCATAGCGACGAGTGTCCGAGCAACGACTGCAACCCCGAGCGCGCGCGTTCGAGCGTGTTTGCGTCCGTGAGGAAGTCGAGCGGATGCACACCGAGCGTGCCTGCTGAGCCCCCAGACAGCATGAAGCGGTAGACGACCAAGCTCCCCAGCAGCGTCACCGCCGCGCCGTACATAAGTAGCCTGGCCGGCCGTCCGGTGAACACGCACCACAGCCAGAACAAACCGAGCCCACCGATCACATCGGCAATCGCGAACGCCTTGGCGGCACCGCATCCGAGCGTCAGCAACGCGACCATCGCCAGCGAGCCGCGCGCCTGCGAGGAGCTGGCCGTCAGCCATCGGCGCGGAGCGCCGTCGAGACTGGACGGAGGGGGCGGCGATCCCTCCCCCGAGGTCAACCGCTCCACGGCGGGCGGCCGATCGGCCGGCAGCCATGATTGGACGAGCAACAGCAGCGCGAGCATGAACGTCGCCCCGAACGCAAAGCTCGGGCTGAGCGGAAATTGGTTAAAAGGATTGACGTGCAGCACTTCGATATGCAGCGGATCGAGGTTGATGTCCTCGATGACCAGCAACAGCACGACCGCCACCGGACCCGCCCAGCGCGAGCGACCGGTCGCGCTGCCCAGCGACCAGAGCTGCAGCGCGACGAGCAGGAACATCACGCTCGGAAAGAAGCGCAGGACGATCGTCGCCAGCGGCACGCCCGTCACCTGATTGATCGCGGCCATGTGGATGAACGCGCCGGTGTAGTAGTGCAGCGCATGACCAGACACCCACGGTTCGGTGATCGGCCAGTGGTGCAGGGCCTCGGCAGCGATCGAGATGTCGAACACGTTGTCCACGCCGTAGACCACGCTGCGCGCATGACCCGGGAGCGGCGCGGGCGCGAAGAAAGTAAAGGCGAGCACGAGCAGCGCCACGACGAGCGCCCCGGCGACGAGGAGCGCGTCGCGCCCGTCGCCGCGCCGAATGCCCTCGGGCAGCCACCCCTCGTCTCCGATCGCCGCCACATGGCCGCGTAGGCGCACGAACGCGAGCGGCCCAATCGTGAGGGTTGCGAAGAGCGGCAGGAACGCGAACAGCGGCCTGACGTGAAGCGCGGCGGTGGCGGCGAACGCTCCGACCTCGAGCGCGTACCCACAGGGCCAGCCGACCGCGAGCGTCCTCAGCCATCCGCCCGGCTCGGGGGAAAGAGCAACATAGAGCATGCATCCCGGCAGCACGCAGAAGCCCGCTTCGAAGCCGGCGAAGCGCGCAGCTTCGCCGACGCTCACGTCTGACAGCAGCCAGCACGCGGCGACGGTGACGGCGACGAGCGACCCGGCCAGGACCCACGTGCGAATCGCCGCGTGCTCGCGCAGGCGGCCCACGCGCACGGGGGCCGCCGAGACGCTGCTCACCGCGGCTCCTGCATCCGGTTCGAGACGATCGCCAGGAAATCGTCGTAGTCGCGGATGTAGTCCTCCGGCTCGTAGGGGCGCGATGCGAGCACCAGCAGCAGTGCCTCGGCGGTGTATCGGTACTGCACGCCCCACGTCATCGCCGGCAGATACAGCCCGAGGCTCGGGTCGTCGAGGACGACCTCTTCGCGGTTGCGGCCATCGTCGACCACGACCGCCAGGCTGCCGGCCTGGCATACGAGGAACTGATCACATAAGCGGTGGGCGTGCGCGCCGCGCGCGTCCTTTGACGGGACCTTCATGACCGTGAAGAAGCGCTGCGGCACGAACGGCAGGTGACGCTCGATCTCGCCTGAGACGAGCGAACCGCGCATGTCGTCGGCCTGCGCCAGGCGGTGTAGCGTGACCGCGCCGACGTTCAGCCGCATCGGCCACTCGCCCTCGTTGGTGGCCGGCGATACCTGCGTGGCGCGACCCGTGCTGTGGCGCGCCGTGTCCGCGTAGCCGATGATCCGCGCCGGGTTGCCCGCCACGATCGCGTGCGCGGGCACGTTGCGCGTGATCACGCTGCCGGCGCCGACCATCGCCTGCGCGCCGATCGTCAGCCCCGGCAGTACGGTGCAGCAAGCTCCGAGCGACGCGCCCTTACACACCACCGTGCGGGGATGGAAGAAGCGTTGGCTCGAGCTGCGCGGGAAGCGGTCGTTGGTGAACGTCGTGTTAGGCCCGATGAACACGTCGTCCTCGATCCTCAGCCCATCCCAGATCGAGACGCCGCGCTTGATCGTCACGCGATCTCCGATCACGACGTCGCTCTCGATGAGCACGTACTGGCCGATCTCGCAGTCTGCACCGATCTGCGCCTCGGCGAGTACGTGCACGAATGGTTGGATGCGTGTGCGCGGCCCGATCAGCTCGCTCTCGCACAGGCTGTACGGGTGCCTGAAGTCCTTGAGCAGCTCGCTGCCAGGTCGTGTCGTCATTGCTGCGGCGAGACTGAGCGCGCGCGACGGAATATGAGGCTCCCGCCGATGAAGTTCAGCGGGGCGGTGACGACCAGCGCGCACAGCGTCGTGACCAGGTGCGAGGCGTGCCAATTGCCTGCGCTCAGCCTCACCACGCTGACCCCGAGCAGGTACACGCACACGTACCAGGCGACGAAGCGTGCGGCGCGGCCGACCGTCAGGTTGGAGCGGAATACAAACGACGCCGACAGCACCGTCGTGAAGACGAGGCCGATCAGGTACACGATCGTGTAGGCGATCGCGATTTGCACTTGGGTCGCGATCACGAGCAGCAGTGCGCCGGTCAGGGCGGTGTTGGCCGCGCCGGTGAGCAGGAAGCGCGCGAAGCTCGCGAGCTCAAGCTGGCGCATCGAAGTCCTCGACGAGCGTCTTGACCGCGCCCGGCCGACGCTTGCTGTTCTCGTACGTGCGCCACACGTAGGACCCGACTACCCCGAGCCCCGACAGCGTCGCCGAGGCGGTGAGGAGCAGTGTGAGCATGATCGGCGTGTAGCCCGGGACGCGCGTGCCGACAACCAGCCACGCAAAGAACACCACGAGCGCGCCGGTCATCGACATCAGCACCCCGATGACGCCGACCGCGAACAGCAGGTTGATCGGCAGGTCGGTGAACGAGTAGATGCTGTCGAGCAGGTAGCGCACCTTCTTGCGCAGCGTCCACGCGCTGCGGCCATGCTCGCGAGGCTGGCGGTCGTAAGGGATCTCCACACGCTGGAAGCCGAGCCAGATGAGCAGCCCTACGAGGCTGCTGTTGGACTCCTCCAGGCCGAGCAGCGCGTCGCGCACCTTCGGCGTGCACGCGAACACGTCGACACCGCCGCACGGCATCTGCGGCTGCACCAAGCGACAGTAGACGGCCCAGAACCACGTCGAGGTCAGCCGCGCGAACCGCGGGTCCTGGCGCGAGCGCCTGACTCCGAGGGCGATGTCGTTGCGCCCGTCCGAGAGCGCCGCGTGCAGATCCGCGAGCAGACTCATCGGCTCCTGCAGGTCGGCGGCCATGACCGCGATGCACTGCCCGGAGGCGAGCTCCAGTCCGGTGCGCACGGCGGCGAACGCGCCGAAGTTGCGCGAATGCCACGCCAGGCGCGCGCGCAGCGAGCTGTTATTGAGCAGCGCACGCAACAGCGCGCCGGAGTCGTCCGGCGAGCCGTCGATCACGAAGATCGCCTCCAGGCGATCGTCCAGCTGCCGCGACGCGAGCTCAAGGCGCCCGACGAGCTCTGCCAGCGTCTCGACGTTGCGATAGACGGGCACGACCACGCTCACCGCCGGCGGGGAGCTGGCAGAAGGCTCGTGCTCGAGCCGGGGATCGACGAGGCTCTGCGTCACGACTCCAGCGTCTGCGCCGCGCTCGACAGCGCGGCGCACACCGCCTCCACCTCTTCGGCCTCGAGCTCGGGAAAGCATGGCAGCGAGAGCACCTCCCGGGTGGCCGCCTCGGTCGCCGGCAGACGCACACCGCGATCACCAACCACGACCTGCTGATGGTCGGCGATCGGATAGTGGACGGCGGTCGCGATGCCGTGCGTTCGCAACTGCTCGACGAGCTCGTCGCGTTGGCGCGAGCGCAGAACGGCGAGATGCGCCACGTAATCCTCCGCATCGCCCTGCGCTTGCCCGCCCCGCGTCTGGCTGTCTCGCTGGCCTCGACCGTCATCATCCGCCTCCCCACCGCCGTGCACAATTTCGACCCCACTCGCGGACAGCGCCTCGGCGTAGCGCGCGACGATCGCACGCCTGCGACGGTTGGCGTCGTCAAGGCGCCCAAGCCGCACGCGCAGGACAGCGGCTTGGATCTCGTCGAGCCGCGAGTTCCTGCCGCCGTCTTCGTGGATCTCGTACTTCGCCCCCCATCCATACTGACGTAGCCTGCGCGCGCGCTGGGCGACATCCTCGTCGGAAGTGACGATCGCGCCGCCGTCGCCGAGCGCGCCAAGATTCTTCGTTGGGTAGAAGCTGAACGCCCCCGCGTCGCCGACCGCCCCGGCGAGCCCGCCTTGCACGCGCGCCCCGGGGGCCTGCGCGCAGTCCTCGAGCAGCTTGACGCCGTGCGCATGGCACAGGTCGCGAATCGCGTGCGCCTGAGCCATCTTGCCGTACAGGTGCGTGACGACGACGACCTTCGTGTGCGGGGTTAGCTCGCGCTCGACCGTCTCGGGGGTCAGCAACAGCTCGCGCTGGTCGATATCGGCGTAGCGCACCTTCAGGCTGCGCCGCCGTGCGGCAGCGGTCGTGTAGCCGCCGGCATTCGCCGCAGTGAGCACCTCGTCTCCGGGAGCGCAGCCGAGCGCGACGAGTGCCAGCTCGAGCGCGTCGGTGCCGTTGGCGACGGTCACGGCATGGTGCGCGCCGAGATACTCGGCGAGCTCGCGCTCGAAGGCGGCTGTCTGCTCGCCGATCAGATACCAGCCGCTGCGCGTGACGCGCACTACGGCATCGAGGAGCTCCTCGTCGATCGCCCTGCCCAGGTCGTTAAACGGGACCGGCTGCGCGCTCGCATCCGCGCCCCCGCGACCCCTGGTCCGCGTCCGAGCCTTCCGTTCACGTGTTGGGTGGTTGTGCGTAAGTTGCAAGGCACCGCGCGCAACGCCGGGGACCGGGCTTTCGCGTGTGTGATGCACGCACCCGAGAGGGCGGGCAACGTACCAGATCGATCTGGGGCGTCCGCGGGACCCTGAGCATCGCGCGTCCACCACTGCGCTGGCGCGTTGAGCGGTGTCTCCGACTGGCACGCTGAGCAGATCGCCGGGAGTTCGATCGTGGTGCGCTCGTGCCACGAAAAACGAGACTCAGACACATATTTCCGTGTCTGTCTTTCGATCGCGGTAGCTCGCGCACCAACGGCGCTGAGAACGCTTGACAGGTCGCGTCGCACCGACATAAACCTCGCCCGCGAATGACTCGCGCGACTCGACCGCCGCTAGTAGCCGTCTCCTTCACCGTGTCCTTCGTCGGAACGCTGGTCGCAGCGCTCGTGCAGGGCCCGAAACCCTTCTACTACGACTCCGGCCTGTACTGGAAACTGGGCAACACGTTCACCGAGGAAGGGCACTTCTCGCTGCTCAACTTCAACAGCTCGGCACGAGGGTACGTACTGCCGCTGATCGACCACGGCCTGCAGGAGCTCGCCGAAGCCCTCGAATGGAACCCGTCATCGACCGCGAAGCTGTTCAACGTCCTCATCTTCGCGCTGCTCGGCGCCGTCCTGGCTCCGAAGCTGGCCGAAATCGCATGGCCAGGTCACCGCTGGGGGCTGATCCGCCGCATGCTGCTCGTTGCCCTGCTAATCGTCTACTGGAGCGGATACCTGAGCTATCCCCTGAGCGACTTCCCGGCACTCACGATGGCGGTGCTCGCGCTCGTCGCGGTCTCACGGTCCGACACGCCCGGCTGGATGCTCGTCGCCGGCTTGGCGTGTGGGCTCGCACTCGACATGCGCGCGTCGTTCCTGCTGCTCGCTCCGATCCTGGCCGCGCTGGTCGCGTGGTCGTGGCTTCGGGAAGACCCGAGCAAGCGCAACGGCGATCGCGTGCCGTTCGCGCGGCGTGCGCTGTGCGCCGGCCTGTTGATCCTCGGCTTCGCGATCGTGTCGCTTCCACAATCGCTGGCGTCGCATCGCCACGGCTACACGTGGAGCTTCGTCCCCGGAGCGACGATCTCGCTCGCGCAGATCTACCTGACCCCCGGCCTACCAACGCAGAGCTATGAAACCTACGTCGGCCCCGGCGAGCCCGGCCCTGAAATGCTCTACGGGGACAGGGACGGCGAAAAGCTCCTCGACACGCAGCCCCACCACGAGATCACCAGCAGCCATCAGTACGTCGACCTGATCGTGAGCCATCCGATCGCCATGACGGCACTGCTCGCGCGCCACATCATCAACGGACTTGATGCGCGCTTCAGCAGCCCGTACATCGAAAACCTCGAACCGGGCTCGCGTGCGTGGCTGCGAATCGCCTGCTTCGTGCTCGTGTTCCTCGCGCTGGTGCGCGCGCTATGGCCGGCCGCACGACGTAAGCTCGCGCCCGCACGCTGGCGCTATCCCGTTGCGCTGTTGCTGTGCACGCTCACCTCGGTGCCAACGCCGATGGAGGCACGCTACATGCTGCCCGTGTACCTAGTCGTGTACATCACAGCCCTCGCGCCCGGCTGGCCGAGCCCGCTCGGAGCACGGGAGGCGGGTCCGCGTCGCTTCCGCACGACCTGCGTACTCGCGACGGCGCTGCTCGCGTTCATGGCAATCGTGTGGCATGTGACGACCGCAGCAGGGGGCCAGCTGCACTTTAGCTGAGCGCAGCCGACGCCTCGTGCGCGACGGCTGATCCTCGCCGACGCCCGGCGATCTCGACGTCATCTGGGAGCGCGTCGCCCGATATGTCTCGGACCGAACGTGACGGCCGGCATCTCGCGGCTCCCGCACACCAGCTACGATGGCGCACCCCAACGTGCGAGCAGAACGTGACCAGCCTGACTTTCGCATCGTCTAGCGCCGCCAGCCCCGAGCAGGCGGCGGCGATCGTCGCGGCGATCGAGCGCTTCACTCGTGACGCCGCGCCGGTCTCGCGCGCCCCCGCCGCCACCGACGGTTGGCATGCGGCCGCCATTCTCGAAGGCGTCTCGAAGGATCCATCGGTCGGGGCGTCGGACGCGTGGCTCGGCGCCGCCGGATAGCGCACCGCTGGCGCGCCGCGCCACGCCCCTCCGGGCCGACCCCTGAAGAAATACCCAAAAGCCGCTAGGCTTTAGGCCAATAGCTTTTCGCCGGCAGACGGCACCCGACGACGGCAGCCCGGACACGAGCGTCCGGATCAGGAGGTTTCGCACCCATGGAGCCAGGTTCCATCTCTGCGCAGCGCGGCACGCTCGAGGACCCGGAGGTCCTGCAGAACGTGCCCGGCCACGTGATCCCGATCCTCGAGCGCGAGTTCGACGACTTCAAGACGGAGGCGACGAAGTTCCTCGATGGCGAGACGCCCGAAGACGAGTTCATCAAGTTCCGTCTCAAGCAGGGCGTGTACGGCCAGCGCCAGCCGGAAGTGCAGATGATCCGCGTGAAGCTGCCGTTCGGCGGCATAACGCCGGAGCAGATGGAGTCCTTCGCGGACGTGATCGAGAAGTACGTGCCGCTGAACAAGGGCCACATCACGACCCGCCAGAACGTCCAGATGCACCACATCCCGTTGCCGGAGGTCGAGAAGGCGATCCGCGAGCTGGCGGAGTCGGGCCTGTCCAGCCGCGAGGGCTGCGGCAACACCGTCAGAAACGTCACCGGCGATCCGTGGGCGGGCGTGGCGGCGGACGAGCTGTTCGACATGACCCCGTACGTCGGCGCATACGTACGCTACTTCGTGCGCCACCCGACGACGCAGGCGATGCCGCGCAAGATCAAGACGGCGTTCGACGGCTCCGAGCAGGGCCGCGCGATCGCGGAGATCCACGACATCGCGTACCGGGCGCGGGTGCGCACGATCGACCCCGCAGATGGGGACCCCACCCGCCCATCCGCCCGCGAGGTGCGCGGCGCGCAGATGCTGGTCGGCGGCGGCACCTCGATCATGCCGCGCACGGCGCCCGTGCTGTACGAGTTCGTGGGCCTCGACGACGGCGAGTACCTGAAGATAGCGGAGGCGGTGTTCAGGATCTTCGACCGTCAGGACTGGCTGCGCGTGAACCGCGCCCGCGCGCGCATCAAGGTGTTCGTCGACAAGTTCGGCATCGACGAGCTGCGCCGCCAGGTCGAGGAGGAGCTGGAAGGCGAGTGGGTCTCAGAACGCGACTTCTCGGTCGAGCACCGTCTGTTCGTGGACGACGAGCGCGAGAGCGCGCCGGCGCCGCGGCGGCAGTACGGCAGCCCGGACGGCGAGGACGCCGAGTTCGAGCGCTTTCGCCAGGCGAACGTGCAGGCGCAGAAGCAAGAGGGCTTCGTGACGGTCGAGGTGAAGGTCACCCGCGGGGACCTCACGCCCGAGCAGTTCCGCGGGCTCGCGCGGATCGTTCGCACCTACGCGGGCGGCTACGCGCGCACGACCGTCCAGCAGAACCTGCTGCTGCGCTGGGTGCGCCACGAGAGCTCATACGACGTGTGGCGCGCCCTGTGCGAGCTCGGCCTGGGCGACGCGGGCACGCGCGAGATCAGCGACGTGGTCTCGTGCCCGGGCACGGATTCGTGCAAGCTCGGGATCACGAGCTCGATGGGCCTGAACCAGGCGGTTCAGGAGCGCGTGGAGCAAATGCGCATCAGCGATCCGCTGACGCGCGAGATCCACATCAAGATGAGCGGCTGCCCGAACGGCTGCGCCCAGCACCACGTGGCTGACATCGGCTTCTACGGCGCGTCCATAAAAGTTGGCGAGCACCAGATCCCGGCGTACATCCCGCACGTCGGCGGCGTGTATGAAGGCGCGCCGGTGGCGTTCGGCCAGCGGCTGAAGCTGCGCCTGCCGGCCAAGCGCGTGCCCGAGGCGGTCGAGCGCTGGATCCGCCACTACGAGGACAGCCGCGAGGAGGGCGAGCCGTGGGGCGCGTTCACCAAGCGGGTGGGCACGGGCGAGCTGGAAGGGCTGGTGAAGGACCTGTCGATGCCGGTCGACTTCGGGCTGGAGACGATGAATCAGTTCATCGACTGGAACAGGAACGTCCCGTTCGAAGTGCAGCGGGGCGAGGGCGAGTGCGCGGTGTAGGCGCGCGGACCAGGGATGGCAGCGAGGGAACGGACTTCAAGGCGATGACGAAACGAGACGACCACAACAGATGCATCCACTAGAGACCGATATCGAGCGAGTGAGCACAAACATCGATCCAGCGCTGAGCCTCACGCACACGCTGCGGGAGGCCGCGCGGCACGGCGAGCGCGCGGTGCTGCTGTGCTCCTTCCAGAAGGAGGAGTCGGTGCTGCTGGACGAGCTGCTGCGCCTCAACGAAGACATGACCCCCACCGCCCCCGGCAAGGCGGTGCGGATCGTGACGATCGACACCGGAGTGCTGTTCGAGGAGACGCTGCAGACGTGGCGCGCGTTCGAGGAGCGCTTCGGCGTGGAGATCGAGGTGCAGGACGCGAGCAACCCGGACAGTCCGTGGAGTGGGCCCGAGCACTGCTGCTCGGCGGCGAAGGTCGCGGCGCTCGAGAGCGCGCTCACCGGCGCGGCGGGCTGGATCACGGGCATCCGCCGCGAGCAGGGACCGACGCGGGCGAGCACCGAGCTGATCGAACGCGACCACAAACGCGGCCTGTGGAAGTACAACCCGCTGGCGCACTGGACCGACAAGGACCTGTGGCGGCGCATCTACGAGCGCGACCTCCCGTACAACCCGCTGCACGACCAGGGCTACGAGTCGATCGGCTGCGCCCCGTGCACGCAGCCGGGCGCCGGCCGCGAGGGCCGCTGGGCGGGCACCGCCAAGACCGAGTGCGGACTGCACGTGGAGGTAATCGAGCCGTGACCCTCCCCCGGACACGCACGGCGGTGCGCCCGTGAGCGTCGCGACGCGCCCCCAGCTGAGCCACCTGCGTGCGCTGGAGTCGGAGGCGATCCACGTGATGCGCGAGGTGGCGGCGGAATTCGAGCGGCCGGTGCTGCTGTTCAGCGGCGGCAAGGACTCGATCGTGCTGTTGCGCCTGGCGGAGAAGGCGTTCAGGCCGGCGCCGTTCCCGTTCCCGCTGATGCACGTGGACACGGGGCACAACTTCCCCGAGGTGATCGAGTACCGCGACCGGCGCGTGGCGGAGCTGGGCGAGCACTTGATCGTGGCGAGCGTGCAGGAGTCGATCGACAAGGGCCGCGTGGTCGAGGAGACGGGCCCGCGCGCGTCGCGCAACAAGCTGCAGACGGTGACGCTGCTGGACGCGCTCGCGGAGCACGGCTTCGATGCGGCGTTCGGCGGCGCGCGCCGCGACGAGGAGCGCGCGCGGGCGAAGGAGCGCGTGTTCTCGTTCCGCGACGACTTCGGCCAGTGGGACCCGAAGAACCAGCGTCCGGAGCTGTGGAACCTGTACAACGGGCGCATCCACCGCGGCGAGCACGTGCGCGTGTTTCCGCTGTCGAACTGGACGGAGCTGGACGTTTGGGAGTACATCGATCAGGAGCGCCTGGAGGTGCCGTCGATCTACTTCGCGCACGAGCGCCAGGTGTTCGAGCGCGACGGGATGCTGTACGCGTGGCGCGAAGGCACCGAGCTGATCGACGGCGAGGAGCTGTTCACGGAGACCGTCCGCTATCGCACGGTCGGCGACATGAGCTGCACCGGCGGCGTGCGCTCGCTGGCGGGCACGCTCGAGGAGGTCGTGCTGGAGATCGCCGCGACCCGCATCACCGAGCGCGGCGAGACGCGCGCCGACGACCGCGTGTCGGAGGCGGCGATGGAGGACCGCAAGAAGGCCGGCTACTTCTAGTGACGCTGGATCTACTCCGCTTCACGACGGCGGGCTCGGTGGATGACGGCAAGAGCACGCTGATCGGGCGCCTGCTGTTCGACTCAAAGCAGGTCTTCGAGGACCAGCTGGAGCAGGTGGCGCAGGCGAGCGAGCGCCGCGGCGGCGAGGGCACGCTGGACCTGGCGCTGCTGACCGACGGGCTGCGCGCGGAGCGCGAGCAGGGGATCACGATCGACGTCGCCTACCGCTACTTCGCGACCGCGCGGCGGCGGTTCATCATCGCCGACTGTCCCGGCCATCGCCAGTACACGCGCAACATGGTCACCGGCGCGTCGACGGCGGACGTGGCGGTGGTCCTGATCGACGCGCGCAGGGGCGTGCTCGAGCAGTCAAAGCGCCACGCGTTCCTGAGCGCGCTGCTGGGCATCCCGCAGATGGTGGTGGCGGTCAACAAGATGGACCTGGTCGACTATTCGCAAAGTCGCTACGAGGAGCTGGTCGGGGAGTTCGAGGCGTTCGCGCGCAAGCTGCGCGGCGGCAAGAACCCGCGGCGCACCGAGACCTCCTACATCCCGATGTCGGCGTTGAACGGCGACAACGTCGTCGAGCTCTCGGCGGCGATGCCGTGGTATGAGGGGCCGCCGCTGCTGGAGTTGCTCGAGCAGGTGGAGGTCGCGTACGACCACCCCGACGAGAAGCCCGCGCGCTTTCCCGTGCAATGGGTGATCCGCCCGACGGCGACGCTCGCAGCCGCGGCTGCGCAGCGAGCGGGCGCCGCAGCGGCCGCCGGCTCAAACGGCGGCGGCGCGCTGGCCCCGGCGGGCGCCGGCGATGTGGAGGTCGACTATCGCGGCTACTCGGGGCAGCTCGCGAGCGGCGCGCTGCGGGTGGGCGATGAGGTCGCGGTGCTCCCCTCCGGGGCGCGCACGCGGATCGCGGGCATCGACACCTACGATGGCGCGCTGGATGAGGCGACTGCGCCGATGTCGCTGACGCTGCGCCTAGAGGACGAGCTCGACGTCTCGCGCGGCGAGCTGATCTGCCATCCACAGGAGGCGCCGACGGTGGCGCGCGAGCTGACCGCGGACGTGTGCTGGATGGCGGAGCAGCCGCTGCGGCCGGGCTCGCGCTACGCGCTCAAGCACATGACGCGCGCGGCGACCGCGATCGTGGACGCGATCGAGGACATCCTCGACGTGCACACGCTCGAGCGCGTGGCCGCGCCGGAGGAGCTCGAGCTCAACGACATCGCCCGCGTGCGCCTGCGCACGAGCGCGCCGCTCGCCTTCGACCCGTACACGAGCAACCGCCGCACCGGCAGCTTCATCCTGATCGACGAGTCGAGCAACGGCACGGTCGGCGCGGGCATGATCGCGCAGGCAGGTTGCTAGGCGAGCTTCCGCCGGACATCGAGCTGCTCGTCCGCCTGGCAGCAGACTAATGATCATCGCGCCGGTTGGAAACAACCGCCCCGCAGGGCTGGCATTTCGCGCACGCGGCGGTAACTTGAGGCGATCGTGATGAGCGACAGGCGGTCGCCATGGCAAGCGAGGCATTGAAAAACACAGATGGTGCGCCCTTCGCCGGCACGCGACGGCGAGTCGATCGCGAGCGTCACTACAAGCTTGCACAGCTGCGCGTAGCGGGGCGTGAGCCGTTCCCCGACGTGAGTCTGCCGTCGAGATCGTTGGCGACAGAGATCCACGCGTCGCACGATCCGCATCTGCTCGACGGCGGCGAGCATGAGCAGTGGCGATATCTGGTGGCCGGTCGTCTCGTCGCCCGCCGCAAGCATCGCCACGCCACCTTCCTCGACCTGAGGGATCGGTCGGGCGTGATCGAGCTATGCGTCAAACGCGACCGCTTGGGCGAGACGCAGTGCTCGCAGCTCGTCAGCTCGGATCTCGGCGACATCGTCTCGGCTGAGGGCACGGTATACGTGACCGACAATCACACATTGACGCTGTCGGTCACGTCCTCACAGCTGCTGGCGAAGGCATTGCGCTGGCCTCCGGCCATGTCCACTCTTCGCGGCTCCGCAGTCATGGACGACCGGGCCGGGCATGGTCAGACAACGGCGGCGGACACACGACACCGACAGCGCGAGCTGGAGCTGCTCGCAAGCGAATGGACGCGAGGCCTGTTCGAAGTGCGATCGTCGGCGACAAAAGCGATTCGTCACTGGCTGGGGAAACACGAGTTCGTCGAGGTCGAAGCGCCTGTGCTCGAGCGGCGTACCGGCGGACCGCCGGTGATCGCGCCGACCGCTGCTGGCACACCCCCCACGCTGCCGCTGGCGGTCTCCGGCCCCGATCGTCCGAGCCGGGGACTGGTGTTGCGAAGATCGAGCCGGGCCTATATGAGAGCCTGCCTGCTGAGTGGACTAGAGCGTGTGTACGAGCTGGGCAAGCGCTTCCCCAGCGACCAGCGCGGGTGCTGCGAGGTGACGATGCTCGAATGGGCAGCGGCCTACATCGACTGCCGGGAGGCGGCCTGTCAAGCGGAAGCGCTGATCGTGCACACGGCAGCGGCGATCGTGCCGGAGGTGCGCTTGCGGCGCGATGGGCAGACAATCGACCTACGCGGCCCGTGGCGAAGCACGTCGCTGCGCGAGTGCATCCTAGAGAGCTGCGGCGTCGACATCCTGGCCGCCGACGCTGCGACGCTCGCGTCGCGCCTCGCGCACGCCGCGGGCGCGACGAGATCCACGCGACACCGCTCGCCCACCGCGGGAACTGGCGAGGACAGCTGGGCGAGCGTCGTGCTGGCGCTCTACGCGACGTTCGTCGAGCCTAAGCTGATCGAACCCACGATCGTGTACGGGTTCCCGGTGACGGGCCGAGCGCTGGTGAGGAAGCACCCGCTCGACGAGCGGCTGGCGGCTGACTTCCGCGTGGTCGCCGGCGCGGTCGAGCTGGCCGCCGGCAACGGCGAGCTCAACGATCCCCACGAGCGATGGGCGCGCGCTCAGCGGCAGTCAACTGCGCGCGATAGCGGCACGCCGCTTGCATGCCCCGAGCACGAACTGCGGTTGCTCGAATATGGCCTCTGTCCGGCCGCGAGCTTCGAGCTGCACGTGGACCGCTTGCTCATGTTGCTCACCGCAAGCGCGACGACACGAGATGTGATCCCGTTTCCGGCGTTCGCGAGCGGCAGTCCACGCGCTTGAAGCTACTTATGGCGCTGGGCGGCCGGCGGCGGCTGCTGGGGAGTCGGGGTCGTTCGGTGGACGCTCGCCGCTGGACGCCTGTCCGCCGGGGGAGCGCCGGCTACCGTGGGTAGGGCGATTCTGGACTGTGCCGAATTAAGCACGGTACATATACATCCTGCAAATCTTATTTCTTTCACTTCACTTGCACCGGGGAGGTTTCTTCTAGGTTCGGCGCCGTAAAAGGATCCTCTTCGAGGCTCCCGGTGCATTCTGCTCTAGCTTCTTCACCTCTACTACCAAATCTACCTCTCATTGTCCATCTCGTGGAACCTCTGAATGTATCTTGCACCGGTGTCTCAAAAAGGCTCTATCGACTATCCAGTCAGCGGATTCTTCCCGCGTACGCAAAGCTTGCAAGAGCCCGCCCAGAGCCAGTGAAATCAAGGAACTGACCGAGGCTACTCTCATTCGTGGCATAGCTTCAACTTCTCCCTACCGGTAATCAGCCGGCTGATAGGTTTAGGTTTCGATCTTTTTCGCTCGACAGAGCGAGCACGCCCGACGGGAATCGAACCCGTATCTGCGGCTTAGAAGGCCGCTGCTCTTCAAACCCGGCCGCCACAGTAGCTTGTAAACCGAATGTCCCGAAGAGGGCGCTTAGTCGCCGGCTTGCGAGATCGCGAACCGAGGGCTCGCGCAATCGTGACCGGTTGGATGACTAACACTCGGCGCTCACCACCGCTTTGTGAGGATCCTTGACCACTTGAGCTACGGGCGCAGGCAGATCTGACGACCTCCTCGTGCGTGAACAAGTGATAGATGACCGGTGTCGTGCGCCCGCGGGAGATCGCGATGGCGCACCTCCGGCTCGCCCACGGTGAAGCCAAGGCTTCTGAGAACACGCCACAGCATCGCCATGGCGGCGGGCCCGGGCTCGGGGCTGATCAGACACGCCTCGCAGAGGCCGAGCAGGTAGCTCGCCAGGCTCTCAGTGTCAAGCGTGGCTATGCTGCGCGATAGGGAACGTCGGTACAACTGTGACTGCACCACCGCCGTGCGTGCTACCGGCGGCGCGGCGCGACGTGACTCGCTTGTGTGCTGAGCCCGGCACCAGGCCTCTGCGATCGTCCAGCCGGCGCCCTGACGGCCGGCGGAAACGTGACGGTCGGCGAAGAACGCGAACGACTGAGTGAAGGGCGAGCAGAGGAAGCTACCTCGCACGACCATGTCGGCGACCTGCGCTGGCGTGACCGCGCCTTTGGCGAGCTCCTGCAGGGCTAACGCGCCTGGGCTGGCGGCGATCCCGTCGAGCAGATCCTCGATCCACGTGACCTCGCCGGCGCTCGATCCCATCTTCTGTCCGCCTACGGTCACCGATCCGTGGTAGATCCATCGCAGGCGCTCGCCCGAGCCGTGACGCAGCGCGTCCAGCGCTTCGCCGATGGCCGTCGCAGCGGGCTGCCACTCGACGCCCACCACCTCGATGAAGTCGACCTCCGCGTCGAGCTCTTCGAGGATCAGGTCGTAGAGTCCGAGCAGGCGCGCGTACTCGGTGGGGACACCGTCCTTGCGCAGCAGCACCATCGTCGTGTACTCCGAGCGGCCGGTCCGATAGACCGCTGCACCGGTCGGCTCGCGCTCGAACAGGCCCCTGCGCAGCCCGTCCTCGACGAGCTCGAGCGCTCGCTCGATGGCCAGCGACTCGTAGTCGTAGCGATCGATGCTCACCCCCAATCGCGCGAGCGTGCGACGATGACCACGCATGACCCACTCGCGCATGCGATGCCACAGTGCGCGCTCGGCGGGCGCGCCCTGTAGCCAGAGTTGCATGATCGCATCCGCGCAGTCGCCGCGTACCTCGCGCTCCTCCGCGTTGGGCTCGCTCGCCTCGCCCATTCCGTCCGGCTGCACTGGCTCCCTGGGGCAGTCGCGGGAGCAGCGCTCGACGAAGCGATCGCCCGCAAGACCGGCTCTCTCCGGCGTCTGTCCGTCGTGGCACGAGAGGTAGCCAGCCATCGCTTCGCAGACCCGGCGGCCGATGTCGCCGACGAGGCTGTGCCGCTGCACGCTGCCCCCGGCGGCAGTCAGGGTCGACGCGAGCGCCTCACCGAGCACGATGTTGCGCAGATGACCGACGTGCAGCGCCTTGTTAGTGTTGGCTCCGACGAAGCTCACCATGAAGCGACGACCGTCGAGCATCTCCGAGCTCTGCATATCGGCGACCCCATCCGCTGCGAGGCGTCGCTCGAGCTGCGCTAGGGTCGTGTCGTCGAATCGCAGTGCGACCGCCGATTTGCGGCGTTGCGCGGCTGCGACCGCCGGATGCCGTCGCAGGGCTGCGATCATCGCCGCACCGGCGGGCGAGCGCAGCCACAGGCGATCGGCGAACAGCAGACGCAGGTCAGCATCGTGATTTTCGCTGCGGCGCGGCTCGATTGACACGCACTGCTCCAGCGCACCGTGCTCGGCGATCACCGCTTCGCATTCTCCCAGCAGATCCGACACGTGAGCAGACTACCTGGGAGACGTACACGTAGTCCAATAATGAGAAACGATTTGACAAGTGCGGTGTTGGAGACACGCAGCATAATCCAAACCGCTTCACAAGGAAGCTAACACCAGTGGGGACCGCGCGGCATTCCCGCTCGGTGAGTGGTGTAGCGTTGGTAATGTCGATGACCGAGCTGGACTTCGCGTGCGAGCACCAAACGAGTCGGGATTCAGAGCGCAGCTCTGAATCGCTCGAGGCTCGCTGGCGTGAGACGTGGCGGGCCGAGCGATCCTTTGCCGCGCCGGAGCAGCACGATGATCGCGTGCCTGCGTACGTGTTCATCGACTGCGCTCTCGCGGTCGGCGAGCACGAGCTCAGCCAGATTCGCGGTTGCACGATCGCCGACGCCTGCGCGCGCTTCCTGCGCGCGCGAGGCCGGGCCGTGTTGTTCTCGCTCGGTTTCGACGCGTTCGGGCAGATCGCCGAAGACGAGTCGCTGCGATCAGCCGTCGCGCCGCACGAGTGGGCACAGGGCTGCTACCGGCAAACGCTCAGCCGGCTCGAGGCACTCGGATGCTCCTGCGACTGGGAGCGAGCGTTTCTCTCCTCTGCGCCCGAGCTCTACCGTTGGTCACAGTGGCTGTTCCTCACGTTGCTCGAGCGTGGCCAGGTCTATCCGCGGGGGATCGACTGGCTGATGCGAATCGAGCCGCCCCCGGACGACGATGAGCGGTCGCCGGCGCTCGCGGGTTGGGACGAGGCAGCGATCGCCCTGCAGCGGGAGGCGATCGGTCGCGTCGAGGGAGTCGAGTTGCAGGCCGGCACGTTCGCCAGCGGCGGTTTGACCGTGTTCACTCCGCACGCGCAGGCGATCGCGGACACGCGGTTCGTGGCGATCTCGCCAGCTCACCCGGAGATCGACCGCTTCACCACAGACCCCACGATCGCAGAGCGGGTCGCTGCCCTGGGTGAACTCGACCCGCATTGCGAGGGCGGTCGCGCCGAGGTGGTCCCCGTGGTCGTGATCGAGGAGCTGGCGACGGTGCCATCCGTAGCGGGAATGCTGCCGATCGTGATCTCGCCGCTAGTCGACGCGCGCTTCGGAGCGACCGCAGTGCTGGGAGTGCCGGAGCTCGACCCGATCGACCGCGCGATCGCCGAGTGCCTGCCCCCGTCCACGGGCACGACGTGGAAGGTGTCCGCGTCGCGGACGGCAATTCAGCCGGCGGTGCGCTACCGGGCACACGACGTGGTGATCTCTAGCCCACGCGCGTGGGGGCCGCCGATACCCGTGATCGATTGTCCCCGCTGCGGAAAGGTGCCCGTGCCGGTCGATGACCTGCCGGTGCGTCTGCCCGACGATCTGAAGCCAGCCGACGGCAGCGGCACTTCGCTCGCCGAGCGCAGCGACTTCCAGCAGTGCGCGTGTAGCGCCTGCGGAGGCGCGGCCGCACGTGAGACGGCGACGATCGACTGCTTGACGGCGATGTGGATGTGGATGCCGATCTGCGTCCCTCCCGAGCGACGTCTGAGCGCGATGATGAGCGACCGCGAATACGAGCGCTGGCTGCCCGTGCAGCAGGTCGTATCGAACCTGGCCAGCGGCGCGGGCATGCTCGAACGACGCGTGCTCGCCGGGATACTGCAGGGCATCGCCGAGCTGCCGCCGTTGCCGGGCCGTGATCTGTTTTCCAGAGTGCTGTTGCATGGCGACGTTCGCATCCAAGCGGACGCCCCCGGCGAGCATGCGGACAGGATGGCTGACGTGGACGCCCTGCTCACACAAGCAGGCAGCGACGCGGTGCGCCTGACGATGCTCCATGCGGCCTCGCCCGGCCGGACCTTCAGCTGGAACGACGAGCGCCTGCGCTACTGCCAGCGTTTCCTGCAGCGGCTGTATCGCTACGCGCGACCGCGACTGCACGAGTGGTCGCAGCACTCCGATCGCAATCCTGATCCGGCGGACATCGACGCGTCGGATCAGCTGCGCAGGCGCCTGGCGCACTGGTGCGCCGTCGCGTGCGAAAAGCTCACCGCGCAGCTCGAGACCTTGCAATTGCAGCGAGCAGTGCACAACACGATCCGCCTGGCGACGCGCATCGAGGACTTCGAGTCGAGGGCCCTGGAGCAGCGCGGCGAGCTCGACGAGCTCGACCAGCAGGCGATCGTGGCTGCGCTGTTGGTGCTGGTGAGGCTCATGGCGCCGCTAGCGCCGTTCATCGCAGAGGAGCTGTGGTCATGTACCGCGAGCGCGGCGCGAGTCAGCGACGCGGGCTGGCCGACGTACTCGCGGCCTCGGCGCTCCCCCTCGGAGCCCCTCCCCTCCACTCCTCGCCCGTAGACCCGCGGACCCGCGGCCGACGCCCTGACGTGCATCCGGACGGCGCGAAACAGCGGTTTACGCCGGCTCCTGTACCCGCCTAAGCGCGTCGAGCTCCAACAGGTACGGCGCGACGAACCCCGCGTAGGCAGCCTTGCGCTCCTCGTCGAGATCCCTCCAGCCTGTGATCGAGCCGCGACAGCCGGGCGCGCCACAGAGGCACACTGACGGAAAATGGGTGATCGTGTCATTGCGCGTGGCGTAGTCCCAAGTGAGCTCCTCGCCCACCGCGATGCCCTGCAGCGCGATAAAGTCATACCCGCCGCTGTCGTTACGACGTACGCCACAGTTTGGCTCGCACGAGTGATTGAGCATCGGGCCGATGCCATCCTCGATGACCCACTCGTTGATCCCCACCTGATTGGGATGCTTGTCGTTGACGGTCACCGGTCGACCAACGACGCCCGGGACCACGAGATCGCCTGCGCTGAAAGGAGCGGTCGCGAACACGCCGTTTCCCTTGGCAGTGCCTGTAGCACGAACCTCACAGCCAAAGGGCACGTCTATCGCCGGTGAACTAATATGCTCTCCCGGAGTTAGCATCTCGCGACTGCTCCCGTCGTTAGTTCCGTTAATCGATGCTCGACGGTAGCATGGGTCCTCATTCGTCGCAAGCGCGACCCGCTTGGCGGAGTGTCGATAACCGTCTCGCAGCAGGCCAACAGGCGGTCGCCAGTCGCCGCAAATCATTGGTAAGACACCTATTTCCGCGTCTCGACGGCACGAGCTTCTCGGCATCCCTAGCGTTCCTCAGTCGGAGACATGTCAGCAAATATGGGCGTGCCGCATGCTGAGTAGTCGGAGACAGTAACGCTACATTACTTGACCTCTTCACAGTATCGAGAGATCATTCTTGTGCCTGCCTATCGCAGGCCCCACGTGTTGGGGGAACTAGAGAGCTGGTGATGCCCTAGTGTCCTGTCTGGTTGATTCGTTGGCAGTATCGTCTGATGGAGTCGAGGATCTGCTCGGCGGTCTTGGTCCACACGTAAGGGCGCGGGTTTTCGTTCCAGGTTTCGATCCATTGGCGGATGTCGGCGTTCATCGTGCGGACGGATTTGTGCGCGCCGCGGCGAAGGAGCTTGGTGGTCAGCTCGCCGAACCAGCGCTCGACGAGGTTGATCCAGGAGCTGCTGGTTGGGGTGAAGTGCAGATGAAACCGTGGGTGCTGAGCTAGCCAGTGCCGGACCTTCGGGGTCTTGTGGCTGGAAGCGTTGTCGAGCACGAGGTGCACGGCCAGGTGGGCCGGCACGTTGGCGTCGATCGTCTTGAGGAACTTCAGGAACTCGACCGCCCGGTGGCGCTGGTGCAGCGAACCAAGCACCTCTCCGCTCTGCACGTTCAGCGCGGCGTACAGGCTGGAGGTCCCGTGTCGCTCATAGTCGTGCGTCGCACGCTCGGGCGTGCCCGGGAGCAGCGGCAGGATCGGCGCGGTACGGTCGAGTGCCTGGATCTGGGAGTAGGGTCGGCCTGGGGCGCGGTGTCGGCTTCTCAGCCGGTCCGTTTCCCCAGGCCGCCGACCGAACCGGACGTGCACGTTCCCGCGCATCCGGCTCTCCACAGGTATGCCGGTGGTGCTCATCTGATGGTCAGGCGTCGTTGCAGGCGGTCGAGGGGGAGACCGGGATCTGTTTGCGGTAGGTACCCGGCTTCCCACGGTGTCGGGATGTGGTTGCCTCGGTAGCGGTAGCGAGTTGTGCTCACGCTGCCGGGGTTAAACAGCACCGTCTTGCCGTCTGTCGGCCACCACCCCGGAAGGTAGCGGCGTCGCAGCCAGCGCCAGTTCGTCTTGGGGTGCTTGCGTCGCAGCCATCTAACGACCCGCTGCCAGGTATAGGCGCGCAGGTAGTTGAACGTCCGCGAGGACACCCCCGATCGGAAGTAGGCGCACCAGCCTCTGAGCACCGGGTTGAGTCGGTGGATCAACTGGTCGAGCGTCTGCTGATGGTCGGTCTGGGTGATCGCCTTGACCTTCGCCTTCACGGCCGCAAGCGACCGCTTTGACGGGTAGGTGTAGACGTACCGGCGACCGTCACTCCCTTGGTGGCGTTGAATTCGCCAACCGAGGAAGTCGATGCCCTCGTCGATATGAGCGACCCCGGTCTTCTCCTTTGACAGCGCGAGCCCGAGCGGACGGATTGCCTGCTCGGTATCGGCGATCAGCGCCTCGGCGTGCCGCCGCTCACCAGCCACGCAGATGACGAAATCATCGGCGTAGCGGGTCGTTCGGTAGTTCGGCTTGCCGTGGCGTCTGCGCGCCGCGCGCTGCACCTGATCGCCCATCTGCTGCCACGCTCGAACGAAATGCTCGTCGAGCGCGCTCAGCGCGATGTTGGCCATCAGGGGCGAGAGAATCCCGCCCTGCGGTGTGCCTGTCAGCTGCGCTTCGAGATCACCGTGCTCGGTCATGATCCCGGCCTTCAGGAACGCCTTGACGAGCGCCAGCACGCGTTTGTCTGCGACCCGCCGTCGCACCCGTTCCAGAATGGCCGAGTGGTCAAGCTCATCGAAACACGCTTCGATGTCTGCCTCCACAATCCACTCATAAGAGCGGCTCGTGAGGTAGTGCACCTCAGCGATCGCGTCCTGCGCCCGGCGTCCCGGCCGAAACCCATAGGAGCATGGCTTAAAATCGACCTCGAAGATCGGCTCCAGCACCAGCTTGACCGCCGCTTGCACGACCCGATCGCGGATTGTTGCGATTCCCAATCGGCGGAGCTTCCCGCCGCGCTTGGGGATCATCCGCTCCCGGACCGGCAGTGGTCGGTAGCTCCCGGATCGTAGCTCCTCACGAAGCTCCGCCAGGAGCTGCTGCACGCCCAACCTATGCTCGACGTAGTAGGCGGTATCGCCGTCCACGCCAGCTGAGCGCGACCCACGGTTCGCTCTGACCCGTTGCCACGCGACCTGCAACGTGGCTGGATCACAGACGAGGTTATGGAGGTCGGTGAACCTCCGGTCCTGATCATCTTGAGCCCACTTGTTGAGCTTGCTCTGGATCTCGAGTACCCGCGCCTGAGCCGACCTGGCCTCAAGCAACGGCGCGTCGCTATTCAACAACGACCTCCTCGCACTCCAGCCGCAAACCCAAAACCTGCTGCCTCCCTTCGCCATGCGGCCGGCTTTCCCGGCCTCGGACTACTACGGAGGCTCCGCCCCCACCCGGTGGCATCAGCCGACGCTGAGCCTTCCCTGCCCCCAATAGAGGGTGAGGGGACCACCGGCGGGTTCCCACGTTCACTGCCGATCGATCGACGGGATAGACGACCAGCTTCTCCCCTGCGGGCCTGCCGCGACGACAAGCGCAGTCACTCGCCGCGAGACCCCGCCACGGCGTTACCGCCGTCGTCAGGGACCGGGTCCCCCGGAGAATCTCGGGGTTCCCACGCACCGCATAATCAGCCCAAATCCACCGGGTTAGAGCCGACCGCGTCGCTTGAGGGGATTCAATCACTGGTTCACTCTCGTTTCGCCGCTCCGTCTCGCTTGCCGCACCCGCGAAGTCCGGTAGTCCCTCCGCGTCACGGCTTTGTCAGGGCCGCTTCCCACCCTCCCCCGCAGCTCCGGGATCAGGCTACCCTCAGCTACCACCAGGCCGCTGCGGCAGCCCAGCGGCGGGGTCTCTCACCCCGCTCGATCCGACAGCGCCTCGTGGCGCACCTTCTCGTCCACGCAGAGCACAACGGCGCGCTCGGGCGGGTTCAGGTACAGGCCGCAGATGTCGTGGACCTTCTCGATGAACAGCGGGTCCTTGGAGAGCTTCCAGGTCTCCTGCCGGTGCGGCGCAAGCCCGAACGCGTGCCAGATCCGCATCACCGCGTCCGGGGTCATCCCCGTCTCCCTGGCCATCGAGCGAGTCGACCAATGCGTCGCGTCCTTCGGCGCGCTCTCCAACGTCTTGGTCACGACCCGCTCGACCTGCTCGTCGGTGATCGTCCGCGGTTTGCCGGGCCGCGGCTCATCCGCGAGCCCTTCAAGCCGACGCTGCGCGAACCGATTACGCCACTTCGTGACGGTCGGGCGCGAAACCCCAAGCGCTTCGGCGATCTCGCCGTTAGACCACAACCCCTCTGCGGCCATCAACACGATCCGCGCCCTCAGCGCAAGCGCCTGAGCGCTCGTGCGACGCCGCGTCCAGCCCTCCAGCACCGACCGCTCGTCGTCAGTCAACTCGATTGAAACAGCAGAAGGAATAGGCATGACCACCACCTACCCTAACCGCAAACGAATTAAACCAGCGAGACACTAGCACTACGCCAGGCGCGGACAGTCGCCCACGCATTCGGCGAGCGATAGCCCTAACCAGCACCGAGCCTTGGCGAGGTGCTGCAGAGCACTCCGACCGAGGGGAGAGGCAGTACAGCATGATTAAGAAAGTTCACGTGGCGGCAATGGCGACCTGCTGCGCGCTCTCGCGACGGGCGCGGCCGCCGCCGCGGCCGCTGCAAACACCGTATGGCTGGTCAACGGGGAAGTGGCAGCGAGCCAAACGCCTGCTGTATCTACTAACGTTGGCACATTTCGGATTGAAGACATGAAAGAGGAAGCCGCAGTCGAATGCGCGAGCGAAATCATCCAAGATGAGGGTTGGGCTGGTCCAGATTCCGAAGACGAAACCACATCTCTGAGTTTTGAAGCGCCCACTGAAAATTGCAAACCGGTGGCGAAAGCGTTAAACGAGGAAGCCAAAGAAGTAACCAATAAATGTGAGAAGTGGAAGGAGCGCATGCGATCGATCCGCCATGGTCAACATTACTTGAAGCAGTAACGGCAAAAACATGGACCGGCTCAAAGAACCGTCCAAAGGCCAGCCCGGCTATGTGGTCAAGTGCAAATCGTCCATTCTTACGGTCGAAGATGAATGCAAGGCGAAAGAAGCCGCCGACGATGAGCGCGTCACGGTTGAAAATTTAGAAGGCGCGTCTGGGGAACCACCGACAGTCACCGTGGCCTTCCCCGAAGAACGGAACGCAAGGCGGAATGGGCGGACTGCTCGCTCGGTGGCGCCGAAAGCGGCTTAATTATCGGCCAGCAGACGATATACGGAGGCGTTGAAGCAGGGGAAGAAGCAGCGGTGGGAGGAGGCGCGGTAAGACTGGCCAGCCTCACCAGAATAATGCTAATGAGTTTTAGCGCGCCAAGCGGGAGAAGCATGGAACAAGCCGTCAAATTCAAAGCTGAAGTTGAAATTGAAGTCGAGGAAGTCGACGTGGCCGGGGTCCCTAGAACATACAGAGCTATCTTCAAAGAAGTAGCCGGAAGCAGCACATGCACTGCGAGACTAGTACTAAGAACTGGAAGAGAATGTGAAGTAAGAGTCAGGTTTGAACCGGCTGCCAGACGTGTGACATATCCGGCAACCAGAGTTGTGAGCGAGTGACCGGCGGTGTCCTCGTAAGACGGGAGGGACCAAAGCTTTGCATGGTCCCTCCCGCGTCTCGGGTAGTAAAGAGACATTTGTCGCCAACCAGGCGAGATCGCGGTCCGTACGCCCGCGCGTGGCGAGTCTGGGCGCGTACAGCGAGCTCGACCGCGACGCGCTCGGAACGCGTGGACTGCGTGGCGCTGCAGGACACGGGGGCGGTCGGGCTGGGCGCGCGGTGCGTGCCATCCGCCCCGCCCGTCGAAACGCATCCGGGCGCAGGCGGGGCCGCTCGTGCAGGAAGCCTTCCAAGCACAACACCACGGCGAGCGCCGAACGACCTGATCATACGCGGCAGCTTCGTAAACGAACGCTGCGGCGACGGGCAAGCGCTCGCTCGCCGCGCCGCTGCGCCCGGCTCGCAACGCCCGCCGGGCGGCCGTCTAGGCGGCGCTCGCTAAGCTTCCGCGGCCGATGTTCAGCAAGGTCCTGATCGCCAATCGCGGCGAGATCGCGGTCCGCATCGCCCGCGCGCTCGACGAGCTGGGCGTGGCGAGCGTCGCCGTGTACTCCGAGCTCGACCGCGACGCGCCGCACGTCAGTCGCGCGGGCGAGGCGTACAACCTCGGCGACGGCCCCGCCTCCGAGAACTACCTGAGCATCGAGAAGATCCTCGATGCCGCGCGGCGCTCGGGCGCCGAGGCGATCCACCCCGGCTACGGCTTCCTCGCGGAGAATGCGCCATTCGCACAGGCCTGCAAGGACGCCGGCGTCGTTTTCATAGGCCCGCCAGCGAGCGCGATCGAGGCGATGGGCTCGAAGACGCGCGCGCGCGAGCTGATGCAAGCGGCGGGCGTGCCGATCGTGCCCGGGACGACCGAGCCCGTCGCCACCGTCGCCGACGCGCTGCGCATCGCCAAGGAGCAGATCGGCTTCCCCGTCGCGGTCAAGGCCGCGGGCGGCGGCGGCGGCAAGGGCTTTCGCGTGGCCCTCGCCGAGGATGAGCTCGAGGGGGCATTCGAGGGCTCGAGTCGCGAAGGCGAGAAGTTCTTCTCGGACCCCACTGTGTACCTCGAGCGCTACCTGCACGACCCGCGTCACGTGGAGGTGCAGGTGCTGGCGGACACCTTCGGCAACGTCATCCACCTGGGCGAGCGCGACTGCTCGATCCAGCGTCGCCACCAGAAGGTCATCGAGGAGTCGCCCGCGCCCGCGTGGGTCGTGGACCCGCAGATGCGCGAGCGCATCGGCAAGATCGGCGTGGAGGCGGCGAAGGCCGTCGACTACGTCGGCGCCGGCACGATCGAGGGCCTCTTCTCGGCCGGCGAAGACAAGGAGCCCGAGTACTTCTTCCTGGAGATGAACACGCGCGTGCAGGTCGAGCACTGCGTCACCGAGATGACCACCGGCGTGGACATCGTCAAGGAGGGCATCAAAGCCGCCGCCGGCGAGGAACTCTCCTACGCTCAGGTCGACATCGAGCTGCGCGGCCACGCGATCGAGTGCCGCATCAACGCCGAGGACGCCTCCAAGAACTTCGCCCCGGCCCCCGGCAAGATCGGCGTCTACCGCGAGCCAACAGGTCCCGGCGTGCGCGTCGATTCCGGCGTCAAGGAAAACGGCGAGGTCTCGCCGATGTACGACCCGATGGTCGCCAAGCTGATCGTGTGGGACGCCGACCGCGAGCAGGCCACCGCCCGCATGCTGCGCGCGCTCGGCGAATACGAGATCGGCGAGCTGAGGACGCTGATCCCCTTCCACAAGGCGCTGCTCGCCACCGAGCAGTGGGCGAGGGGCGAGACCTGCCGTGACCTGCTCGAGGACAGGCAGTGGCTGAAGACGCTCGCGTTCCCGCCCCCGCCCCCGCCTGCCGATGCGGAGGATGAGGCCGAGAAGCTCGAGCAGACGTACTCGGTTGAGGTCTCCGGCAAGCGCTTCGACGTGCGCGTCATCGGCCCGCCGTTCGCCGGCTCTGGCGGCGGCACAACCGGCGCCAACGGCACCGCGCCGACCGCCGCGCGCAAGCCGCCGAAACGCGCTGAGCGGAAGTCCTCGAGCGGGGGCGGGCCGGACACGCTGGCATCGCCGCTGCAAGGCAACATGTGGAAGGTGCTCGTCAAGCAGGGCGACGCCGTGCAGGAGGGCCAGCTGCTGTGCATCATCGAGGCGATGAAGATGGAGAACGAGATCACCGCCCACAAGTCCGGCACGATCGTCGAGCTGCCGATCACCGAGGGCGCACCGATCCAGGCGGGCGCGCCGATCGCGACGATCGTCTCAGCCGACGGTGGCTAGCGCCGCCACGTTCTCGGCGTGGGTGCGCCGCTGCTTGCGCGAGCTGCGAGCCGCCGGCAGCTCGGCGCGCGCGCCATGGCGGCGCAGCTCGCCCAGGTACGCGACGTCCTCCTCGAGCACCGCGAGCGCCCGCGCGCCGTCGATCACCGGCCCGTGGCCGGGCACGACGTGCTCGACGTCCGCGAGCAGCGCCCGCAGGCGCTCGAGCGTCGCCAGATACGCGTCGAGCGTGTCGCCTGCGCCCAGGGTTGGGATCTCGACCGGGGAGACGTAGTCGCCGGCGACGAGCACGCGCGCCCATGGGATCCAGATCGCCATCCCGTCAAGCGTGTGGCCGTCGGCGGCGTGCAGCTCGAGCTCGGCGTCGCCCAGCTCGCAGCGTCCGGGAACCGGCAGCGCCTGCACCGAGCCGAGCGTGAGCGGGCGCGGCCGCTCGATCAGCAGCTCTTCGTCGAAGCCGCGCAGCTCGCGCTGTGCCTCTCCGGGAGAGGCGCGCAGCCGCGCGGCCGTGCTCTCGGCGCAGCCGAGCGCAACTTGCGGAAACGCGAGACGGCCCAGCAGGTGATCCCAATCGCCGTGGGTGGCTAGCAGCCCGTTCGGCCGTGGGAAGCGCGCCTGCTCGAGCAGCGCCGGGAGCGCGTCGAGCTCGTCCGGGAGCACCGGCGAGTCGATCACGAACACCTCTGCCCGCGGCGAGGTCTCCCCGTCCTCGCCCGCCCCCGAGCTAGCCGGCGTCGGCTCGCTCGCTTCAGCGCTCGCGTCCCCGCCGGCGCCGCGCACGATCACGCAGTTGACGTACAGCACAGCGCTCGTCACGACGATCACGTCCGGATGCAGCGAGACGGCGCGCACCGGCCGATCGGCCCAGGCCGGTCAGCTCGCGCCGAGCAGCTTGGCGGCCTCTTTGAGGTTGGGCACCTCGGCCGCGGGCTTCTTCTGGGAGGAGTCGAGCGTCTCCTTGTTGCGGTTGACCCAGATCACGGGCACGCGCGCTTTGACGCATGGCACGACGTCGTGGTAGTGGCTCGCCGCTACGTGCACCCACCCGCGCTTGCCGCCCATGCGCCTGGCGCACTCGGTGAAGTGCGGCGGTTCGGGCTTGTAGGAGCGCACCTGCTGGGCGGTGACCACGAGATCGAAGTCGATCGGGATGTGGCGGCGCGTCTGGCCGAGGAGCTTGTCGTCGATGTTCGACAGCAGGCCGAGCTTGTATTTCTTGGCGAGCTTCACCAGCTGCGTGTTGGTCTCCTTGAACGGCTGCCAGCGTTGGACGGAGTCCGGCAGAAACCCCGATCGTGAGGGCTCGAGCGACCAGTCCAGGCGTTTTGCGATCTCGATCGCCGTGCGGCGCAGGACCTCCGCATACAGCTCGTAGGAGCCGCTCTCGATTTCGCGCGAGATCTCGTGGAACATCGGGATCAGCACGTTGCGGTCGATCTCCAGGCCGTCGCGAGCGGCCTCTTTGGAGAACGCTTCGTAGATCCCGCTCTCCCAGTCGATCAGCGTCCCGTAGACGTCGAATGTCACGAACGTGATGTTCTTCGGGATCGGCATTGCCGCGGCATTATGCCCTGCGCGCGCTCGGCCACGCCGTCAGATGCCCCTCGAACGAGCCTCGTGCACGAGATCGCCCATCTTCCGTTAGAGTCCCGCGCCGCATGGATCTGCTGGAGTATCAGGGCAAGCAGCTGTTCGCCCGTCACGGGCTGCGCGTCTCGACCGGCAAGGCCGTAAGCACCGTCGAGGACGCCGTCAAAGCCGCCAACGAGATCGGGTATCCGGTCGTCGTCAAGGCCCAGGTGCTGATCGGCGGGCGCGGCAAGGCGGGCGGCGTGAAGCTCGCGGACAACGAACACGAGGCGCGCGAGCACGCCTCGAACATCCTCGGCATGGAAATCGGCGGGCACGTCGTGCGCACGCTGTGGATCGAGCACGCCTCGGACATCGCCTCCGAGTACTACGCCTCGATATTGCTCGACCGGCAGGCCAAGCAGCCGTTGGTGATGTTCAGCGTCGAGGGAGGGGTGGACATCGAAGAGGTCGCCGAGAAGACGCCCGAGAAGCTGATCCGCCACCACGTCGACGCCCTGCAGGGCCTCACGCGCGAGGAGGCCGCGAAGATCGCCGCCGACGGCGGCGCGGAAGCCGACGTAGTCGACGGCGTGGCCGACGCGCTCGTCGCGCTGTACGAGGTCTGGCTGCAAGAGGACGCGACGCTCGCAGAGATCAACCCGCTGATCGTCACCCCGGACAGGGAGGTCAGGGCGCTCGACGCGAAGGTCTCGCTCGACGGCAACGCCCTCTACCGCCACCCCGAGAACCAGGGCCTCTCGGACAGCGAGAACGAAGACCCGATCGAGCGGCGCGCCAAGGAAGAGGGCGTCCAGTACGTCAAGCTCGACGGCGACATCGGCATCCTCGGCAACGGCGCCGGGTTGGTGATGTCCACGCTCGACGTCGTCGCCCGGGCCGGCGGCTCGCCCGCGAACTTCCTCGACGCCGGCGGCGGCTCGGACGCCGAGAAGATCAAGCAGGCGGTCGACCTGCTGCTCGCCAATCCCGCCGTCAAGGCCGTCCTGTTCAACATCTTCGGCGGCATCACCCGCGGTGACGAGGTCGCGCGCGGCCTGATCGCGGCGTTCGAGGAGATCAAGCCGTCCGTCCCGTTCGTCGTGCGTCTCGACGGCACCAACGACGTCGAGGGCCGCCGCCTGCTGCACGAGGCCGCGTTGCCGAACGTGCACCCGGCGAAGACCATGAACGAGGCCGCCGAGATGGTCGTCGCGCTCGCCGCGGGCGAGCCCGTGGGGGCGACGGCGTGAGCGTGACAGTCCGAAGAAGCGCTCGCGTGAGCATCGTCGCGCGGTCCGCCGGAGCGTCGGCGTGAGCGTCGTCGCGCAGTCCGCCGGAGCGTCGGCGTGAGCGTTCTCGTCGACGAGCGCACCCGCCTGTGCGTCGCGGGCATCACCGGGCGCGAGGGTCGCTTCCACACGCTCAACAACCGCAATTACGGCACCAACGTCGTCGGCGGCGTGACCCCGGGCAAGGGCGGCCAGGACGTCGAGGGCATCCCCGTGTTCGACAAGTGGGAGCAGGCGGTCGCGCAGGCGCAGCCGAACACCGCGATGATCTTCGTGCCGCCGCGCTTTGCCGCGGACGCGATCCTCGAGGCGGCCGCCGCGGGCGTCGAGCTCGTGATCACGATCACCGAGGGCATCCCCGCGCACGATGAGCTGCGCGTGTACAACCTGCTCAAGCGGGATTACCCGCGCACGCGGCTGATCGGCCCGAACTGCCCGGGGATCCTCTCCCCGGGCAAGGCCAACGTCGGCATCATCCCCGCCGCGTTCTTCAAGGCGGGCAGCGTCGGCGTGGTCTCGCGCTCGGGCACGCTCACCTACCAGATCGGCAACGAGATCGCCCAGGCGGGCGTCGGCTGCAGCACGATCGTCGGCATCGGCGGCGACCCCGTGCCCGGCTCCTCGTTCGTGGACGTGCTCGAGCTGTTCGAGGGCGATGCCGAGACCGAGCTGGTGGTCCTCGCCGGCGAGATCGGCGGCTCGGCCGAGGAGGAGGCGGCGCAGTACATCGCCGAGCACATGTCAAAGCCGGTAGTCGCATACATCGCCGGCTTCACCGCGCCGGCCGGCAAGCAGATGGGGCACGCGGGCGCGATCGTTTCGGGCAACGCCGGCACCGCCGCCGCCAAGGCCCAGGCGCTCGAAGCCAAGGGCGTGCGCGTCGGACGCACGCCGACTGAAACGGCCAGCATCGCCGTCGAGGTGCTCAACGGCGCCTCGCTCGCCGCGCCCTGACCGGGTCGACTCTCACCCGCCGCGCGCGACCGGTCAGCCCAAGCTCGCGAGTCGAGTTCCAAGGGTCCGGGCCTCCCACAGCCGGCTCAGAAACAAACGGTCTCGAAATCTTGCGAGGCGCGAGGTTGGAGGCTACGGTCGCTCGATGGCGACGGGGATTCCGATGGCCGGACCGATGCTGCGCGTCAAGCCGTGGCGGCGCACCGCTCTGCCGTGGTGGACAGCCCAGGCATGGGGGGCGATCGGGGTCACGGCGCTGTTCCTCGGCATCACCTTCTGGTGGCTCACGCAAGACCGCTCGATCCCGATCTTCGACGCCGGCCGCCACCTCAGCTTTGCGTTCCTGATCCTCGAAGAACTGCGCGCGGGCCACCTCGAGCACGCGCTGACGCTGTCGATCCCGTATCCCCCGTTCGCGTACCTGGTGGGCGACATCGGGATCTTGTTCGGCGGCATCGCGGTAGCGCCGCCGATCATCGCCGAGAACCTCGTGTTCGTGCCGCTGCTCGCGCTCGGCTGCTACCACGTGGCCCGGCTGGCGTTCAACCGCACCGCCGGGCTGCTCGCGGTCGTCTTCGCGCTCGGCTCACCGCTGGTCACCGCTCAGTTCCACGTGTTCATGACCGACGCACCCGAGACGGCGATGGTGGCGGTGTCGCTGTGGGCGATCCTCGCCACCGACGGCTTCTCCCGGGTGGGCGTCTGCGCCCTGGCCGGCGTGGCGGTCGGCCTGGGCATGCTGACCAAGGAGCCGTTCGTGTTCTATGCCGCGGGGCCGGTGCTCGTCACCGCGATCCGCGGGCGCGCGAAGGCATGGCGGGGACTGCTCGTGTTCGTGGTCGTGGCAGGGGGCATCGCCCTGCCCTGGTACACGCACGAGCTGGCGGAAATCACCTCGCTCGGATCCTCCTCGATCACCGAAGTCAACAATCACGCGCGCCCCTCCGCGGTCGCACCGCCGCGGCTTTCGATCTACAACCTCGGCTGGTATTTCTGGAACGTCGCGAACGTCCAGCTGTATGCCGTGCTGTGGGCGTGCTTCGTCGTGGGCTGGCTGTGGACGCTCGCGGGATTCGTGCGTCGCCGGCCGGTCAGTCGCTTTGCGCCCGAGCTGGTGATCGGCTCGTTCGTGGCCTGGCTTGCGATCACGGAGACCTATCTCCACGACGGGCGCTACGGGATGCCGCTGCTCGTGTATCTGGCGGCCTTCGGTGTCGGCTGGATCACGAGGTTGCCCCGGTGGGGGCGAATGGCGGCGGTGGCCGCGGTGGTGCTCGCGGCGGCCGCCAACGTCGCGGGGACGAGCTTCGGCCTGGGCGCGAAGGTGAGCTTGGATCTGAACGGAACGCGTTCGGGCGACGAACAGGCCCTCGGCTTCCTGACGCTTTACTCGAACACCGGCTTCCTCGTCTCCGGGCCGCAGCGAGACGGCGACATCCTCGCCACGCTCGAAGCGTTGCGGCAGCGCGGCGTCAGGGCGATCGTCCTCGAACCGGCGGCGATAGGCAAGCCGGCATTCTCCGCGGCGGGGATGTTCGCGCTCGACGACATCGCGGGACTCGCCACCGTGTCCGAAGCGCGAGTGTCGCCCACGGGCCTCACCCGGGAATACGCAGTGCTGCGCAACGCGCCGATCCAGGCCGGAGAAGCGCCGCCGTGCGTCAGGCTGGACAACGGCACGGGCGTGTGGATCAGGCTCGGCGACCCGTACGCTCCCGGCGCGCGCGACTACTGCCCGTTGCGCCACCCGAGCTTCTACGGCTGATCGGGCGCAAGCGCGCGTAGCGCTCCCGGCATGCGGGACAACGCGGAGCTGGGCAGGCGTGGAATCGCAGCGCCCGCGCCGCTCGATCACGGCTACCCTTCGCCGGCATGGATCAGGAGGTCGCGAGAACGCTCGGCGAGCTGGAGCGAAAGCTCGAGGAGCTCGAGCGAACGCTGCACGCGATGACCGGCGTCGCCGACGCGACGCGCCCGGCCGCGGGGCTCGAGGCGTCATCCGCACAAATCGACGTGCTCCCCGGCGATGACCGGGCGAACGGAGCAGACGAGCAAACCGCTGGCGCTCGGCCGACCGTCCTCACAGACCGTCGGCACGAGACGGCCGCGAGCGCTCCCAGCCCGGGCTGGAGCAGGATCGTGGACGAGAGCGTCGAGCGAGAGCGCTCGCCTGCGACGGAGCCTGCACCCGTCGCGCGGCCGCCGGCAACGCCAGGACAGCCGGCGCCGGAGGAGCTTGGACGGCCACCGCTCACAGGCCCGCCGCCGGCAGCCCGCGAGCAACCGCCGCGACCGCCACAGGGGCTTGGACAGCCACCGACCGAGCGGACGCCTCCGCCGCCGATGCGGCGGCTCGTCACCTCCGCGCAAACGCCGCTGAGCGCGCCGCTTGCACCGCCCGCGGCCCAGCCGCCGGCGAGGGCTTCGCAGCGGGCGCGCGCGCCCAGGGCGCACGCGCCGGCGGAGCTGCTTCGGTTTCGCGAGCGGCTCGAGCAGGCGGCCCGCGAGCTCACCCACGACTACGACGAACTGCTCGGACGCCTAAGCTACGCCGCTGTGCCGAGCACCCCCGGACCCACGATCTCCTTCGCGCGCGGCGCTCCGTCGCTTGACATCGTCGACGTCGACGGCTTGCGCGAGGCGGCCGCGCGCGCGTTCGAGAGCGACCCCGGGGGGACGACCGCGTATGGCACCGCAGTCGGCTATCCGCGCTTGCGCAGCTGGATCGCCGACCGCCATGGAGTGGAGCCCGAGCGGGTGCTCGTGACCAACGGCTCGATGCAGGCCGACGCGTTCCTGTTCGAGGCGCTCGTGCGCGCGGGCGACGAGGTGATCGTGGAGCGCCCCACCTACGACCGTACGCTGCTCTCGCTGCGCCAGCGCGGAGCGCGCGTACACGCCGTGCAGCTGCAGCCCGACGGCATCGACACCGACGCCCTCGCCGAGCTGCTGTCGAGCTCCGGCGCGGGGGCGCGGCCGACGCTCGCGCACATCATCCCCAACTTCCAGAACCCCGCCGGCTACACCCTCTCCTACGAGAAGCGCACGCGGCTGCTCGAGCTCGCCGCCGAGCACGGCTTTCTCATCTTCGAGGACGACCCGTACGTCGAGCTGCGCTTCAGCGGCGAGCGGCTGCCGACGATGCTCTCGATCGACCCCGAGCGGGTGGTGTACGCGTCGTCGTTCTCGAAGACCGTCTGCCCGGGCATCCGCGTCGGCTATCTCGTCGGACCCGCGGAACTGATCTCATCGATCGCGCAGCTCGCGACTAACACGTACATCTCCCCCAACATGGTCGCCCAGTCGATCGTGTACGAGTTCTGCGCCTCCGGCGCGATCGAACGCTCGATCGAGACCGTCAAGGCGGCGCTCGAGCAGCGTGCGCAAACGCTCGCGAACGCGCTGCGCAGCGAGCTCGCCGACGCCGAGTTCGTCGTCCCGCAGGGCGGCTACTTCATGTGGGTGACGCTGCCCGAGGGCACCGACGTGGCCGCCCTCTACCAGGCCGCCGCCGAACGCGGCGTGGCGTTCGTCAAGGGCAGCGACTTCCTGCTCGAGGGCGGCGAGAACACGCTGCGCCTCGCCTACTCCGGGGTCACGCCCGAGCAGATCGAGACCGGCGTCGCGCGCCTCGCCGAGGCGTATCGTTCGCTTTAGCGGAACTCGCCGGTCACTGGCAGGGAGGTGAAAGAGATCGACGCATACGATCTGGACAGCTTCGTGGACGTCGACACCAGCGTCGGGAATGTGGAATGCTCTCGCGATGGCCCCACTTGCAACCATGCCCCCGCTCTCTCTCGGCCCGGCGGTGCTCATGCCGTTTGGCAAGCAGTGGGCGAAGAAGAATGCGCTCAGCCGGACGCCACCGTTTTCATCCAACGACCTGGGTAATCAGGTTGACAAATGCGTAGCTGACTCACTCGCCGCGATGCTCGGCGGCATCCACACCGTCAAGGCGAGCAGCAAGAAGGCTACCCGGCTCTACCCGCCGCACCCCGACTGCGTGGAGACGGCTCCCGTCACGATCGTCGGTGGGATTCGTAAGCAGAACTTCGACGTCGCATATCGACCCGACGGGGTTCGGTTCGCTTTTGACAGCAAGACGCTAAATGACCGAAAGAGCGTTGGAAAGAACTGGCAAAACATGGTCAACGATCTCGCGACCGAGGCAGCAACCGTCCATACGCGGTTCCCGATGGCCGTTGTCGCCTTTCTCGTTCTCATCCCCGAGCCCGCCGTAGCCGGGGCGCTCGATCCGATCACGTGGCGTCTGGCCGGACTGGGAGGACGCGCCGACGAGCATGGGCCTGCGCATGTGGCTGAGGCGATGAGCTTCGCGCTCTGGTACCCCGCCACGGGCAAACTGTCAAAATCCCTCCCCGACCCACTGGCCCACCCGCAACTGCGAATCGAGAACTTCTCAGCACAGGTGGAGCTGGCATACCGGACGCGCTACGCCGGCACGCCTCCTCACTAGCCGGACCTGCGCCCTCGTGCAAGACGACGGTCTCGCAATCGCAGCCACACTCGCCGAAGCTCCGTGAGCAACTCAGGTTCCACGTGTCCGAGGAGCTTCGCGTCCACGTGATCCAGCGCCGCTTCGAGGGCGCCTTCACGCAGCAGCCGGTCCACCCGAGCCACATCGCTTTTCGCCAGCGGCTTCGGGTCGGGAAACGGCAGCGCCTCGGCCTCTCGCGGCTCAAGCTCGAGCACCCCTCCGCCATAGCTGCGTCCGACGACCTCCGAAAAGGCGAATGTCGCCGTATTGATGGACGCAGCGGCAAGCTTCTCCGGCGCCAGTCCATTGGTCATTCGGACACGGTGGATTGTGTCAGTCGACGTCGCCGCTGTGAGGTTGGCGATGATACGAGGATGGTCGTGTATCTGGCGGAACAGAAAAGCGTCCGGTGTCCACTGTGACGGCACAACCCACCAACGCCGTCGAATTGAACACTTATAGCCCTCGTGCACTCCATCGCTCTCGCCGGCAGCGATGTACCGCGCGAGCATGTCGTCGCTGCCGGGCTCGCTCGTGTCGCTCAACGCCAACAGCTCACACGGAGCATCCTCTTCACGGAGCCTCGCCAGATCGGAGTCCGCGAAGCGAACGCCGCGCAGGTGCGCCGAGCGACTAACCAACGGCACGAGATGCCGCTGGACGCCGCGCTCGATAGCAGTTGAGGGTCGCATTACGAAGAATTGGTTGCGGCCCGTCACGACCCCCACGTCGACGTCCGCGAGCTCGCCCAGGCGTCCGAGCAGCTCACCGTCTCGCACCGAGCGAAGCGCTGAGATGCCCCTCGCGTCGAGGAAGTACTTGGTCCACTTCTCGGTCTCGTGCCGCAACGCGGGGGCGTGCGGGATCGCCCTCAGCTCAGCCGCGTTCGGCAGGACATCGAAGTCCTCGACCTCCACGACCCTCATCCGGGCAGGTCCTTCCCCGCATATGCCGAGGAGCAGGACAACCTCTTGCAGAACTTCGTCGAAGACGAGGCGCCTGAACGTCACGACGGTGAGCTCAGAAAAATGATCCACCAGGAAGGCGCGGAGCTCCGCCGCATAGTTCACCTGCATCAGCTCAGCCGGGACAACCATCCCCATGCGACCGTCGCGGCATAGCGAGAGCGCGCCGGCAACCACGAACGGCACCCAAGCATTTGTCAGCTTTGTGGGACGCATGCCAACCTCTCGCATCACCGCGAACGCACGCTCGCGCGCCGGTTCGGTCCAGCTCCCGTAGCGAATGAACGGCGGATTGCCCGCCACCCCATGCCACGCACCCCACTGCCCGGCGGAGAACCACGAGAAGAAGTCGTCGACGACGACACAAGCGCCCGGCGCCGCCGCCTGCGCCTTCGCTGCCTCGGCCTCGTTCAGCTCGATTCCCACGACGTGACCAGCGAGCCGTTCGAGAGCCGCGAGAACTACGCCATCTCCGCAGCTAGGCTCGAGCTGCTTTGTTCCCGCCTCCCCCACCCACGTAGCCAAAAAGTCCGCGATCTTCGCCGGCGTGTAATAGCCGCCCCGCAGCTTCTCCAGGGACGGGGCGGCCTTCGACGCGAAAACCGTCATGACTCATATTCAATCGTTTGCTCCGGACGTCCGTCCACGGCATCGCGGTCCGTCCGGAGCTCGACCATGGGCCTGGCGAGCTTCGCGGAGCGCTCTATCTGCCGTAGCGCTGGCCCAGGACGAGCTGCTCGGGCAGCGCGGTGCGCGGCGGCGGCGAGGGGTCTGCGATCACGGACACCGTCTCCGCGACGCTCGCCGTCAGGCCGATGCGCTGGCCGTCGAGCGTGTTCAGCTCGACGTGCTCGGGGCCGCGCTCCGCCATCACAGCCTCCAGGCCGGGCTCCACGCCCGAGGCTTTCAGGTAGTGCAGGAGGTCCTCGGCCTCGTTCTCGAAGCGCAGCACGCGCACCGACGCGCCGACCTCGACGTCCGCCAGCGGCACGCCCGCCAGGCGCGCGCCCGCCACGATCGGATGGCCGTGCGGACACGTCTTCGCGTCGCCGATCGCCGCCAGCATACGCTCCTCGAGCACCGGCGACATCGCGTGCTCCAGGCGCTCGGCCTCCTCGTGCACCTCGTCCCACGGGACGCCCAGGACGTCCGTCAGGAAGCGCTCGATCAGGCGGTGGCGGCGGACGATGCCCTCGGCGTGGTCCGCGCCGCTCGGCGTGAACGCGATCGCGCGGTCCGAGCCGCGCGTGATATAGCCGTCGCGCTCGAGGCGGCCGAGCATCTCGTGCACGGTCGGCTGCGAGAGCTGCATCGCGCGCGCGACGTTCGCTCCGGTCATCGCCAGCCCCGCCTCCTGCAGCCAGAACAGGCTCTGCAGGTACTCCTCCTCGGCGACCGTCGCGGTCTCAGTCATCGCAGCTGATCATAAGTGCACTCGTGCGGCGGCTTGTCCTCGCGCCAGCGCCGCAGCTTCGCGCCGTGGCGGATGCGCCCGGCCGAGACGTGGTCGAAGTCGATCTCCACCACCAGCTCCGGGCGCAAGCCGATCCACTCGAGGTCCTTGCCCGCGCTCCAGCGACTGGGGTCCGCCGAGCCGCGCTCGCCCGTCTCATACGGCGCGAAGAAGCCCACCAGCCGGCGCTTGTCCGCCGCGCTCAAGCCCGAGCAGTGGCCCACGACGCGCAGCGTCGCGCCGTCGTACAAACCGAGGATCAGCGCGCCGACCGTGCCCGGCTCCTTGCCCGGACGCCAGCCGACCAGCACCGCGTCGATCGTGCGCACGCGCTTGACCTTCACCATCCCCTTGCGCTCCCCCGGCAGATACGGCGCCGAGCGCTGCTTCGCGATCGCCCCCTCCGCGTGCTCCAGCCACCGCCGCGCCTGCGCCGCCGTGCCCACCGTCGGCATCAGCTCGACCGGCGCGTCCGCGAAGCTCTCGCCGTCCGCCAGCCCCTCGCCGGCGAGCAGCCGCCGCAGGGCCGCGCGCCGCGCCACGAACGGGCGCTCGAGCAGCGACTCGCGCCCGCTCGCCAGCAGATCGAAGACGACATAGCGCGCCGGCGTCTCGCTCGCCAAACGCTCGATCCGCGACGCCGCCGGATGGATGCGCTGGCCGAGCGCGTCGAAGTCCTCGCGGCCATCCGGCGAGCGCACGACGATCTCCCCATCTAGAACGTATTCACCCGCCGGGAACGCCAGCTCCGGGAAGTAGCGCCCGAGCGGCTTGCCGTTGCGTGACTGCAGGAACACCTCATCGCCGTCCACGAACGCCACGCAGCGAAAGCCGTCGAGCTTGACCTCGTAGCAGTAGTCATCGCCCTCCGGCAGCTCCCTGCGCGAGAGCGCCAGCTGCGGCTGCACGGGCGGCGTCAGCGGCAGGCTCAAGCGTCCCCCCGCGGCCTGCGCGCACGGCTCGGCTGCACGCGCTTGGGCTCGCCCTTGTGCTTGCGAAAGTGCGGCGGCCAGGGGGCGTCGCCGAGGCCCTCGCGCTCATCGCGCGCCGCCAGCTCGAGCAGGCCGTCCAGACGACCGGGGTGCTCGTCGATGCTCGCCGACGGGTCGCCGCGCTCGCGCAACCGCGCCGGGACCGTCCGCAGCGTCAGCTCCGCCGGCTCCACGTCGGGCACCTCCCGCCACTCGAGCGGGCACGACACGCGCGCGTCCGCCACCGCTCGCACCGAGTACGCCGAGGCCACCGTGCGGTCGCGCGCGTTCTGGTTGTAGTCGATGAACACCCCCACGCGTTCCTCCTTCCACCAGCGGCTCGTCGCGCGGCCCGGCATCCGCCGCTCGACCTCGCGTGCGAGCGCCAGCGCCGCGCGGCGCACTTCTTCGAAGCCGTGCTCCGGCACGATCCGCACGAACACGTGGATGCCGCGCGAGCCCGACGTCTTCGGGAAGCCGCGCAGCTCGTGCTGCTCGAGCACCTCGCGCACCCCCAGCGCCACCTCGCGCACCTCCGAGAACGGGACGTCCGGCCCCGGGTCCAAATCGACGCGCAGCTCATCCGGGTGGTCGACGTCCGCGCGGCGAACCGGCCACGGGTTCCAGTCGATCACGCCCAGGTTCACGCCCCACACCAGGTGCGCCGCGTCGTTCGGCACCAGCTCACGCGCGTGACGGCCGCTCGGGAACGTCACCGTCGCCGTCTGCAGCCACTCGGGCGCGCCGTCCGGCACGCGCTTCTGGAAGAACGGCTCGCCCGCCACCCCGTCCACCCAGCGCTTCATCACCGTCGGGCGCTCGCGCAGCCCGCGCACCACCTCCCGCTCGCACTCCACGTAGTAGCTCACCAGGTCCAGCTTCGTCAGCCCCGCGTCCGGGAAGAACACCTTTTGCGGGTTGCTCACGCGCAGCTCGTGCCCGCACAGCTCCATCACCACCGGTTGCGCCTTCGCGCCCGCCATTGCTGGAAGGATGCCCGATCGTGCCCCGCACGAGCCGCCGCACCCTCACCGGCGGGCCGCCGCCCGTTCTACACACCCGCGTCGCGACCCCCGTCCGCGCGTGCTGATCCCGCGACGCCTGCTCATCGCCGCCGGCACGTTCGGCGCGCCGCTGCCCGCCGGCGCCGTCGCCCGCGCGCTCGCCCGCGGCGTGCGCGCCGCCGGCCGGCCCGAGCCCGACCTGTGCCCGCTCGCGCTCGCCGGCCAAGCGCCCGAGGACGTGCGCGCGCTGCTGCACGAGCTCGACTTCGACGCGCGCATGCGCGGCGCGCGCGCGCTCGTCGTCGCGTGCCAGCGCCTGCACGAGCGCGCGCTCGCCGGCAGCGTCACGTTCGAGATCGCCACCCGCGCCCGCCAGGGCGGCGTGCCCGCGTACGCCGTCACCGCGCACGACCGGCTCGACCCGTTCGACGCGCGCATCCTCGACCTGCAGCTCATTCTCCAGGCGCGCAGCGCCGGGGCGCTCACCGGCGCCGGAAGGACGCTCGCCGAGCTCGCCTGAGCCCGCCGAGTAGGCTCGCGCCTTCACATGAACCTGCCCGAGCCAAGCCCGAGCCCGCCCCCGCGCGCCGCGCGCGCGCGCACGCTGCCCACGCCCGGAGCCAGGCGCGCGACGGTCATCGGCGCGGGATCGTTCGGCACCGCGCTCGCCGTGCTGCTCGCTCGCGGCGGGCTGCGCACGACCCTGCAGACGCGCACCGCCGAGCAGGCCGCCATGATCGAGCGCGAGCGCCAGAACCACCGCTACCTCCCCGGCGTCGAGCTCCCCGCGCAGCTGCGCCTCGAGCCGCCGTCCGCGGTGCTCTCGCGGGCGGACTACGTGTTCCTCGCCGTGCCCTGCAACGGCATGCGCGAAGTGGTCGAGCGGCTCGGCGCCGCCGGCCTCGGCAGGCGCACCGCGATCGTGTCCGTCGCCAAGGGGCTCGTGCCACCGCACGGGACGCCACCGACGCGGGTCCTCGCCGAGCGCTTCGGCCCCGAGCGCGTCGCGTGCGTCGGCGGGCCGGCGCACGCGCAGGAGATGGTGCACGCGGGCGCCGCGCTCGTCGCCGCGTCGGCCGACGAGGACCTCGCGCGCGCGCTCGCGCACGTGTTCACCCGCGCGGGCGTCGTCTGCGAGCTCTCCAACGACCCGATCGGCGTCGAGCTCGCCGGCGCCGCCAAGAACGCCGCCGCGCTCGCCGCCGGCGCCACCGAGGCGCAGGGCATGAACGCCGCCGGCGCCGCCGCCGGGCACATCTTCGCCGAGGTCTGGCGCCACGCCGAGCAGCTCGGCGCGCGGCCCGAGTCGATGATCGGGCTCGCCGGCACCGGCGACCTCGTCGCCACCGTGCTCGCGCGCGAGAGCCGCAACCGGCGGGCCGGCGAGCTGCTCGCCGCGGGCGTGCGCGCCGCGGACATCCCCGCCCACATCGGGCAGGCCGTCGAGTCGCTCGAGTCCGTCCCGCTGCTCGCGCACGCGCTCGCCGCCGCCGGCCTCGGCGCGCCCGTCACCGGCGCGCTCGGGCGCTTGATCTCCGGGGAGCTGCCGCTCGATGACTGGGTCGCGCTCGTACGCGCCACCGTGCCGCCCGCCGCGCTCTGGCGCCGGCGGCCAAAACCCGGCTTCTGGCGGCGCGCGTGGCAGCGGCTCGGCCGCCGCTAGCCGCGCGGCGGGCAGCGGCTCGTCCGCCGGTAGCCGCGCGGCGGGCAGCGGCTCGTCCGCCGGTAGCCGCGCGCGCGTATATCTATAGTATCTAGGCCGGTAAATACCATAGAGCACGCTGCGTGCGAAAGGAGAACCCCATGCCCCGACGTCCAGGGGAAGTCGATTTCACGAAGGGCCTGTCGCTCGAGCCCGAGGAGTTCTGGGAGCAGCAGGCCAAGCGCGAAAAGCTGCTCAAGATGGAAGACATGATCCGCCCGGCACGCACCACGCCGATCGCCGTGCGCTTCGACCAGTTCACGCTCACCCGCCTGCGCGCGCTCGCCGCCGCGCGCAACACCGGCTACCAGACCCTCCTCAAGGAGTTCGTCATCGAGCGCTTGTACGAGGAGGAGAAGCGCGAGGGAATCATCTGACCGCCGTGCGCGACCCGCGCAAGAAATGCGCGATCGCGTCCGCCACGAGCTCGTCGAGCTGCTCGACCTCGACGATGCCCGCGCTCACCAGCGCCGCGATCCCCTGGATCGTCGCGAACAACACCACGCCGACGCCCTCCGACGATCCCGCTTCGAGGGAGCCCTCGGCCTGCCCCTGTTCGATCAGCTCGAGCATCACCGAGAACGCCCGCTCGGCGGCCTCGGCGAGCAAGCCCGAGTGCTCCCCCCGCTTGCCCGCGAACATCAGCTCGAGCAGCGCCGCGTCGCGCGTCGCGAAGCGCACATACGCGGCCGCCGTCGCCTGCAGTCGAGCCTGGAAGTCCTCGCCCGCGCCGTCCACCGCGTCGCGCAGCTCCGCGCCCAAGCGCGCGAAACCCGCCTCGGCGAGCGCATCCAACAGCGCCTTGCGATCCGCGAAGTGCCTCCGCGGAGCGCTGTGGCTCACGCCCTCCTCGCGCGCGAGCTCGCGCAGCGAGAGCGCCTGAACGCCGCGCTCGCGCACCGTACGCTCGGCCTGCGCGAGCAGCGCCGTGCGCAGGTTGCCGTGGTGGTAACGGCGCTCGTTCATGGGTCTCGCGGCGTCATCGGTCTTGCACGCTCGGCGTCATCGGTCTTGCACGCTACAACACGAAGTTGTCGTTGACACCATTGTTGTCGTAGTCTACATTGTTGCCCATGACTACTTTGAGGCGACCCAGCTCCCCGACTTGACCGGCCGCAGCGTGATCGTCACCGGCGCCGACAGCGGAATCGGCCGCGCCGCCGCGTCTGCGCCATCGACCTCGACGACCTCAACTGGGAGCGCAGGCGCTACAGCGCGTGGCGCGCCCGCTATGCCGCGACCAACCTGCAGTTCCACAGCGGTCGCCGGGCGCTGGATCTGCTCAGCGTCGTCGGCAATCGCGTGATCGCACAGGACGAGCGCGCCGGCGCGCTGCCGACGCTCTACGCGGCGCTCGCCGACGTCCCCGGCGACAGCTATGCGGGACCCGACGGGCGGATGGAAATGCGCGGCGAGCCAAAGCTCGTCGGACGCTCCGAGGCCGCCGAGGACACCGACGTCGCCCGCCCGCGGAACGTTGGTCGTGGTAGCGCCTTCGACGTTGGGGTCGGGTCAGGCCCGCTGCTGTGCGTAGTAGGCGCGGACCATCCTCGCGCGACCGGTCTCATCGAGCTCAACGGCATCAATCTCCAGGCTGTTGTTCTCGCGGCGATAGAGCAACGCGTACCCTCCCGGGGTCGTCATCAGCGCCTCCTCTGAGAACCGCAACTCGGGAGCGAGCTCAAGGCCCCTTTTCAGAAGTGCTGACGCAGCTCGGTCGGGCCGCGCAGCCGGCCGTCGGATCGCTTCCAACGTGTCACGACGGTGGGTCCGACGAAATCCACATCCTCTGCGTAGCAGTCCATGATGGCGTCAAGATCGCGCGCGTTCCAGGCGGCCTGCCAACGATCAGCATGCTCACGCGCGTCCATGGAGGGGATTATCTCAATAGCCTGCAATGGCGCTCGTCGACACTCCCCTTTTGCCTTCCGGGCCCTCGCTGTTGTTGCTCCTGCGGGGAGTCGTCGCCGAGTTCCAAGGCGACCGGGACATCCTCACGCTCCGTCACCAACAGCAAAATTGTCGGATAGGACCGGCCGAGCATCAGCCAAGCGCGACCGGCAGCGGCAAACTGTAGGTCGCGAAGCCGTGCCTCGAACGTGTGCTCTCTCTGACGGTGCTGGTGAGCCGGTAGATCCCGGCCTTCGCCGCGGCGGGAACCTCGATGCTCACGTGAAAGCTGCCGTTTGCCGCCGGCTTGAAAGTGAGGACGCGGGCCGTGTGGCCGCATTCGAGCTGCTGTTCGACGGTGACTCGCGCAATCGGCTTGGTGAGCGGCGGTAGCACCCGGCCCGTGAGCGAAACGGCACCACCGGAGAACGTTGGGTTCTCGAGCTGGAGACGTCTGTTCAGCTTGAGGTTCAGCGAGCGCTGCCCGCTGGACTCGGCCATGTAGCGGGCGCTGTTGCTGTCGCGGATGCTCGCCGGCGGCAGCGGCGCGGTGGTGGCGAATTGGTCGTGTGAGTCGACCTTGGCGGTGGCCACCTGCTTGCTCGAGTCGAAGATGATCTTGACTTTCTTGCCGTCGAGGCTCTCGGCGGCGCTCCCGTTCAGCTCCACGCGTCCGCCGCGGATCAGCACATCATTGAGAACGAGCTCGCGTTTGCTGCAACCGAGCAACAGTTCTTCGACCTTCTCGGGCGTAGTGGCAATGCCACTGGGCGATGGTGAGCCGCCGGTCGTTGGTGAGCTCGTCGACGAACTCGTGGATGTCCGCTGTTCTGATGTCGACTGTTCCGAGGACGACGGGACGAACTCGAATGCGCCGATGTCGCAACGCCCGCCGGAGGGCTGCGGGCGTGCGACGCCACGCTGGTCGGTCGCCGGACAGCCGGCGTTTTCGCCGGCTTCGATCGCGGGGCTCCCTTCAAGGAGCGCCTGCGTCTGCGTGGGCCCACCGTTGGACTGCAGAGGACCGAGGAGGGGGTTCGCACCGATCAGGTCGCCCAACGCTGGGTTCAGGCCACACTCACTGGGGGTCGTGCTCTCGAGGTTGTGGCCCGCGGAGATCACGTTCGCCGTGCAGTTTGGGCCGCTGGCGGCCGCGCCGGCTGAGACGATCGTGTTCTTCAGCGTGACCGGACCCGGGCTGGCGTCGATGTTGCCGCCCGCACCGGACGCTCCGATGACCGCGTTTCCGTCGACGGTGTCGTTGAGGAGTGTCGCCGGGAGAGTGTCATTTAGACCACCGCCTCCAACGCCGGCTCCCGAGACAGCGCCGATGGACCCGCCGACGCTGTTGCCCTCTATGGTGTCGTTCGTCAGCGTCGCCGCGCCTCCGCCGAACGCTTCGATCGCACCGCCGAAGGCTTCGCCGCTTGCTTCGCCTCCTCCGGTGCTCCCGCCGGCCTGGTTGCCATTGAACGTACTCGCGGTGATCGTGAGGGTTGCGTGTTCGCCCTCTCCGGAGAACTCGAGCGCCCCACCGTCGGCCTGGGCGCTCGAGGTGCCATCGCCGCCGTTTCCTCCCGCGCTGTTGGCGCTGAACGAGCTTTCGGTGATCGTCAGCGTGGCGCCTTCGAACTCGACCGCCCCGCCGTCGCCCTGCGCGCTTGCTTCGCCATCACCACCGTTTCCACCCGCCCTGTTCGCGCTGAACGAGCTGTCGGTGATCGTCAGCGTGGCGCCTTCGAACTCGACCGCCCCGCCGTCGCCCTGGGCGCTCGAGGTGCCATCGCCGCCGCTCCCCCCCGCGCTGTTTGCGCTGAACGAGCTGTCGGTGATCGCGAGCGTGCCGCCTTCGAACTCGATCGCCCCGCCGTCGCCCTGCGCGCTGGAGCTGCCTTCACCACCGTTTCCACCAGCGGTGTTGCTGGTGAAGGCGCTGGTCATGACGGTCAACGTGCCGGTCGCTTCGAACGCGATCGCGCCGCCCGCGCCCCGGCCGCTCAAGGCGCTCGTCGTACCTTCACCGCCCGCGCGGTTGTCCACGAACGTGCTGGCCATCACCGTCAACGACGCAGTGCCGGGGCTGACGTCGGGGTCGAAATCGATCGCGCCGCCGAGCGCGCTCGAAGCACCTTCGGCAAGCGTCAACCCCGAGAGTGACACCGAGATCGACGAGAACGTTCCAGTGATTTCAAAGATCCGGCTTTTGTGGTCCGCATCGATCTTTAGCAGCGACGCACCAGGTCCAATGATCGTCAAGTTCTTTTCGACAGCGATCGCGCCGCTGGTCAGCGAGATGGTGCCGGTCACTCCGGATTCGAACTCGACCGTGTCCCCCGACCCGGCGGCTGCAATTACCGCCCGCAAAGAGCCGGCTCCGGAATCATTGAGGTTGGTAACCATGTCGGTCGCTGCCGACGCGGCCGCTGGCGAACCCAAAGCGCACACCGCCACCAGCACCAGACCAACACCCGAACCAAACATCCCATTCCGCAACCGCATCAGGACTCCCGCCCCCGACAGGCCCCAAGGCTGACTCCGGGCCGCTTAACGTGCCCGGAAACGTACCAGAGGTCACAAGCGCAAGGCAGACGCGACCTCGGCCAGACGAACACGAAGGGCGGGCAGTGAGCCAGACCGGTTCGCCGGAGGCCACTGAGCCGACACGACCGCTTCGGCGCGGAGCAGACCGCCGAGGTGTCTCGCACCTCTAGCCCTCGTTGTCGTAGGGCACGTCGGCCGACAGACGCTCGAAGTCCTCCGTGGACGCGGCCTTAGTTCCTCGCTGCGCGTGCAGCTCCGGTGGCGCCAAGATCGTGATGGCGGCCGGGATGGCGCTGATCGGCGCGGGCGTGCTGTGGGCGACCCAGGCGCCCGTCCACGGACACTTCCTCGCGAACCTCGCCGGCCCGTTCGTCATCGCCGGCGCCGGCACCGCGTTCGCGTTCATCCCGATCT